>Ga0255338_1001513_pt1 | contig 43313 bp, 36 predicted proteins | sample MeOH1_35cm_T4_19_FD_203715 | JGI IMG/M metagenome (GOLD analysis project Ga0255338, IMG submission 203715) | Sandy soil microbial communities from University of British Columbia, Vancouver, Canada - MeOH1_35cm_T4_195 | ecosystem: Engineered > Artificial ecosystem > Sand microcosm > Unclassified ... | reverse complement strand
GCCTCGTCGGCAGGCAAAAAGAGCGGAAAAGAGGGACCCATGTTTGAGTATCGCCTTAAGGCGATGCGAGTTTGGGTCCCGGCCGCTCTTTTTGCCTGCCGACGAGGGGGGGTCGCCCCATCCGGCGCGCCTTCTTTGCCTACTTTCTTGGCAAGACAAGAAAGTAGGTCGCCCCCCGCAGGGGGGTGAAACCGCTTTTGACTTTAGGTTCTAAGGTTCTCGGATTTTCAAGACCTTCGACTCAAAAGCCGCCAAAACCGCAAAAAACACAACCGATACAAAGAGTAAGGAGCCAACATGCACATCGCCTTCATCGGCCTAGGCAACATGGGCGCCCCCATGGCCCGCAACCTGCTCAAGGCAGGCCACACCCTCACCGTATTCGACCTGAACCCAACCGCCCTGTCAGCACTAAAAGCCGACGGCGCCGCCATCGCCCAATCCGCCCGCAAGGCAGCCGCCGAAGCCGACTTCGTCATCACCATGCTGCCGGCCGCCGCCCACGTCCGCGCCACCTACCTCGATCCCGAAGGCGTCCTCGCCGGCGTCCGCCCCGGCGTCCCCCTGGTAGATTCCAGCACCATCGACCCCGCCACCATCCGCGCACTGGCCGCCGAGGCTGGCAAGCAAGGCAACCCGATGGCCGACGCCCCGGTCTCCGGCGGCACCGGCGGCGCCCAGGCGGGCACGCTGACCTTCATGGTAGGCGCCGAACAAGCCCTGTTCGAGCAACTGCAGCCTGTGCTCTCCGGCATGGGCCGCAACATCGTCCACTGCGGCGGCACCGGCACCGGCCAGGTCGCCAAGATCTGCAACAACCTCATCCTCGGCATCTCCATGATCGGCGTATCCGAGGCCATGGCCCTCGGCGTCAAGCTCGGCATCGACGCCGGCGTGCTGGCCGGCATCGTCAACACCTCCACCGGACGCTGCTGGGCCGCCGACACCTGCAACCCCTACCCCGGCGTGATCCCTGCCGCGCCGGCCTCCCGCGGCTACAGCGGCGGCTTTGGCGCGGACCTGATGCTCAAGGACCTGGGCCTGGCCGCGGACGCCGCCCGCAGCGTGCGGCAGCCGCTCTTCCTGGGCGCCCTGGCCCAGCAGATCTACCAGGCCGTGAGCCAGGCCGGCGACGGGCAGCTCGATTTCTCGGGCGTGATCCGCCAGTACATGACGCAAGAGGAGCCGTCGGCATGATCGAACACGCGATCGACGGGCATATCGCCCGCCTGACCCTCAAGCGCCCGCCCGCCAATGCCTTCAATGCGGAAGGCCTGCAGCAGCTGCAGCAACTGGTGGGCACGCTGAACGCCGACGAGCGTGTGCGGGCCATCGTCGTCACCGGCGACGGCAACCGCTTTTTCAGCGCCGGCGCCGACCTCAACGGCTTCGCCGACGGCGACCGCGCCCATGCACGGGTAATGGCGCAGCGCTTCGGCGCCGCCTTCGAAGCACTGCAGAATGCGCGTCCCCTGGTGATCGCGGCCATCAACGGCTACGCGATGGGCGGCGGGCTGGAATGCGCGCTTGCCTGCGATGTCCGCATTGCGGAGGAACAGGCCCAGATGGCATTGCCCGAGGCCGGCGTCGGCCTGCTGCCCTGCGGCTGCGGCACGCAGACCCTGCCCTGGCTGGTGGGCGAGGGCTGGGCCAAGCGCATGATCCTGGCCAATGAACGGATCGATGCCGCCACCGCGCTGCGCATCGGCCTGGTGGAAGAGGTGGTGCCGGCCGGCCAGGCCCTCGACACCGCGATGCGCCTGGCCGAGCGCGCAAGCAATGTCAGCCCGCGCGCGGCGGCCTACAGCAAGCAACTGGTGCACCTGGCCCGCCAGGGCGTGCCGCGCGGCCCCGCGCTGGCGCTGGAGCGCGAGCGCTTTGTCGACCTGTTCGACGGCGAGGACCAACGCGAGGGCGTCAACGCCTTCCTGCAAAAACGCGCGCCGCAATGGCGCAATGCCTAGGAGCCACGCCATGCGCCTGAACCCGAATGACGCCGCGCAGGAACGCCCTGCCGCCGCCACGAACGCCGAGCCCGAGGTGCTGTTCCAGGAGATCAACGGCGTCGGCGTGATCACGCTGAACCGCCCGCGTCAGCTGAACGCCCTGTCGTACCCGATGATCGGCGCGCTCGATACGCAGTTGGCGGCATGGGCCACGCGCGGCGACATCGCCGCCGTGCTGTTGCGCGGCGCGGGCAGCAAGGCCTTTTGCGCCGGCGGCGATATTCGCGCGCTGTACGACAGCTTCCACGCCGGCACCTCGCTACGCCAGCAGTTCTTTGTCGACGAGTACCGGCTCGACTACCGCCTGCATGGGTATCCCAAGCTGGTGGTGGCGCTGATGGACGGCATCGTCATGGGCGGCGGCATGGGGCTGGCGCAGGCCGCGCATCTGCGGGTGGTCACCGAGCGCTCGCGGGTGGCGATGCCGGAAACCGGCATCGGCCTGGTGCCGGACGTGGGCGCCAGCCATTTCCTGTCCAGGCTGCCACCGGCACTGGCGCTCTATGTGGGGCTGACCGGCGTGACGCTCGGCGCTGCCGACGCACTGCTGTGCAAGCTGGCCGATATCGCCGTGCCCGCCGCGAGCCTGGAAGGCATCGAGCAGACCCTGGCCGGCATTCGCTGGACGGGCGATGTGCTGGCGGACCTGCGTGCCGTGCTGCCGGCAACGCCCGTTGCCGGCGCTGCCGACGCGCCATTGCAGGCGGCCCTGCCGGCCGTGCTGCGGCACTTCCGTCCCGACGCGAGCGTGGCCGGGTTGCTCGACAGCCTGGCGGCCGAGTCCGATCCGGCTTATACCGGCTGGGCCGCGCGCACGCTGGAGATCCTGCGCGGACGCTCGCCGCTGATGATGGCCGTGACGCGGGAAATGCTGCTGCGTGGCCGCGACCTTGATCTTGCGGATTGCTTCCGCATGGAGTTGGGCGTGGTATCCCATGCCTTTACGCAGGGCGACTTCATCGAGGGGGTACGCGCGCTGATCGTCGACAAGGACAATGCGCCGCGCTGGCGCGTGAAGACGGTGGGAGAAGTCAGCGAAGCCACGGTGCAATCGTTCTTCGATAGTCCGTGGCCGCGTGAATCGCATCCGCTGGCGTCGCTCGGCTGACGCCGTGCGCGTTGCACGCCGGCATTGCGCCGGCGTGTCATCGGACCAGCGTCCGACCGGCGGCTGATCAGTCCTTCGGTTTCGGCGCGTGGCCGTGCGGCTGGTGCTCGTCCACCGGCACCTTCACCAGTCCGTCCGCGCGGAACATCGCCTTGATGCCCCGCACCGCCTGCCGGATCCGCGCCTCGTTCTCGATCAGCGCGAAGCGCACGTACTCGTCGCCGTAGTCGCCAAAGCCGATGCCGGGCGAGACGCAGACCTTGGCCTTGGCCAGCAACTGCTTGGAGAATTCCAGCGATCCCAGCGCGCGATACGGCTCGGGAATGCGCGCCCAGATATACATCGAGGCCTTGGGAATCTCCACCGGCCAGCCGGACTCGATCAGCCCGCGCGCCAGCACGTCGCGGCGCGTCTGGTAATGCGCGGCGATCTCCTTCACGCATTGCTGGTCGCCTTCCAGCGCGGCGATGGCGGCCACCTGCAGCGGCGTGAAGGTACCGTAGTCGTGATAGCTCTTCATGCGCGTGAGCGCCGCCACCAGGTCGGGATTGCCGACCATGAAGCCGATGCGCCAGCCCGCCATGTTGTAGCTCTTGGACAGCGTGAAGAACTCCACCGCAATATCCTTGGCACCCGGAACCTGCATGATCGACGGCGCCTTCCACCCGTCGAACACGATGTCGGCATAAGCCAGGTCGTGCACCACGAAGATATCGTGCTTGCGCGCCAGCGCGATCACGCGCTCGAAGAAGTCCAGCTCCACGCATTGCGCGGTCGGGTTCGACGGGAAGCCCAGCACGATCATCTTCGGCTTGGGATAGCTGCCACGGATGGCGCGCTCCAGCTCGGCGAAGAAGTCCACGCCCGGCACCAGTGGCACCGAGCGGATATCGGCACCTGCAATCACCGCGCCGTAGATGTGGATGGGATAGCTCGGATCGGGCACCAGCACGGTGTCGCCGCGATCGAGCGTGGCGAGCATCAGGTGGGCCAGCCCCTCCTTGGAACCGATGGTGACGATGGCCTCGGTATCCGGATCGATCTCGACGTCATAGCGCTCGCGGTACCAGTGCGAAATGGCGCGGCGCAGGCGTGGGATGCCTTTGGAGGCGGAGTAGCCGTGGGTGTCGGGGCGCTGTGCGGCTTCGGTAAGCTTGGCAACGATATGCGGCGGCGTGGCGCCGTCGGGGTTGCCCATGCTCATGTCGATGATGTCTTCGCCACGGCGGCGCGCCGCCATTTTCAGCTCGGCGGTGATATTGAAGACGTAGGGGGGAAGACGATCGATACGCGCGAAGCGGCGCTTGCCTGCGGAGGCGGACATGGATTTTCCTTGAACGTAAGCGCCCGGAACCGTCCGAGCGACGCTGCCGGCCGTTGGTGCGGCCGACCGGAAGATCTTAGCGGCGAATACGCACGGCGTCTACGGGTTTTGCATAGCGGCCGGCAACGCGCCCGCGGTGCGGATCAGCGCCTCGATCTCGCTTTCATTCCACACGCGCACACCCGCCTCGGCCAGCAATGCCGCGGCCACGCCCTGCCCCGGACGCACGGCGCCGCTGAACGAACCGTCGTAGTGTTCGCGGTTGCCGCAGGACGGGCTCAGCGCCTTGAGCAAGGCATGCTTGCATTGGCGCTGCCGCGCGATCGCCAGCGCGTCGCGCGCGCCTGCCGTGAAGGGCTGCGTGACATCGGCGCCGGTGGCATCGCGCACGATGGCGGCACCGGCCAGCACGTGCGCGCCGCTGCCGCCGACGATCTCGGCAGGCGGGCGCGGCGTGGGCAAGCCGCCCAGCGATTCCGGGCAGACCGGAATCAGATCGAAATGCCGCGCCAGCATGGCCAGCACGGGCTCGGGCTGGGCCTTGGCCTGGCCGTCGTAGCGCACCGGCTGGCCTAGCAGGCAGGAACTGACAAGGAGCGCGGGGCGGGAGGAAGAATCCGTTGGCATGGCGATGCGCTGTGGACTACGTATGAATGAAGACCGAAGGATCGGCTACGTCTGCGATGGATTGCGCAGCGTCATGCCGCCTCGCCCACCTTCCTCACCACCGCGTCATCGGGCCCGAGCAGGCGGCCATCCTCGGCGCGCACCTCGAGCTGCCGCACAGGCTTGCCGGCCTGGCCATCCACCAGCACCGAATGCGGCTCGCCCGGCGCGAAGAAGAACGCCTCGCCCCATTGCCGCAAACCCACCACCACGGGAAACAGCGCCCGGCCTTTCTGCGTCAGCACGTATTCCTGATAGGCACTCCCGTCCGATGCCGGCACCTGCTCCAGGATGTCATGCGCCAGCAGCGTGCGCAGCCGGTCGGACAGGATGTTCTTGGCCAGGCCCAGGCTGCGCTGGAACTCGCCGAAGCGCCGCAAGCCGTCGAAAGCATCCCGCACGATCAGCAGCGACCACCAGTCGCCGATCACATCGAGCGAGCGGGCAACAGGGCACTCCGCGCCTTCCAGGCTGGTTCGCCGGACCATATCGCAACTCCGTCTGCGCGCCGCCGGCATGGCGCCGCGGGCTGCGGCGCGCTGCGCTGGCGCCGGTTCCGGCACTCACGGCGAGGCGGTTGCATTGTAAAACCAGTCGATCCGGTCTTCAACCTCCGCGCGAACGGACGCGGCCCCCATCAGTCATCAATCGTCAGTCGTCGATGTTCTCATGCACGGCGGCGGCGCCGGCCTTCCAGTAGCTGGCGGCGCGGATGCGGCCCTTTTCGATGCCGCGCTCGCCCACCAGGTACTGGCGCACGGCACGGATCGCCGCGCCTTCGCCGGCGGCCCAGGCATAGCCCTCGCCACTTGGCAGCGGGAGCTCGCGCAGCGCTTGCTCCAGCAGGCTGCCAGCGGTTGCACCCGCTGGCGCGCTGTCGCGGTGCTGCCAGCGGAGTTCGACGCCGGCGCGGCTGGGCATCGGGATTTCAGCGGCGGCGTTGTCCACCGCCAGCACCACCAGCGCGCGCACGCCGGCCGGCAGTTCCTCCAGGCGCCTGGCGATCGCGGGGAGCGCGGTTTCGTCGCCCACCAGCAGGTGCCAGTCGAAGCCCTCGGGAATCACAAACGAGCCGCGCGGGCCGCCCACGCCGAGATACTGGCCGGGCGCAGCCTGCGCGGCCCAGGTGGAGGCAGGGCCATCGCCATGCAGCACGAACTCGATGTCGAGTTCGCCCGCAACCGGGTCATAGCGGCGCGGCGTGTAATCGCGCGCCGCGGGTTTCGGCACGCCTTCCGGAAAGACCGGGCCGTTGGGGCCGGCTACCGGCAATATGGGCTTGTCCTGTCCGGCCGCCGGGAAGAACACCTTGACGTGATCGTCGAAGGAAGCGGAGACAAAGCCTTTCAGGTCGTCTCCGGCCAGCGTGACGCGCAGCAGTTGCGGGGAGACAGCCTGGGTACGCACCACTTGCAGCAGGCGCATCTTGAGTTCATGGCGAACGCGTTGCACGGTGAGGTCGCGAGTATGCATGGATCTCCTTGATGACTGGGAGTTGGAATTCGGGATATGGAGTGTCGGGAACCGGGTCAGCACTCAGGTAGCGCCCTGCCCGTCCTGCCCGGCATTGATCTCCGCCGTGGCCCTCGCCAGGATGGCGGCGATGCGGCGCTGCTCGGCCGGCGCAGCCTCGGTGCGCATCAGCAGTGCGCGCTTGAGCGCCAGGCGCGCCTCGACGAATTCGGGCAGCCAGCCGCCTTCGGCTTCACGCTCGTCGCCGCCCTCGGCCCCTTCGCCCGACAGCGCGCGCCGCACCCACTCCATCTTGCGCGCCACGTGCTTGAGCTTGTTGAGCATCAGCGCCAGCCGCTCGCGGTTGGCTTCGAGATGCGCCCGGCCCGGCTCCGCCAGCTGGTAGCGCTTCTTGTTGCCCTCGGTATCCACGGTGGCGTAGCCGACTTCTTCCAGGAACGTCAGCGCGGGATAGACCATGCCGGGGCTGGGCTTGTAGAAACCGTTGGTGCGGGTTTCCAGCGCCTTGATCAGTTCATAGCCATGGCTGGGCTTTTCCTCCAGCAGGGACAGCAGCATCAGTTGCAGATCGTCCGAACTGAACTTGCGGCCGCGCCGCCAGCTATCGCCGTCGCCATCGAAGCCGTCGCCGCCGCCAAAGAAGCCGCCCGGACCGCCGCCATGGCGATGGCGGCCAACGGCATGGATGGCTTGGCGAGCTCCGTGGGACGAGGGATGGGCGGAGAAATGAGACGACAGGTGAGCCAGCATGTGATGGCTAAGCCCGCCCAGAAGTGGATGGTGACGCATGATCGCAATCCTTACTATCGAAAGACATATCGTAAGATATATATCTTAAGTAAGGATGTCAAGGCGATCCCGACGGGCGCGGCTAGGGGAAACCGGCCCGCCTGGCCTGCGCCATCGCGCGCGCAGACCAGTGAAACGCGGAGGGCCGGCGGCTGAAGCGCCGGCTCTCCGAGCCTACTTGGCGCCCTTTGCCGTGGTGTAGCTGGCGATCAGGTTGCGATAGTCAGGAATGTGATTGGAGAACAGCGTGCCCAGTCCCTCGATATCGTTGCGCCAGTCGCGATGCAGTTCGCAGGCGACGCCGAACCAGCTCAGCATCTGCGCGCCGGCTTCCGCCATGCGGCTCCAGGCGGCATTGCGGGTGATCTCGTTGAAGGTGCCGGAGGCGTCGGTAACTACAAAGACGTCATAGCCTTCGGCCAGCGCTGACAGCGCGGGGAACGCCACGCAGACCTCGGTCACCACGCCAGCGATGATCAGTTGCTTGCGGCCGGTGGCCTTGACCGCCTTGGTGAAGTCCTCGTTGTCCCAGGCATTGATCTGGCCCGGCCGCGCAATGTAGGGCGCATCGGGGAAAGTCTGCTTCAGTTCCTGCACCAGCGGCCCATTCGGGCCATCTTCAAAGCTGGTGGTCAGGATGGTGGGCAGGTTGAAATACTTGGCCAGGTCCGCCAGCGCAAGCACGTTGTTCTTGAATTTATCGGGCTCGATATCGCGGACCAGGGATAGCAGGCCAGCCTGGTGATCGACCAGGAGGACGGCGGCCTGGCTCTTGTCCAGGCGCTTGTACGGGGTAGTCATGCGAAGCTCCTTTTTGAGGATTAACGATTAACAACAGTCAAACAACAGTCAAACAACAGTCAATCATGATGAAGGCCCATCGATTGACGCTCAGCCGCGCCGGAAATCCAGCGTTTCGTGGTCGGATGCAAACTGCCTGGCTGCAGCGGCCCCTGAGGGCCGCCCCATCCTGATGCGCGCTTACTGCACGCGCCTCTCCTGCGCTGCCTCGATATGCCCGAAGCGGCCGCTGCGCAGGTCCTGCAGCGCCTGCGCGATTTCTTCCTGCGTGTTCATCACGAACGGCCCATAGCTGGCCACCGGTTCGTCGATGGGGTCGCCGTGCAGGACCAGCACCACGGCGGCGCTGGTAGCCTCCAGCGCAAAGCCGGTGCCCGCGCGGCCAAGCAGCACCATCTGCCCCGCCTGCGCGGCCTGGCTGCCGTTGACCCGCACATTGCCGCGCAGCACGACCAGCGCCACGGTGCGGCCCTCGGGCGCCTGCAAGTCGACATCCGCGCCCTCGCGCAACTGCAGGTCCCAGACATCCATCGGCGTGAAGGTGTGGGCGGGTCCGCGCGCGCCCTGATGTTCGCCGGCAATCACGCGCATCCGGCCAGCGCCGCCCGGCAAGGGCTGCGAAGGAATGTCCGCCGACAGGATGGTCTGGTAGCCCGGCGCCGCCATCTTGTCGCGGGCGCGCAGGTTCACCCACAGTTGCACCATTTCCAGGGTGCCGCCGGTGCGGGTGAAAGCTTCCGAGTGGAACTCTTCATGCAGGATGCCGGACGCCGCCGTCATCCATTGCACGTCACCCGGGCCGATGCGCCCGCCCTGCCCGGTGGAGTCGCGGTGTTCCAGCTCGCCCTGGTAGACGATGGTCACGGTCTCGAAACCGCGGTGCGGATGCTCGCCCACGCCGCGCTTGCGGGTGGCAGGCGTGAATTCGGCCGGCCCGGCATGGTCCAGCATCAGGAACGGGCTCAGGTGGCTGCCAAGGCTCTGCTGGGAGAACAGCGTGCGGACTGGAAAGCCGTCGCCCACCCAGTGGGCATGCGGGCTGCTATAGGTGCCGATGATCTGCTTCATGAGGTTTCCTGAGCGATGGGGGCCGACTGCGCCTCTGTTGAAGAAGAGCTTAGGCGGTCCCCAGGCCCGTCGGTAGTCGGCGTGCGCTATTCTCAGTGTCCTATTGATAGGACGATGCCCCCCGATGCACCCCGACCTCAACGACCTCTTCTACTTCGCCCAGGTGGTGGATCACCAGGGCTTCGCGCCGGCAAGCCGCGCCCTCGGCATTCCCAAGTCAAAGCTGAGCCGCCGTATCGGCGTACTCGAAGAGCGCCTGGGCACGCGCCTGATCCAGCGCTCGACCCGGCATTTCTCCGTCACCGAGATCGGGCAAAGCTACTACGGCCACTGCAAGGCCATGCTGGTCGAGGCGGATGCCGCGCAGCAGGCCATCGACCTGACGCGTTCCGAGCCCCAGGGCATCGTCCGCCTGGCTTGCCCGGTGACGCTGCTGCATGCGCGGATCGGCGCCATGGTGGCGGAGTTCATGGTGGCTTACCCAAAAGTGATCGTGCATCTGGAGGCCACCAACCGCCGCGTGGACGTGATCGCCGAGCGCGTCGACGTGGCGATCCGGGTCCGCGTGCCGCCCTTGCGCGACAGCGATCTGGTGATGCGCACGCTGGGCAGGCGCGCCTGGTGCCTGGTCGCGAGCCCCGCGCTGCTGGCCGAGCGCGGCCTGCCCGCCGTGCCGGCCGACGTGGCCGCGCTGCCGACGCTTGACTGGGGCCCGCCGCAACCCACGCATAGCTGGCAACTGGAGGGCCCCGATGGCGCCAGCATGGAAATCCGGCACAGCCCGCGCCTGGTCACCGACGATATGCTGGCCCTGCGCCTCGCCGCGCTGGCGGGGGTCGGCGCGGTGGCATTGCCGAGCATGGTGGTGGAGGACGAACTGAAGCAAGGCCGGCTTGTCATGCTGGTGCCGCAATGGCGGCCAAGGGGCGGCATCATCCATGCCGTTTATCCCTCGCGCCGGGGGCTGCTGCCCGCGGTGCGGGCCCTGATCGACTTCCTGGCCCTGCGCTTCGAGCAGATCGTGGAGGAATAACGCCGGCGGGCAAGCCTGCGTGTTACCGGCGGCGGTCCCGGCACAGTCTTGCCGGCGCATTCCGCCAGCCGCTTCCGACCTCGGAACGGCTCTGCGCACAGCCCGCTAGAACAGCTAGAACACGAGCGTCGCCGTGCCCATGAAGGTCCTGGTACTTTCCATGCGATTCTGGCTCGCCACCGTCGGCACCCAGCGCAGGCCGAGCGAAAGCGTGCTCTTGGCGCCGATCTTGGTGTCGTAGTTGATGACCGGCCCGATCGCCCAGTCGTGCCCGCGGAAGCCATTGAGGCGATCCGCGGTGGGTCCGCTGTCGCTGCCAAGCTGCTGCGTGGTGCCGACGATCAGCCCCGCGCTGAAGGATTTGGTGAACAGCTTGCGCGCCATGGCGTCAATCGTGAAGAGCGGCGCATTCTGGTAGTTGGTGGCGTTGTTGCGCGTGTAGAACTGCAGGCCGGTAACCACATCGAACTGCCACCCCTGCTCGGGCAGGATCTTGGTGTACGCCACCTGCGGCACGAAGGTCCAGTTGTTCAGGCCCGTGTTGGCCAGCGCGTTGGCATCGTAGCTGCCCGTGGGCGCCCAGATGTTCAGGCTCAGCGCCACGTGCTCGGTCTGGGAGAAGTGATAGCCGGCGATAACCGGTGTGAAGTAGATATCGAACAGGCCGGACGCGATGTCCTGGCTGCTACCGTTGAAACGCCCGAGCGTCACGTTGGCGCCCACCCGGTTCCACAGATACGGCAGCGTGAAGCTGGAGGCGAAATTCCACGCGCCGGTCTTGGTGTCCCAGACCTTCATGATGGTGGCCAGCGTAAAGGCTACCTCGCCGCTGATGCCGAGCGAGGCCTGCCCCCCGATCGGCACCTGGCGTCCGCCGTCGACAGAGCCATTCAGGTACATCTCGGCCAGGTTGACAGCCAGGATCGGCTCTGGCGATACGATGCCGGCATTCGGCACCACGCTGGTGCCGGAAATGGGCCGGCCCAGCGCGCCCTCGGTGGCATGCGCCGACACCGCAGCGAGCAGCAGTGGCAACGCAATGGCGAGAGGCTTCGTCTTCCTGGAGTGCATTCGGGTTTTACCTTGTAGTCGGGTGATCGGCAATCTTGTGTTGGCCGGCCGCTGGTTGCGCGCATCGCGCCGCTCCGGCAAAGGTTGCAGATTTTGCCCGAAAAACGGTTTCGCCAGAATTGGTGTTTTTCCCGCCAGAGAAAAAGCCCTCGGCCGGGGCGGTCGAGGGCTAAGTGAAAAAGGCGGGTCGCGAGGTCCGCCCCAGCCGCAGATCATAAGCAATCGGGCGCATGGCGCAATCACCTGACCGGGTGAGGTTCGTCACGCTGCCTGCCTTGCCCGGACTCGACATCGGCAACCAGCACGCGATAGAGATCCCGCGCCAGCGCTCTCGGCTGGGCAGCGCGACGGGCCGCGGCCGGCGCCACCACGCACAAGTGGACTGACGGGGGTGGCATGAATGGCACCGCCGGCTCCAGCACCGCGAGATGTCTTTCGGCCAGGTATCCCGGCAAGCCCACCTCGGGCAGCAAGGTCACGCCAAGCCCGGCGGCCAGCAAGTCCATCAGGACGCTGACAGACTGCGCGCGAACGCGCGGCTCGCCGCCGGCCAGCACCGCGCGGAACCAGACGCCGAGATCCGCGGAAAGGCCCGGCATGCTGTCTTCCAGCAACCACGGCCAGGCATCAACCCTGGCCGCCACGAACTCGGCGTGGCGCAGGCGAGAGCATACGGGCACCATCCGGCAGCGCATTTCCACGCAGTCCGTGACCACCTGGAATGCGTCGTCCGCGCCAAGGGAAAGCCCGAGATGGATGTCCGCGCGGCGCAGTGCCTGAATCAGCGCAGCGTCCGTCGCCATGGGCACCAGCATGGCATCCATCAGCGGGTGCATCCTGCGGACATGGCCAAGGACGTGCGGCGCCACCAGTTCCGCCAAGCCCGAGACACCGATACGCAAGCTGCCGGACGCCTGCACAACCGGCTCACCCGCGCCGCCGCCAACGAGGCCCGCCCAGATTTCCAGCATGCCGCGCACCTTGGGCGCCATATCGACAGCCAGCGGCGTTGGACAGAGCGCCCCGTCGGACTGGACATGGAACAAGGTGCCGACCCGGTCTTCCAGCGAGTGCAACTGGTAGAGCACGGTAGCGCGGGATACCCGCTGCCTGTCCGCCACGAAGGCAATCGAGCCTGCATTCAGCAAGGCGATGAATGTCTGCAGCACGCGCGTGTTCACCCTGCGGGCAGGCATGCAGCTTCGCGGATCCCTTGCCGCGCCCACGCTTTCCTGCCCGCCCGTCCCATCTGCGCCGGGTACCCTGTCCGCCGATGCGATCGCATTCAATTGGCGCGAATCAAGGGCTTGGCGCATGGATGGCTCCGGAGCATCGTGATGAAACTGGCGCCTGCCCTGGCATCAGGCCAGTGCCCCGCCTGCTTGAGTCCGAAATTTTGGAAAATTTGGTTTCCAGTCTCGGCGGCCATGCTGGCGCGCTAGTCCTCAGTGACGAACTTTAGTTCTATCGTTTCCAATATCAACATTTTCCCCATCTGAAATCTATCGGCGTGTGTATTGAATTTTTCTGGCGGGGAAACGGGGTCGATTGAGGCTACATGCGGTGAATTCGCCACGCTTCGCGCGAACGAGGCGGCACTTTGCCTTGCTGCGCTGCGGAATGCCCAAGCCGTCCGCGCTCCTGGCCCGGACGGCTACCAAATTTTGCTAAATCTAGCGGGACCGGGACCGGCATGCCGCACAGGAGGAAAGCCGGCTGCTCCGTGCGCCCTCTGGCGCCTTAGATGCGGAAATCCGCCGCCATGTCTGCATCCGTACGCGCCTCCAGGCGGCCAGAGCGGCAAGCGGCGACAAACACGTCATAGTCGCGCTCGACCTGATCCGCATACGCGTTTGAATACGCCAGCAATGCATCGGCCATCGCATCGCTGTTGCCAAGGTAGCCGCTGATCTCCAGCGCCATCCCGCTGGCCTTGGCATGGGCCCGCGCCAGCACCCAGCCACACAGCGCCGCGAACTCGCTGAACAGTTCGATATCCATCAACTCGATCTCGGGCGACAGTTTCATATCGCGCAGCTGCCGCATATAGAAATGCCGGCCGGACGGCCCGTTGTTCCAGCCCAGGAACACATCGCTGGCGGCCTGCATCAGCCGCTGGCCTTCCACCACGCGCCGGCCTTCATGCGTCACCGGCGGCGACTTGAAATAGCGCGCCACTACCGACTGGGTGGCCTGCTTGCTTTGCAGGAAGAGCGGCTTGCCGTGGTTGTCGATCATCAGGATGATCAGGCAGCGCGTGCCGACGCTGCCCACCCCCACCACCTTGAAGGCGGCATCGTGGCGTGTGAAATGGCTGAGCAACTGGCGCCGGTCGGGGGCCATGGTACCCAGGTATTCCTTGAACGCCCTGTCGAAAGCCTTGCCAGTGTCGGTGATCTTCATCCAGTCGTCCTCGGGGGAGAACAGCGTGTTCTCGCCTTGTATGTGGAAGATCCCCGGCGGTGCGTCGCGGATCCTCCAGCGCTCGCCAACCCGCTCCGACAACTTCGGCAGCAGTGCTGCGCTGGCGCGCCTGGTCGCGCGCGCCATGCCGCGCTCCAGGGATTTGCGGATCTGCGGTGAAGCCGTCTCGGCCATCAGCCGCTCGAAGGTGATGGCGTCATACCAGGTGTCGAGAATGCCCATCCCGGCATAGTTGGCCATGCGCCCCTGATAGCTGCGCACGATGCGGTAGACCAGGTCATCGATCACGCCGCGTTTGTGGCGCAGATGCCGGCCCGCCACCACGAAGCTGGCGGTAAGCCGCTTCAGGTCCCATTCCCAGGGCCCGAGGCTGGTCTCGTCGAAGTCGTTGAGGTCGAACAGCAGCGAGCGCTCAGGACTGGCAAACCCGCCGAAGTTGGCCAGGTGGCAGTCGCCGCAGATCTGGATGGGGAGATCGGAATTCGGCGTACCGGCGAGGTCATGCGCCTGGATGATGGCGCTGCCTCGGTAAAAGGTGAAGGGCGATTCGATCATGCGCCCATAGCGCAGCGGCACCAGCCGGTCGACACGGCCGGCGCTGTTGATCTCCAGCAGTTCGACGGGATCTCGTTCAACGCTGCCGACCGCGACATGCGCGCTGCGGGGAACGTGTTTGCGCGTGACTTTGCCGCGCTCGCGGCGGGATTCGATGTCTTCAGGGGTGTCCACAAGCTCTCCTTGGATTACTCGACATGCTGCCGCAGCGCCGCGATTGCCTCTCTTGGATTCATTGTGTGTGCGTCTCTTGTTCGCCCCGGCCCGAGGGCGGGGTCTGGCGTGAGCATGGTCCGCCGGGATGACCGGCGGGCCACGTAGTGACACGGCGGCTACGACCGCTACTTCTTCGGCGACCTCTGCTTTTCGATGCGCTCGTCCACCGACTTGCGGATCTGGTCCACGCTGAAGCTGGCAGGCTTCTGGCTCGGTGGATAAGTCACGAAGGTCTCAAGGAATGCCGCTGCCTTGGTGACGCCTATCTCCGTCAGGTACGCATTCCTGGTAGTCCAGTCGTAGTATTGGTCCGAGACGACATCGGCTCGTTCGTACGGATCCATGCGGAGGTTGAAGACCTTCGGAAACCGCAGGCAGGTGAACGGGTTAGCCCATACCTGCATGCCCCCCGGCGCTCGCTGCTCACAGAAGACGATCTTCCAGTCGCCGTAGCGCATCGCGACCAGTTCGCCGTCGTCGTTGAAGTAGTAGAAATCATCACGCGCGCCCTTCGGACTCTTGCCGGTCAGGTAGTCGAGCTGGTTATAGCCGTCCAGGTGCACCTTGAAACTCTGCCCGGACTTTGGCGACCAGCCTTTGAGCAGGCGGTCCTTGACGGTGGTATCGCCCACGGCCGCAAGCAGCGTGGGGAACCAGTCCAGGCCGGAGAACATCTGGTTGGAGACCTCGCCTGCCTTGATGCGGCCGGGCCAGCGCACCATGGCCGGCACCCGGAACGCGCCTTCCCAGTTCGTGTTCTTCTCGCTGCGGAACGGCGTGGTTGCCGCGTCGGGCCAGGAGAACTGGTTCGGGCCGTTGTCGGTGGTGTAGACCACGATGGTGTCATTGGCAATGCCCAGGTCATCCAGCGTCTTCAGCAGCTTGCCCACATCCTCGTCATGCTCCAGCATGCCGTCGGCATACTCGTTGCCCGGCATGCCGCTGCGCCCCTTCATGGCGTCGCGGACATGCGTGAACAAGTGCATGCGGGTGGTATTCATCCAGACGAAGAATGGCTTGTTGTCCTTGGTCTGCTTCTCGATGAACTCCTGCGCGGCGGCAGTGGTCTCGTCGTCGATCGTCTCCATCCGCTTCGTGGTCAGCGGGCCGGTGTCCTGGACCTTGCCATCGGCGAACGAGTGGATCACGCCGCGCGGCGAGAAGTTCTTCACAAACGGGTCGTTCTTGTCCTTCGGCCAATAGGGGCGCTGGGGCTCCTCCTCGGCATTCAGGTGGTAGAGGTTGCCAAAGAACTCATCGAAGCCATGCGCTGTCGGCAGGTACTCGTTCTTGTCCCCCAGGTGGTTCTTGCCGAACTGCCCGGTGGCATAACCCTGCGCCTTCAATGCCTGGGCAATCGTGATATCGCCCTTCTGCAGGCCCACCGGCGCACCCGGCGCGCCGACCTTGCTCAGGCCGGTACGCAGCGGCGTCTGCCCGGTGATGAAGGAGGAGCGGCCCGCCGTGCAACTGTTCTCGGCGTAGTAGTCGGTAAACATCATGCCTTCGCGCGCGATACGGTCGATGTTCGGCGTCTTGTAACCGACCACACCCATGCTATAAGCGCTGATATTGGTCTGCCCGATGTCGTCGCCGAAGATCACCAGGATATTCGGCTTCTTGGCGGACGTGTTGTTCGGCGCGCTCGCTGGCGCCGTGGCAGGCGCGTCCGCGGCCATTGTGACGGTTGGTGCGGATACCAGCCAACCGGCCGCCGCGATCGGCACCGCCACCGCAAGTGCGATAGCCGCTCGCTTCAGTGAGCGATTGATTCGCATGTGTGCTCCTCCTCTGTTACCCGACCGCTGCCGGCGGCCCCGGTTTCCCCAATCCGTGTTCGCGGATCTCTCGTTGCTCAGTCCCGCATGCCCAGCATGCGGCGGAAGTACTGGTTGGCCTCACCGCCCTGCACGGCCAGCCCGATCTCTTCCCGCCAGCGCTGACGGTCGCCGGCGTAAGCGGCGAGCGTGGCCGCGTAGAAGTGCATCAGCCGGCCACGCTCCCGATCGATGTCCGCCAGAAACGCAGCGTCGGCGCCGCGCAACGGCGGTGCCACATGCAGATCCAGCAAGGCAGGCAGCACGCGCGATATCTCGTCGCGCCGCACCCAGCCCGCGTACTCGATCAACGGCCGGTCGTCCGTCACGGCCGGCGCGCCGGCGGCGTAGCGTTCCAGCCCTTCCCGTCCCGTCACCCAGGTGGCGAGCAGCGCGGCGGGCGAATTGATGCCGACCTCGCGCAGGGCGCCGGCCACGGCTGGCTGGTTGAAGCGCGCCTGGATGCGCGCGGCGTCCAGGTCCAGCGGCGCGTCCGAGCCCACCAGCAGCATCTCGTGCACCTCGGTAGTCCATAGCGAGACGTGCGGGAACGCGTCAAGGAAGCTGCGCACCAGCGCGCGGGAGTCTTCGTCGTTCTGCGTGGCCAGCGGCAGCCACTGGGCGAACAGCCCGCCCGGCTGCAGGCGGCTGCGCGCCAGCTCGTAAAAATCGCGCGAGTAGAGATTCACCACGCCGGCAGCCGATGGCGGCGGTGGCTCCAGGGTGATCAGGTCATAGCGCTCGGTGCTGCGCAGCAGTTCGTGGCGGCCGTCGCGCACGCGGATGTCGGATCCGGGATGGCGGCTGACGTCGTAGTTACCCTGGAATTCCGGCACGGCACGCACCACCGAAGGCAGCAGCTCGGCCGTGACGCGGCGTTCCAGCCCCGGGTATTGCGTGAGCGCGCCCGCGGTAATGCCGGTGCCAAGCGCAACCACCAGCGCCGAGCGCGGCTCCTGCGCGTGGACCAGCAGCGGCAGCAAGGCCTGCAGCCGCATGTAACGCAGCGACCCGATGGCGTCTCCCGAGTTGGAGACACCTGAGATGTACAGGCGCCGGAAGCTGGCGCCCGGCCTGCCCTGCTCGATCACGGCGACCGTGCCGCCGGGGCTTTCCTCGTAGGAAACCAGGGTACCGTCCTTGGCCTCGGCCAGCAGCCGCGCGAGACGATCGGGCGGCGTCAGCACGGCGGCCACTGCCACGCAGACGCCGATGCCCAGGGTGGCCGCGCACAGGGCGGGCCGCACGCCGGTGCCACGCAGCACGGCAACCGTGCCCACCGTAGCCGCCGCGGCGGCGAGTATCCCGAGGGCATGGACAAGGCCTAGCGCCGGCACCAGCACGAAGCCGGTCAGGAAGGTGCCGGCGACGCCGCCCGCCGTGTTGAGCGCCAGCACAACGCCGACGTCGCGGCCGATATGGCCGGGTTCGGCACACAGGCGCAAAGCTGCGGGAAACGCCGCACCGAGCAGCATCGTGGGCGCAAACACCACGCACAGCCCCGCCAGCGCAAAGCGCGCGCACATTGCGGCCAGCTCGCTGCCCGTGACCACCATGACCACGCCTGCGAGGCTCACCTGCAACTGGACCAGCCAGTTCCCGAGCCCCGCCACCTGCAGCAGCGCGCCCAGGCCCGCAAGCCCCACCAGCACGCCAAACACGCCCCACGGATCGCGCACGCGGTCGGCAAAACGGGCGTAGATGGCGCTGCCTGCCACCAGGCCGCCCAGGTAGGTGGCCAGCACGATGGTGAAGGCAAAGCTGCGCGTGCTCATGAACTGCACGATGGTCTGCGACCAGACCACTTCATAGCCGAGCGCGATGCCGCCTGCCACGGCATAGAGCCCCACCGCCAGCCGTGCCCGCGCTTGCGGCGCGGGCACGGGTGCTGGCGCGGCGGCATCGATTGCCCGAGGCGCGCTGGCGCGGCCCAGGCCAAGCGCCGTTGCCGCCAGCGCCAGGTTGACCAGCGCAGCGGCCATGGCGGCGCCACGCACGCCAAACGAAGGCACCAGCATAAAGGTGGTCAGCAAGGCGCCGGCCATGGCGCCCAGGGTATTGGCCGCGTAGAGCCCGCCGCCGGTACGCGCCACCTTGCCCGCCGGCGGGGCGCAGGCCGCCATCAGCGCGGGCAAGGTGCCGCCCATCAACAAGGCAGGCACCCCGATCAGCGCGAACGGCAGGCACCAGGCCAGCAGGCCGGCGCGGCTCTCGATCGCCACGAACCACGGTGCCGCTTGCGCCAGCCCGAGCGTGGCGCCAAGGCCCAGCACCGCGATGCCGAGTTCCAGCGCGGCGTAGAACATCAAGGGCCGTGCCGCGCGGTCCGCGCGCCGGCCCAGCGCCCAGCCGCCGCAGGCCAGGCCAAGGAAGAACGCGCTGACACCCGTGGTGACGGCATAGACGTCAACACCAACAATCAGCGCCACCTGTTTGACCCACAGCACCTGGTAGACCAGCGCGGATGCACCGGAGGCGAACAGCAGCGCCGCCAGCAAAGCCCCATGCGTCTCTGCCGCTTCCAGCGCCAGGGGCCGTGACGGCATTGCGGGCCGTCCCTGTGGCGGTGCCGCCATCGCGGCTGAATGTGTCCGGTTCCTGCTCATCTGTCCCAGCCTCCGCGTGCATCCCATCCCGCGCCGCGCGGGCGCTGCCGCCCCGCTACAAGCGGCCGGTCCCGATCCGGCTCATGCGTGTCATGCCGTCCCTGTCAACGGACCGCGATTGGCCAGGCAGCAGGCGAAAAACTGCCGCCGGCACACAGGCCCCTGCCGCACCGCGCGTCGGAAATGGTTTGCCGCCCCGCTCAACCTGGCCGCGGGCTACCTGCGGCAGCCTGCGTAGCGGCCTTGCCGTCCCTGGCCTGCTTCCACTGCGTGTCGTCCACCACCAGCCGGAAGCCGAGGTGCGACATGCTGTTGTACGGATCGGTGCCGCGCCTGGCGCTGGGGCGATAGCTCAGGCAATAGTCTTCATTGCAGAGGAAAGACCCGCCGCGCGTGACGCGGCGCGGCGCGGCCACGGGGACGCCGGGCTCCGAGGGGTCCCACGAATCGGCCGGGCCGCCAGGGTTCTCGATCGGCCTGGCGCTCACGGCTTCGCGCCGGAACTGGTCGGCGCGGTACCAGTCTGCCACCCACTGCCAGGCGTTGCCGGTCATGTCGGACAGGCCGTAGCCGTTGGCCGGGAACGTGCCCACCTGGCTGGTGCCGAGCGCGCCGCCGGCCTTCGCGCTGACTACCGGGAACGGCTGCGCTTGTTGTCCCTGCCAGACGTTGGCCATCTGTCGGCCTTCCGGGGCGAACTGGTCGCCCCAGCTATAGGTCGCCTGTTCCAGCCCGCCGCGCGCGGCGAACTCCCATTCGGCCTCGGTAGGCAGGCGCTTGCCGGCCCATTTCGCGTAGGCCTGCGCGTCTTCATGGGAAACCTGCACCACCGGATGATCGTCCTTGCCGGTGATATTGCTGTCGGGGCCGCCCGGATGCCGCCAGTCCGCGCCGGGCACATAGCGCCACCAGCGCGAGTAATCCTGCAGCGGCACCGGCCGGTTGGTGCCGACAAACACCATGCCGCCCGCCACCATCGCCGAATCGGGCGGACGCGGCGTGCCAGGGGGCAACTGCACGCGCAGCGTCTCCCAGTCCGGTTTGCGTTCGGCCGTGGTGACATAGCCGGTTGCGCGCACGAAGGCGGCAAATTGCGCGTTGGTGACGTGGTGGATATCCATCCAGAAACCATGCACGCGCACCTTGTGGGCCGGCCGCTCGTTGGCCTGCGCCAGCTTATGGTCGCTGCCCATCAGGAATTCCCCGCCCGGCACCCAGGCCATGTCCCTGGGGCCGCGCGTGCCATCGCCGAATACCGCTTTGGCCGGTACCTGCGCGGCGCCGCGCGCCTGCCACCAGGCCGCGCCGCCGCCCACCGCCGCGCAAGCCAGCACCGCCGTGCCGATCCACAGCGTGCGGCGCCAGCGCGTGGGCGCCGGCGCCGCCACCGTCACCGTCACCGCAGCCGGCGCGGCACGGCGGGATTGACTGTCCTTCTCTCGACGACGATTCATGGTTGCGGTCCGCAATAGGCTGGCCACGCCCCAGCCTGGGGCGTGCTTTTAGCATGCCAGAGCAAGCCGGGGGGAGAGATGAATGTTTTTGGCATCGATGTTAGGGAATTGTCGCGGGAGCCAACGTGGCGGTCTGGCCGCAGCACAGCAGATTCGTCTTCATCGCTGCATTTCCCTGAGAATTTCCGCTTGCTGCCAGCCGAATGACTCGACTGGCGCATCGATCACTCAGGGCGATGCTGACATAGGCTGCCCGTGTGCGATATACAGAACTTTTCCCATGTGATCTGAAAGTTTTCGCGTGGCATCCACGCCGCAGGGCGATGGCTTAAGGTGGCGGGACATAACGGAGCCCGCCGTGGAGCCGGCCGTCGCCCCCAACGCTTTTCATGCAGAATCCGAACCGCTCTCCTTGCACACAAGCTTTGCTTGCATGTGGAGTGCTCGCGCTCGCGGCAGCAACCGCGCACGCCCAACCCGTGCAGCAGAACAACCAGAACCAAACGAAAGACCCGAAAGCGCTGAGCTTCCCCGACCCCGAAGACGGCAAGCTCGACGCAAGCGACTTCCTGCTCAACCACAAGGGCGCGCTGCCGGTGCCGGCCCTCATCACCGAGCCGGCCATCGGCGGGGGCTTTCGCTACCTGATCGCGCGCAGGCTGGGGGTGTCGACCGGCATCGACGTGGCCCATAGCAGAGACCAGAACGCCTTTTATGTCCAGGTGGGCAGCGCCTGGCATTAAGCCGCCGCTGTGCCATCCCGCCACCTTTCCACAGCACTGGAGCCGTCTTATGCAAAAGCCGATACCAACGCCCACGCGGACATCGGGGCCCGGCTGCCATCTCGCCGCGCCACTGGGCCTGTTGCTGATTGCCGGATGCCTGGCGCCGGGCTTGCCCCAGGCACAGGCCGCCAGCCCGCCGAAGGCCGCGGCGCCGCTGACCTGGCCGCGAGATTTCGATGCCGCTTCCCAGCATATCGAGATCTACCAGCCGCAGGTGGAGCAATGGGATGGCGATCGCCTGTCCGGCCGCGCCGCCGTTGCGGTGGGCGCCAAGGACGGCGCGCCCACCTATGGCGTGGCGCATTTTGCGGCGCGCGCCGATATCGACAAGGCCTCCGGCCTGGTGCAGATGCGCGACATCCGGATTACCAGCGTCGAGGTGCCGACCAATCCCGACGGCGCCGACCAGGTGCGCGCGGCGCTGGTGGGGCGCCTGCCCAAGGCCGGCATGACCGTGCCGCTCGACGAACTGCAGGCCAGCTACGCCGTCTCGCAGCAACAGGCCAAGGCGCCCGGCGTGGCGGTGAAGAACGATGCGCCGCGCATCGTGTTCGCATCGGTCCCGACCTTGCTGGTGCCGGTGGACGGCGAACCGGCCTGGCGCGAGGTGAGCGGCACGCGCTACCAGCACGCGCTCAACGGCCGCGCCCTGCTGCTGCGCGATAGCGGCGGAAAGCTCTACCTGCAGGCCGCGGGCTATTGGTACACCGCTGACGGGCTGAACGGCCCGTGGGCGGTGTTGGCCAGCCCGCCGCAAGCCCTGGTGACCGCTGGCAGCCGCGCACAGGCCGGCGTCAAGGCCGACCCGATGCTGCCCGCCGACGGCAAGCGCCCCGCCAGCGCACCGGCGGTACTGGTGTCCACCTCGCCCACAGAACTGATCGTCATCGACGGCACGCCAAAGCTGTCGCCGGTGGCCGGCGTCGGCCTGCTGACGGTAACCAATACCGATCGCGCGGTATTCGTCGACCCCAGCTCCAACCGGTATTACGTGCTGATCTCCGGCCGCTGGTTCCGTGCGCCGGGATTCGATGGCCCGTGGCAATTCGTGCCCGGCAGCGAACTGCCGGCGGACTTCGCGAAGATTCCGCCGCAGGATCCCAAGGCCAACGTGCTGGTGTCGGTGCCGGGCACGCCGCAGGCCCGCGAGGCGCAGATCGCCGCAACCATCCCGCAGACAGCATCGGTGTCGCGCGCGAAGGCCACGCTCACGGTCGCCTTCGACGGCTCGCCGCGTTTCATGCCCATTGCCGGCACCTCGCTGAGCTACGCGGTGAACGCCGCCACGCCGGTACTCCAGGTTGACGGCGAGCACTACTACGCGGTGTCCAACGGCGTGTGGTTCACCGCCGCCGCACCCACCGGCCCCTGGCGCGTCGCCACCGAGGTGCCGGGCACGATCTACACCATCCCGGCCAGTTCGCCGCTGCACTACGTCACCTATGTGCGCATCTACTCCGTCACCCCGGACATGGTGGTAGTCGGCTATACGCCTGGCTATATGGGCGTGGTGGTGAACCCGGACGGCACCGTGGTCTACGGCACGGGCTATGTCTACCCGGCCTACGTCGGCTCGGTTTACTATGGCTATCCCCCCACCTATGGCTATGGCGCGGGCTTTGCGCTTGGCACCGCTGAGGGCTTCGCCTTCGGTTTCGCCGTGGGCGCGGTATGGGGCGCCGCCGCGCCCTACTGGGGCCCCTACTGGGGCGGCGGCTACTGGAACTACGTCAACGTCAACACGGCGAATTTCTACGGGCGCTGGGGACAAGGCACGGTGACGCATGTCTCCGGCTACAACGCCTGGACCGGCACGCAATGGCGCGGCACCGCCGGCGCGGGCTACAACCCGGCAACCGGCGCGCGCTACCAGGGCAGCGCCGGCGCCGCCTTCAACCCTTACAGCGGCAACGCCGTGGCCGGACGGCAAGGCGCCTTCTCCAATCCGTCGACCGGGCGCAGCGGCGCCGGGCGTGGCGGCGTCGCCGGCAACGAGTACACCGGCAACTACGCCGCCGGGCGCCAGGTAGCGGGCTATAACGCGCAGACCGGGCGTGCAGGCGCGGCCGAGTTCGGCGTGGCGGGCAACACGCAGACCGGCCAGCATGAAGCGGCCAGCAAAGGCGTGATGGTCAACCGGGACAAAGGCAATGCGGTGGCCTGGAACAACGGCGATGTGTACGCCGGGCACGACGGCAACGTCTACCAGCACACCCAGGATGGCGGCTGGCAGAAGCACACGTCGGGGGGCTGGCAGCCGGTGCAGCCCAACCCGGATGTTGCCGGCCAGTTGGACCAGCAGCGGCAGGCGCGCAATGTGGGACAGCAGCGCTTCGGGCAGACAGCGCACCAGTGGGGCGGCGGCGGGGGTGGCAACTTCAGCGGCGGCGGCCGGCGCATGGGCGGTTTCCACGGATTTCACCTCTAGCGCGTAAACGCAAGCATCCCGCGGCCATACAGCGCCGCGGGATGCTTCGCAATCCTGCCAGGGTCAGGACTTGGCCGGGCTGGTGACCACGATCGCGACCACCTCGCGATAGACGATCTTGGCGAGCCGGCCCGCCTTGATCTTGCTGAGGTCGATATTCGGGTCCCGCACCTTGACCGTGCGCAGCGTCTCGCGCGGGGTGCGGAAGGTCACGGTTCGGTTCTTGGTATCGACCTTGGTAATCTGCGCCGTGACCGTGGTCGTGATCTCACGCGCGAAGCCGGGCTTGGCGCCGTCCCCCGTACGCGCGGTGCGCTCCACCGATTCCGTGATTGGCGTGTCCTTGGTGTCGACCGGATCCAGCGTGGTGACCACGGCGGCGTCCCGGGTCAGCGTCACCATGTCGCCCTTGTTGATCTGCTTGAAGTTCTTCACTTCATCGCCACCAATCAGTTCGACGACGTTGCCGCGCGGGCCCTGCACCAGCACCGCCTTCGAATCCGGATCGATGGCGACGATGCGGCCGGAAACCACCAGTTCCTCGGCAATGCCGGCGACGGGGGTGGACGCAGCCTGGCTCAGCGGGGTGAAGAGCACGGCCGCGGCAAGGCCGACTGCGTGCAGGGAATGGGAGAGCAAATGACGGTTTGGCATGGGAATCCTGGCAAGTAGTCAGCGAAAGAGAAAAACAGGAACACTTAAAGCGAGGACAGGGCAAACGCCCTGACTACGCAGCGCGGCAAGCATGCTGCGAGGTCCGGCTTGAACATAGCGCGCCCCGGCCCGGCGCGGAGTACCGGTTGAAAGATTTCATATCGGCCCCCGGGAAAATTGTGCAATGAACGGCTGCACCGCGGTGCAGTTTGCTACACAATTCAGATCGCCGCACAAAAACTTTCACTTCATCTGACCGTGTGTCTCCCATATGGTCGGAACCTCGCCTCCCCACCGACCCGCTGGTGACCGCCGAGACGGTCAGGGCGGCCCTGGACCTGCACGACAAGCACCGCCCGGCCTGCTCGATACCTTCGGCGGCATGTTCAATATTGTCACGCCCTGAGTCCGCGCGGCCGTGCAGCGAAGCGGCAATGCATTTGCCTTAACTCGCGGCACAAACGGACTGTATTGCCTTTTGCTGCCTGATTGGACTAAGTTTGCGGCAGGGATACTGGCTGGCGCCCGCTTCGATAGGCGCCGAGATGCGCTAATTTCGGTACATCGAACGGCGGGACTGAGCCCCCGCCTCCGTGCCGGTTCCCCCAGCCGTTTCCCATGTCCACCAAGGACCCTTGCCATGACACCGCGCCTGCTGCTCCGTACCACGCTACTCAGCGCTGCCCTGCTCGCCCCGCCCGCGCCAGCGTTCGCCTACCTCGACACCTTTATCCACGGCACGGTCATCGGCACCATGAGCCAGAAGGAATCGACCGCGTTCGCCCACAACGTGCGCGACGTGCTGAACAACGGCGCCGACGGGACGATGGTCTCCTGGACCGCCCCCCCGGAAGGCAAGCGCAAGCCGATCGAAGGCCAGCTGACGCCGCTGCGCAGCAAGACCGACAAGGGCCAGCCCTGCCGGCAACTGAAGGCACAACTCAAGCGCGGGGATCAGGAAGACAACTGGACCGGCTGGTTCTGCAAGCAAGGCGACGGCCGCTGGCGCTCGCGCACGGTCGCGAACGACTGAAGGGAGAATTGAGAATTGCAATGGCCAGGTTGCCGCCATTGACGCCCGCCATCGACTGACAGCGTGCGGCGCTGCTTCCCTGGTTTACATCCCCGGCATCCTCAGGAACGACTATGTGGCACGCGAGGTGGGGGCCTCAGAACCGCCGGAGGGAAATTGGAAGTCGCCAGCAGTTGAGAGGGTGAAGCAAGGAACGGGGGAAGCCGTTACTTCAATCCCCTCGCATCCACGGCCTGCTCGCCCAGCCGCCGCTCCAGCATGTCCCGCGCGCCAGCCAGGATTTCCCGCGCCACATCCTGGCTGGCCACCGTGCGTGCCAGCATCAATGCGCCCACGCACTGCGACATCACGCCCCATGCCGCCTCGCCGCTCCCGAGCCGCCCGGCGATATCCCGCTGCATGGCAACCAGGCCGTCCTCGCAGGCAGTGCGTGTCTCCACATCGGCCCGTGCAATTTCCGCCGCAAGGCTCGGCAACGGACACCCTGTCTCCGGATGCCGTACGTGCCCCATGGTGAGATAGCGGTCCAGCATCCCCGCCAGCCACGCGCCATCGCCCCCTTCCCCGTCGAGCAGCAGCAACTCGCGGCTGCGCTGCAGCTCCCGCGCGATCACCTCGCGCAGCAGCGCCTGCTTGGAATCGAAATGGCTGTAGAAGGCGCCGCCGGTCAGGCCAGCGGCACCCATCAGCTGGTCAACGCCGGTGGCGGCAAACCCCTCGCGCTTGACCAGCGCACCGCTGGCCTCCAGGACCCGCTGTCGAGTGGCGGCTTTATGACTTGCGGAATAACGCATTGCTTTTCCTGGGCTCGGGACAGGGATAAAAACAGGAATACGGATAAGGACAGGACTTGACGGCACCTGCATTCATACCATAACGTTCGTTTACTAAACGAACGTTTAGCTTACGCCGGATCCGCGCCCATTGGAAGCGGGTGGCGTCGGCCAGAGCGCAAACAGCCCGTCCGCGTCCCTGCCCGGGCTGACAATCCAAGACCGGAGACAAACATGTCCGACAAGAAAGCCATCCTCGTGGTGGGTGCTGGCGACGCCACCGGCGGCGCCATTGCGCGCCGGTTTGCGCGCGAAGGCTATATCGCGTGCGTGACGCGCCGCAGCGCCGACAAGCTCGCCCCATTGGTGGAGCAGATCCGCGCCGAGGGTGGCGAGGCTTTTGGTTTTGCCTGCGACGCTCGCAAGGAAGACGAGACCGTGGCGCTGATCGAGCGCATCGAGCGCGAAATCGCGCCGCTGGAGGTGGCGATATTCAACATCGGCGCCAACGTGCGGTTCTCCGTGCTGGAAACCACGTCGCGCGTCTACTTCAAGGTCTGGGAAATGGCCTGCTTCGGCGGCTTCCTGATGGGGCGCGAGGCGGCCCGCGTGATGCTGCCGCGCGGGCGCGGTTCGATCTTCTTCACCGGCGCCACCGCCAGCCTGCGCGGGCGCGATGGCATGAGCGCCTTCGCGGGCGCCAAGCACGCGCTGCGCGCGCTGGCCCAGAGCATGGCGCGCGAGCTGGGCCCGAAGAATATCCATGTGGCGCACCTGGTCGTGGATGCCGCCATCGATACCGACTTCATCCGCTCGAACTTCCCCGACCGCTACGCCACCAAGCAGGACGACGGCATCGTCAATCCCGAGCACATCGCGGACACCTACTGGATGCTGCACCAGCAACCGCGCGACGCGTGGACGCATGAACTCGACATCCGGCCGTGGATCGAGCCGTGGTAAGGCGCGGCCAGCGCGGCAGTGAAGCGATCAACGACAAGACACGACAACAAGCGGAGACGACAGCATGAGCAGGCAAGTAGCGTTTTATTTCGACTTCGGCAGTCCCTACTCCTATCTGGCTTACAAGGAACTGCCTCGCGTGGCGCAGCGCACCGGCGCCGAAATCGTATGGCGGCCGATCCTGCTGGGCGGCGTCTTCAAGGCCACCGGCAACCATAGCCCCGCGGAGATTCCGGCCAAGGGCCTCTGGTCGAAGACCGACACGCAGCGCTGGTCGCGGCGTTACGGCGCAAACCTCAGGCAGAATCCGCACTTCCCGGTCAACACTCTGGCGCTGATGCGCGCCGCGACAGGCTTCCAGATGCGGGACGAGGCGGCGTTCCACCGCTATGTAGCGGCGATCTTCACCGCCATGTGGGAAGAGCAGCGCAACCTGAACGATCCGGCCGAGATTGGCGCCGTGCTCACGGCGGCCGGGTTCGATGCGCGCGAGGTGCTGGCCATGATCGACGACCCCGCGGTCAAGGATGCCCTGAAGCAGGCCACCGAAGCGGCCGTGGCACGCGGGTTGTTCGGCGTGCCTAGTTTCATCGTCGGCGACGAATTGTTCTGGGGCAACGATCGCCTGCTGTTCGTCGAGGAAGCGCTGGCCGCGTAGCCATATCGCGCGGCGCGCAGGCTGGCCATTGCGATCAAGGGGCGACCGGCACGTGTGACGCCGGCTCGCTTGCAGCGAAGTCAGCGCCCTGTCCCCAGGGCATGGACTGAGGGTGTTCGGCTATCGGTACGCGCCGTTTGCGCATGTGGGACGCACGGGTAGAATCGCGCAACCCAGGGATGCTGCTGCGATGCCGGCACGCCCGCTTTCCAGCCAGCCATGACACAGACCCCGGCCACGCCCGCCTACGAGATCCTCTTTGCTTTCACCGGGCACGCCGGCACGGTGCTGGAGATCAAGCGCCTTGGCCTGCCCGCCGATGCCCCGCGCTCGCGCAAGTACCAGTGGCTGTGGGTGGACGGCGGCAACAACCCGGCGCAAGTGGTGCCGCTGCGGTTTGTCTCGATGAACCAGGGGATGCGCCAGGAACGCGTGTTTGCCGAAGGCACGCTGCGCTTCGACGAACGCGAGGCGGAACTGGCCTGGCATACGGCAGGCACACTGCACTTGCAGGCGTGCCTGCCGTATGCCGCACCGGACGCCGTTGCGAAACTGGTGGCGCGTTTCGTCGCAGAGCAGTGAGCATCAACGGGCTGTCCCCGCAACGGCCCTCACTCGCCCAGGAACTCCGCCAGCACTTCCAGCCCCTCCACATGATCCGCCACAACCTTGGCGATCACGGCAATGGGAATGGCCAGCAGCACCCCCCAGGTGCCCCATAGCCAGGTGAACAGCAGCAGCACGATAAACACCGCGACGGCGTTCATCTTGGCCATGCGTCCGGTCATCCAGGTGGTGACCAGCGCGCCGATCAGGGTGGCGACCAGCAGTGAGCCGCCCGCCGCCATCGCCGCCGTGCCAAAGTCACCGGACTGCATGAAGGCGGCAAGCCCGATGCACACAGCGATCAGGACCGCGCCGAAATAAGGCACCAGATGCAAGGCGGCGGCGGCCAGCGCCCAGGTGCCGGCGTTGTCCACGTGCAGCCATTTCAGCAGGAACCAGGTCAGCGCGCCAACCATGGCATTGGTCACCACCAGCATCACCATGTAGCGCTGGATCTGCCGGTTGATCTCGTCGAGCATGTGCACGCTGATCTTCTTTTGCGACAGCGTGGTCCCGGCCATCTTGACGAACTTGCGCTTGAACATGTCCCCGGACACCAGCATGAAAAAACTCAGGAACAACACCACCGATGCCTGGCCGACAAGCGTGAAGACGCCAACCGAGCCAGCCAGCAGGATATTGTTGATCGAGTCCCCGGCGCGTTCGACGATGACCCGCGAGCCACGCACGGGCGGCCCTTGCCCGGTGCCGCCCAGCACCGTGGCCGCCCGCCGGATCTTCTGCAGCATCGAGTCGTCGCCGCTGAGCAAGGCGCCCACCGAGCGGGACAGCTTGGTAGCCACTTCCGGCAAGCGGTCCACCAGCCCCGATACCTGGTCCTGCAGCAAGTAGGCGCAACAGACCACGCCGGCCAGCAGCGCGAGCAGAACTAGCGAGGCACCAAGCACGCGCGGTATGCGACGGCCGCACAGCACGGTCACCAGCGGATCCAGCATGTAGGCAATGACCACCGCCAGCACCACGGGAATCACGAACTCGCGGGCCAGGTGCAGCGTATAGAGCGAGGCCAGCACCGCGAGGACGGTCAGCGCCCGTGTGTCGCGCCCCGCGGGTACAAAGCCGGGGGCGGCCTCCGGCGCCACGCTTGCCTGGGAGGCAGCCGCCGCCTGCCCGGTTGCGGATTCAGGCCCGGGTGCGTGACTGTCCGTACGGGCTCCGGTGCCAGGGCCGGCAGCCGGGTCAGGAGGAACAGGCGATTGGCTCACCGAGGCGGGCCCGGCGTTCAGATCGGCCATGGGTTGCAGATTGCTCGCGTGAAAGACAGCATGAGAGGTGGCTTGGGGGGCGCAATACCAGCGCGAGTGAAGGTAGCAGTGGACTTTTCCCGGTCACATGCCGGGGTACGAGGCACGGGGCACGGGGGACGAATGCAATGCGCAAGGCACACGGCGGCAAACGCGCCCGCCTCGCATCACTCAAGCATAGCCTTGCCGGGCCGGGATTCTGTCGGCGAAAGCCGCTAGCCGGTGTAGGACAAGCACGCCTTGCCGCGCCGCGGGCGATGCGCCACATTGAGAGGAGCGGCGCAAGCGGCGCGAAAACAGCCGGGCAACCGCCAGGCTCGGTAGCCGGCGCTTCGTACCGCCGCCCTGCCGATGACGGACCCTATGCCATGCCAATACTCGACGCACGCGCCCGCCTGGTGCTGAAGCATCCCGGCCGCTTCGTGCTGCGCACGCTCCGGCATTTCCGCGCCAACCAGGGGCTGCTGCTGGCCGGGGCCGTGGCGTACTACGCGCTGCTGTCGATCGTGCCGATGCTGATACTGATGGTGATCGCGCTGTCGCATGTGATCGAGCCGGAGTCGCTGCTTGCGACGTTGTCCCGCTATCTGGAATGGCTGCTGCCAGGACAATCGCGCGCGCTGGTCGCCGAACTGGCCAATTTCCTGGCGAACCGCGGGGTAATCGGCTGGGTGCTGCTGGCGAGCATGATCTTTTTCAGCTCGCTGGCGTTCACGGTGCTGGAGAACGCCATGTCGGTGATCTTCGTGCACCGGGTGGCGATCCGCCGCCGCCACTTCCTGGTGTCGGCGGTGCTGCCGTATTGCTACATCGTCGTGCTGAGCGCGGGCTTGCTGCTGGTGACCGTGGTGTCGGGCAGCCTGCAGGCCATCGGCGAGCGCCATGTGGAATTGCTGGGCCACGACTGGTCGCTGGACCGGCTCTCTCGCGCCCTGCTCTACCTGTTCGGGCTGGCGGGCGAAATCCTGTTGCTGATGTCCATCTACCTGGTGATGCCGGTGGGGCGCCTGTCGCTGCGGCATGCCCTGATCGGCGCGGTCACCGCCGCGCTGTTATGGGAAGTCTCGCGTCGCGTGCTGGTGTGGTACTTCGCCACGCTGTCGCAGGTCAGCGTGGTGTACGGCTCGCTGACCACCGCCATCGTGGTCCTGCTCAGCCTGGAGATTGCCGCCACCCTGCTGCTGCTCGGGGCACAGGTGATCGCGGAGTTCGAGCGCAGCGGCGCCGAGGCGACGCCGCAAGCCGAAGTTGAGAGCTTTCATACCTGAACCGCGGCGCGCCCTGGCGCAAAGCCGCGCCAGGGCATTGAGGGCATTAGTGCAACGGCTGCAGCAACGCCGGCAGCGACGCGGCCAGCAAGGCCACCCCGGAGGCCGTCAGCAGGCTCAGCACGATCCTGCGGAAAGCGATTTCACTGATACCGATGTACAGGCGCGCGCCCAGGATGCTGGGCACCAGCATGGCCGGCCCCACCACCAGGAACATGGGCAGCATGTCGCGCGTGACGATGCCGGTGCCGACATAGGTGGCCATGGTCACGGCCAGCGTGGCCAGGTTGAAGTTCTGGATGATCGCGCGCTGCTCGTCCTTGGCAAGTCCGCGCAAGGTGCACCACAGGGTCGGGATGACGCCGGTGAATCCGCCGATGCCACCCATGATGCCGCCGGCCGCGCCGATCACGCCGTCGGCCACGCGTCCGCCGAAGCGGATTCTCGGCAGTTGCCCGGACATCAGCATCAGCGGGCACCAGATCGCCAGCAAGCCGCCCAGGCAGGTCTTGAATACAGCCGGATTGAGCGCCGGCAGGATGGCCACGCCGATGGGAATACCCAGGACGCCGCCGGCCACGAAGGGCAGCAGTTGCCGCGGCGAGAAGCTGCGCCGCACGGTCACGGCCGCCACCACCTGCCCGGTCAGGGAGCCGAACACGGCCATGGCCGCCGCCAGGCGCGGCTCCACCGTCCAGACCCAGAAGGACATCGCCACCATGCCGAAGGCAAAGCCGGACAAGCCCTGCACGAAGCCGGCCACAATGGCGCCCAGCGCCAGGATCAGGACAGGAAAATCCATCGGGTACTCGAATGCCCGCAACGAATGCCCGCAAGCCGCGCGAAGGCTGCGGGAAAGCTGGAAGCGAAAGCCGGAAACTATGCCGTGGAATGGCTGGTTTGTCATCTCCCGGTGGCTTTCACGCCGCGTGCACGTATATCGAGCACCTTGGCGCGGGCGGCATCGAAACGCGCGCCCTCGGCCGCCAGCCAGTCCTCCACCATGGCGATATGCGGCGTCTGCCCATGCGCCGACACAAAAAAATAGGACGCCTGCGAGCGCGCATGGATGCCGAACAGGTCGACCAGGCGGCCAGCCTCGATATCTTCGAGCACCAGCGCCGAACGGCCCATCGCGACGCCCTGGCCGGCCAGCGCCGCGCCCACGGCGAGCTGGGACAGGTTGAAGCGCTGGCCGGCCTCCAGCCCGGCCGCCTCCAGTTCCACCCCCGCCACCCGCAGCCAGTGGCGCCATTCCTCGAAGGCTTGCGCGCCATCCCAGGGACTCGCGTCGTGCAGCAGCCAGGCGCCCTTCAGGTCCTGCGGACCGCGCAGGTCCGGATGCGCCGCCAGGAAGCCGGGGCTGGCTACCGGCAGCAGCCATTCGTCCAGGAACAGCCGGGCCTTGAGGTCGTCATAGCCGCCCAGGTCGAAGCGCACCGCGGCGTCGATCCCTTCGCGCACCATCCGGGTGCGGTCGAGCGCGTGGAACTCGCCGTAGACACGCAAGCCCACCTCGGGATGATCGCGAAAGAAATCGCCCAGGCGGGGGGTCAGCCAGCGCATGGCGAACGACGGCGCGCAACTCAACGCGATCGGGCCGGCCTCGCGCGGCTTGCGCAACTGGGTGAGCGTGCCTTCGATGGCCTGGAAGGATTCCCGCAGCACAAAACGCAGCCGCTCGCCCTCCGGTGTCAGCACCAGCGCCCGCGGTGTGCGCAGGAACAGGGGCCGGTCCAGCCATTGCTCAAGCTGCTTGACCTGCTGGCTGACCGCGCCCTGCGTGACGCACAGCTCCGTGGCCGCGTGGGTGAAGTTGCAGTGCCGCGCCGACGCCTCGAAACAGCGCAGCCAGCTCAGCAGCGAAGACGATAGCAAGGTGCTCATAAGCGACCTGCGTTGCGCATTTCTGTCTGTGAATAGTCATTAGTCAAACTAATGTCTCGCTAAATATAAATGGATTGCGGCACAGCCCGGCCGGGCCAACAATGAAGTCATCCCGAACGCGTAGCAACGAATCCCTACCGATGAACCAGCCTCTTGCCACAAACCCGACACCTGCGCTTCACGCCAGCCTGAGCGCGGGCGTGCCCTTGCTGTGGTGCAATCCGGCGCGCGCCGATGCGCCGCCGGCGGCCCAGGCCGCTGGCGAGCGAAGCATTAGTCTAGCTGATGTCGAGGCGGCACAGGCGCGCTTTGCGCGCTTCGCACCGCTGCTGCCGGCGCTGTTTCCGGAACTGGCGGAGACGGCCGGCGCCATCGAATCGCCCCTGCTGGCCGTGCCGGCGATGCAGGAAAGCCTGGGGCTGCCGCCGGGCCACGGGCGCCTTTGGGTGAAAGCCGATCACAGCTTGCCGGTGGCAGGCTCCATCAAGGCCCGTGGCGGCATTCACGAAGTCCTGGAGTTTGCCGAAAACCTGGCCCTGCGGCACGGCCTGATCGGCCCCGGCCGCTGCGCGCCGGAGGACTACCTGGCGCTCGCGGGGCCCGACGCGCGGGCCTTGTTCGCGCGTTACCAAGTGGCGGTCGGCTCCACCGGCAACCTCGGCCTGAGCATTGGCGTGATGGCCTCGGCCCTGGGGTTTCGCGCGGCCGTGCATATGTCGTCGGACGCCAAGGCGTGGAAGAAGGCGCGGCTGCGCAACCGTGGCGTGGAAGTGGTGGAGCACGCCGGCGACTATGAGGAAGCCGTCGCCGCCGGGCGCCGCCAGGCGCAGCAGGATCCGTTCACCTACTTTGTGGACGACGAGCGCTCGCTGTCGCTGCTGCTCGGCTATAGCGCGGCTGCGCTGCACCTGCGCGGACAACTGGAAGCGCACGGGATCCGCGCCGATGCCGACCATCCGCTGTTCGTCTATCTGCCCTGTGGCGTAGGCGGGGCGCCGGCCGGCATCACCTTCGGCATGCGGCAACTGCTTGGCCCGCATGTGCACTGCTTCTTTGCCGAGCCCACGCAGTCGCCCTGCTTCCTGGTGCAGATGATGGCGGACGGCGGCAATCCATCCGTCTATGACTTCGGCCTGAGCAACCGCACCGAGGCCGATGGCCTGGCCGTGCCGCGCGCCTCCGAGCTGGCGGCGGCGGTGATGCGCCCGCTGCTGTCGGGCGTCTTCACCGTGGCGGACGACACCTTGTTCGCGCACCTTGAGCTTGCCTGGCGCACGCAAGGGCTGCGCATCGAACCCTCGGCCGCGGCCGGCTTCAGCGGCCCGCGCATGCTGTGCGAAAGCGCCGCCGGGCGCGCCTACCTGGCCCGGCACCAGCTGGAGACCGCGATGCCGCAAGCCACGCACCTGGTGTGGACCACGGGCGGCCTGTTCGTACCCCCGGCGGAATACCAGGGGTTCCTGGACAAGGCGGCCGCGCTCGCAGCCTGATCCATGATCGTCGATCAACGATTAACCATTGCACGCCAGCCGCCCCCGAGCCGCCGGCCTCTGCCACGCAGGAGAGTCAGAATGAAAACCGTTCAAACCTTCAAGCTTGCGGGCCTGGCCGCCTGTTGCCTGGCGGTGCCTGCCGGCGGCGCGCTAGCCCAGGCCTATCCCACGCACCCGATCCAGATGGTGATCCCCTTCCCGCCTGGCGGCGCCACAGACGTGATCGGCCGCCTGCTGGCCAAGAAGCTCGGCGACCGCCTGGGCCAGACGGTGGTAATCGACAACCGGCCCGGCGCGGGCACCATCGTCGGCGCCGGCCTGGTGGCCAAGGCCGCGCCGGATGGCTACACGCTGCTGGTCAGTTCGGGCACCACCTTCACGGTCAATCCGGCCATCCATCCCAAGCTGCCTTACGATCCGCTCAAAAGCTTCGAACCGATCGGGCTGACCGGGCGCACCGGCCTGATCCTGCTGGCCAACCGCGATGTGCCGGTCAACAACCTCAAGCAGCTCGCGGCAGCGGTCAAGGCGGCGCCCGGCAAATACTCCTACGGCTCCTTCGGCACCGGCACCACCGCGCAGTTCGCCGGCGAAATGCTGCTCAACGATCTCGGCATCAAGATGCTGCATGTGCCATACCGCGGCAGCTCGCCCGCCATGACCGACCTGATCGGCGGCCAGATCCCGTTCTCGGTGGACACGGTCTCGGCCGCCGTGCCGCAGATCCGCGCCGGCAAGGTCAAGGCCATCGCCGTGACCACCGCCAAGCGCTCGTCCTTGCTGCCCGACGTGCCCACGGTGGCGGAAAGCGGCTATCCGGCTACCGATATGGATACCTGGCTGGCCGTGGTCGCGCCGCGCGGCTTGCCGCCCGAGGTCAGGGCCAGGCTGGAAAAGGCGCTGGCCGAGACCATGGCCGATCCGGATACGCGCAAGAAGCTGCTCGACAATGGCTTCGAGCCGTCCTACGGCACCGCGGCCGACGTGACGGCGCTGATCACCAGGGAGCTGCCGCGCATGCGCGCCATCGCGCAGCGTGCCAACATCCAGGCTGACTGAACGCAGGCGCCGGGAAGCGGGCTCGGTTTGACAGTGCCCGCCCCTGCCCACATCATCGCAAGCACAGCCGCCCCGGAGGCGGCGTCACGCCATCCAGAACGACCCGAGACAAGCCAGCCAATGACGCTCCTCGATTCCGACGCAACGATCTTGCTCCTTGCACCGCCCGCCGCCGGGCAGCCCGCGGCCACCATCGACACGCCCGCCCTGGTGCTTGACCTCGACGCCTTCGAGCGCAACCTGGCGCAAATGCAGCAGGCCGCCGACAAGGCGGGCGTGCAACTGCGCCCGCATGCCAAGGCGCACAAATGCCCGGATATTGCGCTGGCGCAGATCGCGCGCGGCGCGGCCGGCATCTGCTGCCAGAAGGTCAGCGAGGCGCTGCCGTTCGTGCAGGCCGGCGTCAGGGACATCCACATCAGCAATGAGATCGCGGGGCAAGCCAAGGCCGCGCTGCTGGCGCGCATGGCGCTGGACGCCCGCATCAGCGTTTGTGTCGACGATGCACGGCAGGTCGCGACGCTGGCCACCGCCGCCGCGCAAGCCGGCAGCCACATCGGCGTGTTCGTGGAGATCGACGTGGGCCAGGGCCGCTGCGGCGTGGCCGACGCGCCAGCCGCGCTGCGCCTGGTCGAAGCGATCCGTGCGCACGCGCAGCTCGAATTCCGCGGCTTGCAGGCGTATCACGGCGGCATCCAGCATGTGCGCGATTACGCGGCGCGCCGGCAGGCGGCGGCAGATGCAGCGGCGCGTACCGCCGCCATCGTCGCCGCGCTGGCCGAGGCCGGCGTGGCTTGCGCGACCGTGACCGGCGGCGGCAGCGGAAGCGTGGAGTTCGACCTGGCCAGTGGCGTCTATACGGAGATCCAGCCCGGCTCTTATATCTTCATGGACGCCGATTATGGCCGCAACGATTACAGCGGCACGCTGCGCTTCGAGCACAGCCTGTTTATTGCCACAGCGGTGATGAGCGTGGCGGCGGCGACGCGCCCCGCGCCCCGCGTGGTGCTGGACGCCGGCCTTAAGTCAATGGCGGTGGACTCCGGCTTGCCTCTGGTGTGGGATGGCGATGGCCCCAGCCGGACCGTGGCTTATGTGGCGGCCAACGACGAGCACGGCATCCTCGAACCGCTTCCCGGTGGTAACGGCGCCGATCTGCCCGGCCTCGGCGCCCAGGTACTGCTGGTACCCGGGCACTGCGACCCCACCCTCAACCTGTACGACGAAATCGTCGGCGTGCGCAAAGGCCTCGTGTCACTTGTTTGGCCGGTGGCGGCGCGCGGCCTGAGCCGTTAGCGTGGCCAACGCATCGAAACGCCCTGCCTGCAACAACCCACGCAAGAGAAAGCCATCATGATCCAGAACGACAACCTGCTCGCCCAATCCGCCGTGGCGCTGCGCCGCATGATCGGCAGCAAGGAGATCTCACCGGTTGAGCTGCTGGAGGCGTGCATCGCCCGCATCGAGGCGGTCAATCCCTTCGTCAACGCCATCACCGCAACCTGCTATGAGCGCGCGCGCGCGGAAGCCCGGGCTGCCGAGCGCGCCGTGCTCGACGGCGCCCCGCTGGGCCTGCTGCACGGCCTGCCGCTGGGCGTGAAGGACCTGGAGGCCACCGCCGGCCTGCTCACCACCTATGGCTCGCCGCTGTACCGCGACAACGTGCCCGGCGCCGACAACGTGCTGGTGGCACGCCTGCGCGCGGCCGGCGCCATCGTCACCGGCAAGACCAATATTCCTGAGATGGGCGCGGGCGCCAACTCGCGCAACGCCGTTTGGGGCGCCACCGGCAACCCGTTCAACCCCAACCTCAACGCGGGCGGCTCCTCGGGCGGCTCGGCCGCGGCGCTGGCATGCGACATGCTGCCGGTCTGCACGGGCTCGGATACCGGCGGTTCGCTGCGCATTCCCGCCGCAAAATGCGGCGTGGTGGGCTTCCGCCCGTCGCCAGGCGTGGTGCCCAGCTCGCGCAAGCTGCTGGGCTGGACGCCGATCTCCGTGGTGGGCCCGATGGGCCGCACCGTGGCCGATGCCTGCCTGCAACTGGCGGCCTCCGCCGGCGTCTCGGCCAGCGACCCGCTCACCTACGCGCTCGACCCGATGTCCTTCCTGGTGCCAGCCAATATCGACCTGGGCTCGTTGCGGGTGGGCTGGACCGAGGACTTCAGCGTCTGCGCGGTGGACAACCAGATCCGCCAGGTGTTCCGCGACAAGATCGCAGCGATGCGGCACCTGTTCCGCAGCTGCGACGAAGTCCGTTTCGAGCTGGGCGAGGCGCACCGCTGCTTCGACGTGCTGCGCGCCGAAAGTTTCGTGGCCGGCATGCACGAGGCCTACCAGCGCGACCCGCAAAGCCTGGGCCCGAACACGCGCGCCAACTATGAAATGGGCGCTGCCATGTCGCTGGGCGACAGCGCCTGGGCGCAGGCGGAGCAGACCCGCATCCTGGGCCGCTTCCAGGCCGCGTTTGAAGACTACGACGTGATCCTGTCGCCGACCACGCCGGTCTCGCCGTTCCCGTGGACCAGCCTCTATGCCGAGACAATCAACGGTGAGAAGCAGGAGAACTATTACCGCTGGCTGGCGCCGACCTATGTGGTCACGCTGACCACCCACCCAGCCATCAGCCTGCCGTGCGGCGCCGACCATGCCGGCATGCCTTTCGGCCTGCAGGTGGTGGGACGCTTCCGTGCCGATCACCACACGCTGGGCGTGGCGCATGCGATGGAGCAGGCCTTTGCCGGCTCGGAAGCGCTGCGCCGTCCCCTGCCGCGGCTGGACCAGTTGCGCGAGGCGGTGCCTGGCCTGAAATCCATCGTGACCGCGCCGCCGGTGCTGGACGGCCCGGGCGGGCGGGCGTCTTCGGTGTCGGCCGTGTAGCACCCGGCGGCCGGTAGCTGTCGGACCCGGCCGTCGGGATTAATTCTCGTGCAGCAGGCCAAGGAGTTGGGCCCTGCGCACGATCTGCTTGCGCGTGCCCGCATCCAGCTTGGCGGAGAGGTTCTTCAAGTGCCATTTGACGGTCTCCTGGCCGATACCCATGGCAAGCGCGATTTCCTTGTTGGCGAGATGCCGGGCCAGCAGTTCCAGCACACTGCGCTCCTTCGGCGTCAGTACCATGCTGGGGGCCGCGCGTGGCCCGCCTCCGCCTGTCCCGGCGGGCGGGCGCGCCGTTGGCGCGGGGTCCAGGCGCCGCATGGCTGCGCTTTCGGAGCCCGCATCGCGCGCCCAGTCCGCCAGCGCGGGGTGGACGTCGCGCAGGCCGCGCTTGATCCCGTACGCCTGCAACAGGTTCATGGCTTCGCGTAACAACGCAAGTCCCTTCTCGCCGCAGCGGTCCAGTGCCAGGGCACGCAGCGCCATCATTTCGATGCGCACGCCCCCTTGCTTCATCGCATCCGCTCCCGCCTCGGCCCGCGCCAGCCACTGCTGCGCCGCGCGCCAGTCCTGCTCCGCAAAGCTGGCGTAGGCATGCGCCATGTCCTGGAGCAACACCAGCCTGTGCTGCCTGAGCGGAAACTCAGGGGCGGCACTCTGCGCGGCGATCTCGTCGATACGGCGCAACAGGGCCTGGCATGTCTCGGAGCGAAAACGCCCGCAATGCAGCCGCAACTGCTCGGTCAGGCTCGCCACGCACAGCCGCGGCAGATTGCGGGCAGTACCGACGGCGTCCATGGTCTCCAGCAGGTCCAGGGCGCGGTGCTCCAGGCCCGTGGCGGCCGCGATGCGGGCCGCCGTACGGTAAGCGAGCAGCACGGTGTCGGGCGTGCCGCCGCGCTCGAGCACGTCGAGCCGGTTGGCCAGCAACGCCGCCGCTTCGTCCAGCTCGTCCTGCTCATAAGCGGCAGCGGCCAGCAGCACGGCGATCATGCAGGAAAACGGGTGGCGCCGGCCCAGTTCTTCATCGGCGCGGGCCAGCGCCGGCCGCAGCGTGCGATCCGCCAGCATCACCTGCCCCTCGGACAGATACCCTAGCCCGACGATGTAGTCGCGCCACCGGATCACATAGCGATAGGCCAGGCTGGCGTCGCCACGCGGCGCCTGCTGCTGGTAACGGCGGGCCTTGGCATATTCCCCCGCCATCAACGCGCGGGCAGCCAGGCGATTGGCGTGCGCCTGCACCAGCCACGCATCGCTCACGGGTGGCACCTCCCCCCAGCGATCGAACAGGGCGGCCATGCGATCTGGCTCGTCCGCGTAATAGGCGGCGGCGCTCAGGATCAGATCGATCTCGTAGCGCATGGCGTCGTCCGGTGTCGCGTGGTGGAGGATTTTGCGCACTTGTGCCTCGGCCTCCTGATGACGCTCGCTCAGCGCCAGCGCCCATGCCGCGGCAAGACGCAGGCGTGGATGCTTGTCCAGCTCGGACTCGGGCAGCCACTCGAGCCATTCGAGCACGGCTGACAAGTGGCCGCGGGTCGCCGCCTCGTGCAGGCAGCGTTGCGCCAGGCCATAGGCAGTCTCGCGCTGGCCGCTGGCAAAGGCGTGGCGCGCGGCAGCTTCCGTCATGCCATGATCGGCAAGCCAGTGCATGGCGCGATCGTGCAATCCGGCGAGCTCCTGCGCCGGCAGTTCCGTCAGCCGCGCGCGCAGCGCATCGCGTGCCATGGCGTGCATGCGGAACCACTCGCCCTTCTGGTCGGCGACGACGAACAGGGGCGTTTCCCGCATGAGGCGCTCCAGGCGATCCGGTGCGTCCTCCATCGCCGTCACCGCGCGGCAAAGGTCGGCATGCAGCAGATCCGCGATCGAGATGCGCATGAGAAAGCCGGTATCCGCGTCGGTAAGCCGGGCGAGCAACTCGGTCACGAAGTGCTCGCGCATGCCGCCGGTGCTGTTTGCCAGGGCATCGATGGCGGCAACGGGATCGGGGGCGAGGGACATTGCCGAAAGCGCGAGCTGCAAGCCGAGCGGCCAGCCCTCGGTCGCGTCATGCAGCCTCGCGCACGCGTCGGCTTCGACACTGGCGTCGAAGTGGCTGCCGATCAGTGCGATCGTCTCTTCCAGGCGGAAACGCAGCATCCCGGCATCGACCTTCACGCACTGGCCATAAGGGCCAAGGCGCTCGACAACCGTGTCGAACCCGCTGCGCGCCGCCACCACGATGCGCAGGTTGGGCGGCAGGTTGTTGAGCAGATAGATCAATGCATCGCGGCTGGAGTCCGGCAATCGCTCGGCTTCATCAAGTATCAGGACGATATCGAGCGCAACGTGGGCAATCTCCGCCAGCCACGCGGTGAAGCCTTCCAGCGACCCGCGGGACGATCCTTCCCCTCCCGGCAGGCTCTTGCCGAACGCCGGCCGCCCGCAGCCTGCGCGAATCGCGCTCGTCAGCCCCAGCAACAGGCGCCCGGGATCGTCGTGCTCATCCAGCGACACCCAGGCAACCGCGCTGCCGCGCATGATGTACTCGCGGTGCCACTGGATCAGCAGGGACGTCTTGCCGAAGCCGGCAGGCGCTTGCACGATCGTCACAGGCCGGTCGCGAAAGCGCTCGCCGTCCGAGCCCAGCCGGGAGCGCGCAAGAAGGTGGCGCGGTGCGCGCGGTGGACTGGTCTTGAGCAGCAGTTCCGATGCGGTCGCGCCAGCGCCGCTGGTTGGATTTGTCATCGAGTGAAAGTAGACGCGGCAGTCTTCCCATGTTTGCATGCTGCGCGGCCGCGCGTGCCGTTGCATGTACATCCCGACGCACCGCGTGCCTGCGGCAGAACCGCATGTTTCCAGGCTGGCCGGATGGATTGAGGGGATCGGCAACCCAATGTCGCCGATTATAGACATGCCCGGTGCATTGCCAGCCCGTATCAGGGATTTCCCTGTGTCCCTCCCCCCCGCCACTGGGGGGAGCACCCCCAGGCCGCGCGCCTACTATTCCATCAACACAAGGACGCGCAAGCGGGGAAAGCAATGCCGGCATTCAAGCGTGAAGCCGCGATGGCGCGGACGCGCCCGGACGCAAGTCTCGCACGGCTCCCGGCCGGGCTGGCATGGACCAGCGAAGCGAAGTAAACCGAATCAACGCCAAAACGATCAGAGACAGGAATCAACATGCCACATGCCATTCGAATCCATGAAACCGGCGGCCCGGAAGTGCTGCGCTGGGAAGAGGTCGCCGTGGGCGAACCCGGTCCCGGGCAGGTCCGCTTGCGCCATGAAGCGGTGGGCCTGAATTTCGCCGACACGTACTTTCGCTCGGGCTTGTACCCGATGCCCCTGCCTGCCGGCATGGGCGTCGAGGCCGCCGGCGTGGTCGAGGCTGTCGGCCCCGGCGTGACCCAGGTCGCGGTCGGCGATCGCGTCACCTATACCGGCTTTCTCAATACGCTGGGCGCGTACAGCACCGAGCGCCTGATCGCGGCAGCAGCACTTATCAAGCTGCCCGCCGGCATCGATTGCGCCACCGCCGCCGCCATGACCATGCGCGGCCTGACCTCCGCGTACCTGATGCGCCGCATCTACGCGTTCAAGCCCGCCGACACCATCCTGCTGCACGCTGCCGCCGGCGGAGTCGGACTGATCGTCTCCCAGTGGGCAAAGCTGCTCGGCCTCACCGTGATCGGCACCGTGTCGAACGAAGCCAAGGCGGCCGTCGCCCGCGCCCACGGCTGCGACCACATCATTGACTACAGCCGCGAGGACGTGGCCGGGCGCGTGCGTGAACTGACCGACGGCGTCGGCGTGAATGTGGTGTTCGACAGCGTCGGCAAGGACACTTTCGACGCTTCGCTGGATTCGCTCAAGCGCCGCGGCCTGATGGTCTGCGTGGGCACGGCTTCCGGCCCGATCCCGCCCTTCAACCCGCAACTGCTGGCGATGAAGGGCTCGCTTTACCTGACCCGCCCCGCCCTGGCCGACTATATCGCCGACCCCGCCGAAAAGAACGAACTGGCCGGCGAACTGTTCGGCCATGTCGCGGCCGGGCGCATCAAAATCGAAATCAACCAGCGCTACGCCCTGCAGGACGCGGCGCAAGCTCACCGGGACCTGGAGTCGCGCAAGACCACCGGCTCCTCGGTCTTCACGATCTAAGAGGGCACCATGCGTATCGAACCACTCACCTGTGCCATCGGCGCCGAACTGGTTGGCGTCAAGCTGGCCGACGCCATTCACGATGCCGGCCTGTTTGCGGAAATCCGTGCCGCGCTGCTCCGGCATCGCGTGCTGTTCCTGCGCGGCCAGGACATGACGCGCGCCGAACACGTTACCTTTGCCCGCCTTTTCGGCGAGCTGGAAGACCACCCGGTAGCCGGCAGCGATCCCGAACATCCGGGCCTGGTGCGGATCTACAAAAACCCGGACCAGCCGAACGACCGCTACGAAAACGCCTGGCACACCGACGCCACCTGGCGCGTGGCGCCGCCCTTCGGCTGCGTGCTGCGCTGCGTGGAGGGCCCGCAGGTCGGCGGCGACACCATGTGGGCAAACATGGTTCTGGCCTATGAGAACCTCCCCGAACACATCAAGAGCCAGATCGCGGACCTGCGTGCCCGCCACAGCATCGAGGCCAGCTTCGGCGCTGCCATGCCCCTCGAGAAGCGCCTGGCATTGAAGGCACAGTATCCCGATGCCGAGCATCCGGTGGTGCGCACGCATCCCGAGACCGGCGAGAAGGTGCTGTTTGTCAACGCCTTCACGACACACTTCACCAACTACCACACGCCGCAGCGCGTGCGCTTCGGCCAGGACGCCAATCCGGGCGCCGGCCTGCTGCTCAACTACCTGGTCAGCCAGGCCAATATCCCCGAGTACCAGGTGCGCTGGCGCTGGCAGCCAAACAGCGTGGCGATCTGGGACAACCGCTCGACCCAGCACTACGCCGTCATGGACTACCCCCCCTGCCATCGCAAGATGGAGCGCGCCGGGATCATTGGCGACATACCGTTTTAAGCGGCAAGAACAGACAGACCTGACGCAATTGACTCTGTTGACCCTGCCCCAACCCGACAAGGACTAAACATGCAATTCCTCGACGATTCCCTGCACCCCGAAAACCAGGACAAAGTGGTCATCACCGTGGCGCCTTACGGCCCCGA
>Ga0255338_1001512_pt1 | contig 43386 bp, 33 predicted proteins | sample MeOH1_35cm_T4_19_FD_203715 | JGI IMG/M metagenome (GOLD analysis project Ga0255338, IMG submission 203715) | Sandy soil microbial communities from University of British Columbia, Vancouver, Canada - MeOH1_35cm_T4_195 | ecosystem: Engineered > Artificial ecosystem > Sand microcosm > Unclassified ... | reverse complement strand
TAAAATATGGCACTTTGCGCACGGGGCTTTATTTACCATAGCAGCCTACTGTATTTGGTTGGTGAATACCAGGTTGCAGATGCCGCTGTGGCTCGGCTTTCTTGTGGCAATCCTTGTTGCTTCGTTGGTGGTTCTATTAGTTGAAAAAGTTGTCTATGATACATTGCGCAAGAAGCGAGCCCCTTCCCTTATTTTTTTTGTGAGTTCTCTGATCACTTCGGCATTACTACAGAACTTGTTGACGCTGATCTTTACCACGGATGCCAAGAGTTATCCTGCTGCTAGTGCACAAGGGTCCGGGATTGTTATTGGAACCGCAACTCTACCTTGGCTAGACATGGTTTCAGTCTTAACAAGTCTTGGACTCGCCGGCTTATTCCTAATTCTTTACCGCTATTCGGCCTGGGGTCAAATGATGAAAGCGACATCAGAGAACCCAGATATGGCCGAGATTATTGGCATCCCAGTAAAGAGGATCTATCGATTAGCCTTCATTGTTGGTACCCTTTTAGCTATTCCAGCCGCATATTTGGTGAGTGTCCATCAAGGAATTACACCTACTTCGGGTTTTGATATCCTGCTCATCGCGGTAACTGCTTCAGTGGTAGGGGGGCTAGGCAAGGTATCTGGGGCCATTTTGGGGGCATATGTAGTTGGATTCCTTGAAAGTTTTGGTGTTTGGAAGATATCTTCAGATTGGCAGACTGCAATTGTGTTCGGTTTGTTATTCTTTGTGATCATTTTGAAGCCAAATGGTCTGCTGGTAAAAGGAGCATGATCAACCGGAGAGTGATGAGATGATAGCGTATTTGATCGACTTGTTAATACTATTAAGCGTTTTTGTAGTACTTTCAGTTTCGTACAATCTCTTGATGGGCTATACTGGCTTATTTTCATTAGCTCATGCAGTGTTCTATGGGATTGGAGCATATGTATCAGTCATTCTGGCCGCAAAAGGTCTGAACTCGTTGCTGTCTATTGCGATTGCATGTATTATAGCAATCTTGGTTAGTCTAGCCCTTGCAGTTCCTTCTCTTCGAGTTTCAGGAGATTATCTCGTGATTGCGTCCCTTGGCTTCCAGATAGTCTTAACACAGGTATTCAAGAATCTTGATATTACCGGTGGACCCGGAGGTATTAGCAGCATTCCTTCGTTGAATATCTTTGGGGTAGAAATTACATCCAGTTATGCCTATTTGTTAATTATTGGAGCCTTTGCCCTGTTCACCATTGCGGTAGTCTACCGTATTGTTAAGTCTCCATACGGAAGGGTTCTTCAGTCAATCAGAGATAACGAATCCGCCTCTTTGAGTTTAGGTAAAAGCGTAATTAAATACAAAATTTTATCCTTTGCTCTCGCTTCAATGTTTGCATCGATTGCCGGAGGACTATATGCCCCGTATGCAGCCTATATTAGCCCAGACTATTTTACTCTAAACCAGTCAATTATGATCCTTGCCATGGTGATTATCGGCGGAGTAGGTAAAGTATGGGGTCCGGTGCTTGGCAGCGTTTTGGTAATTTTGCTACCTGAGGTACTTCGCTTTGTTGATTTGCCCAGTTCAGTTTCCGGACCGCTGCAACAGATTTTTTACTCGGTGTTGGTACTTGTCATCCTGCTGTTCATAAGGAAATATGATAACGGTGCAACTTCCAACCCAAACAGAGCAAAGCTGGCAACGTTACTTAAGAAAGGCAGACAAGGAAACCCTGAGGAGAGGGGAGTAGGAGAGGTTTGAGCATTAGCCTGCGATCGGTAAATAAGTCATTTGGAGGTTTACAAGCAGTCAAGGACTTGACCTTCAATTTGAAACCGGGGTTTGTGACCGGGTTAGTCGGTCCTAATGGTGCCGGCAAAACAACAATTTTTAACCTTGTAAGTGGATTTTTGCGTCCGGATTCAGGAACCGTAGAATTCAAGGGTACTTGTCTCAATAGTCTCCCGCCTCAAAGGATTGTCAAAAAAGGAATAGCTCGTTCCTTTCAGGACTTGAGATTGTTTGAGCAGATGACAGTCTTAGACAACATAATGGTAGCTTTCCAAAACCAACCCGGAGAAAACCTGAGCCAAGTGTTTTTCCGTCCTTGGTCGGTTGGAAGAGTGGAAACGGAGAATCTTAAATTGGCTGAGTCCTATCTTGAAAAGGTTGGGTTGCTTGGCAAGAAGGATACCACAGTGGGGGATTTATCCTACGGTGAACAAAAACTGTTAGTCATTGTACGACTCTTGGCTACCAATGCTGAATGCGTGCTCTTAGACGAACCAATGTCAGGTGTAGATGAAAAGACCCGTGATGTGATTATTGATTTGGTTCGAAATGTTGCCAGCCAAGGCAGGACGGTGTGTTTAATTGAACACAATATTGACATAGTCACCAAGGCGTGCGACTGGTTATTGTTCTTGGATCAGGGGACCCTTCTTTCAGAAGGAACCCCAAAACAGATTATATCTGATTCACATTTGACAGAAATCTACTTTGGCCATTAGGTTGTAAGGTGGGTGATTACTACGTCTTCTATTTTACTAGAAGTGCGAGATCTCGTCTGTGGTTACGGTAAATTAGAGGTTTTGCATAGAATTTCGCTCCAAGTACGAGAAAATGAGATAGTTTCGCTGATTGGACATAACGGTGCCGGAAAAACCACTTTGTTAAGAGCAGTTTTCGGCCTGCAAAAAGTAAATTCCGGTTCAGTTTTATTTATGGGCGAAGACATTACAAATACTCCGTCCAGCAAGAATGTTTTAAGCGGAATTTCATATGTACCGCAAAGTAATAACATCTTTTCCGGGTTTTCCGTATTGGAGAATCTTAAACTGGCAACACATGTCCTTGGGAAAAAGACGGATCCAGCGGAACTTTACGAACGAATAGAAGATGTTTATCGGTTGTTCCCTATCTTAAGGGAACGAGGTAATCAGTATGCAGGAAAACTAAGTGGTGGGCAGAAGCAGATGTTGGCCATCGGAATGGCACTGATGCACCGGCCGAAGCTGCTTTTGTTGGATGAACCCTCAATTGGGTTGGCTCCTGTTTTATTCGAACAGGTATTAGACAGTATTGTAGAAGTCAATAAAAAATTTGGGACATCGGTTATACTTGTTGAGCAAAACGTAAAAAAGGCTCTGAATGTATCGCAATGCGCATTTGTACTTAAGTTAGGCAAGGTTCAATCGAGTTTTAATACGGCTAATGCTGAACTTGATAATCTTTGGGCAATGTTCTAGGGCATATAAATCAGTTTTTGTAGATATTTTGTTCTAATGGGAGGAAAGGGAATGCAGACCAAGACTCAGATATTAAGAAATGTTATTCAAAATCCCGAAACAGTGGTTGTTCCGGGCGCATATAACGCGCTTACAGCAAGACTGATAGAAGAGGCCGGCTTTCCAGTAGGGTATATCACAGGCGCAGGGGTTTCGAACAGTATGTTAGGGCTTGCCGATATCGGATTGCTTTCCTTTAAGGAAATTGTGGACCAGATCGGCTATATTGCAGATAATACTCAAATCCCTTTTATTGCAGACGGAGACACAGGGTTTGGTAACACGCTAAATGTTTTTCGAACAGTGCGTTTGTTCGAAAAAGCAGGCGCAGCAGGCATTCAATTAGAAGATCAGGTTTTCCCCAAAAGGTGCGGCCATTTTACCGGGAAATCTGTAATTTCCAAGGACGAAATGGTGGCTAAGATAAAAGCTGCTGTAGATGCGAGACAAGATGACAATTTCGTAGTTGTGGCGAGAACTGATGCACGGGCAGTCTACGGCTTGAAAGAGGCAATGGACCGCTCGATAGCATATTACGAAGCTGGCGCAGATGTGATCTTTGTTGAAGCGCCAACCAGCTTGGAGGAGGTTGAAACTGTAGCCCAAAGCCTTAAGGGATATCCCTTGTTACTAAACATGGTTGAAGGTGGTTTCACCCCTCAAATCTCCCGGGCCCAGGCCGAGCAACTAGGGTTCAAATTCGTTTTGTATGCCAACGCTGGTCTTAGGGCGAGTGTATTCGCACTGCAGAAAGTCTATAAGCATATTAAGGACTTTGGTAGTACCGCGAATTCTATTGACCAGTTAATTACCATGGATGAAAGAAACCGGTTAACTCGCTTAAGCGAGCTTAGGACGATGGAAGTTAAGTTTTCCGAATAGCAGCTAGTTAAATAGTGTTGGGAGGCTAAACATATAAATGGATAAGAAAAGGGTATGGGATAATTTCATTCCTGAACAAGATATAAACGTATATGCTAAAGCTGGTTTTGGTAAAAAAAGTGCTCTGGGAAATCGTCCGGCAATTCTGGTCATAGATGTCCAATACAGAACTGTTGGGGAATATTCGGAGCCGATCTTAGAATCAATGGACAAGTACCCAACAAGTTGTGGGGAGAACGGCTGGAAAGCGGTTAGTAAAATACGTGAATTGATTGATAAGGCGCGTGAAAAGAGTTGTCCGATTATTTACGCTGTCGTCGAGCGTAAAGATGCCTTCGATGCTGGAAAGTGGACGGAGAAGTTAGCAACGATAACCGACGACATTCATATGACGGGCAATCGAGGGACTCAAATTGTCAATGAGATTGCTCCAAAGCCGGGTGATGTTGTTATTAGTAAACGTTATGCCTCTGCTTTTTTTGGCACTCCCCTGGTTACCCATCTCAACAACTTAAATGTGAATACCCTGATTGTGACTGGCGCTACTACAAGTGGTTGTGTTCGGGCCTCGGTTTCCGACGCATTTTCCTATGGTTATTATGTTGCCCTAGATGAGGAGGCGGTATTTGACCGCGGAGTCGTAAGTCATGCCATTAATTTGTTTGACATGAACCAAAAATATGCAAATGTTATGTTTCACACAGAGATACTAGCCTATCTGGATACTTTGGTTAGCGGGAGGGAATAGTTCAATGGCGCGTACGGTTATCTCCAATGGTAATTTGGTTATGCCGAGGATTGGGGTAATTAAGGCCGACTTAGTATTAGACCAGGGAAAAATTCTTTCCATTACTTCTGATACATCCCAGGTAGAGGCGGATCAAAGAATCGATGCTGAAGACAAGTTTGTTTTTCCCGGGGTCATCGATTGTCATACCCATTTCGGAATGGGTTCAAAAGAAACCGATTATGCCACGGAATCGGTCTCAGCTTTGGTAGGTGGAGTGACCACTGTGATTAGCTACGAACTCCAGTCCACTCCTTATGAAGACACTTTTGAAAGCTGGAGAGCTCATGCCCAATCCCAATCGTTTGTGGATTTCGGATTTCATTATGGAATGGTTACGGATCAGCAAATCAATAGTTTTGAAGTATATTGTAAGGATCAAGGGGTATCTTCTTTCAAGTTCTTTATGAACTTCAGGGGGGAAGAAGGAGCGTACCTTGGGCTCTTAGGTATTGATGACGGCGTAATGTATGATTTGTTCAAAAAAGCCGGTATGATGCCGTCTACAGTAGTAGCTGTTCATCCTGAAAACATTGAGGTTGTGTGGCGTAAGCGCAAGGAAATTGAGGAAAGTGGAAGGAATGATTTGCGGGCGTGGGATGAATGCAGGCCCGATTTTGTAGAGGCAGAAAACATTCGCAGGGCCATGTACTTTGCTGAGTTTACCGGAGCAAAACTATACATTCCACACATAAGCTGTGGAATGGGACTTAATGAGGCGCTGGAGTACAGAAAACGGTACAAAAAGATATTTCTAGAAACTTGCCCGCACTACTTGACACATTTTTCTAACGACCCACTTGAAGAGAAGGGAAAGGTCAATCCTCCGCTTCGTTCATCTGAAGACGCTAAAGTTCTCTGGCAAGGATTAATTGACGGCTCCATTGACGTTGTAGCCAGTGATCATGTTCCGCGTACTCTCGATAAGAAAAGAGGAGGAATATGGAAGGCCAGCGCCGGTTTTCCCGGATGTGCAACAATCTTACCGGTACTACTGAGTGAAGGGTATCACAAACGTGGATTGTCGTTAGAACGGATATCTGAGTTGGTTACCTACAACCCTGCTAAGATTTTTAACCTCTCCGATAAAAAAGGGAACATTAGCGTTGGATTGGATGCGGACTTGACAATAGTCGATCTAAATCGGGAAGAGTTGATATCGTCAGCCAAACTACAGTCGAATGCAGGATATTCCCTATATGAAGGCTGGACTGTGAAGGGCTGGGTCGAACAAACCCTGGTCCGTGGTGATTTGGTAATGAAGGAAGGAAGATTAGTTAAGGATAGACCTCAGGGGTGCTACTTAATGCGCTAGGTGCAAAACCAAGCGCCTATTCGATTGTTCAAAAAGAAATGCGCCAGTCTGATCAAGGCTCACTGCTAACGCCTTGGAAGGACGCCCATACTACAAAGCAAAGGGGAAAAGGGATAAATGGGCAATAGTTTAGTACAGAAAATATTAGAGGCACATCTTCTGTCGGGTAATCTGTGTGACACTACGGAAATTGGAATAAAAATCGACCAAACCCTTGCGCAGGATGCCACTGGGACTATGGTCTTTCAGCAATTTGAGGCTTTGGGAATGCCAAGAGTGCGGACCGAATGCTCAGTGACCTACGTAGATCACAATATGTTGCAGACTGGATTTGAAAATGCCGATGATCATATCTTCCTTCAAGACGCTTCTGCCCATTTCGGAACCTACTTTTCCCGCCCGGGAAACGGTATCTGCCATCAAGTCCATCTGGAGCAATTCGCTAAACCTGGAAAAACCTTGTTGGGTGCAGACAGCCATACTCCGACAGCTGGTGGAATGGGTATGCTAGCGATTGGTGCTGGAGGTCTGGATATAGCTGTGGCTATGGGCGGGGGAACATATTACTTAGCTTGCCCGAAAATATGTCGAGTTCTGTTATTAGGGAAAATGCAAGACTGGGTGTCAGCAAAGGACATTATTCTCGAAGTCTTGCGCAGGCTCTCTGTAAAGGGTGGGGTCGGAAAAATAGTTGAGTACGGAGGACCCGGTGTACAAACGTTGACAGTGCCTGAACGGGCGACCATTACTAATATGGGTGCGGAATTGGGGGCAACTTCTTCGATTTTTCCAAGTGATGAACAAACACGGGCTTTTTTAGAAGCACAAGGGCGGGGTGATGATTGGACTCCGCTGGCTGCAGATGAGGATGCAGTTTATGAGAATGAAATCGTGATTAACCTTTCCGACCTTGTTCCCCTTGTTGCTCATCCCCACAGTCCAGATAGAGTCAGCCCCGTCTCGGAAGTGAAGGATATGCCGGTTCAGCAAGTCGTCATTGGTAGCTGCACGAATTCTTCTTATCGCGACCTGGCACGCGTTGCTGCTATTCTTAAAGGCCGACGTGTGCATCCCAATGTAAGCCTTGCTATTGCCCCAGGTTCACGCCAGGTTCTCACAATGTTAGCTGCGGACGGAGCATTAACTTGTTTAATCGATGCCGGCGCACGCATATTGGAATCTGCCTGCGGACCCTGTGCCGGCATGGGACAAGCTCCTGCTTCCGGTGCAGTATCCGTTCGTACTTTTAATCGAAATTTTCAGGGCCGTTGCGGCACCGCCGATGCAAAGGTGTTTTTGGCTAGTCCGGAGACAGCAGCGGCCAGCGCTCTTAATGGATATCTAACAGACCCCCGCAGCTTAGGTTTATTGCCGGCTATAAAGCCTTCCGCTGGAAACCAAACTATAGATTTCATGGTTTTGCCCCCAGGTGATAAGGATACGCCTATCCGCCGTGGGCCAAATATTAAGCCTCTGCCCATCGCTTCGTCCTTGCCTGATGAGATGGAACTGCCAGTGCTTCTTAAACTTGGAGACAATATTACAACGGACGATATCATGCCAGCAGGTGCGAAGGTTCTTCCGCTTCGGTCGAATATCCCTGCAATTTCCGAGTACGTTTACCACAAAGTCGATCCAGAGTTTGCTGGCAAGGCAAAATTATTTGGCAGTAGTATGATTGTCGCTGGCTCTAATTATGGACAGGGCTCAAGTCGTGAGCACGCTGCATTGGCCCCGATGTATTTGGGCTTACGGGTGGTTTTGGCGCAAAGCTTTGCTCGAATTCACCGGGCAAACCTTATTAATTATGGAATATTACCGCTTACGTTTGTAAATGATCAAGATATTCAACGCTTTCAGACTAAGCAGAAGGTTAAGTTTATCCGACTTCAGCAGGCAGTTCAAGCGCCCAATCCATTTGCAGCTTTCATCGATGGAGACGGCGAATTTGTTTGGCTCCAACATGATTTGACAGAGCGAGAGGCTAAGGTCATTTTGGCAGGTGGTTTACTTAATGCGACCAGACAATCTTAACTATATTGAAACGGTTACTTCCCTAGCGTACCAAAGCGGAGAATGGCCGGGGAAACTTGTTGTTACCACGGGAGAATAGGTCGTTGCCAGTTTGAAGAACCCGATTCCATTTTTGGAATCGGGTTCTTCCTTTTATGGTTTTATTTTGATCACTGGCCTCTGACTTCCCGCCTCTTGTTGGCAAGCTTCAATTCAAACACGTCAGAAGCTTCTTAGCTGAACAAAGAGTAGATGGAAAAATCACTAAGTATTTGGAGACTAAACTGAAGCTCAACGTAAATCCCTGGAAATTGTCAAGAAGGTTTTTAATAAGTCGTAAAAACATTCTATAAAATTGCCGGATTTGAGCATTCTAATTACTAGGAAAATCACGCTAAAGGAGTTCATTAGGATTGGCAATGCAGGGAGATGAAAAACAGTCCTACCGTAAGAGAAGGGGATTTTTTTGTCGGAAATGGAAACCTCTGCTTGCTGCTGCTGGTATAGCCGTAGTATTGGTGGTGATGAGTGCGATAGCCATGCATTTTACTTCTCAACCTAATTTTTGTGCAAGTTGCCATGAAATTCAGCCTCAAGTTGTTTCCTGGGAAAAAGGGCAGCATAAAGGGATTACTTGTCTAAGCTGCCATAGTAACCCTGGAACTCTTGGATACGTGGCCCGCAAATTTAAGGGTTTGGGAGAGGTGTATCTCCATTATACCAACCAGATCCCGCAAAAGATCGAAGCAAAGTTTAATATTCAAGCGTGTATATATTGTCATACTGGGAAGGATAGGAATTACCCAAACGCAAAGAATATTTCGCTTACTTCCGGTAATTTGGCTCCCCCTATCTCACATCAGGAGATGCTCAGCAAAAACGTTTCCTGCTTACTTTGTCATCGTCTTGTAGGCCATCCCCAAGAAGATCAAAATAACGTCAAGGAGGAATAAATGTGAAAAGAATTCTGTTAATCGCGGCAGCTATTGCTGTAATGGTTCTGGCATTCGGGTGTAACCAACCCCAGCCTAAACCACTGACTCAGCAAATACCGACTGCTGATCAAGTAAAAACCGTCAAAACAGCCGCTTACATCGGCAATGAGACCTGTAAAGGCTGCCACTCGGACAAATTTAGTCCCGATGCGTTGCCTCATACACAACACTTTCAAGCCTTTAAGCCGCTCTCAGACTATCCAACTGATCAACCGTTAGGAACAATTACCGTCTTTGATGGGCAGAACAAGGACAAACCTGTTTCTACCTCCCTGGATTTATCAAAAGCCAAGGTTTACGGGGTGATGGTCGATGATTATGTGATTGCGGAAGTTCCTGATGGCTCGGGCTTCAAAGATAAGCTATATCGGATTGCCGCAGTCAAAAAGTCTGGGGATAAATACCAGATTGTCCCAGCGGGCCAAGATGATGTCAATAAAGATGGTAAACCTGACTGGGTGGCTGAAAGTTTCCCCTGCGGCCCCTGCCATGCACCGGGAATCCAGGCAAAGTCACCAGACTATGGGATCACGTGTGAATCTTGTCATGGCCCAGCAGGGGATCATGCTGCGGCTGCAGACAAAAAAGGTACCATGAGTGTAAGCGCAGCGGGAGATGCTTGTTTGAAATGCCATGCCAGTAATCCGGTGAAAGATAAGTCCGGAAACTTTACGACCGACAATCACCATGGTACCCGCGACTACTTTGCCAGCAAACATGCCCAAAGTAGTCAGGTTAATCAGTGTCTGACGTGCCATAACCCCCACAAGGCAAATGCACAGGGCGCTTTGCTCATAGCAGATAAGCCAGCCGATATTTGTGTGCGCTGTCATGCAGGTAAAAACTATGATCCGGACACCATCATGTGGAAGAATCCCACAGATGCCTACGGTCATATTACTAGAGACCACAGTTTCGGAGCGATTAAGTATGAAGATTTGGGGGATACTCCAGGGACCAAGCCTGTGGAAATAACCAACCCCAAAGTTATCGATCTAATCAAACAAAAGCTCCCGGATCTGGCAAAATAGTTAGCAAAAGCCTACCCATTTCAACTTGGGTAGGCTTTTCTGTGTAACACTTAAGCTGGCTGGCGAATATGTTGTGATTGCAGCACTACAAAGGAAGGTGAAAGAGATGTGGTGGTACCGCCTTCACTGGTTTCTTCAGGTTCGTTTTGGTCGACAGGCGGTGGGTTTTCGCCCAAAGCCAGGAGGTCTATTAGCTGTTATTGTGTTGATTGGGATTGGAACAGCGGGGTTGGCTGTACTCAGTTTAATCTGGAAGGTCATGATGCAAGGCTTTTTGGGGTCAACCCCTTGGGTAGCTGGAAATCAGGTGGGTACATATTACTGGAGCTCAGCCATGTTCGCACTTAAGAGCACTCTTATTATTGGCGCTGTTTTACTGCTCTTGATGTTTTTCTTGGGGTACCAACTAAATCGCCTGTTAAAAAGGTGAGGCCGACTGGATTTACTGTTAATTACTCGCTGCGAAGCGGGTTTTTTTGTAGTCTGTCTAAGTAAACTGGGCTACAATTAGTCCGATATTGAAAGCAGGAATAAACGCCTGCAGTATGTAATATACTGTTTAGGACTGGCATTTTGTAGGATCTCGGTCCGCGCAAATACGTTGCACCACTATAGCTTTTATGTTAAAATTTATTGGTTGGGAAGGGAGCTGAAACTGGTTGGGGGAGTTTTTGGCTGATTTAGCCGGGATGCGACTTTTAGATATAATAATGGTTCCGGTACAGGTCATTATCATATTTTATACATTTTATTATTTTGGACTTTCTGTATTCGGTCTATATCGTAAGCGGGGCACCAAGATTGCTAAGCCAGAAAAAACCTTCGCTGTGGTCGTGGCGGCTCATAACGAGCAGGCGGTGATCGGCCCTCTGGTAGACAACCTGTACAGTTTGGACTATCCAAAGAGTCTTTATGACATATTTGTGGTAGCAGATAACTGTGATGACGAGACTGCCGGTATAGCCCGGCAGCATGGAGCACATGTTCATCAGCGCTTCCACAAGACAAAACGCGGCAAGGGTTTTGCCCTGGAGTGGATGTTTGACCGTCTGTTTAAGATGGAGAAAAGATACGACGCCGTGGTCATTTTCGATGCTGACAATTTGGCAAAGGAAAACTTTCTGATTGAAATGAACAATAAGTTATGCCAGGGCCATCAAATTGTTCAATGCTATCTTGACTCTAAAAACCCTTTCGATACCTGGGTGACTAACACCTTTTCCATAGCCTTTTGGCTTACCAACCGCCTGCTGCAATTAGCTCGCTACAATGCCGGTCTATCCAATGTCTTGGGTGGGACCGGGATGTGTATCTCCATGGATGTTCTGCAGAAGTACGGCTGGGGCGCACACTCCCTAACAGAGGATCTGGAATTCAGCATGAAAGCACTGGTTCACGGGGTGAAAACTTCCTGGGCCCACGACGCGGTAGTCTATGACGAAAAACCGCTCACCTTCATGCAGTCCTGGAACCAAAGAAAACGTTGGGCTCAGGGCCAGGTTGATGTTGCGGGGCGTTACTTCTTTGTCCTTTTGGCCAAAGGAATTCGTGAAGGCAAGTGGACCTACATTGATGCGGCTATCCATTTGTTTCAGCCCGCTTTCGTTATGCTTGCTACCCTGTTCATGTTTATCAACTTTATACCGTATATCCAGCCTTCCTATACTCAGATTTACCAATCCGTAATGCCTTTTACTGGCTGGCAAATCCTCCAGGCAGTTCAATACCTATATCCACTGGTGGCCTTGGCTTTGGATGGGTTGCCTTTGCGGGCTTACCTGGGGCTGATCCTCTACCCGGTATTTATGTACAGTTGGATTCCAATTGTATTCCTAGGGTTTATCAACCGTAAGGACAAAGAATGGTCCCACACATTGCATACCAGGGGTATAAGCTACCAAGAAGTGGTCAAACAAAAAAAGATATCATCAAACTAAGAGGAAAGCTCGACTTTCCTCTTTTAGCATACAGAATGCCACGGAGACAACAAAAATGTGGAAGCAAAACCATTAATTAAGCAGTTGACAGAAAACATTTAGATGATATATTATGTTACTGCTTAAAAAAATCCCCCCTTTTTGTTAGAGTTTAAATGGGACGGAAGCCAGGGATTATAAATACCCATGGGCTTTTTTTTTGAGAAGGTCTGCTTGACTAGAGATATTCCAGAGAGGTTAGGTGGAAAGTATGAACCATTTTGTAATGGATGCGTTTAACGGATACCGTTCTCGTTTGGACGATATAACCTTGGTGCATGAATTTTTGGAAGAGTTACCGCTGAAATTGGGCCTTAAACCGGTAATGCCGCCCTTCATCTTGCCATATTATGATGGAGTGGTTCCTGAGGATTGCGGCATAAGTGCCTTCATCTTTTTGGCAGGGGGCCACTTCACCATACACACCTTCTCGTTTCGGGAGGCGTACTTTGTTGACATGGTTTGTCCGCAGCCTTTCGACTCCAGGAAGCTGGAGAAGATTATTGAGGAAACCTTTCCAGCAACCAGGGTGACCTCTTATCAACTGGAAAGGGAAAAACAGGAAAGTTATCCGCAGAAGATTGAAATCAACCGGAAGTTGGATTTCGGACCGCATCTTTTTCTGGACTTTAGCAACTACACGGGACCTACGACCATGGATGACCTTTTCACCCTCTTTGACACCATGCCCTTTAAAATCGGCATGACACCTATTATGCGCCCTTATGTTGTGAAAAACAGCATGGGCGAGGAAAAGGTAACCTCAATATTGACAATGATTGCCGAAAGTCATATTAGCCTTCACTACTTTGAAAAATCCAAAAGAGCATATCTTGATCTCTTTTCTTGTCGTTTCTTCAATTATGACGAGGTGATCGGAAAATTGAAGCAGATATTCAGTGGTGATGTAATCAATGAAACCTTGATTGCACGCGGGAGTAAGTATCACCAATTTAAGAAGGTGGCAGTACCTGATAGCGGCCATCGCGGATCCTGGCTGGACAATGTTCATAAGAACTGAGAAACCTAAGAACTCTTCCACAATAATGAATAAGCTTACGCTGTTCATTATTGTGGAGCCCCTTATAACTTGGGACAGTTAGGCCCAAGTTTGGATATACTAAATAGCAGTCATCTCTGACTGATAAGGAGGCCAAACCCTACTATGGAATTATGGTATACGGAAAAACAAACTCCCAACCACGGAATCACCAGCAAAATCACCCAGACCCTACATACAGAGAAGACGGAATATCAAGATTTAGCTGTAATTGACACTGTTCAGTTCGGCCGCATGCTGGTGCTTGACGGGATGGTCATGACCACCGGCAAAGACGAATTTGTTTACCATGAAATGATTTCCCATGTCGCTTTGAATACTCACCCCAATCCGGAGAACGTACTGGTTATCGGCGGGGGAGATGGTGGTGCAATTCGCGAGATTGTAAAGCACCCTAAGGTGAAAAAGGCTACTTTGGTGGAAATTGACTCACGGGTGATTGAGGTGTCAAAGCAGTATCTGCCGGAAATCGCTGCCGCACTTACTAACAATCCCAAGGTGGAAGTGAAGGTAGAGGATGGGATCAAGTACATAGCGGAGTCTGAGAACCGCTTTGATGTTATTTTAGTGGATTCCACGGAGCCTGTCGGCCCTGCGGTGGGACTTTTTGCTTTGGACTTCTATAAGGCGATTTCCAGGGCGCTTAAGCCTGACGGGATAATGGTAGCCCAAACTGAATCCCCGTTTTTTAATGCCGATTTGATTTCCAGAGTGTTCAAGGATGTTTCCAGTGTATTTCCCATTACCAAGTTATATCTGGTAAATATTCCGACTTATCCCAGCGGTCTGTGGAGTTTTACTATGGGTTCCAAAAAGTATGATCCTGAGCAAGTGGACGAGAGTAAGATCCCGGAGATGGACACCAAATACTATACCCCCAAAATTCACAAGTCCGTGTTTCGTCTGCCGCGATTCGTTGAAAATCTCTTGAAATAGGTGGGGGTACGATGTTGGACTCGTTAGTTGAACGCTACACAGGCTTCATGGGCGCGGCGGAAAAGTATGAGGAGGCCGATATTGTTCTGGCCGGTATTCCTATGGATTTTACGGTCTCCTTTCGCCCGGGTACCAGGATGGGCCCGCAGCAAATTCGTTCAGTTTCCTATGGGCTCGAAGAGTACAGTATTTATTTAGACAAAGACCTGAGTGAAAAACGCTATTACGATCTGGGTGATATAAATTTGCCCTTTGGTAATGTGGAACACTCCCTGGAGATTATTGAGCAGGTTACAAGGCTGCTCTTAAAGGATAAGAAGTTTCCTATCATGATTGGCGGAGAGCACCTCGTTACATACCCGATAGTGAAGGCCGTTATTGACCGTTATCCGGAGCTGGTAGTGGTTCATTTTGATGCACATGCGGATTTGCGCACTGACTATGCAGGTGAGTCTAATTCACATGCCACGGTGATGCGCAAAGTTGCTGAATTGATTGGCCCGAAAAATCTCTACCAGTTTGGAATTCGTTCCGGCACTCGGGATGAGTTCATATATGCTAGAGAAAACACCAATATCTTTGTTGAAAGGGTAATTGAGCCTTTGCGGGAAGTGGTTAATCAGTTCGGTGCCCGCCCGGTTTACGTTACGTTGGATATTGATGTAGTGGATCCGGCTTATGCGCCCGGAACCGGTACGCCAGAGGCAGGGGGCTGTAGTTCCCGGGAGATAATTCAGGCTATCCATGAGCTCGGTGCTTCAAACGTAATAGGCTTTGACTTGGTGGAAGTATCCCCGGTGACCGATCACAGCGAAAGAACTGCGCTGCTGGCAGCCAAGATTATTCGCGAAGCGATCCTATCCTTTGGTTAAAATATCTTTGGTTTTTCTTGACAAAATATTGCAGAAAATTAGGGATTCTGCCATTAAAAACACTTTGACAGAAATGTATGGTTTGTGTATACTGGTATTTGTCAGTAAACGCGGGCGATTAGCTCAGCTGGGAGAGCGCCTGCCTTACAAGCAGGATGTCGGCAGTTCGATCCTGTCATCGCCCACCACTCGGACGAAGTCCGAAGTCAGAGGCCCGATGTCCGAATGGATGAAAGCCTTTGGCGTCAGACATATAGGTAAGTGGGAAAGTGCTTCGAAGTCTGCTTTAATCGGACCTCGGACATCGTACCTCGAACCTCGATTATGGCCCCGTGGTGTAGTGGTTAACATGCCTGCCTGTCACGCAGGAGATCGCCAGTTCAAATCTGGTCGGGGTCGCCATCTTAGGCCTCGGTAGCTCAGTCGGTAGAGCAGAGGACTGAAAATCCTCGTGTCGGCGGTTCGATTCCGCCCTGAGGCACCATTTATTCTGCGGGTGTAACTCAGTGGTAGAGTGTCACCTTGCCAAGGTGAAAGTCGCGAGTTCGAATCTCGTCACCCGCTCCACTAGTTCAAAGTCCGCAGTCTGGACTTTCCTCATAACAGCAAGGCGGCATAGCCAAGTGGTAAGGCAGAGGTCTGCAAAACCTTTATCCCCAGTTCAAATCTGGGTGCCGCCTCCAAAATGCCGAAGTGGCGGAATTGGCAGACGCACGGGACTTAAAATCCCGCGGGCCCTAAAGCCCGTACCGGTTCGACCCCGGTCTTCGGCACCAATCTCATATGGGTTTGTAGCTCAGCTGGTTAGAGTACCTCGTTGACATCGAGGGGGTCGGAGGTTCGAGTCCTCTCAAACCCACCATACAAAAAACATCAGGAAACCCTGAAAGCCTTAATACAAGCGGCTTCGGGGTTTTCTATTTTATATCATGGGCGTTGGACACAGAATAAAAAACCTCGTAAATATGGCTAAATGTCTGTAAGTATCGCTAAGTAGGCTGACAAAATGACAGACAACAAGTTCTCTCCTTATTTTTTGGCAATAATCCGAAACCGTTTTGGGAGGGATTTTCTTATTTGTCGAGGAATTAGTTATTAACGCTAGGAGAATTCCCGGAAAGCAGTATGAAACTACAAGTCAAGAAAAATAAAGGGGTTAAAACCTACTTATTGCTGGACTCGAATGGTAATTCAGGAGGCTAAATGGCATCGAATACTAGAAAGAAGTTACTTGAGGCCGAATTCTTTTTGAAACACCTAGAAGAAAATTTGTCTACAACTCAAGAATTCAATTACTATCTAAGTGCATTTGTTAGCTCGGCCCGTTCTGTTCTTTGGATTATGAAAAAAGAGTTCAGTTCAATTGAATCCTGGAAAACGTGGTATGACTCAATTGAACCAACTGAAGAAGAACTAAGTTTCCTTGGAGAAATTAAGAACTTGAGGAATAGGGCAGAAAAGATTGAGCCACTAAAAAGAGATATTAAAGTGAGGATTTTTATTGAGAATGAAAACTTAAACCCAGAGCTTCAGGCCTTCCTCGAAAGAAATTTCGGGAGATCAAACTTTGAGCCTGTGGATAACGAGACTGATTTATTCAAACCAGAAGTGAGGGAAAACGGTGCAACAATGAGATCTATGATTGATCAGCTATTCCACCAGGTTGAAGAGTTCCCTGACGATAGTATTGTTAAAGTTGCCCAAAGATACGTGGAGTGGTTAGATATTATCGTTTCCGAATGCGAGAGACGGTTTTATGATTAAAACTTGCTTTTCTTTTCAGAATAGATATCCTAACCTCAATCTTGTCGCTATAGCAAATGGCCCGATAACCTACTTCGCTAGCTACCTAAACCATTGATTTAGTTCAATGGTTTTTTAGCTTTACAATTTACTAAGGGAAAACCTTGTACCGATGTTTATCTGCGACGAAGGGCATACGTTTGGTAGACATCTTAAATGGAACCCCTATATGCATGGGCAAACATATTTAATATTTCATGAATATTTCACAGTTTCTTAACCGGTTGGTAAAGACTTAGGATTAAAATGAATATTGTCAAGGTCAAGTTCTTGTAACCTCAGACACGGGGTGTCAAGCAATGTTTCGGTCGTAAAAGCAGGAATTCAGGCGGGGGAGAAATAAGGTTAGGAAACTGGTTACGAATACGATTCGTTTTAGCACAGGTTGGTTGGAGGAGATGAATTCAGATGAATTGTCCAAAATGTGGAGGGTTAGCTACCGGTCAAATTGGACGTGGGCGATACTACTGTGGCGAATGCTGTATTGAATGGATTGAAAAGTGTGGAGAGTTAAGCGTTTACAGGATATCTGAAGATGGTACATTGGTTCGCCTAAGAATCTATCCGATAGAACAACACTGTTTAAAACCTGCGTGAAAAAATATCTGTATACTAGTTAGGAACACGAAAATGTCGCTTGGAAAGGCGAGTAATATGTTAAAGAAATTGAACGCAATAACAATTTGGGAACGTTTAACAAACAACCAGGACTTTGTAATAGTGAACGCTTTGCTGGTGCTCAAAGTTGTGGCCTTTAGCGTAGCAGTAGGATTTGGTATTGGACATGGCGCCATGGCGGTTTCCACCGCGGCGATCCTACTAATTCTATCGTGTTGGTTTCTCTTTTTGCCTAGCTTTGCACGGACATCTGTTCTGTTAGTATTCGATTTTCTGATATCAACTGCGTTACTGGCAGACATACTGTTCTACCGCTTTTTCCACAACGTCATTTCCGTACCCGTTTTGTTCGAAGCCCGTCAAGTAGGAGGAGTGTCTTCCAGCCTTGAAACGCTTTTTTCCGGTTGGGATTTATTGCTTTTCTTGGATTTTCTATTCTTGATTCCATATTTTGTTCGCTTTAGTTTCAAGCGAAAAAAACAGCCATTGATGTTGAGACGCGCACTTAGTCAGGTTGTAGCAATTCTGTTGGTGTGTGGCGTAACCCTTGGATTGACTACTAAAAGTGTGGCTGCTCAATTCAGCAAGAATGCCTATATTGGCTTGAACTGGGATGACACTGTTCTAAAAAACATGGGGGTAGTCAACTATCACTTGTTTGATTTGTTCAGTTTTGTAAAAGAAAACACCGCTAAGGGTTCGCTTTTAGCTGATATTCAACAATTGAATGCTTGGATGAGTAACCGCGTAGCGCAGGACACCAATAAGTATACCGGTATTGCCCAAAGGGAAGAATGTAATTATAGTTCAAGTGGAAGCTATGCAAAACTTCTTAATTGGTAGTTCGGTTAACGGCCAACAGGTTACTCCGAATTTAAATCGTTTGCTGAAAAGTAGTATGTATTTTGATAATTACTTCACACAAATTTGCGAGGGAAACACTTCTGATGCCGAATTCATGAGTTTGAACTCGCTCTACCCGGCTCCTAGTGGCTCAAATTACATTATGAAAGGCAAAAATACCTATCAATCATTGCCTTGGGTACTGAAAGATTCGGGCTACCAGGAAACTTATGCTTTTCACGCCTATAAGCCCGATTTTTGGAACCGTACCAACATGTACAAAGCCGAAGGATTTGACAAATTTGTCAGTCTTAGCGACTTTACAAAAGATGACATTGTTGGCATGGGTCCTTCTGATGAAACTTTGTTCCAGCGAGTTGTACCTGATCTAAAACAGTTAAGCCAACCGTATTTCTCGTTTGCCATTACCCTATCCGGACACTATCCGTATGACATTCCGGACAGTAAAAAAGAACTTAATATTCCTACGGGTCAGTACTCTGATACCTTTAGCAACTATCTTCAGGCTCAGCATTATGCTGATAAAGCCCTGGGTGAGTTTGTAGATCAACTCCAGCAGGAGGGAATCCTGGACAATTCTGTACTGGTTATTTACGGAGATCATTATGGTACGGGCTGGACAAACCAGGACCTGGAAAGGTTTTTGCAAAAAGATAAACCTCTTAACGATTATACTTTGAAGGAACTCAACAAGGTACCTCTTTTCATTCACCTGCCGGGGGGCAATAATGCCGGGATCAACCATATATCAGGTGGGCAGATGGATCTTTACCCGACTATTTTGAACCTGCTGGGTATTAACCAAACGAATGATTTTTACTTTGGACAGGACTTGCTAAACACTAAAGATGGGTTTTCTGCATTTCGAGTTTGGGCGCCTGACGGCTCTTTTGCTACAAATGAGGTGTTTTATTTTGCCAACAAGGACGATAAGTTTGAGGATGGAACCGCTTATGATCGAAAAACCGGTCAAGAGATAGGGGTGGATGGATTGCAAGCTGGCTTTAAGGAGGCCAGTTGGCAGTTGAAACTGTCGGACCAAATTATTGGGACTAATTCCTTGCCCGAACTAGTATCAATAGTTCATAAATAAAGTTAGTATTATTTAACACGGGATGGTTTACAATGCTAGCTTAAGTCCTGCTATTTTGATGGCAGGATTTTTCATTGGCATCAACTTGGCTGCAGTTTAGATTTGGACCCAATTGTTAATACTAAAGAAGGTGCGAGAAAGGCACCTTTTGTATTTAAAGAGCGGCTTTGAATGCTTCAGTATAAAAGAGTAGTCCTCTCATATAATAGAGTTAATAAGGAGGGAGATACGTGAATATATCCATCGGAGCAAGACGATACATAGACGGACTACGTGACACCCTTTATTCACAGTTAGCCCTCCTTTCGGATGTGGAGGTGCATTTAGCTGAGCAGGAAGTAGGGGGGTTTACCTTCATAGACTGCAATCAGATTCGCAGTATCAGCAAGGATAATCTGAGTGAACGGATTTTTAAGCATTATGTGGCCAACGCCTTGGCAGAAATGATTCTCTGCAACTGGGAAAAGGAATTGATTGAACGGGAATTGAAGCTGCATCACCAATGCTTTACCGAGCAGGAGAGATCGGAGCTAATCGATAAGGTCACCAGGGTTCTTAATAACTGCAGTACCGGTTTGCAAAGCACATATGTACACCGCCGCAAAACACGGATTGCTCAAAAAGTGCGCGATTATCTGGAAATTAATGATCGCTTGATCCTGGAAGGGTTTATTCGTTTCCGCCTTAAAGATTATTCCTCAGAACTAAAGGCCGCGATCTCAGTAGCAGTAGATGAGTTTGTCCTGGAGAAGGAGTATGTTGAGTTTGTTAAGCTTCTCCGTTACTTTGTAGACATTCAGGAACCCAAAATAGACACCTTACATGTTTTGGTTAAGGGCTCGGGAGGTTTTCAGCTTTTCGATGAAAGCCTTAAATTGGTTAGCAATGATTACCTCGAGGGCTTTGTAGTTGATCTGGTGGATAACGAAATTACATATGAGGATCTTTTGATAAGCGCCCTGATTACCATTGCTCCGCGCATTGTGGTGCTTCACATTTCCAGCAACAGGGACTCGGAAACAATCCGCACTATCCGCAATGTGTTCGGTGAGCGTGTCAGTAATTGTCAGGGATGCAAATTGTGCAGGCAAAGGGTTTGACATTGAGCTTTAAGCCCTTATAATATTAGTTAGGGTAATACCAACATGCTATGAAGAGGACAGTACAAGCTAGGGCTGTTTAGAGAGAAAAGCGTATGCTGTAAGCTTTTCCTGCACCGAACTTGGAAGACCGCCTCGGAGCAGCTTTGCCGAAATCTGAGTAGGCTAGGCCGTTTGCCGCGTTAAGGCCTTGAGTGGGAAGGTGACTTCTCATTTGGGTGGAACCACGGGAGATACTCTCGTCCCATTTTCGGGACGGGGGTTTTAGTTTTTTAAGGAGGTTTGATTTTCAATGAGTTCAATCAAGGTTAGTCTTAAGGATGGGTCAGTGAAGGAATTTCCAACGGGAGTGAGTCTGGCCCAGGTTGCTGAGGGAATAAGCAGAGGTTTGGCGAAATCCGCCGTAGCTGCAAAGGTTAACGGAGTTACCGTAGATTTGACGCGGTTGTTGGATAAAGACGCTGAGGTTGAGATACTTACCTTTGAGGCTGAGGAAGGGCAGGAAACCTTTAGACACAGCTCCTCACACATTTTGGCCCAGGCTGTGCTGCATCTATTTCCCGGTACGAAATTAGGGATCGGACCTGCTATTGCCAACGGCTTTTATTACGATTTTGATTCGGAGCATACCTTTACCCCGGAGGACATGGAGCAGATTCAACGGGAAATGGAGCGCATAGTCAAGGAGAACTATGCCTTTGAGCGCTCCGAAGTGTCCAGGAAAGATGCCATTAGGTTCTTTGAAGAGCGTGGTGAAAAATATAAGGTAGAGCTTGTTCGTGACCTGCCGCAGGACGCTGTGATCTCTATGTACCGCCAGGGAGACTTCGTTGACCTGTGTGCCGGTCCCCATGCCCCTTCTACCGGCAAGATCAAGGCGATCAAGCTGCAAAGCCTGGCGGGAGCTTATTGGCGCGGCAGCGAAAAGAATAAAATGTTACAGCGGATTTATGGCACTTCCTTTGCAAAACAGGCTGAATTGGATGATTACCTGTTCAGACTGGAAGAGGCTAAAAGGCGCGACCATAGGAAGATCGGTCAGGAACTGGATCTGTTTAGCTTTCATGATGAAGGGCCCGGCTTTCCCTTCTTTCATCCAAAAGGGATGGTTCTGCGCAACGAGTTGGAAAATTTCTGGCGCGAGCAGCACAAGAGGAACGGCTACCACGAAATTAAGACCCCGATCATCTTGAACCGCTCGCTGTGGGAACAGTCCGGGCACTGGGATCATTACCGGGAAAACATGTATTTCACCAAGATTGATGAGGGTGATTACGCTGTTAAGCCTATGAACTGCCCCGGTGGAATTTTAATTTATAAAACCTCCTTGCACAGTTATAGAGACCTGCCCATTCGCATGGGCGAACTTGGGCTTGTGCACAGACATGAGCTTTCCGGCGCCCTGCACGGCTTATTGCGGGTGCGCAATTTTACCCAGGATGACGCGCATATCTTCATGCTGCCAAGTCAGATCAAAGATGAACTAATCGGTGTAATCAGCTTGGTGGACCATTTCTACAAGGTCTTTGGCTTTGAGTATCATGTCGAGCTTTCCACCCGGCCGGAAGACTCTATGGGGTCAGACGCGGATTGGGAGTTGGCTACTAATGCACTGCAGGAGGCACTGGAGGCTAAAGGGGTCAACTTTAGGGTTAACCCGGGAGACGGAGCCTTCTACGGCCCGAAGATCGACTTTCATTTGAGGGACTGCCTGGGGAGAACCTGGCAGTGCGGCACTATCCAACTGGATTTTCAGATGCCCGAAAAGTTTGATCTGAATTATATCGGAGAGGACGGATTAAAACACAGACCTGTTATGATCCACCGTACGATTTATGGCAGCATCGAGAGGTTCATAGCTATTTTGACAGAGAACTTCGCTGGGGCCTTTCCACTCTGGCTTTCACCGGTTCAGGTCAGGGTTCTGGCTATTAGTGACAGGCACGAGGAATATGCCAGAGAGGTTGCGGCAGCCTTCAACGCAGTAGATATTCGCGTAGAAGTGGACGAGCGAAGGGAAAAGATTAGCTATAAAATTCGTGAAGCTCAGATGGAGAAAATTCCATATATTCTCGTGGTTGGGGACAAGGAGGTCGAGAATAAAACGGTCTCTCTGAGGCATAGAGGGGAAGGGGACCTTGGGGCCAGAGACCTCGGTCAGCTTGTACACCAGTTGGAAGAGGAAATATCCCAGAAGCGAATGTAAATTGACAAAGTACTATGAGGTGTGATATATTATTTTAGTCAAGGCTTAGTTTGTTAAGTCTTAAAACAGGATATTGTTAAGCTTTACATGTAAAGAAGAAGCGTCCGCTTCTCACCTCATGGCGTTTAGTCGATGTGGTTTAGCATTGCAAAGGATCCAAACATCTTTTTGTGTTGCGTTATGAGCGGATAATTTATCCGCTTTTTTTGTTTATTTTTTTAGGAGGTGAAAACTTATCAGTAAGGAAATGCGGATTAATGAAGAAATCCGTGCCCGGGAAGTCAGATTGGTAGGCGAGGACGGTGAACAGCTTGGGATTGTATCCGGCAGAGACGCCTATCAACTCGCGGTTGAGAAAAATCTTGACCTGGTAGAAATTGCTCCGACGGCTAAACCGCCCGTATGCAAGCTCATGGATTATGGCAAGTTCAAATATGAGCAGTCCAAGCGGGACAAAGAGGTCAGGAAAAAGCACAAGGTCATTGAAATTAAGGAAGTCAAACTTCGTCCTAACATTGAAGACCACGACCTTGAGACCAAAGCTAAAAACGCCCAGCGTTTTCTTGCCGACGGAGACAAGGTCAAAGTCACCATCATGTTTCGGGGGCGTGAAATTACTCACCCTGAATTGGGGAGAGTGCTATGCATAAGGCTTGCTCAGATAGTTAAGGATATTTCCCATGTTGAGCGTGAACCCAAAGTCGAAGGTCGCAATATGATTATGATCCTCACTCCTAACAAACATGACTAACGAGAGGGGGAAAACCCAATGCCGAAAATGAAAACCCATCGCGGCGCCGCAAAGCGCTTCAAGAAAACAGGTACCGGTAAGATTAAGCGTTCCCACGCTTTTACCAGTCATATTCTTGAGAAGAAGTCTCCCAAGCGCAAGCGGAGCCTGCGCAAGGCCGCTATTGTTTCTCCGGGTGACGCTAAACGCATTGAACGTCTGATTCCGTATCTTTAAGTCAATACTTTCGCAAGGGAGGTTTTTACGATGGCCCGTGTTAAACGTGGTATGACCAAACATAGAAGACATAAAAAAATCCTGAAGCTGGCTAAAGGCTACAGGGGCGCGAAGAGTAAACTCTTCAGGCCGGCTAACGAACAGGTTTTAAAATCCCTGGCCTACGCTTATGCTCACCGCAAAGATAAAAAAGGTAATTTCCGCAAGCTGTGGATTGCCCGGATAAATGCCGCCGCTCGCATGAATGGGATTTCCTACAGCCGCATGATCAACGGTCTCAAAAAGGCTGGTGTGGAAGTAAACCGCAAAATGCTGGCTGACCTGGCAGTTAATGATTTCGGCGCTTTCAAACAATTGGCAGATGTAGCCAAGGCCCAAGTTAATGCTTAAAGATCTAAACAAGTATGGATTTTGTCCATACTTGTTTTTTAACACTATGGTATAATTTGGTCATTTGGTGTTTGGTCGTCCGATCACGTTTTGCACCCTGCCAATTTGCCCGTCTTGAAGTCTAACCTTAATTCCCCTAGGGTGGTTTGAGGATTTGGTTAGTAAGTCCTTGACAATTCCACGGGTGAGTCTGCCTGTTCGTTGGTCTTCCTTTAATACGATATCGACTTCAAGTCCGGGGAAAATGTCATTTCGGTTTTTTCCGTTCACGTTATCATTCCTTTCGTTATCACCTGTGCAACAGCACTATAATAATGCTTTTTTGAGTATACCACCATTCAATGAAAAAGAATAAGGTTGTGCCAAAAGCGGGAAACCAGGTTGGGGTCGGTTTGAGATGGACTGGGTTGGTTAGACTAGAGTTTGGATTCGGACTATTGGAGTGGTTATTGTGGAAATGCTTACCTCGGTACAGAATCCTTTGGTTAAACAGTTGGCTGGGTTGAAGGAAAAGAAGGGGCGGGATGGGACCGGACTGTTTTTGATTGAAGGGGTTAGGTTTGTGGAGGAGGCCCTGGGGGCTGGAGCAGAGATAGTCCAGGTTGTGTACTCTCCTCGCCTGACGCAAGGGGAACGAGGGTGCCGGTTATTGGAGTCCTTTGGTAAAGTGAAGATTCCGGTTCTCTCGGTTTCAGAAAAAGTATTGGCCCATGTGGCGGATACGGAAACTCCCCAAGGGATTGCGGCGGCCGTGAGGATTCCTCAGGTTTCCCTGGATAAGCTTAACGGGGAACTATTCTTGATTGTGGATGAGGTGCAGGATCCTGGCAATTTGGGCAGCATTATCCGAAGTTCCCTGGCTGCAGGGGCAGGCGGGGTCGTGTGCACCAGAGGAACAGTGGACGCCTATAATCCCAAAACCTTGCGTTCTACCATGGGGGCGGTATTTGGACTGCCTGTGGTTCAGGGGATAATGGTTGAAGAATTACTGCAGTGGTTGTCAGAGCGTTGGATTCCGTTGGTAGTTGCGGACTCCGCTGGGGACAATATATATTACGAGTCGAAACTGATTCCACCCTTGGCCCTGGTGATTGGAAACGAGGGACAGGGCCCGAACAGGTTGATGCTGGAGAATGCGGCCTTAAAGATAAGGATCCCTTTATATGGAAGGGTAGAGTCTTTAAATGCTGCTGTTGCAGCTGCGCTGTTATTATTTGAGAGCGCCAGACAAGCCGCTTCCAGGCCCTGATTGTTGTAACTAGGCTGTGGGTATGCTATAATTTACCTAGTTGAAAATCCCTTCAAAGCCGGAAAGGGTGTGGTCGCTAATGTCACCCGCGGATTTTTTCTGGAGGATTTTTGAAGTAACCGGGTCTTTAAAGGCGTATCTGATCTACAGGAATCTCTTGGTTCATTAGAATATCGGTTTGGCGATGAACGGGCAAAATGGGTTTTTGTCGCATTTAGGGAGGCGGGATTATAAACTGGAAGTCCTGCTTGCGGACAACACTCTACCTCAGGGTAAATTTCCCCCGTGAGCTGTTTTGCTGAAAGGCTAGTAGGCAGGCCGGGATTTCTCCCCCGTTATCAGGAGAAGGCACAGACAGTGTCACTGAGTGAACCTTTACGGTTAATCGGGGTGGTACCACGGGAGTATGCTCTCGTCCCTATGGGATGAGGGTTTATTTTTTTATCTTCGTGCAGGGGGTTGTATAGTGGAGCAGCAATTGCTTGAGCTTCGTACTGAAGCTGAAAAAGTGTTAGGCGACGTGTCTGAACTGGAAACTCTAAATGAATACCGGGTGAAATACCTGGGCAAAAAAGGTTTGTTAACCGCAATCCTACGCAATATGGGCGGGTTACCTGCTGAGGAGCGGCCCCGGGTAGGCCAGGTCGCGAACGAGGTGCGCGATTCCTTGGAAGGCTTGTTTGGCACTAAGGAAGAAGAGCTGAAGCGTTCTGTTAAGCTAGGCAGGTTGGCGTCAGAAAAGATTGATGTCACACTTCCCGGCAACTACTCGCTGCAGGGGCATCTGCATCCTTTGAGTGTTGTCCAGGAGGAGATAGAACAGATCTTTTTAGGGATGGGTTTTAAGATTGCGGAAGGTCCTGAGATAGAAGCGGATTACTATAATTTTGAGGCCCTGAATATTCCCAAGGATCATCCGGCGCGTGATATGCAGGATTCCTTTTATGTCACAGAGGAGATTTTGCTGCGGACCCACACTTCACCTGTTCAGGTGCGTGCGATGGAGAAGTTGTTCCCGGAATTACCCGTAAAAATTATTTGTCCGGGCAAGGTGTTCCGGAAAGATGATGATGCTACCCACTCCCCGATGTTTAATCAGGTGGAGGGTCTGGTGGTTGACAAAGGGATAAGTCTGGCAGATTTGAAGGGGATTTTGCTTGAATTTGCCAGACAGATGTTTGGACCGGACAGGCAAATACGTCTGCGCCCCAGCTTCTTTCCTTTTACCGAGCCTAGTGCTGAGGTGGACGTTTCCTGTATGCTTTGCGGCGGGGTAGGGTGCAGGGTGTGCAAGGGTTCAGGCTGGGTGGAGATTTTGGGTTCCGGCATGGTTCACCCCAACGTTTTAAAATCCGGGGGTTATAATCCGGAAGAGGTGACCGGCTTTGCCTTTGGTATGGGGATTGAAAGAATTGCCATGCTAAAATATGATCTTGATGACATGAGACACCTGTTTGACAACGACATGCGTTTCTTACGGCAGTTTTAGGGGGTTAGAGGTTTGAGAGTAGCATACAAATGGCTTAAAGAGCTTGTGGACGTAGATTTACCGCCCCAGGAGCTGGCGGATAGGATGACCATGGCCGGTATCGCGGTCGAAGGGGTGGAAAACCTGGCCCGGGGATTTGAGCGGGTAGTTGTGGGTCAGATCAATTCCTTGCAGAAGCACCCGGACGCAGATCGTTTATGGGTTTGTCTGGTCTGCGTTGGGGAAGAAACTCGCCAAATTGTCACCGGTGCACAAAATTTAAAAGTCGGGGACAAGGTTCCGGTAGCGCTGGATGGGGCCAATCTGCCCAACGGAGTGAATATTAAACCGTCCAAACTGCGTGGTGTGCCATCGAACGGCATGCTCTGTTCAACCGCGGAGTTGAACCTTGATCCCAAGGATTGGTCGGAGGAGTCCCGGGAAGGGATCCTGATCTTGCCCCAGGATGCTCCGGTGGGAACACCCCTTGCAGTATACCTGGGTACGGATGAATATGTCCTGGAACTTGAACTCTACCCAAATAGGGCTGACTGCCTGGGTATGATAAATGTGGCCAGAGAGGTGGCCGCAATCACTGGGGGGAGGCTGAAACTGCCCCAGTGGGCAGATGGAGTGGAACCGGAACTTCCCGTTCAGCAAGTTGATGTCCGGGTGAGTGTGGAAGACCCTGATCTATGCAGGCGTTACACCGCAATGCTCATCGAGGATGTCAAAATTGCTGAATCGCCGGAGTGGATGAAACAGAGGCTGACCGCAGCGGGGATGCGCCCGATCAGCAACATTGTGGATATTACCAACTATATTATGTTGGAAATGGGCCAGCCCTTGCACGCCTTTGACTATGATACATTGAGGGGCCGGAAAATTATCGTGCGCAGGGCAAAGCCGGATGAGAAGCTGTATACCCTCGATAATTTGGAGAGGGTTATGGATCCGAGCATGCTGGTGATTGCGGATAAGGAAAGGGCAGTTGGCCTTGCCGGAGTAATGGGTGGTCTGGATAGCGAGGTAACCGCTGCGACTAGGAATATACTGCTGGAAGCAGCCCACTTCACCGGGGCGAATATCCGCCGGACCAGCCGGAATCTCGGGCTTCGCTCTGAAGCAGCTCTGCGTTTTGAGAAGGGGGTCAATGCCGCCAACCTGCTTGCAGTCCAGGGTAGAGTTGCGGAACTTGTGGAACTGCTCGGAGCAGGAAGGGCGGTTGGGCCAATTGTAGATGTATACCCGGACCCTGTCTCACTGCCAAGTCTTATCCTGAATACAGCAAAGGTTAATGAGCTTCTTGGTTTAAGCTTAAGCGATCAGGAAATTGAAGCTATATTGGCAAGATTAAGCTTTAACCAGAGCTGGCTGGAACCGGGAAAGCTGCAGCTAGATATACCCTCTTACAGAGCTGATCTTATTCAGGAAGTGGATTTGATTGAAGAGGTGGCCAGGCTGCACGGGTTTGACAAGATCCCAACCAGCCTGCCGCGGGGAACTACTACCTTGGGTAAACGCACTGCGGAACAGGAGCTAAAGCTGCAGGCCCGCAAGGCCTTTGCAAGTACCGGCTTCACCGAAGTGCTGAATTTCAGCTTTACCGGGCCCAAAGCCCTGGATAAATTAGGTCTGGATTCCGACCATCCGTGGCGGGAGCAAATCAGTATTGTCAATCCGCTGCGGGATGAGCTGAGTCTAATGCGTACAACCTTGCTGTCCGGATTGCTTGAAACCGCTGGAAAGAATGTCAGCCGCCGCAATCTGAACTTAGCGATCTTTGAACTGGGTTTTGTCTATTTCCCAGTGGACCGGGAGATGAAGTCCTTACCGCGGGAAGTATATAAGCTGTCCGGCCTGGCCTCAGGCAGCATAGCCAAGACCTGGAACCAGCCCCAGACCGCAATGGATTTCTTCTTTGTTAAGGGCGCCTTGGAAAACGTGTTTAAGGAGCTCGGGGTCAAGAATTACTCCTTTGTTCCGGTGGAGGATATCCCCTTTATGCACCCAGGGCGAAGTGCTAACATCGTGATCAGGGGTAAAGTTGCTGGATTTCTGGGGGAGATCCATCCTGATGTGATGGAAGCCTACGAACTCCCTGCCAGGACCTATGGGTTTGAGCTGGAGGGCTCGCTGTTATTTGCGGCTTCGGATTTGCGGATAAAATTTGCTTCTATTCCACGCTTCCCCGCGGTTACGCGTGATATGGCGTTACTGGTGGAGGAAGGCATACCAGTTGAGCGGGTCCATCGTTCCATTCGTAAAGCGGGAGGAGAGCTGCTGCGTGAGGTGCGGCTGTTTGATGTTTACCAAGGGGCCCAAGTACCTGCCGGGAAGAAGAGTGTGGCTTTCTCCCTTGTTTATCAGTCCACAGAAAGGACTTTGACCGACGATGAGGTCGGAAAGCTGCATGAAGCCGTAAAAAAGACCTTGGACCAGGAGTTTGGCGCCGAACTCCGCAAATAGAAGCAGGAAATAACTCACTTTTAGTCGAATTACCGGAAGAAGTAATGGGGAGTGGGGGAGAGGTAATGGCGCATAGCGATAAGCGTAAAGTATCGGTAATGATTTTTGGCGAACCTTATGTGGTTCTGGGAACTGATGACCCGCGCTACATTGAAAGGTTGGCTGCTTTGGTGGATAAGAAGATGCGCTTGATAGCTCAGCGTAACCCCCGGCTGACTACTACTAAGGTTGCTGTGCTTACCGCTTTGAACATGGCAGATGAGTTCAGCAAGGTCAAAGAGGAACAGCAGGCTTTGGCCAAGCTCCTGGAAGACGAGAAAGATATTTAGCTGAAGATACTACGAAGCACCTGGGTTGGCCCAGGTGCTTTTGGCAGTTTGGAAAGTTCTGGGTCATCTGGGGCCGAATTTACTTTCTGCTTCGTTACGCAACTCCCTCGCCGAGCATTCTTTCCGTTCACGGCGGGACTCCCGCAAAAGTAGATGTAAATGGAGCGCGAGCACGTTGCTCCCGTCCCGCCGTTCACGGAGAATGCTAACGGCTCACTCGTGATGCTTCACTACGCAGAAAGTAAATTCACCCTTGAGATGGGGGGGATTTTCATCCGTTACTGGTGCTGTAGCCAGCATGGAAAACTCCGTGGTAAGTCAATTCACTTTCCTGCTTATAGGAAGTCTAATAGCTGGAGTGGTGTAAAGAAATAACGGTTGGTGGGAAGACTGAGCTTTGTGATGCTTGTATAAGGATGTGACAGTATGGATGTGCTTGAAATTGCGAAAATCCTGTATGAGATGGGTGATTTGTTAGAGCTTACAGAGGATAACCCCTACCGGGCCAGGGCCTATTATAGAGGGGCCCAGGTTTTGCAGGAAAATCCGGAATGCCAGGTAGAGGATCGGGCTTCCCTGCTGGAACTGCCAGGTATCGGAGAGTCCTTGGCAGGAGTAATTACAGTCTTGGCAAGGACTGGCCGGTCTGAACATTATGAGGAGCTAAAACGTCAAGTTCCTGCTGGGCTTCGTAAACTGCTGCATGTTCCTGGAATTGGTCCGAAGACCGCCCGTCTGATCCTGCGGGAATTAAAACCAGCCAGTTTGGCGGAATTGCTGCAGGCTATAGAAGAGAAGCAAGTTCGCAAAATCAAAGGGTTAAGCAGCAAAATTGAGGCTAAGTTGAAGCAGGGCCTAAAGATGCTGGAGGAACGCTCCAACTATTTTTCGCTTGGGGTGGCCCTTCCTTTCGGCCGGGAGGTTGTTAGTTTTCTTGAAAAACTGCCCGGGGTAAACTCTGCAGCCATTGTAGGAAGCACTATCCGGGGGCGTGAAATTGTCAGGGATCTGGATTTGCTGGTGGGGTGTGAAGATCCAGAGAAAGTGATTAGCAGCTTTCTCTCCTTTCCTAAAATTGAGCAGAGGGTCACGGTGGAGGAAAACCATGTTTCTGCTCTAACCTGGTTCGGGCTGCTTGTGGATCTGTATCTGGTTCCACCTGAGGCTTACTCCGATGCCCTGGAACACTTCAGCGGAGATGTTGGTCATCACATAAAGCTAAGGGAACTTGCTGTACGAAAAGAGCTGGAATGGAATATTATTCCCAAAGATGCATACCGAAATCTGGGACTTCCTACCTTGCCGCCGGAACTGAGGGAAGCGGAAGCTGACCTGACCCTGCCGGATAACCTGCTGGATTTGCAGGATATCCGGGGAGACCTGCACATGCATACCCGTTGGAGTGATGGGGGCTTTAGCATCAAGGAAATGGCAAAGGCGGCTCTGGGTAAGGGCTATGAATATATTGCTATTTGCGACCATACTCGTAATCTATCCATTGCCAACGGCCTGAAACCCGAACGACTGGAGGAGCAGCGCAGGGAGATTGAGCAAGTGAACGGGGAGATGGCGGGACAGATCAAGGTTTTGGCGGGAACGGAAGCAGATATTCTCAAGGACGGCAGTCTTGATTTCCCGGATGAGGTTTTGCGGGAACTAGATGTGGTTGTGGCCTCAGTTCACCTTAGATACAAGCAGAATATTGATGAAATTACGGAGCGGATAGAATTGGCCTTGAAGAACCCCCATGTGGACATTCTGGCTCATCCTACCGGTAGACTTATTATGAAGCGGGATCCCTATGACCTGCATTTGGAAAGGGTGTTTGAGCAGGCCGCGAAGAACAACAAGGCACTGGAAATTAATGCTTCTCCTTCCAGGCTGGATCTCAAGGATAAACACGCGGCAATGGCCAGGGACCTGGGGATACCGATCGTTATCGATACGGATGCTCATTCTATTGAAGATCTGAACGACATGGAGTATGGAGTAATGACCGCTCGCCGTGCGGCTTTGGAAGCAGGCGATGTTCTAAACACCAAGTCTTTGACAGAGATGGAAAAGTGGCTGAAACGTTAGGCTGGCATAAGGAGAGGGTTCGGGTGAAGGTGCTTAAGATCTTTGTGGATGGTTTTGGACTAGGGAAGAACGACTTGGAAATAAATCCGATCATTGCTGCCAGGACTCCATGTTTCGACGCTCTTTTGGGGGGTCACAAACTTTGGGGAAATCAGCTCATCAAGACTTCGAAGGCTGTGCTTGTGCCTTTGGACCCCTTATTAGGTGTGCCGGGGGTACCTCAAAGCGCTACGGGGCAAACTACTTTGTGGACAGGGGTTAATGCGGCTCAAGCGGCTGGTCGTCATGTTAATGCTTACCCGACTCCGCTCTTGCGGGAGGTTATTGAAGACTACAGTATCTTCAAAACTCTTACCGAGGATGGTTATAGCGTTACCTTCGCCAACGCCTTTCGCCCCTCTTTTTTTGAAGCTTTGGCAGAGGGGCAGCGTGACTTTTCTGCATCTACCTTGGTGACTTTGGCTGCGGGTTTGCAGGCGAGGAATCTTGATGATTTATATGCGGGCAGGGCGGTGTATCAGGACATAACTAACGATATTTTAATTGAACCCGGCTTTGATGCTCCGCCCTACACCCCGGCCCAAGCGGGAAGGCATTTGGCTGAGCTTGTGGGTGAACACGATTTTACCTTGTTTGAATTTTTTCAGAGTGATGTGGCTGGGCATAAGCAGGATATGCCGAGGTGTGTTGGCCTTGTGGAGCGGATTGATGAGTTTCTTGGTTCTGTGCTGGAAAATCTCTCTTTGGCGGATACTCTTATTCTGCTGACCAGCGACCATGGGAATTTGGAGGACTTAAGTGTTTCGGGGCATACTCAGAATCCGGTGCCAGGTTTGATTATTGGGGATTATGAGAGGGTGCCTTATTTGGGGCTTAGGGGAATTGAGGATGTGGCTTCGTTCATCCTCGATGTGGTTGCTATGTAAGCCTGACCTGGGGTCTTGTCATTGGTCTTGCTTAGGAGGAAAAAACGTCCTTTTAGGGTCATCGGGGTAGTCGACCCAACTCGAAGTCCGAGGTACGATGTCCGAAGTCCGAAAACGGACGTAAGATTTACACACCTCCATTTCTTAAGAGACATGCCCCAGACCCGGACTTCTGACCTCGGGCTTCCGACATCGGTTTTGGCTTATGGTAAGCACGGCGACTTGGACTACCAGAGCCGGGAGAAAATTCCGGAAAGTTTCGGTCTCTCTAAAGGAGATGACCTCTGGGGGGACGTTTTTTCTTTAGAAATTCTCTTTGGCCTTTTTGGCGAAGTCTTTGTAGTCATTTATTTGCATGAGAAGGAGATTTGTTATGAAATTGCCTGAACTTTTGGCCCCGGCGGGGGGGATGGAGGCGCTTAGGGCTGGGGTGGAAAACGGGGCGGATGCTGTTTACCTTGGGGGACAGGTATTTAGTGCACGGGCCAATGCATCTAACTTTTCCCGTGGGGAGCTGGGTCAAGCAATTGAGTATGCTCACCTCAGGGGGGTAAAGGTCTACGTTACGGTCAATATCCTGATTGATAATTCTGAGGTCAGGGAATTGGTGGACTATGTGCATATGCTGTACACTCTCGGGGCTGATGCCGTGATCTTGCAGGATCTGGGGGTTGCTTATTTGCTGCGGCAGGTTTTGCCTGAACTGCCCGTTCATGCCAGCACTCAGATGACTATTGTTAATTCTCCTGGGGTGAAATTCTCGCAGAGGCTTGGGTTTGAACGCACGGTGTTGGCCCGGGAGACCTCGCTTAAGGATATGGCGGCAATATTTAGTGAGACGGGCGCGGACCTGGAAGTGTTTGTGCACGGCGCTTTGTGTGTGTGCTATTCGGGGCAGTGCTTGATGAGCAGCATGATTGGTGGACGAAGCGGGAACAGGGGACGCTGCGCCCAACCCTGCCGAATGAATTATGAGCTTGTGGATAGGGCTTCGAGTGGAAAAGGGCTTGGGTTGGAGGTGGGTGAGCACCTTTTGAGCCCCAGGGATTTGAACCTGCTTGATTACCTGGGGGAGTTGGCCCAGGCTGGAATATCCTCGCTTAAGGTGGAAGGCAGGATGAAAAGGGCTGAATACGTGGCTACAGTGATCAGAAATTATCGTGGAGTTTTGGACAGGCTTGGGGAGCACGGGGGAAAGGGCTCTCCAAAAGAACATAAAGAACTGGCTCAGATATTTAACCGCGACTTCACTCCCGGTTACTTGTTGGGCTACCCGGGCTTAGATTTAATGAGCTATAAACGGCCAAATAACCGCGGGGTTTTGTTGGGACGAGTGGTGCAATACGACAGGACCAAAGGTCGAATCTTGCTTAAACTGGAAGCGGAGCTAAATGCCGGGGACGGGATTGAAATCTGGATCAAGAAAGGACGAGAAGGGGTTTACGTCCACCGCATCTGGGAAGACGGTGCGGAGGTGGAAACCGCCTCGGCGGGAAGTCAGGTCTGGATCGAATTCCCGGGCCAAGTTTCTACCGGGGACAGGATTTTCAAAACCCATGATGAAAAGCTGGTTAATAAGGCGAGGCTTAGCTATCAGGAAGGCAAAGGGGAGCGAAGAATTCCTCTGAACTTTCATGTTTCGGGTAAATTGGGTGAGCGGTTAAGAATATTTGTCAGCGACCCTGACGGTAACAGCGGGGCAGGGGAGACTGATCTTCTGTTAGAACAAGCCCTCAAACGTCCTTTGACGGAAGAATACCTTGTACAGCAGCTAGACCGGCTTGGTAATACTCCATTTTCCCTCGCAAAGCTCGAGTTGGACCTGGAGGGGAGCCTAATCGTCCCGGTTCGGGAAATAAACGAAGCCAGGCGTAAGGCGATAGAGATGCTCACTGGATCACGTCTTGGCATACGTGCAATTGTTACCCGCGAAAACGTGGAACAACGCTTCAGGAAGTTTTCTGGGGATAAGCGTCCAGCTCATAAGACTCACACAAAGCTTTCTGTAGCAGTGGGAGACTTGGATAGTCTGCACAAGGGTGTGGATGCAGGGGCGGATATTATCTATTTCGGGGGGGACCACTTCCGATCAAAACAAGCTATGGGACAGGACGAGTTGGCCCGGGGAGTTGATTACTGCCTGCGCAAAGGGGTCAAACCGGTTGTCCGACTGCCCCGGCTAGTCCAGGAACACCGGCTTGAGTCCCTCGAAAGGCATCTGCAGTGGGCTGGACAAGCGGGGGCGAAGGCTGTTCAGGCATCGGATCTAGGTGGACTAGCTTTCGCTCTTGAACATGCAAAGCTCGAGGTCCAGGCTGACTATCCCTTAAATGCTTTTAATGACCTAACACTTAAGGCTCTTGACCAATACGGGGTCAAGATGATAACCTTGTCCCCGGAGTTGACTTTCGAGCAACTGGGAAGTTTAGAGCTGCTGCAATCCTATCCCTGCGAGTTGATTGTGCACGGCGCCCTGCCCCTGATGGTCACGGAATACTGTGCAATGGGTTCCCTGCTTGGAGGGGGAAAAAGAGAGGGGTGCTCACAACCTTGCCGGCATAAGCTATATGGGTTAAAAGACCGGATGAATTTCGTATTCCCCTTGGAAACGGACCAGAATTGCAGGATGCACGTCTTTAACGCCAAAGAGTTGAATCTGATTGAGCACCTACTCCAGACAGTAAAACTGGGAGCGGAAGCACTGCGGCTGGAGCTTAAGAAGGATTCAGCAAATTATGTAGAAAAGGTTACCCGGGCGTACAACAAAGAATTGCAGAGGGTATTAGCGGATCCAAAGGGTTACCGACCGGATCGGTCCAACATAGAAGAACTGACGAGTCTTCGGCCCGGGGGATATACCAAAGGGCACTATTTCCGGGGAGTAATGTAGGGCTCCCCGCGCAGGGGAAGGGGAAAAGAAAAAAGGTGCAGCAAAAGACGATCAGGAAATTGGAGTTTCCTAAAATAATCGAGAGACTAATGGAGTGCTGTTCCTTCCAGGTGGGCAGGGACCTGGCGGAAGGCCTGAAGGTATACTCTGAACTGAGTGATGCGGTCCGGGGACAGCAAGAAACCAGTGAGTCTAAGGAACTGCTGCGATTATTTCCGACCTTGCCCTTGGGTGGACTGCGGGATATCCGTTCCGCCTTACGCAAGGTGGACATTGGCGGGGTACTTCAGCCATCGGAGCTTCTAGATGTTTCCGGTACTATGAGCGGGGGGCGCCGGCTAAAAAAATTCCTGCTTGAAGCTCCCCACAATTACCCCCTGCTTAAGGAGCGGGCGGGGGAAATTGGGCTGTTTAAAGAGCTTGAAGACAGGATTGCCCGCTGTATTGGGGATGACGCAGAGGTTCTGGATCAAGCATCTTCCGAATTAGGCTCAGTAAGACGACAGATCAAAACCCTTCAGTCCAGAATCAAGGACCGCCTCGAGCATATTATCCGGGCCTCGGAATACCAGAAGTATCTGCAGGACCCCATAATTACGCTGCGGGATGATCGCTACGTTGTTCCAGTAAAACTGGAATACCGCTCGCAAATTCCTGGCATTGTCCATGACCAATCCTCCAGCGGAGCGACTTTGTTTATCGAGCCCTTGGCTGTGGTTGAAATGGACAACGAATTGAGGCGCCTGACCGCCAAGGAAAGCCAGGAAGTGGAAAGGATTTTGCGAGAGTTGACCCTTACTGTGGGGGTTAACCTTGAGGAAATACGTCTAACCCTAGAGACCCTGGGGTATATAGATTTTGTCTTTGCCAAGGGCAAGCTCAGCGCCCAGATGGATGCTGGAGAGCCCAAACTCAATAACCATGGAGGCGTGAATATTGTCAAAGGACGCCATCCGCTTATCAAAGGCAAACCTGTTCCGGTCTGCCTGGACCTTGGCAGGGCTTTTGACACCTTGGTAATAACCGGGCCTAATACCGGGGGAAAGACAGTTACACTTAAGACTGTCGGGCTGTTTTGTATAATGGGATCGGCTGGGCTTCACGTGCCGGCGGAGCATGGAACTGAGCTGTGCATGTTTGATCTGATATTTGCCGATATTGGAGATGAGCAGAGTATTGAACAATCGCTCAGCACCTTTTCCTCCCACATGACTAACATAGTAGAAATTCTCAACCGGGTTAATTGTAACTCTTTGGTCCTGCTGGATGAGGTGGGAGCGGGTACGGATCCCACCGAAGGTGCGGCTTTAGCAATGGCGATACTGACTTTTCTGCAGGACAAAGGGGCAAAAACCATAGCCACCACCCATTACAGTGAACTAAAGAGCTTTGCCTACAACCATCCTCGGGTTGAAAATGCCAGTGTTGAGTTTGATGTGGCTACTCTCAGGCCAACCTATAGGTTGCTGATCGGGATGCCGGGTCGGAGCAATGCCTTTGAGGTTGCCACGAAGCTTGGTTTAAATCATGAAGTAGTAGGAATGGCCCGCGGTTATCTGAGCGAACAGGAAGTTAAGGTTGCTAACCTGCTTCAGAACCTGGAGGAGACTAAAAGAGCCACTGAAGGGGATAGGGAGGAAGCAGCGCAGCTTAGGCTGGAAGTCGAAAACCTGAAACGGGGTCTTGAAACAGAGAGGTTAAAGCAGGAAAATCAGGGCAGGGACATCTTGGAAAGAGCATCTCGTGACGCGGCCAAGCTGGTCAAACAGGCCAGACAAGAGGCAGATGAAATCGTCGCTCAACTAAAAGATCTCGCCGCTGAGGAGAAGGTAAGGCTGCACTCAGTAAATGAGTCCAGAGAAAAGTTAAAGCAGCTTGAGAGGGATGTGGAGAAAACCGGTGAGGATAACAGGCCTTTACCCCCGGGTTCTCCTCTGAAAAAGGTCAAGTTAGGGCAGGCCGTGGAGATACCCAAGTTCAAGCAAAAGGGGTATGTTCTGTCGGAGCCTACTGCGAATGGGGAGGTGCTGGTTCAAGTAGGCATAATGAAAGTCAATCTAAAACTTGCCGAGCTTAGGGCCACTGCCCAACCAAGACAGGAGAACCAGGCTTCTGGAGCAGGACGGCTTGGAAAAGGCAAGGCTGAGGATATCAAAAAGGAATTGGACTTAAGAGGGCTGACCGTAGATGACGCGGTATATGAGGTCGATAAGTACCTGGATGATGCTGTTTTATCCGGGTTGGCCCAAGTCTATATCATTCACGGCAAGGGCACTGGAGCACTCCGCTCAGCGATCAAGGAACATTTAAGCGGTCACCTCCATGTCAAGGGGTTCCGCCTGGGCCAGTTTGGAGAAGGCGGCTCCGGAGTTTCGGTGGTGGACCTAAAGTAAGAGGAAATGAAGAGGGCCTTGACTTCAAAAATCTTCGAAGTCAAGGCCTTCAGCTTTTATTTAACTTGTACAGGTAATGTAGTCGTGAGCGGAGGAAACTTTTGGTTTGGGTCTGATGGGTCGACTGCACTTACAGAAATTGTGTAAGTATAGGTGTCTTTCTTTTTAGGCAACGGCAAAGGGACAGACAAACCCGATATATCGCCGCTAAATTGGGCTGGAGGGGGAGGGCTCCAAGGAGGCGATGTCCCCGGGCCATCCACTTTAATTACCAATTTATAGGTGCCGTTAACCTTTAGATTCAGCAGGGCATTACCTGCTGAATACGTGCTGGTTAATTCTGACAAGGGATTTATAGTAGGAGCGGTGGTTGTTGGGTCAGGGATAGGCTGAGAAGGCGCCGCCATATTACACGTATCTGTGGGTGGTCGGTAAGGAGCCTCATCATCGGGCCAAGAAGCATTAATACCACTCCGGTTCACCGTGAGAAAAACCTTACTGACCTTGGTTTTGGTGTTTGGCCCTGGCAGCAGGCCGGTATCGGCACATACTTCCATTTCCGTCCAAACATCGCTGGTTCCACTGGGCAGGGCCCCCTGAATTGCATAATCCTGTTTAATGAACTGGGACGGGGTAAGATTGGATGGTGTTAGCCCAGATTTTGCGTCGTAGGTAATCCAACTCAGTCCGCCTGGTTTGTCAATCTTTGAGATTACGGGCAGCCCTTCGTGGGCTGTGGTCATTATCTTGCGCCAAAGATTAGCAGGCGGGCCGCCGCCGTAGTAGCCACGCAGGTTGCGGCGGTCCGACGAATTGTCGAAACCCATCCAGACCCCTCCAACGTAGTCAGGGGTATATCCCATGAACCAAATGTCCCGGGTGCCGGCTGCCCGCTTGTAATCACTCATGGACGAGGTTCCGGTCTTTCCGGCGATAAACCAGTTACCGAATTGGGCAGCGGTACCTGTTCCTCCCGTCACTACCCCTCGCATCATATCTTCCATGAGATACGCGGATTGCTCACTCATTATGCGTTTTTTCTCCAGATTAGTATTATCAACCAGAGTGGTACCTTTGCTGTCCACTACTTTTAGGATGGCATGACGAGTCGGCTTCATTCCGCCCGTGGGAAAGGCACTGTATGCGGATACCATATCCAGCACCGAAACCTCAGGGGTTCCCAAAGCAAGGCTCAAAACTTTATCGTCCTCAGCCAGGGGAAGACCAAATTTCTCCTTGGCAAACTTCCAGCCATACTCTATACCAATCTTATTTAAAAGTTTCACAGCATATACGTTAACGGACTGCTGTAAAGCATAGCGCATAGAAATTAAGCCTCGCCATGCTCCGTCGTCGTCGGTGGGAGTCCAGGTCTTACCATCTCCGCCCTTGTAACTTACAGGCATGTCATCCAGGACAGTGCCGGGAAAGTAGCCGCCTTTTTCCAGAGCAGGAGCGTAGGCAACCAGTGGCTTGATACTAGATCCCGGCTGGCGCTTGGCCTGCCAGGCGCGATTGAAATCCTTGGCAGTGCGATAGTTACGGCCACCCACCATGGCCCGAACCGAGCCGTCCTTGGGGTCCATCACCACCATTGCACCCTCAGCTTGCTGCCCATCGATGTCCTTTGGGAAATTTTTGGGGTCGGCAAAGGCGCTTTCCGTTGCAGTTTGAATTTTTGGATCCACGGTGGTGTAAATCTGTAATCCGCCGGAATATATTGCATCCGGGCTGATCCCATAATCCTCCAGTTCGTTTACTGCATAATCAACAAAATAGGGAAAGCTGTAGCTGACTTTGACAGTGGGCTGATTCACCGCTTGAGGGTTTTTGTTTTCTGCTTTGATCTTTTCTACATAGGTAAAGGGAGCATCTTTGTATTTGTCGTAGTCGGCCTGTGAAATTACCTTATTATCCCGCAATGCACCAAGAACAACGGCTCGTCGACTTTTTGCAGCCTCGGGATTAATGTAAGGATCATAAATTGAGGGGCCTTTAACTATTCCGACCAGCATTGCAATCTCGCCGATGTCCAATGGCTCCTTCTTAATGTCCTTACCAAAATAGGTTTTGGCGGCAGCTTTAATTCCATAGGCAGATTCGCCAAAATAGATTCGATTTAGGTAAAAGGTCAGGATTTCATCTTTGGTGTACAGGCGTTCGAGCTTTATGGCCAAAGTAGCTTCTTGAATCTTGCGGCTCCAGTTCTGGTCCTGGTTCAGAAAAGCATTCCTCGCCAATTGAACAGTGATTGTACTGCCGCCTTCACGTTTGCTTCCTGTGAGGTTTTTAAACAATGCCCTGGCAATACCATATGGATCAACGCCGAAGTGTTCATAAAAGCGGACGTCTTCAATACTGACAAAGGCCTTCTTAACCATGTCCGGAATTTCCTTGGAATCTGCCACCTCTCTGTTTTCCTCGGCATGCAGGATCCCAATCTGCTTTTCGTCCTTGTCATAGATGATCGAAGTTTGATCAGCAGCGGTCAAAACTTTGGGTTTAAATTCCGGAGTTTTGGCCATGATAGATAAAACAATCCCACCACTGACCCCAAGAGTAAGAACTATAATTGCCACAACGGATATGATAATTAAGCGGCGTTTGGATAGTTTTCGTTTTGGTTTAGCGGCTGCCGCCTTAGGGGTGGGGTTAGGCATTCAGGAATACCTCCCTAAAATAATTCATTATTACCATAAGTCTCAATTATTATACCACAGGGCTTTTTAAAATAAAAATTGGCAGTTTTAGCCCAAAATCTGACGACTTGAAAATTTGTGCTTGAATCCTCATCCAAAAGGCTGTAGAATTTCATTCTAAGAACCGCATAAATAACCTAAGAGCTAGGAAGAGGAGAATAGCCGTCGCAAGGTTTTTCAGAGAGCCGGTGGTTGGTGCAAACCGGTAACCTGGGAGGGTGAAGTACACCTCTGAGCTGCAGGCCGAAACTTGATGTAGGCTGTGCCGGGTTTGCCCGTTATCGCTGTGAAGAGAACTGCTTAGGCAGGTTAACTAGGGTGGTACCACGGATAACCATTCGTCCCTAACCGGATGAATGGTTTTTGTTGTTTACTAAATAAATTGGGGGTGTCTGTGAATGTTGGAAGTGGAAAAAGAAGTGGTTAGGCAAATGGAGATCATCCGCAGGGGAACTACGGAGATAGTACCCGAAGATGGGTTGGTCTCCAAAATACGGAGATCCGTAAAAACAGGGAAACCGCTGAATATTAAACTTGGCCTTGACCCTACTGCACCGGATATTCATTTGGGTCATACTGTACCGCTGCAAAAAATGCGTCAATTTCAGGATCTTGGACATCAGGTGATCATCATCATCGGTGATTTCACCGGGAGGATCGGGGATCCGACCGGCAAGTCAGAGACTCGTAAGCAGCTGACAGAGGAACAGGTGTTGATCAATGCGGAAACTTATAAGGAACAGATTTTCAAGATCCTTGACCCTGTAAAAACTAAAATCACCTTCAATTCGGATTGGCTTGCCCCGCTGAAGTTCGAGGACTTAATTCATTTAGCTGCCCAGACTACAGTTGCCAGGATGATGGAACGGGACGACTTTTCCAAACGCTATCGCGAAGGTTTGCCGATCAGTGTGCACGAGTTCTTTTACCCGCTGATGCAAGGGTATGATTCAGTGGCCCTTGAATCGGATGTGGAACTGGGGGGGACGGATCAGAAGTTCAATTTGTTGATGGGCAGGACTCTGCAAAAGGAATTTGGTCAAGAGCCTCAGGTCGCTCTGATGACCCCAATTCTCGAGGGCTTGGACGGAGTACATAAAATGAGCAAAAGCCTTGGCAATTATATAGGGGTTTATGAATCTCCGCGGGAGATGTTTGGCAAAACCATGTCTATACCCGACGAGCTGATGGTTAGGTATTTTGAGTTGGTGACCAAAGTTCCCTTGGAGGAAATTAAACAAGTTGAAAACGGACTTGCCAATGGGAGCCTTCACCCAAGGGATGTAAAAATGCGCCTGGGCCGGGAGATAATCGAGATCTACTACAACAAGGCCGAGGCCGATGCGGCCCAAGCAGAGTTTATTCGCATGTTCCAGCAAAAAGAACTGCCTGATGAGATCCCCGAGGTGTCAAGGGCGGAAATCCTCAAAACAGGGGGTGACTCCGTAAACGTGATTGAACTCTTGGTGAATTCTAAGCTTTCAGCCAGCAAGAATGATGCACGGCGTCTAGTTGAGCAGGGGGCAGTGAAGGTTGGAGAGCATAAGGTTCTCTCAGTAGATGAAGAGATTACCCTGCAAGACAGTATGGTTATTCGCGCCGGAAAGAGAAAATTCGCCCGGATTCGGTTTTAAGCAGGGTAAAAAAATTGTGTGGACGTCTGCACCTTTGTCCCATCGTGTTCATAGAATAGTGAATGGAGGTGGTCATAGTGCGCAGGCGTCCTATTTATATTTATATTAAGCCGCGTTTGGTAAAAGCCATGGTTGCGTTTGTAGTTCTACTGTTTTTGTTTATATTAGTAGAAAGAAATTTAAGAGAGACTATCCTCACCGTTGCTAATGCCAAGGCTATTCAAGCGGCCACAGAAACCATAAACCTGGCTGTGACCTCAAAGATTGTAGATAGTGTGGATTACCGCGAGCTGATTCATACTGTCCAAGACAGCAGCGGAAGGCTGGTGTTAATGCAGGCGAACACCGTCAAGTTAAATAAGATTTCCTCGGACGTTACTTTAGAAGTTCAAAAAGGACTACGAGAACTGGGAAATGAACGCTTTAATATTCCTCTGGGCCAGGCTTTGGGGAGTAAGCTTTTGGCAAGCAGTGGTCCCCTGCTCAGGGTTACGATTGTTCCAGTGGGAACGGTACAGGTTAAAGTTTTGGATGATTTTGAAGAAGCAGGAATCAACCAAACCAAGCACAGGTTACTATTGAATGTAAAGACCAGGGTAAGAATTGTAATTCCGCTGGCCAGTTCTGAAGCGGTGGTGGAGACCCAAATTCCGGTTACTGAGACCGTTATTGTGGGCGAAGTTCCACAAACGTATATAAAACTTAACCTGGGAACCAGCAAATAAGACTGTGTAAAATATACCTCTTGCAGCACGAAAGACAATGTGCTAATCTAAGCGAGTCATTTTTCGAGGGCGAAATAAAAAAGCATTATGGATTGGCCGCAAATTCCAGTTGACTTGGAAGCGAAGATGTGATAAATTATTAAACGTCGCTGAAGACGCGACAGACGAGAAATGTTCTTTGAAAACTAAACAGCAGCAAGCGTAAATTGACCTTGAAATTCCAATGAATTTTAACTGAGCAATCAACTTTTTCAAATATTTTTGGAGAGTTTGATCCTGGCTCAGGATGAACGCTGGCGGCGTGCTTAACACATGCAAGTCGAACGATTTCGAGGCCCGAGACCCGAGGCCC
>Ga0255338_1001511_pt1 | contig 43393 bp, 40 predicted proteins | sample MeOH1_35cm_T4_19_FD_203715 | JGI IMG/M metagenome (GOLD analysis project Ga0255338, IMG submission 203715) | Sandy soil microbial communities from University of British Columbia, Vancouver, Canada - MeOH1_35cm_T4_195 | ecosystem: Engineered > Artificial ecosystem > Sand microcosm > Unclassified ... | reverse complement strand
GATGGTTGGAGGTGTGGCCGGGGGTCGCGACGGCGGCGAGCGTCCAGCCCTGACCGCCCAGCCGTTCGCCGTCCGCCAGCACCCGGTCGGGCCGGTAGGCGGCGTCGAAAGCGGCATCGGCGCGGGGACCGTCATCGTCCAGCGTCAGCGGCGCGCAGCCGATGATGGGCGCGCCGGTCTGCGCGCCGAGCGGCGCGGCGGCAGGGCTGTGGTCGCGGTGCGTGTGGGTGCAGAGAATCGCGCTGACCGAACGGCCGCCTATCGCCGCCAGCAGCGCGCCCAGATGCGCCGGATCGTCCGGGCCGGGATCGATGACCGCCACATCTTCCGCGCCCACCACATAGGTCTGCGTCCCCGTATAGGTGAAGGGCGAGGGATTGGGCGCCAGCACGCGCCCCACCAGCGGGGAAAGCCGCATCAGCGTGCCCGTGGGGAGATCGGCCAGGTCGAAGGGAGGTGCCATATCACCCATGTGCCCATTTCCGGGCGGTTTTCAAGGGCGATCCCCTGCCCTACAGTGGCGCCATGGCGGGTTCAGGCGATCTTTGCGAACAGTGGCGGCGGCATCTGGCGCTCGACCGGCGGCGGTCGCTGCATACGGTGCGGGCCTATGTGGCGACCGCCAGGCGGCTGGTGGCTTTTCTGGAGGAGCATCGCGGCGAAGCGGTGACGGCGGCGTTGCTGGCCGGGGTCGAGCAGGCCGATCTGCGCGCATATCTGACGGCGCGGCGAAGGGACGGGATCGGCAATGTGTCGGCGGCGCGGGAATTGTCGGCGGTGCGGGGATTCCTGAAATTTGTGGGCGGCGAGGATGCCCGCGTGCCGATGCTGAAAGGGCCGCGGGTGAAGCGCGGCCTGCCTCGCCCGGTGTCGCCCGATGAAGCGGTCGCGCTTGCGGGGGACATTGCCGAAACGGCCCGCGAACCATGGATCGGGGCGCGGGACTGGGCGGTGCTGCTGCTGCTTTACGGGGCGGGTCTGCGCATCGGGGAAGCGATGGGGCTGACCGGAGCGGTGCTGCCGCTGGGTGAGACGCTGCGGGTGATGGGCAAGCGGGGCAAGACGCGCATCGTGCCGCTGCTGCCCCAGGTGCGGGACGCGATAGAGGCCTATGTGGCGCTCTGTCCTTTCGGGCAGGAGAAGGACGCTGCGCTGTTCCGGGGGGCGCGGGGCGGGGCGCTGTCTCCCGCGTTGATCCGCCGCGCGGTGCAGGGTGCGCGGGGACGGCTGGGGCTGTCGGACCGGACGACGCCGCACGCGCTGCGGCACAGCTTCGCGACGCATCTGCTGGGGCGTGGAGCGGACCTGCGATCGTTGCAGGAACTGCTGGGCCATGCCAGCCTGTCCTCGACGCAAATCTATACGCAGGTCGATGCGGCGCATCTGCTGGACATCTACCGCCATGCGCATCCGCGAGCCTAGAGCATGATCCGATCGGACTGGATCGGATCATGCTCTATTGGTCTTTTGTTTTCCGCGTTTTCCGAGCCAGCAGATGATGCCATCTGCTTCGAAAACGCTCTAGGTGTTTAGTCCCAGCAGATGATGCCGTCTGCTTCGAAAACGCTCTAGCCGCGGGGTTTCCAGGTAGCGAGACGCCAGAGATAAAAGGCGATCGCGCCGATCACGCAGGCCGTCGCCACGGGACCGACATATTTGTCGATGTCGCGGAAATTCTGACCCAGAATATAGCCCGCATAGGCAAGGATGACGTTCCACACCAGCGCGCCGCAACTGGTCCACAGCAGGAAGCGCATATGGCCCATGCGGAACAGACCGGCAGGCAAGGAAATCATCGTCCGGAAGGCAGGCATGAAGCGGAAAACGAACACCACGACCTGCCCATATTTGCCGAAAATATGGTCGAGCGCCTCGACATCCTTCCACTCCAGCGTCGCCCAGCGGCCATAGCGGTCGACGACCGGCTTCAATCGGCCGAAGCCCAGAATATGGCCGACCAGATACCAGAAATAATTGCCGACGGTCGTGCCGATCGTGCCCGCGAAGAGCAGCCAGCCCATGTCCATCCGCCCCTGCCCGACGCGGATGCCGCCAATGCCCATGATGAGTTCGGACGGGATCGGCGGAAAGACGTTTTCGATCACCATCAGGGCGAAAATGCCCCAATAGCCGCCCGCATCGATCAGGCGGAGAACCCAGTCGGTCATTTACGCGGCATTCCGGCGGAGGTTGGCATCTCTCTCCATAGGGTATGGGCAGGCGCGCAAAATCCCGGCTTTCGCCGGAATGACGGGCGCTGAATCAAGCCGCCGCCCGCGCAGCGAGCCGAGCGTCGATCGCGTCCCAGATCATGCCGCCGGTGTCGGTGCCGTTGAAAGCGTCGATCGAGACGATGCCGGTGGGAGACGTCACGTTGATCTCCGTCAGCCACTCGCCGCCGATCACGTCGATGCCGACGAACAGCAGGCCACGGCGCTTGAGTTCCGGGCCGAGCGCTTCGCAGATTTCCAGTTCGCGCTCGGTGAGGACCGTTTTCGCGGCGGAACCGCCGACGGCGAGGTTCGAACGAATCTCGCCCGCGCCGGGGATGCGGTTGACTGCGCCCGCAACTTCGCCGTCGATCAGGACGATGCGCTTGTCGCCTTCCGCGACGCCGGGGATGAAGGCCTGGACCATGAAGGGCTCGACCCAGGAGGCGTTGAACAGTTCCACCAGCGCCGAGAGATTCGCGCCGGACTGCCCCACATGGAAGACGGCATTGCCGGCATTGCCGTAGAGAGGCTTCACCACAATCTCGCCATGCTGAGCGAGGAAAGATTTCACCTCCTCCAGATCGCGGGTGATCATGGTCGGCGGCATGAAGCGCGCATAATCCAGCACGAACAGCTTTTCGGGCGCATTGCGGACGGAGGCCGGGTCGTTCACCACCAGCGTTTCTGACTGCACCCGCTCCAGCAAATGGGTGGCGGTGATGTAGCTGAGGTCGAAAGGCGGGTCCTGGCGCATCAGCACCACGTCGACATCGCGGCCAAGGTCGAGCATTTCCGGCTCACCCAAGACATAATGATCGCCCTCGACCTTCTGCACCTTCACCGGGCGCGCCTTGGCCAGCACGCGGCCCTCGCGGTAAGTGAGGTCGGTCGCCAGATAATGATAGAGGCTGTGCCCCCGCGCCTGTCCCGCCAACATGATATGGAAGGTCGAATCGCCGCCGATCTTGATCCCCTCCATCGGGTCCATCTGCACGGCGACGGCGAGCGGATTGAGCTGGGTCATAGGCGTGTTCAATTCCCTTCCAGAGCAGGAAGGCCTTTAGCCCCCGTGCCAGACATTGGCCAGATGGCGCGGCGGGCGGCCGGGCGCAAGGAGCATCACGTCGATTCGCATGTCATCGCCCGGTTTTGCGAGGTCGTAGAAGAGAATTTCCGCCGCCGCCGCGACCCGCGAGAGGCGACGTTCGTCAATGGCCAGGTCGAGATCGGCGCCGACGGCGCGGGCCTTGACCTCGACGAAGGCGAGCATCCTGCCGCGCCGGGCGACCAGATCGACCTCGCCTGCGGGCGTGCGCAGGCGGCGGCCCACGATCTGCCAACCCTTGAGACGCAGCCACCAGCCCGCGATGCGTTCGGCCTGCCGTCCGCGCTTTTCGGCAGCCAATTTGGCACTCAAAGGCTTCCTCACGCCTTGAGTTCCAACGCACGATCGTAAAGGGCGCGGCGGTCGAGGCCGAGTTTTTTGGCCACCTCGCCCGCCGCCTTGGAGACGGGAAGACGTTCCATCGCTTCAAGCAACGCCGCGTCGGCATCCTCTGCGCTGGCGGGAGCGGCTTCGCCGGGTGGGCCGACGATGACGACGATCTCCCCCTTGGGCGGCGCGTCGGCATAGCGGGCGGAGAGTTCGGTCAATGTGCCGGTCGCCGTTTCCTCGAACGTCTTGCTGATCTCGCGGGAGACGGCGGCTTCGCGGTCGCCCAGATGCTCGGCCATGGCGGCGAGGCTTTCCGACAGGCGCGGGCCGCTTTCGTAGAAAACCAGCGTGGCGCGCAGGGCAGCGACCTCGCCCAGGGCATCCCCTCGCGCCTTCTGCTTGGACGGCAGGAAGCCCATGAACAGGAAGCGGTCGGTCGGCAGGCCCGACAAGGTAAGCGCGGCAATGGCGGCGCTGGGACCGGGCAGTGTCGTGATCCTGCGCCCGGCGGCGCGGGCGTCGCGCACCAGCTTGTAACCCGGATCGGAGATCAGCGGGGTTCCCGCATCCGACAGCAGCGCCACCGATTCGCTCGCCATCCGCTCGATCAGGCGGGCGCGCACTCCTTCGGCGCTATGGTCGTGATAGGGGACCATCGGCCGGTCAGACCCGGCATGGCGCAGCAAACGTGCGCTGACCCGTGTATCTTCCACGGCGACTACATCGGCCAGCCGCAGGACTTCGGCGGCGCGGGGGGTAAGGTCTCCAAGGTTGCCGATCGGCCCTGCAACGATGTAAAGCCCAGCCTCAAGCCCCGAAGAACCAAGATTCATATCAGTTTCCATAAGGACGCCAGATGACAGAGACGGATGCCCCCCGGCAAGCGGACTTGTTCGCTTCGATGCAACGCGCCGGGCGGATATTGTTCGCAGCCACTGCGCTGTTAGTCGCCGCCTGTCAGTCGATCGTGCCCAAGGGGCCAGGCCCGGCTCAGCCCGGACCCACGCAGACCGGCCCGGAAGTTACAGAAGGCCTGCCCACCGACACGCTGCGCCATCGCGTCGCGCTGCTGGTCCCTATGAGCGGTCCCAATGCAGGCGTCGGCCAGTCCATCGCCAATGCGACCACCCTCGCCCTGCTGGATACCAAGGCCGACAAGGTGCGCATCACCACCTATGACACCGGCATCGGCGCGGCGGCGGCGGCGAACAAGGCGCTGGCGGACGGCAACAAGCTGATCCTTGGCCCTCTGCTGGCGGAGGATGCGCGGATCGTCGGACCGATCGCGGCACGGGCCAATGTGCCGGTGATCAGCTTCTCCAACGACACCAGCGTCGCCGGCAACGGCGTCTACATCATGGGCTACAACCCCAACCAGTCGATCGAACGGGTGGTCCAGTTCGCCAAGGGCAAGGGCCTGTCGCATTTCGCCGCTCTGGTGCCCAAGGGCACCTATGGCGAGCGGGCGGGCACGGCCCTGCTGCGCGCGGTCGAGGGTGTGGGCGGGACCGTGGTGGCGATGCAGTCCTTCGACCGGTCGGCTGCCTCGATCACGGCGGCGGTCAAGAAATTGCAGGCATCCTCCAGCTATGACGCGCTGTTGATCGCGGACAGCGGACGGGTGGCGATGCAGGTCGCGCCGATCGTGCGGAAAAATGGCGGCGCCACGGCGAGGCTGCTGGGCACGGAATTATGGAACACCGATAGTGGTCTGGCATCCGGCGCGGCCCTGCGCGGGGGCTGGTTCGCCAGCGTGTCGGATGGCCTCTACGGCCAGCTCGCGACCAAATATCGGGCACGCTATGGCAATGCGCCGTTTCGGCTGTCGGCTTTGGGTTACGACTCGGTGTTGCTGACGGTGCGGATCGCCCGCGACTGGAAGCCAGGCACCGCCTTCCCGGCGGCGCGGCTGCGCGATGCGGGGGGCTTTGCCGGGATCGACGGGGCGTTCCGCTTCGGGCGCGACGGCATTGCCGAGCGTGCGCTGGAGGTTTCCGAGATCGGTGCGGGGACGTTCACCGTGGTCGCGCCTGCGCCTCGGACTTTCGCGGAGTGAGGGGCAAGTTCAGCTTTTGATACGCCCCGTCGGCAAGATCAACGGCCAGTCCCCATCCGCATCGATACGAGCGGAAATGCCATAGACGCTGGCGAGGTTCGCCTCAGTCAACACCTCCAGCGGCGCGCCGTCGGTCACCAGCGAACCGCGATCCATCAGCACCAGCCGGTCGCAATAGCGCGCCGCCATGCCAAGATCGTGCAGCACGGTGACGACCAGCGAACCCGCCTGCGCTTCAGACTGCAGCAAATCCATGACATCGATCTGATGCCCCGGATCGAGGGCGGCCAATGGCTCGTCCGCGATCAGCGCGGGCGCGCCCACCGCCAGTGCGCGGGCCAGCAGCACGCGAGCGCGCTCGCCGCCTGACAGTTCGGTGGCTATCCTTCCCTTCAGATGCAGCACATCGGCGCGGGCGAGCGCGGCGTCGATCTGTGCTTCATCCTCCACGGAAAGGCGCGACAACGGCCCCAGATGCGGCATCCGACCCAGCGCCACCAGCCGCTCGACCGCCAGCGGCCAGTGCAGCGTCTGGCCTTGCGGCAGATAGGCGATGCGCCTGGCGATTTCCCGCCGGCTCAGGCGCGCGCTGTCGGCGCCGTCGATCAGGACGGTGCCGCTTTCCCGCTTCACCAGGCCCAGCATCGCGCGGATGAGGGTCGATTTTCCCGCGCCATTGGGGCCGATGATGCCGACAAGCTGTCCCGGTTCCAGACCGAGATCGATGCCGTTCACCGCCCGATGACGGCCAAGGCGGACGGACAGCTCCTGCGCGCGGATCGTCACCATAGCCGGCGCTCCCGCATCAGGTGGATCAGGAAGACGGGCACGCCGAGCAACGCCGTCAGCACGCCCAGCTTGAGTTCGCTGCTCGTCGGGATCAGCCGAACGCCTATATCCGCCAGCGTCAGCAGCACTGCGCCGCCCAGCATGGAAGGCAGCAGGATCGCGGAGGGCGAACGGTCGGTCAGCGGCCGCACCAGATGCGGCACGATCAGGCCGACGAAGCCGATGGCGCCCGACACCGCCACCGCGCCGCCCACGCCTATGGCAACGCCCAGCATCAGCCGCAGGCGCGCCTGGCGGAGATCGATGCCGAGCGCCTGCGCGCCATCCTCGCCCAGGGTCAGCGCGTCGAGCGTCCGGCCATCGGCTATCAGCAGCGCCGCCCCGGCCGCCACGCAGGGCAAGGCGATCCAGACATGGCTGTAGGCACGGTTTTCCAGGCTTCCCATCAGCCAGTTCATGATCTCCATCGCCGCGAAGGGATTGGGCGAGAGGTTCAGCGACAGGCTGATCCCCGCCCCCGCCAGCGTGGCGATGGCGATTCCGGCAAGGATCAGGGTGAGCGGGCTTTCCGCCGGACCGGCAAGCAGGAACAGCGCGCCGATGCCGATGAGGCTGGTCGCTATGGCCAAGGCCGGAAGCGCCAGCGGGTGCGTCTGCGCCAAGCCGAAATAGAGCGCGCCGACAGCACCGAGGGCCGCGGCATTGGACGCGCCCAGCACGGAGGGTTCGGCCAAGGGGTTGCGCAGATAACCCTGAAGCGCCGCGCCCGACAGGCCGAGCATCGCGCCGACGATCAGGCCGAGCAGCATGCGCGGCAGGCGCAGGTCGATGATGATGGCGCGGGCGACATCATCGCCGCCGCCCATGAGGACCGCGAAGATGCGCGCCGGTGCGAGCGGCACGGCGCCGAGCGTGACGGAGCCGAGCGCCGCAAGCAGGGCCAGCGCCATCAGCGCTGGGATCAGCAGGGGATGGCGGCGCGCGCTCATGGCTTGCGCGCCTCCCGTTGCTTGCTACAGCCATCGGGGCAGGGCCGCTTTTCGAGGCAAGACTTAGAGGCGAATGGATGCGCGGCAGAATAATCGTGATGGCGCTCTGCGCGCTTATGCTGACCGGCGCCGCGCCCGCTCCGCCGAAGCGGATCGTGTCGCTCAACACCTGCGCCGACCAATATGTGCTGGCCCTGGCCGATCCGGTGCAGATCGCGGCGCTCAGCCCCTATGGGCATGATCCGGAACTGTCGGCGGCGGTCGGCAAGGCGCGCAGCTTCAAGACGCTCAAGCGGCCCGCCGAGGAAGTGCTGGCGCTCCGGCCTGATCTGCTGGTCGGTTTTCCTTCTGGAGACAGCGTCGTGGGCGCGCCTCCGGGACGGTGGCGGACACGGTGGCGGACTCTGGGACTGGCCAGCGCGGACAGCTATCCCATGATCCTGACGCAGATCCGACAGGTGGCGGCGGCGGTGGGCCATCCCGAACGGGGCGAAGCGCTGATCGCTAAGATGAATCGCGACCTCGCCGCCCTGCCCCGAGCCAGGCGCGGCGGGGTTGCCGCCTATTATCAGCGGCGCGGCTATATGACCGGCACGGGCACGTTGGTCGATGACCTGATGAAGCGCGCGGGCCTCGTCAATCTGGCGGGGAAACTTGGAAAGCCTGCCCTGTCGCAGCTTCCGTTGGAGGAAATGATCGCCGCCCGCCCGGACTGGCTGATCGTCGAAAGCGGCAGCGAGAAGGTCGTCGATCAGGGGACGGAAATGCTGCGCCATCCGATCCTGCGCGCGATCCCGCGCATCCGCTTGCCGCAGGCATGGACGGTGTGCGGCGGCCCCGCTTATGTCGAGGCCGCGCACTCTATCGTGGCGCAGCTCGACGGCGCCACGCGCAGGGACGTGGCGCAGATCAACGCTGCGCCCTGACGCGGACGGGGCAGGCGTCACGCCCGCCCCTCGCCTGATCCATCAGAAACGGACACGCGCGCCGCCAAAGGCCGACCGGCCATAGGTGCCATAGCCATAAGCCGTGGCGTATCCTTCATCGAACAGATTGTCGATGCGGCCATAGACTTCCAGATGATCGTTGAGCGGGAAGGACGCGCGGACGCCGACCAGCGCATAGCCGTCGAGCTGGACGCGCTGGTGCGTGCTGGAATCAATATCGACGCTGTCATCCACCATCGTGACCGTTGCGCCGGTCGACAGGCCGAAGGGCCAGACATAGTCGGCCGAAATGCTGGCCGCGTTGGGCGACCGGCGCAGCAGGCGCAGGCCTTCGTCCGGGCTGCCCGGCGAGCGATTGCGCGCATCGACATAGCTGTAGGATGCCGTGACGGTCAGCGCGTCGACTGGTTTCAGCGCGAAGGACGCTTCCACGCCCTTGGCGCGGGTGCGATCGAGATTGTTGTAGCCGCCAAACAGGCCGAAGCTGCCGTCGAAGTCGATCTGGTTCCGCGTATCGCGGCGGAAGGCGGTGACGGAAAAGACGGCGCGATCCCCCGCCAGCTTCTGGTCGAAGCCAATATCATAGCTCTTCGACCGCTCCGGCCGCAGCCCGCTATTGCCGACAAAGGGATCGTAAAGCTGATAAAGCGAGGGCGCCTTGAAACCTTCGCCATAGCTGGCGCGGATGTTGGTGCGGCCGCCATTGGGCGTGTAGTTCGCATTGGCGCCGAAGGTCGTCGCGCCGCCGAACTGGCTGTGATCGTCGCGGCGGGCTCCACCCGTCAGCGTCAGGCCTTCCACCGGCTTCACCACAGCGACGGCATAGACGCTGTCGATGTCGATCTTCGCGCGGTCATGGGAACCGAAGCCGGCGAAATCATAGTCCGGCCGCTCATGCTCATAACCGAACACCAGCTTCACCTGTTCGACCGGCTGATAGACGCCTTCATATTCGAACCGCAGATTCGTGCCCGAATAGCCGTAAGGCCCGAAAAGGGAGGTGTAATCCCGATCGTTGCGGGACCATGTCACGGCAGCACGGTTGGTCAGCGCGCCGTCGAACAGCCTGAGGTTCAGGCCGGCATAGCCGACATATTGATCCAGCGTGCTGGTGGCGGTCCGATCTATCGGGGGGAAGGAAAAGAGATCCGTGTCGAGATTGGCATGGATGTAATAGCCGCGCAGGTCGAGGCTCAATGCATCGTTGAAGTCGAGCTTCAGCTTGGCGTTGGCGGCGATGTTCTCGTAACCGTCCTTCTCCGTGTCTCCGGCCTCGGCGGAAATGCCGTCCGTGCGGAAATAGGCGACGCCAAGGCCGCCCGAAGCGATGCCGCTGGTGCCCGAAACGTCCGCCTTGGCATTCAGCGTGTCGCTATAGCCATAATCGACCGAAGCGTTGGCTGCGAATCCTTCGGCGGGCGTGCCGGTCATGATGTTGACGACGCCGCCGATCGCCTGGCTGCCATAGACCACCGAGTTGGAACCGCGAAGCACCTCGATCCGGCGGATGTTGCCGACCAGCAGGTTGCCGAAATCATAGGCGTCGCCTATGCTGCTGGGATCGTTGACCTTCACGCCGTCGATCAGCACCAGTGTCTGGGTCGTTTCCGCGCCGCGCAGCGAAATGCCGGTGACGCCACCGACCGCATCGGCCCGGTTGAAGCGGACGCCGGGCGTGGTGGCGAGCAGGTCGGTGACGCTCACGCTTTGACGCGTTTCGATGGTTTGGGCGTCGATGACGGTGACGGCCTGGCCGACCTCGTCGCGGGGCTGCTCGATGCCCAGTGCGGTGACGATGATCTCGTCCTCCGCGAGCGCGGGCGTAGCGGCGAGCAGAGCCGCAAGAGAGATGGTGGCTTTCAACATTATGGTGTTTCCCTGAGCGTCGCTGCGACTTCATGGCTCAGGGCATCCGCTCACGCGGTCGGAACAGAGGGAAGTCGACGCCAATGCCCTCCCCCCCGCACCGATGCGGCCCTGCGCCGCTTCGTCGCTCAGACGGAAAACACCGTGCCATGGCCAACCCCTGGACCAGGGCAAGAGCGACCATGCGCCGGCAGGTCTCCTGGCTCGCGGGTCAATGCGACGATGCACGCCTTCCCGGGCTTGTCGCCCAGTGGCCGGTCGTTCGACCGAAGTGCATCGCGCTCACCGCTTACAGTTGCAGGGACAGCCGCGGAATAGGACGGTTTCCCGTCCGCACCGCATTCCCGTTTTCAGCCCTTTCGGGCACCGGCGCGATCTTCTTTGCGCGTGAGGCTTTGCCCCGCCCGCGCCCCGCGCCATAAGGGAAAGCATCGGCCATGCCAAGAGGCGGCCGGGGAAGGAGATTGCATGCCGTTCGCCATTAGCGCCGCCGATGTCGAGGACGCCGCGCGGGTCATCGCGCCGGCGGCGATCCGCACGCCGCTGCTGGAGAATGCGGTGCTGAACGATCGCTGCGGGCGGCGCGTGCTGGTGAAGTTCGAGGGCGCGCAGCATAGCGGTTCGTTCAAATTCCGTGGCGCATACAACCGGCTGGCGCGCCTGGACGCGGCGGAGCGCCAGGCGGGGGTCGTCGCCTGGTCGTCGGGCAATCATGCGCAGGGGGTGGCCTTTGCGGCGCGGCTGCTGGGGATAGCGGCGACGATCGTGATGCCGTCCGACGCGCCCGCCATCAAGACGGCCAATACGCGGGCGCTGGGCGCGGAAGTCGTCGCCTATGACCGTTTCACCGAAAATCGGGAGGAAATCGCCACGACGCTGGCGACCGGGCGCGGCGCGGTGCTGGTGCCCTCCTTCGACGACCCCTTCATCATGGCGGGGCAAGGGACGATCGGGCTGGAGATATTGCAGCAGGCGGCCGAATTGGGCGCGGAGATCGGGCAGATTCTGGTCAATTGCGGCGGCGGCGGCATGGTGTCGGGGATCGCGACGGCGGTGAAAGACCGGCGGCCCGACGTGGCGATCTTTGCGGTTGAGCCGGAAGGGTTCGACGATACGGCGCGGTCGCTGGCCAGCGGCGTGAGGGAAAGCGTCTCGCCCGATGCGCGCTCGATCTGCGATGCCTTGCTGTCGCCCGCGCCGGGGGCTTTGACCTTTCCGATAAATCGGGCCTTGCTGTCCGGTGGGTTGGTGGTGAGTGACGATCAGGTGCGGGAAGCGATGCACCTCGCCTTTTCAGCATTGAAGCTGGTGGTGGAACCGGGCGGCGCGGTGGCGCTGGCGGCGATGCTGGCGGGGCTGGCTCCGGCGGCGGAGGGCGCCAGCGTAGTGGTGATTTCGGGGAGCAATGTCGACCCGGACGCCTATGCCCGGATCATCTCGGGAGGGGCGTGATGCGTTTGCTGGGCGCGGTTCTGGCGGGAGGGCGATCCAGCCGGTTCGGAAGCGACAAGGCGCTGGCGATGCTGGATGGGCGGACCCTGCTGGAGCATGCGGCGGCGGCGCTGGGCCCTCATGTCGAGGCGGTCGTGATCTGCGGACGGCAGGTGGACGGAATGACCGGGCTGCCGGATCGGCCTGCGCCGGATATGGGGCCGCTGGGTGGGCTGAACGCGGCGCTGCATCATGCGCTGGCGCAGGGCTATGACGCGGTGCTGACGACAGGGTGCGATGTTCCGGTCTATCCGGACGGGCTGGCGGAGGCGTTGGTCGGGGAAGGCGCCGCCATCCTAAAGGGACAGCAATTGGCGGGATTCTGGCCTGTTTCACTGGCAGGCGAACTGGACGCGCATCTGGCCGAGGACAACAACCGGTCGATCTATGGTTGGCTGGACCGGATCGGCGCACGGATCGTCGAGCGGCCGGAGTTCATATTGCCCAATATCAACCGGCCGGAGGATTTGGAGGCTTTGGAAAAGAACAGTCGATAGCGAGACCTGTTCCCGCGAAGGCAGGAACAGGTCATTCGGCGTTCAGTCGGCCAGCGCGACACTCGCCGCGACTTCCGCCGGCACATTGGTCCCGGCCACCGCCTCGCCGATCATCAGCAGCGTGGGATCTTCATCGCTGATCGTCGCCACCAGGAAGGCCAGCGCCGACAGCTTGCCCCGGATCAGCCGTTCACTGGGCAGCGAGACATTCACCGCCACCATCACCGGCGTTTCCGGATCGCGCCCGGCGGCGATCAGCGAGCGGCTGATCTCCCCCGCCGCCGCGCGGCCCATATAGATGCCGAGCGTGCCGCCCGGCCGCGCCAGCATTTCCCAGTCCAGCTTCAACGGCTCGCCCGCCTTCAGATGCGCCGTCACCAGCGTCAGCCCCCGCGCCACGCCGCGCAGGGTGAGCGAGGCATGACCGCTCGCCGCCGCTGCGCTCGCCGTGGTGATGCCGGGGCAGATGCTGAAGCGAATGCCGTCCGCCGCCAGATGCTCCATCTCCTCTACCGAGCGGCCGAAGACCGACGGGTCGCCGCCCTTGAGGCGCACCACGCGCTTGCCCGCCTTCGCCGCCGCGAGGAGCAGGTCGTTGATGCTCTCCTGCGCTTTCGAATGGCGGCCGGAGCGCTTGCCGACGCTCACCCGCTCCACGCCTTCGGGGATCAGGTCGAGCACGCCCGGCCCGACCAGCGCATCGTAGAAGACGATCTCCGCCGCCGCGATCAGCTTTTCGGCCTTGCGGGTCAGCAGGTCCGGATCGCCGGGCCCTGCGCCGACCAGCCAGACCTCACCGGGGGCAATCAACTCATTCGGCTGCATGGAGCGTCTCCTGCGTGGTTTGAGCAAGGATATTGGCGAGCGCGGGACGGCAGGACCCGCAATTGGTCCCGGCGCCGATCGCCTTGCCGATGGCGGGCACGTCGACCAGTTGCTGTTCGCGGATCGCCGCCATGATCTGGTAAAGGCCGATGTCGAAGCAGACGCAGACGGTCGGCCCCTTGTCGGGCTGGTTGCCCGGCCCGCGCGCGGCGAGGACGGAGGCCCCCACCCCTTCCATCTCAAGCTGGCCGATGAGCCAGTCGCGCGACGGCAGCAGGCCGGTGCGGGTGACGAACAGCACGCCCGCGAGGCGCCCTTCGCTGATGATGGCGATGCGGCGGGTGCCACGCGTCTGGTCGATGGCTTCGACGCGATCGCCCTTGGGCAGGCAGGCCTCAAGCCGCGCGGGATCGCCATTGCCGGCGATCTCGTATAGCGCACCGCCCGGCACCGTGATGCGGGTGGACCAGAGACAGGGCAATTTGGCGGGTTGATCGCCGCGCAGGATCAGGAAGCCCTTCCACTCGGTCGTGACCTTCTCGACGCTGGCCGGGGTGGATTTGAAGCCGGGCTGACCCGAATGCGGATCGACCAGCGGACGGGGGAGCAAGCCCGTGCGACCCCCGCTCGACATCTGATCGGTCCAGTGAATGGGCGTGAAGATCTCGCCCGGACGCTGGCCTTCACTCAGGCTCACGCGGAACATGCTGTTGCCCTGTGCGGTCTGGACCCGCGCCAGATCGCCGTCGACGATGCCCAACTCCTCGGCATCGAGCGGGTGGATTTCCACCAGCGGTTCCTCACGGTGGCGGGCGAGTTTGGGCGAGAGGCCCGTGCGGCTCATCGTGTGCCACTGGTCACGATAACGCCCGGTGTTGAGCGTCATCGGCCAGTCCTTGAGCGGATCCTGGATCTCCATCTGCTTCGTCAACACCAGCCGCGCCTTGCCGTCGGGCGTGGGAAAGCGGCCATCGGTGAAGGGCGTATCGCCCCAGCGGAACGGCTCCATGGCGTCATAGGCCTCGTTGCCGATCGTGGCCTGGGCCCGCAGGTTCAGCACCCGCTGGCCGTCATTCTGATAGGCAGTCAGGCGGGCATGTTCGCGCCAGATGTCGGCGGGCCGGTCATAGGCGAAGGCATTGCGCCAGCCCATGCGGCGACCGACTTCCTTGACGATCCACCAGTCGGGCTTCGCCTCTCCGGGCAGCGCGAGGAAGGGCCGCTGGCGGCTGACGGTGCGGTCCGAATTGGTGACTGTCCCGTCCTTCTCGCCCCAGCCGGCGGCGGGCAGGCGGACATGGGCATGAACGCCGGTATCGGTGTCGGCCATGATGTCCGAGACGACGACGAAGGGACAGGCCTCCAGCGCCTCGCGCACGCGGCCCGCATCGGGCAGCGACACGGCGGGGTTGGTGGCCATCACCCACAGCGCCTTGACCCGGCCTTCATTGATGGCGCGGAACAGGTCGACCGCCTTCAGGCCCGGCTTGGTCGCCATGGCCGGCGCGGCCCAGAAGCGGCCGACCCGCTCCACATTTTCCGGCGCGAAGTCCATATGGGCGGCAAGCGTCGAGGCCAGGCCTCCCACCTCGCGGCCGCCCATGGCGTTGGGCTGGCCAGTGATCGAGAAGGGCGCGGCGCCCGGCTTGCCGATGCGGCCAGTGGCGAGGTGGACGTTGATGATCGCATTGACCTGGTCCGTGCCGCGGATCGATTGGTTGATGCCCTGGCTGAACAGGGTGACGGTGCGCGGGGTCGCGGCGAACAACTTGTAGAATTGCTCCAGCAGCGCGGGTGCGATGTCGCAATTCTTGGCTGTCGTCCAGAGGTCGTGGCCGGTGCGGATATGCTCCCAGAAGCCTTCGGGCGCGTTCACATGATCGGCGACAAAGGCCGGGTCGGTGATCCCCTCCCGATCGCACCATGCCAGCAGGCCGTTCATCAACGCGACGTCGGTGCCCGGTTTGACCGGCAGATGCAGGTCAGCGCCTTCGCAGGTTTCGGTGCGGCGCGGGTCGATGACGACCAGCTTGGCGCCACGCGCGGCGCGGGCCGCCTGGATGCGCTGATAGACGATCGGGTGGCACCAGGCGGTGTTGGAGCCGACCAGCACGATCAGGTCGGCTTCCTCCAGATCGTCATAGCTGGCGGGCACCACATCCTCGCCAAAGGCGCGGTTGTGCCCGGCGACCGCGCTGGACATGCAGAGGCGCGAATTGGTGTCGATATTGGACGAGCCGATAAAGCCCTTCATCAGCTTGTTGGCGACATAATAATCTTCGGTCATCAACTGACCGGAGACGTAGAAAGCCACGCTGTCCGGGCCGTAGCGCTCGACGGTTTCGCGGAAGCGCCTGGCCACAAGATCCAGCGCCTTGTCCCAGCTCGCCCGCTTGTTGCCGATCATGGGGTGCAGCAGGCGGCCCTGAAGTCCCACCGTCTCGCCCAGATGCGTGCCCTTGGAGCAGAGGCGCCCGCCATTGGCCGGGTGCGCCTCATCGCCCCGAAGCGTAACCGACCGCGGGCCGGTCGGCGTGGCCGAGATGCCGCAGCCGACGCCGCAATAGGCGCAGGTGGTGCGGATGGCCTCTGTCATGCCCTTACCTCATCTTCCTTGAGAGAGAATTGGGTGGAGGTGCGTGCCGCAAGGGATGGACAGCACGTCCCCTCCACCCTGGCCCCTGCCGGCAAGAGCAGGGACCGGAAGCTCATGCCGCCGCCTTGAGCTTGGCCGGGCGGGCGATCAGGATGCGACCGCCTTCCTGGCGGACCTCGATGGTCGGGGTGCAGCCCTCGTCATTGCCCTGCGCCTCGCCCGTTTTCAGGGCGATATTCCAGTTATGCAACGGGCAGGCGACGCTGTGGCCATGGACGATACCCTGGCTCAGCGGCCCCTTCTTGTGCGGGCATTCGTTGACCAAGGCGAAAACCTGGTCGTCGCCGGTGCGGAAGACGGCGATTTCCTTCTGCCCGTCGATCTGCACGGTGCGGGCGCCGCGCTGGGGAATGTCGGCCAGCGTTCCGATGTCGATCCAATCGGTCATGTCGTTCACTCCGCAGCGATGGCGATGGGTTCAAGCGGCTGGTGCAGTTCGCTGTCCGCACCGGCTGCGCGCTGCGCCCAGGGATCTTCCTGGCTGAAGCTCTGCGAATAGAGGAAGCGGCTGCGGAGCGCTTCGCGGCCCGCTTCGTCTTCGACGATGCGCTGCTTGATATAGTCGACGCCGACGCGTTCGATCCACGGCGCGGTGCGCTCCAGATAGCGCGCTTCCTCGCGGTAGAGCTGGATGAAGGCGGCGCAATAATCCAGCGCCTCCTGCTCGGTCGCGACCTTGCAAAGCAGGTCGGTGGCGCGGACATGGATGCCGCCATTGCCGCCGACATGCAGCTCATACCCTGAGTCGACGCAGACCACGCCGAAGTCCTTGATCGTCGCCTCCGCGCAGTTGCGGGGGCAGCCGGAGGCCGCGATCTTGAACTTGTGGGGCATCCACGACCCCCAAGTCATCCGCTCGATCTTGACGCCAAGGCCGGTGGAGTCCTGCGTGCCGAAGCGGCACCATTCGGACCCGACGCAGGTCTTCACCGTGCGGAGCGACTTGCCGTAAGCGTGGCCCGACACCATGCCCGCGGCATTGAGGTCGGCCCAGACGGCGGGCAGGTCTTCCTTCTTGATGCCGAAAATGTCGAGACGCTGGCCGCCGGTGACCTTCACCATCGGCGCGTCATATTTCTCGACCACATCGGCGATCGCGCGCAGTTCCTTGGGGTTGGTGAGCCCGCCCCACATGCGTGGGACGACCGAATAGGTGCCGTCCTTCTGGATGTTGGCGTGCATGCGCTCATTGACGAAGCGGCTCTGCTGGTCGTCCTGATATTCGCCTGGCAGCGCGCAAAGCAGATAATAGTTGAGCGCGGGGCGGCAGGAGGAGCAGCCATCCGGGGTCGACCAGTGCAGCTTCTGCATCACTTCGGGGATCGAGCGCATATTCTGCGCCACGATTTCGCGGCGGACGTCGTCATGGCCGAAGCTGGTGCACTTGCACATCGTCTTCGGGCCGGACTGGACGTCATCGCCCAGCACCACCGCCAGCAGGTTCTCGACAAGGCCGGTGCAACTGCCGCAGCTTGCCGACGCCTTGCAGGTGCCGCGCACCGCGTCGAGGCTGCATGCGCCCTTTTCGATGCAGGCAACGACCTGGCCCTTGCTGACGCCGTTGCAGCCGCAGATCTCGGCATCGTCCGAGAGCGCCGCAACGGCCGCCTTAGGGTCCAGCGCGCCCCCTCCCGAGGCGAAGGCTTGACCGAAGATAAGCAAGTCGCGGATTTCAGCGACGTCTTCCTGTTTCTTGAGCAGGTCGAAATACCAGCCCCCATCCGCCGTGTCGCCATAAAGCACAGCGCCGATGACCTTGTCGTCCCTGACAACGACACGCTTGTACACGCCGCGCGAAGCATCGCGCAGGACGATATCCTCGCAGCCTTCGCCGCCCGAAAAATCACCGGCGGAGAAAACGTCCAGACCCGCGACCTTGAGCTTGGTCGAAGTGACCGAACCCTTGTAGCCCGTATGCTGGTCCGTCAGGCCATCCGCTAGGCTGCGGCACATTTCCCAGAGCGGGGCGACAAGGCCGTAAACATTGCCATCATGCTCCACGCATTCACCGACCGCGAGGACATCTGGGTCGCTGGTGACCATGTGATCGTCGACCTTGATGCCGCGATTGACCTCCAGCCCGGCTTCCCGCGCCAGGGCGGTCGAAGGACGGATGCCCACCGCCATCACGACCAGGCTGGCCGGGATTTCGCGGCCGTCCTTCAGGCGAACGCCCTCGACCTTGCCGTCGCCATAGATTTCTTCGGTGTTGGCGCCGGTCAGGATGGTCTGGCCGCGTCCTTCCAGCGCGCTCTTGAGCAGCCAGCCCGCCGCTTCGTCGAGCTGGCGCTCCATCAGCGTGTCCATGAGGTGAATGACCGTCACCTTCATGCCGCGCAAGGTAAGGCCATGAGCGGCTTCCAGGCCGAGCAGACCGCCGCCGATCACCACTGCATCGCCGCCATTATTCGCGGCCTCCAGCATGGTGTCGACATCCTTCATGTCGCGGAAGCTGATGACACCGGGCAGATCCTTCCCCGGAACCGGGATGATGAAGGGGTCCGACCCGGTGGCGATCAGCAGCTTGTCATAGCCGACGGTGCGACCCGATTGGCTCGTGACGGTCTTTGCGGTGCGGTCTATGGCCGTCACCGGATCACCCGCGATCAGTTCGATATTATTTTCCGAATACCATTCGCGGCTGTTGATGATGATGTCATCGAAGCTCTTTTCCCCGGCCAGAACCGGCGAGAGCATGATGCGGTTATAGTTCACATAGGGTTCTGCGCCGAAGATGGTGACGCGGTAGCGCCGCCCCCCTTGGCCCGGCTTGTCCCGCGCCAGCAGTTCCTCGACCGCGCGGCAACCGGCCATGCCGTTGCCGACCACAACCAGATGTTCCTGAACATCCTCGGACGGCACGAAGATGTCCTCTTCGTTCGCCGCTTCCGGTCCGTTGTTCTGAAAATCCATCCCTTGACTCCAGAAAAGAAAAAGGCCGCCATCCGGACCCTCGGCTTTGAAACCGAAGGTCTGGATGGCGGCCTTGCCATCATAAGCGCCTTGATGACCCGTCCCTGGACCACCGCAGCTATGGAAGAAGGACAACCCTGTCCCTTGCATTGCAGCATATTCCGAATCGCGGCGAGGTCAAGCGATTCCTCGCAGCACGATGTATTTTGCCAAGATATCGCCGCGCTATATCGCAGACGCGAAAAGGGCGGCGGCCTGTCGCGGGCCGCCGCCTCCCCTCCTGTCAGAGCGTGAAGCAATTAGATGCGGGCAGCGCTGGTCCAGGTCGCGCGCCAGCGGGCGCGAACCAGCGAGATGCCGAGGAACGCGACCACGGCCAGACCCGCGAAGATCAGGAAGCCGGGCGCGAAGCTGCCGGTGAACTGCTTGGCGATGCCCAGCGACGAGGCAAGGTAGAAGCCGCCAATGCCGCCTGCCATGCCGACCAGGCCGGTCATGACGCCGATCTCTTCCTGAAAGCGCTGCGGCACGAGTTGGAAGACCGAGCCGTTGCCGACGCCCAGCGCCAGCATCGCCGCGACGAAGAAGCCAAGGGCAGAGAACAGCGTCGGTGCATAAGCGACGCCCGACAGCGCCAGCGCGGCGGCGATATAGACCATCATCAGCGCCTTGACGCCGCCGATTCTGTCAGCCAGCGCGCCCCCCATCGGACGGACCAGCGACCCTGCGAACACGCAGCCCGCCGTGCAATAACCGGCGACCACCGGGGTCAGGCCGAACTGGTCGGTGAAGTAGATCGGCAACGATGCGGCCAGACCCACGAAACCGCCGAATGTCACCGAATAGAAACCCATCAGCCACCAGGCGTCGGCGCTTTTCAGCGGGTGGAAATAGTCCACCAGCTTCTTGGGCGCGGGCGCGTTGGGCGCGTTTTTGGCCATGACCATATAGACGATGAAGACGATGGTCAGCGGAATGCAGGCCAGGCCCAGCACCGCGTTCCAGCCGAACAGCTTGGCCAGCATCGGCGCGAACAGCGAAGCCAGCACCGTGCCCGAATTGCCCATGCCGGCGAGACCCATGGCCTTGCCCTGATGCTCGGCCGGATACCAGCGGCTGGCAAGCGGCAGCGCGATGGCGAAGCTTGCGCCCGCAAAGCCCAGGATCACGCCCAGCGCCAGCGTGCCGCCGAAGCTGTTGACGCCCATGAACCACGCCGTCGCAAGACCCAGGATGACGATCACCTGGCTGATTGCGCCCGCCTGCTTGCAACCGATCCGGTCGACCAGCAGGCCGTTGACGACGCGCAGCACGGCCCCCGCCAGCGTCGGCACGGCGACCATCAACCCCTTTTCGGCCGGGGTCAGGCCCAGCGTCTTGGAGATGGAGGGCGCCAGCGGCCCCAGCAGCACCCACACCATGAAGGCAAGGTCGAAATAGAGGAAAGCGGCGATCAGGGTCGGCGTATGCCCGGCCTTCCAGAAACTGGTCTGGCCGGCCTCCCCTTCGCCCCCTTCCGGGCTCTCCCAATAAGCAGTTGCCATGATGACGTCCCTCGAATCTTGTAAAATGGACACGAAAAAAGCCGCGCCCGGACCTCGCTCTTTGCGAAATCCGGCCAGCGGCTTTGCTGTGAAATCGGAGGGAGAACGCCATCCCAGCCTTGGGAAGGGCTCATCCCGAAAAAACGCGCTTCGTCGCGCGACTCTTATCTTATCTCGTGATTCGCCTCATGTTGCAAGGCACAAAATTTGCAACAAATTTTGCAGGAGCCAACCCCTCCCTCCTGCGCCGAAAGCGTGGGGAGGATTTAGAAGCTGGCCAGAAAATCCTCGATCTGTTCGGGATCGAAGACGCGCCCATCGAAAAAGCGGTCAGGCCCGAGCGTCAGTTCGCCCCGCTTCGATCCCACCGCCAGCGGAGAGGCCACCGCCCCCTCCAGCTTCATGCTGGCCCCCGGCATCGCCACATCGCTGTCGGCCAGTGCGCGGCGGAAGATGTCCGGGCGGAAGACCGACGCGGCCTTGGCGGCATTTTCCGGGCTATGTTGCACCATCTTCCAGCGGACGAGCTGCGAATAGATCCACAGCGCCTGACTCCGCCACGGAAAGGGCGTCGCCTCCCGCGAAAAGAGCATGAAATCGGGCATGGACAGCGGCGCCATGTCGATACGCGGCACGATTTCGCCGGACAGCGCGCGCAGGATCACCTCGGCGGGCTGGTCGACATAGTGCGGCTGCGACAGGAGGTGGGCGAGCGCCTCATGATGGTCCGGCTCATCGCACCAGGCCGCAGCCCGCACCAGCGCCCGCAGCAGCCGGTCGACCCTGTCCGGATTTTCATCCAGCCAGGGCGTGCGGAAGGCCAGCACCTTCTCCACGCCGCGCCGCCAGATGCGCTCCCCGATCGCCACCGCTTCGGCCAGCCCCGCGTCGACCGCCGCGCTGCCCCAAGGCTCGCCTGCGATGAACCCATCAACCTCCCCGGCGCGCATTGCCTCCACGGTAAGCGACGGGGGCAGGACGCGCAGCACCACGTCGCGATCCGGATCGACGCCCGCGCTCGCCAGCCAATAGCGCAACATCACCGAATGGCTGGAATAGCGATGGACGACGCCGATCACCGGCTTGCGCTTCCACAAGCCGATGGCAGCCGCAAAATCATGCGCGGTGCCAAGCGGATCGTCCAGCCGCGCCGATATGTCGGGGTCCAGCGCCTGCGCGAACTCATTCGCCATCACCAGCATATTGCCGTTGACGTTGAGCTTGTAGGGCGCGGAAAGCGGTGCCGCCTGCTGGCTCAATCCCAGCGTCACGGCGACGGCCAGCGGCGCCAGCATATGCGCCGCCTGCACCTGCCCGAACACCAGCCGGTCGCGCAACGTCGCCCAGCTCGTCGTGCGGACGAGGTCGAGATGCAGCCCTTCCTCTTCCGCGAAACCCTTTTCCCGCGCTACTGCCAGCACGGCGGCGTCGGTCAACGGCAGGAAAGCGATGCGCAGGTCGGTCGTCATCACATCCCTCCCAACAGGTCGCTGGCCGTGATGAGGGCCTGGGCGACATCCACGATCTTCTTCCCCTGATTCATCGCACTCGACCGCAGCAGCGCATAGGCATCCGGCTCCGAAAGGCCGCGCTGGCTCATCAGGATGGATTTGGCGCGGTCGATGATCTTGCGGTCGCTGAGCGCCGTGCGCGCCTCGTCCAGTTCGGTCTGGAGCCGGGCGAAGGCGTTGAAGCGCCGCACCGCCAGTTCCAGCACCGGCTTCACCCGCTCCTTGCGCAGCCCATCGACGACATAGGCCGATACGCCCGCATCGATGGCCGCGCCGATCATGGATTCGTCCGACTGGTCGACGAACATGGCGATGGGCCGGGCCAGCGCGCGGCTGACGGTCAGCATTTCCTCCAGCGTGTCGCGGCTGGGGCTGCCCAGGTCCATCAGCACGACGTCGGGCGCCATGCGCTCCAGCCGCGCGACGAAGCCGCCGCGCGGCGGGACGATGTGAATATCGTCATAGCCCGCCTCGCGCAGTCCTTCCTCCAGGACCGTCGCGCGCAGGCCGCTGTCGTCGATGATGACGATTCGCATGGACCCCACCTTTTTGCCACTCAGTGGCCGCGATGCCGCGCCGCGTCAATCGGGCGCGATGCCGCGACGCTCGCCCATGACGGCGCATCGGTCCTTTCCGTCCCCCGATTCCGTCGCCAAGGTCAGGCTCAGTGCGCTGCCGAGCGATCGACCGTCCCGGTCGGGCGCGGGGCAAGCCACACCACGGCCGCGGCCAGGAACAGCACCAGCGCGGCGATGAAGAAGACATGGTTCATCGACATCACCTGCGATTGCGCATCGACCAGATTGGCGACCATCTGCCGCGCCTGATCCTGGGTGAAGCCGCGGCTGGCCAGGTTGGCCATGGTCGTATCGGAATGGAGCGTGCCAACCATCTCGGTGCGCGATACGCGCTGTCCATTGCCCCAGCCGGTCAGCACGACCGAGGTGGAAATGGCGATTGCCAACGTGCGGAGGAAATTCTGCATGCCTGCGGCCGAGGCGGTTTCCTCAGGCCGGACCGACCCCAGGGTCAGCGTCGTCAGCGGGATCATGAAGAAGGGCATGCCGAAACCCTGCACAAATTGCGGCATTGCGATCGTCCAGAAATCCGCATCGGTGGTCCAATGCGCCCGCCATAGCGTCATCAGGCCGATCCAGGCGACCCCGCCCGAAATCATGATGCGCACATCGACCTTGCCTACCAGCCGCCCGGCGATCGGCGCCACGAACATCGCCGTCATCGCCGTGAACGCCGTCGCCAGGCCGGCCCAGGCGGCGGTATAGCCCATAGAGATCTGCAACCATTGCGGGATTACCACGATGCCCGCAAAATAAGCGCCGAAACACAGCGCCAGCGTGAACACACCCGAAGTGAAGCCAATATGGCGGAACACGCGCAGATCGACGATCGGGTGCTCCTCCGTCAGTTCCCATATGATGAACACGCAAAAGCCGATGACCGCCAGCACCGCCAGCACGACGATCAACGGATCTCCAAACCAGTCGCGGTCGCGCCCAATATCCAGCATGATCTGCAGGCAGCCGATCCAGAAGATCAGCAGCGCCAGGCCGATATAGTCGATGGGCAGCTTCACCCGCTCCGTTTCCACCGGGCGCAGCAGCACCAGCCCGGAAAAGACGCACAACACCGCGATCGGCAGGTTGATGAAGAAGATCCAGTGCCAGCTCCAATTGTCGCTGATATAGCCGCCGACGATAGGACCCAAGGCCGGGCCGAGCAGCGTCGTCATCGCCCACAGCCCCATCACGCGCCCGCGCTGCTCCGGCGGGTATATGCGCATCAGCAAGGTCTGCGACATGGGCATCAGCGGACCGCCGCACAGACCCTGGCCGATGCGGCAGACCACGATCATGGTCAGGCTCATCGACAGGCCGCACAGCAGCGAGAACAGGCCAAAGCCCAGCATGCCGAAGATGAACAGCCGGACGGCGCCGAAACGCTGCGCTAGCCAGCCCGTCAGCGGCACGCAGATCGCCTCCGCCACGGCATAGCTGGTGATGATCCAGGTGCCCTGATCGGCGGAAATGCCCAGATTGCCGGCAATATGCGGCACTGACACATTCGCGATGGTCAGGTCGAGTACGACCATGAAATTGCTGAGCGCCAGCGTCAGCCCCGCCAACAGGCGGTGACGGGGCGACAGGAACGAGAATGTCTCTGCCTGACGGCTCACCAAGGGCTTCCTTATTCGCCGGAGAGGTCGATCTCGGCTTCCATGGAGAGGCCGACCCGCAGGGGATGCTCGGCCAGTTCCCTGGGGTCGAGCGCGATGCGCACGGGCAGGCGCTGCACCACCTTGATCCAGTTGCCGGTCGCGTTCTGCGCCGGGATCAGCGCCATCGAAGCCCCCGTGCCGCCGGAGAAACCGACTACCTTGCCATGATAGACGACGCCGCCGCCGTAGAGGTCGGAGGTGACGGTCGCTGGCATGCCGACCTTCACCCGGCCAAGCTGGCGTTCCTTGAAATTGGCGTCGACATAGACATGGGCGAGCGGCACGATGCTCATGATCGGAGCGCCCTGCGCAACGCGCTGCCCCACCTGCACCTGCCGCCGCGTCACCACGCCGTCGATCGGCGCGCGGATGATGGAGCGGCCGAGATCGAGCCGGGCATTGTCCAGCTTCGCCTTGGCCGCCAACACGGCGGGATCGGTGTCGATGGTCGAACCCCGTACCAGCGCGTCATTGGCGGCAAGCTGCCCGCTGGCCGCGCCACGCGTCGCCTCCGCCGTAGCCACGCCGGCCCTCGCCAGGTCGAGCGCCGCCTGCGCCGCAGCATAGCCCTTGCGCGCGCTAGTCAACTCTTCGCCCGACACGGCGCCGTTGGGCGCCAGCGCCTCGCGCCGCCGGAGGTCGATGCGGGCCTTGTCGAAATCGGCCTGCGCCGTCGCGAGCTGGGCGCGCGCCTGGCTGATGTCGGCGCCCCGCGCCTCGACCTGCGCGGCAAGCGCGCCGCTGGTCGCGACGGTCTGGCGGAATTTGCGCCGGGCTTCGGCCAGGTCGGCCTCCGCCTGCGCCATCGCGATGCGGGCGTTGGTGGGATCGAGCTTCACCAATATGTCGCCGCGCTTCACCGATTGCGTGTCCGTTACCAGCACCTCGACCGCCTGGGCGGAAATCAGCGGCGTCACCTGCGCCACCTCCGCATTCACATAGGCATTGTCGGTGCCGACATGGTTGCGCCCGACCAGCAGATACCAGATGCCATAGGCCACGCCGATGACCAGAACGACCAGCGCCAATCGCACCAACCATTTCCTGCGGGTTTCCTGGCGCTGCGCGGCGGCATTTTCAGCCTTGCTCGCTTCGGACCTGAATTCGGGCGTGGCGTCAGCCATGGGGCATATCCTTGGGCAACTGATGCGATATTTGAGCGTGGCTGGCGGCAAAGCCGCCGCCGAGCGCGCGAATGAGGGCGATGTCGGACGTGAAGGCGCTGGCCTCCAGTTCCGCAACGGTCTGACGGGCGCCCAGAAGCTGGTCTTCCACGTTCAGCACGTCAAGATAGGTGTTGAGGCCGCCTTCATAACGTTGGCGGGCGATGCCATAGGCTTCTTCCGACGCGGCCAACGCGGCGCGGGCGTCGGTCAGCCGCTGGTCCAGCGTCCGGCGCCCGGTCACGGCATCGGCCACCTGCTGATAGGCGCCGAGCACGGTCTTGTCATAGCTTGCCACCGCCTCGTCATAAGCGGCGCGCGCGCCGCGATACTGGCCGCTCAGCGCACCTCCATGGAAGATCGGCAGGCTGATCGCGGGTCCGGCATTGCCGAACAGCGAATCCTTCTTGAACAGCGTGTCCGCGAAGGAGCTGGACCCGCCGGAAAAAGCGCCGTTCTGAAGCACCGTCTGATACCCCAGCGACTGTACGCCGATCAGCGCGCTCAGGCGAATGGCGGGGAAGAAATCGGCCCGCGCCACCTTGATTCGCTTGGCCGCCGCCTCAGTCCGGGCAAGCGCGGCTGCAATGTCCGGGCGACGGGCGACCAGATTGGTGGTCACATCGGCAGGCAGGCCCAGCGGACCGGGCTTGCGGAGTTGCGGCCGGGCAATGGCGAGGCCCCGATCCGGCCCCGCGCCGATCAGCGCCGCGATCTGATGCCGGCGCACCGCGATCGCCTGGTCCGCGGCGGCAAGCTGCGCCTTGGCGGAGGAGACGGTGGCATCGGCCTGGCGCTCGCTGCCGCGCGTTTCCAGCCCGTTGGCGCGGCGATCCGCCACCAGCTTCTGGCTGGCGGTGCGGATTTCCAGCGCCCGCGCCTGAATGTCACGCGCATCGTGGAGCCTGGCGAGATCGGCATAGGCATCGGCCACGCCGGTCGCCAGCGCCAGCCGCGCCTGCCGCGCGTCGATCTCCGCCGCCAGCGCTTCGGACGTGGCCGCCGCCAGCGCCGCGCGGTTCTTGCCCCAAAGGTCCAGGTCGAAGCCGAAGTTCAGGCCCACCCGGCCCGTACCGAGCCAGCCCTTGGGCACGAATTCCTTGGGCATGCCCATATTGTAGCTGGATTTGGTCACGCCGCTATTGGCATCGAGGTTGACCGACGGCAGCAACGGCGCGCCCGCCTGCTGCGCGGCCGCATTGGCCTGGGCGAAGCGGGCGGCGGCAGCGCTCACGTCCGGCGATCCCTTCAGCCCCTCCTCGATCAACGCATCCAATTGCGGATCGCCATAAGCCGTCCACCAGCCTTCGGACGGCCATTGCGTAGATTTGTCTGCCTGAAGGCTGCGCTCGGCGGCGATGCTGTCGGGCGCGCGCACCGCCGGCCGGGGCCCCAGATCCGGCACCGCCGCGCAGGCAGAGAGCAGCGCCAAGCTCCCTGCAAAAAGCCCGGCGCGACTGTAAAGAGCAGAAAGACCCGGAAGGCGACTCACGGACATAGCAAACCGTACCAAATAGTATGAAATTGGCCTTTGCGCTGGTTGCGAATCCTTGTCAACAGAAATGGCGTACTATATGGTACGATTTCATGACAGAACCCCTTCCCCCGCTCAGCCGACGAGAAGCCCGCCGCCGCGACCGGCGCAAGGCCATATTGGCGGTGGCGTCGCGGTCCTTTCTGGAAAATGGCTATGCCGCGACGACGATGTCGGCAATCGCCGCGGCGCTGGGCGGGTCAAAGGGCACATTATGGAGCTATTTCCCGTCCAAGGAAGCCCTGTTCGCTGCCTCTCTGGATGAAGCGACGACGGCGTATCTCGCGCACCTCGCGGAAATCCTCGATCCTGACGGTGACCTGGTGGAAACGTTGCGCAGGGTGGGACTGAAGCTGCTCACAAAGATCACCTCGCCCGACAGCGTTGCCCTGTACCGGCTGGTCGTGTCCGAATCGGGACGCTTTCCCGAAATGGGCGCCATCTTTTACGAACACGCCCCCGGCCATACGCGGCGGCTGGTTGCCGATTTCCTGGAACGGGCCATGGATCGCGGCCTGCTGCGCCGGGCCGATCCCGAACTGGCGGCACGCACCTTCACGATGCTGATGCTTTCGGGCTGCCATCAACTGGTGATATGGGGACAGATAAGGCAAGCAACGCCGGACCAGATCGCGGCCGATGTCGACTTTGGTCTCGATTGCTTCATGCGCGCCTATGCGCCGGAGGCCCGTTAACCATTTCTTTGCGCGCCGATCCTATGCTGCGCAGTGGCAAGAGGTGGGACGTCATGCAATTTTGGAAACGCGACAGCATCAGCAGGCCACAGCCGGCACAGGCCCCGGACACGGCGCGCGCGGCCCGGCGATTGCGGCTTCTGCTGGTCGATGAAGACGCCACGTCGCGAGCGGTAGTGGCCCGGCGGCTGTCGCATCTGGGCTATGATGTGGCGCTGGCGGAAAACGGCTTTACCGCACTCAGCATGCTGGTGGCGCGGCCGGTGGACATCATCCTGATCGACATGGCGCTGACGCTGCTGCCGGCACTGGTGACGATGCGGAAGATTCGCGCGGCGGGCCTGGCCGACAATGCCTGCTTCGTCATGATCGGCGGACGGAGCGACAGGGTTTGCGCTGTCGAGGCACTGGACGCGGGCGCGGACGACCATGTGGTGAAGCCGTTCGACTTCGACCTTCTGGATGCGCGGCTGCGCCATTTGTGCGCGCGGGCCGAACAGGTCGGCGCGCTGGCCCGGCATAATGCCGAACTGGACGCCCGAATCGCCCGCCGCGCGCTGGAACTGGGCGAGACGCGGGATGCGCTGGCCGAAATGCAGGCAGACAGAGCGCGCCTGGTCTCCTCGATCCAGGCGCTGCATGACGAGATTGCGCGCCTCAACGCGACGCGGAACTGACGTCCTTCACCTCAGCCATTGGGCTGCGGCGAACCAGCCGCCGATCCCCCCGCCATCGCGACGCAGACTCCAACCTCACCCCAAAGGCCCAGGGTTCATGGGCATAGGGAATGCCGTCCACATTCATGCCGAGCAGGCCAGTCAGGAACGTCAGCGGCAGGGAGACCCGCGCCACGACGGAAATGATCAGTGCCTGCCGGTTCACTGCTCGGCGCGCAGATCGGTCAGTTCTTCATGGGCGAGCGCGGATCGCTCGCACACCGCCTCCACTATGGTCGCATCGGGAAGCCACGGCGCGGGCATCCTCCCGCCAGCCATCGGCATGGATCCAGCTAAACGGCGCGTCATCCGTCCGCGCGCAAAATTCTTCCAGCGAGATTTCGCGCGCCTTGCCGCTGTCGAAGAGAAAGACCCGGCTTATGACATCATCTCCAGCCAGAGCGACAGGCCTTCGCCCGGTTCGTCGGGCAGCATGCTTGCCTCGATCCGCACGGCGTCGGCGCGCGCCCGATCGAGGATGGCGGCGGGCACATCAGACGCGTGATAGATGCGGTCCGCCTCGCCCAGCAACCGGGCGGCGCGCAAGCTAAGGTCATCCGGATCGCCCGAGAGCAGCCGGATCGCCTCCAGCCGGTCGGCCTGGATATCAGCGCCGTGGGCCAGCCAATCCGGCACCGCGTCCACGGCCTTGTCCGACAGCGGATCGATCAGCCCGCCCGCAGCCAGCCCGGCATCGATCGCCCGCCGCCGCGCCCCCGCGTCCGGCCAGCGCGCCCGGACCGCAGCGCGCGCATCTTGGAGCGCCGTGGCCAGCGCGCCCAACCGCGCAGGCAGCAAAGCCTCGATCCGCTGCCGCAAGGCCTTGGCCAGCCCCGCCGACGCGCCGCCCGTGCCGATGGCGATCAACACCGGCGCGCGATCGACAATAGCGGGCAGGGTGAAGTCGCACAGGTCCGGTCTGTCCGTCGCATTCACCATTATGCCGCGCGCCTGGAGCCGGGCTACCGTCGCCGCGTCGCCATCCGACACGATGGCGATCGCCGCCTCTTCCGCCTCACCGACGATCCTCGCCCCTGCCCGTTCGAGCAGGCGGCGCTTGGCGTCCGCAGCCGCGCCTTCACCCGTCAGAATGACGGCCCGCCCTTGCAATCGCAGGAAGACGGGCAGGCTGTGCATCAATCATTCACCCAGTCGGGGATGTTGTCGCCCTGGATGAGAGCCTCGATCGGCGGGCGGGCGCGGACAACGGCCCATTTGTCGCCCGAAACCAGCACTTCGGGGGTCAGCGCGCGGCTGTTATAGGTGCTCGCCATGGTCGCGCCATAGGCTCCGGCGGTCATGAAGGCGACCAGATCGCCCGCCCCGACCACATCCATGTCGCGGTGCATGGCGAAGGTGTCGCCCGTCTCGCAGACCGGGCCGACGACATTGGCGGCGGCGCGGTCGCCCCTGGGATGCACAGCACGGATATCGTGCCAGGCGTCATAGAGGCTGGGCCGCAGCAGGTCGTTCATCGCCGCATCGACAATCACGAAAGGCGCCTGCGCGCCCTGCTTCACCCGCACCACCTGCGACAGCAGCACCCCTGCATTGCCGACGATCAAGCGCCCCGGCTCGAACATCAGGCGGACGTTCCAGCCCTGCGTCACCTTCGTCACCATCGCGCCATAGTCGGCGGGGCTGGGTGGGAGCGGCTGGGAAGGATCATAAGGCACGCCAAGCCCGCCGCCCAGATCGGCGGTGCGGATGTCATGCCCTTCGCCGCGCAGCTTCTCGATCAGCGCGCCGACCTTGATGAAGGCGGCTTCCAGCGGATTGAGGTCGGTAAGCTGGCTGCCGATATGCACCGCCACGCCCCGCACATCGAGGCCGGGCAGATCGCGGGCAGCGGCATAGCTCGCCAGCGCACGGTCATAGGGGATGCCGAACTTGTTCTCCGACTTGCCCGTCGAGATCTTGGCATGGGTTCCGGCATCGACATCGGGATTGATCCGATAGGCGACCGGCGCCTTCTTCCCCAAGGAAAGCGCCACTTCGGAGAGCGTCTCAGCTTCGGGTTCGCTCTCCAGATTGAACTGGTAGATGCCCTGCTCCAGCGCGATGCGCATTTCTCCGGCGGTCTTGCCGACGCCCGAGAACACGATGCGGTTCGCCGGAATGCCCGCCGCGATGGCGCGCAGCAACTCGCCCGCCGACACCACGTCCGCGCCCAGCCCCAGCTTCGCCAATGTCGCCAGCACGGCGGCATTGGGATTGGCCTTCACCGCAAAGGCGATCAGCGGGTCGACAAGCTGCGACAGCCCTTCGCGGAACACGCCGACATGGCGGGTCAGCGTCGCAGTCGAATAGATATAGACCGGAGTGCCGACCTGAGCGGCGATCTCCGCCATCGGCACTTGCTCCACAAGCATCGCGCCGTCGACATAGTTGAAATGGTCCAAGGCTGAATATCCTAGAGAAATCTTAGCGCCAAAAATCTAGTGGGGGTCGCTCTCGGGCGGCAGGTCGAACGGGTCGTCGCCGCGCACCCTCGATTGGGTCAGCAGTTCGACGTTTCGTTCCGGCCGCGCCTGGATAGAGGGCGTGGTGAGTTGCGCGGCGGTCGGCGCGGTCGCCGCACCCACCGGCACGGCGGGCAGGTTTTGCCCCTGTACCGGCTTCAACGGCTGGCGACCGCCGCAGGACGCCAAAGCCAGCGCCAGCGCGGCCAGCGCAACTCCCTTGGCGATCCGTGCCGTCATCACTTCTTTTGCCCTTTCGCGCTCTTCCGAGCCTCGGCAATCCGCGCCCGCACCTGATCGGGCGCCGTGCCGCCATGGCTCTTGCGGCTGGCGACCGAGGCGTCGACCGTCAGCACCGCATAGATACGCTCATCGATCCGCGCATCAATGGCCTTGAGCGTCTCGATGGGCAGATCGGCCAGTTGCACCCCCGCCGTCTCTGCCGCAGCGACGGCGCGGCCAGTGATATGATGCGCCTCGCGGAAAGGAATGTCACCCTCCCGCACCAGCCAGTCGGCCAGATCGGTCGCGGTGGCGAAACCGCTTTCCGCCAGCCCGCGCATCCGGTCGGTACGGAAGGTGACGGTCTCGATCATCCCGGTCATCGCCGCGATGGAGAGGCCGAGCAGGTCATGCGCCTCGAACACCGGCGGCTTGTCGTCCTGCATGTCCTTCGAATAGGCGAGCGGCAGGCCCTTCATCGTCACGCAGAGCGCGTTCATGCAGCCCATGATTCGTCCGGCATGGCCGCGCACCAGTTCCGCCGCGTCGGGATTGCGCTTCTGCGGCATGATCGAGCTGCCGGTCGAATAAGCGTCGGGCAGCTTGACGAAACCGAAGGGCTGACTCGCCCAGATGATGAATTCTTCGGCCAGCCGCGAGAGGTGCAGGCTGCACTGGGTCGCCGCCATCAGATAGTCGAGCGCGAAGTCGCGGTCCGACACGCTATCCAGGCTGTTGTCGGTCGGCTTGGCGAAACCGAGCGCCGCCGCCGTCGCATGCCGGTCGATGGGGAAGCCGGTCCCGGCCAGCGCCGCCGCGCCCAGCGGGCATTCGTTCGACCGCTCGCGCGCATCGGCAAAACGGCTGCGATCACGGCGAACCATCTCATAATAAGCCATCAGATGATGACCCAAAGTCACCGGCTGCGCGGACTGGAGATGGGTGAAGCCCGGCATGACCGCATCGGCATGTTCCTCGGCACGGGCGAGCAGAATGGCCTGCAAGCCTTCCAGCCCCGCCTCGACCTCATCGATGGCGTCGCGCACCCAGAGGCGGAAATCCGTCGCCACCTGGTCGTTGCGCGAGCGCGCCGTATGCAGCCGCCCGGCCGCCGGACCGATGAGTTCGGCCAGCCGCGACTCGGTGACCATGTGGATGTCTTCCAGGTCCAGATTGACCGGCACGCCGTCCGCTTCATATTCGGCGGCGATGCGGTTCAGCCCCTCGGTGATCGCCTGCGCGTCCTCGCCGTCGACGATGCCCTGCTTCGCCAGCATCGCGACATGCGCCTTCGATCCGGCGATGTCCTGTTTCCACAAGCGCTTGTCGAAGGGGATGGAGGCATTTATCTCCCGCATGACCGAAGCCGGACCGGCCGCGAAACGTCCGCCCCACATGCTGTTGGAGCTTTTCACCGTGCGATCTTCCCCGTTCCGATCTTCCTTGCCCTGCGTAATGACACTGCTCCTGCTGGCTGGCCTTGGCGCGTGCGATAAGCAATCGCCGCCCACCGGGCAAGGCCCGAACGCCAGCGGGGAGGCGACCGGCCCCGCGCAAAGCGGGGGCCCGGGCAAGGGAGGCGAGTTCAGCTACACGCTGGACAAGTCCAGGGCCGGCACCCCCGCGCCCGACTTCACCTTCCAGAACCCGGACGGCAGCGACGCAAGTCTCAAGGATTTTGCGGGCAAGCCGATGCTGGTCAATCTCTGGGCGACCTGGTGCGCGCCCTGCGTGGCGGAGATGCCGACGCTGGACGCCGTGGCAGCGGAATATGGGAAAAAAGGCCTCGCCGTGCTCACCATTTCGCAGGACAGCCAGGGCGAAACGGTCATCAAGCCCTTTTTCGAAAAGCATTCGCTGCCGCATTTGAAGGGCTGGATCGATCCGGAAAACCAGTTCGGCTTTCATTACAATAGCGGAATGTTGCCCACGACCGTCATCTATGACGCGCAGGGCAAGGAAACGGCGCGGGTGGTCGGCGCGATGGACTGGAACAGCAAGGAAGGCCGCGCACTGATCGAAGCGGCGATGACGAGTTGACGCCAGGGCGGCTCCCTAGGATGAAATAGTATCAAGACGAACTAACGTCAAAAATCCGCCATGCGCACTGCTTGCAAAACGTGTGTGGTCAAATGCGGCCTAATCAATTGCCAAGCTGCCTTGCAACATAGCAATCTTTCATGATTTTATCGCAGAAATAAACGAGAAACATGTCATTTTTTCTTTAATTTTTGTGCAGCGCAATAGAGGTTTCGTCCAAACGGTTCGTTGATCCCCTTGTCATGGATAAATGCAAAACAGGGGGCATAGATGACAAGATTATCCGCTCTTCGCCTTTCACTTGCGCTGGCTTCATCCTGGTCGGCCTGTGCGATGGCTCAGGAAGCGCAGACTGCGCAAGCCGATGAAGGCGCCGCCATCATCGTCACCGGCACCCGCGCCGTCGGCATGCAGGCGGCCGAAAGCGCCGCGCCGATCCAGGTTCTGAGCCAGGAAGCGATCAGCCATGTCGGCCAGCCGAATCTCAACCAGGTGCTGACCCAGATCGTCCCGAGCTTCACCGCCCAGACGCAGGGCACCGACCTTTCCAGCTTCTCGCTCTCCGCCCGTCTGCGCGGCCTCAGCCCCAACCACACGCTGGTGCTGGTCAACGGCAAGCGCCGCCACGGCAACGGCATCCTGCAGGTGATCTCCGGCGCGTTCCAGGGTTCCGCGGCGCCCAGTATCGACCTCATCCCACCCGACGCCATCGCCCGCGTCGAAGTGTTCCAGGAAGGCGCGGCGGCCGTCTACGGCACGGACGCGATCGCCGGCGTCATCAACTTCATCCTCAAGGACAACAATGAAGGCGGCAGCTTCAAGGTCACGGGCGGCCAATATTATGACAGCGAGGGCGAACTGTTCTCCGCCTCCGGCAATATGGGCTTCAAGCTGGGCGAGGACGGCTTCTTCAACCTCAGCCTGTTCCACCGCCGCCAGGATTATACCACCGTCGGCACCGGGCAGGTCCAGATCACGAAGCCGGACGGCACGCTTCAATCCAATACGCCCGCCCAATGGTCGAACCTGGCCGGCGACGCGCTGTCGGGCATCAACGGCGGCCAGCCCAAGACCTATCTGACCGAAGCCTTCTACAATATGGGCTATGATTTCGGCGGCATCGAACTCTACAGCTTCGGCGATTATGCCCGCCGCATCGGCTATGCCAAGCAGGGCTACCGCCATCCCAAGCGCATCTGCTACGAAACCGGCAATCTGGGCGGCAGCATCACGCCGGCCGCCTATAATCCCAACATCTGCTACAGCGACACCGGGACCTGGGGCATGGTGCCGCTCCAGCATGTGATCGAGAACGAATATAGCTTCACCGTCGGCGCCAAGGGGGAAGCTTCGGGCTGGAACTACGACCTCAGCACCACCTATGGCCATCAGAAGGACGACATCTGGACGGAATCATCCGCCCACCGCGAAGTCTGGCAGGAAAGCTATGCCGCATCGTTGCAGGGCATCGGCAAGCCCAACACGGTGGACAAGGCCTATGACGGCGGCTTCCGCCTGAGCCAGACCACCGTCACCGCCGACATCCGCAAGGAATTCGAGGTCGGCCTGGCCGGGCCCCTCACCTTCGCCTTCGGCGGCGAATATCGCCGGGACACCTATGAGATCGTCGCGGGCGATTATTATTCGACCTACAAGACCGGCGTTCAATCCTTCCCAGGATACAAGGCGACCGACGCGGGCAAGTTCCGCCGCAGCTCGCGCGCAGGCTATATCAACCTGATCGCAGAACCGATTGAACATTGGTCTGTCGACCTTGCCGGCCGTTACGAGGATTATACCGACTTCGGTGACACGACGATCGGCAAGATCACCACGCGCTACGACTTCAGCGACGCCTTCGCGCTGCGCGGCACGGTCAGCACCGGCTTCCGCGCACCGACGCTGGCAGAGCAGAAATATTCGACCATCAACGTCGGCCCGACCAGCGCCGTGGCGCAGCTTCCCGCCGGAACTCCGGCAGCGGCGCTGCTGGGCTTCGGTAGCCTGAAGCCGGAAAAGTCGAAGAACTTCTCCGCCGGTGTCGTGCTGCGGCCGGTGCCCAAGCTCGCCATCACGGTCGACGGCTATATCATCAAGATCAAGGACCGCATCACCGGCACGGCGGCGCGCAACGCCGTGCTGAACGGCGTGCCGCAACCGGGCGGGGCTCAGATACTGAACGCCCTGAACGCGGCCGGCATCGTCCTCGACAGCGCGCTGTTCACCAGCGGCACGATCGGCGTGTCGAGCTTCACCAACGGCATCGACACCCGCACCTGGGGCATCGACTTCTCAGCCGCCTATCCGGTCGCGCTGGACTTCGGCACGCTGAACCTGTCGCTGACGGCGAACTACAACAAGACGAAGATCACCAACAACAAGGTGGGCTATCCCATCTTCAACGCAGCGTCGGAAAGCAATATCGAACGCTCCAATCCGGACTATAAGATCGTCGCCGGCGCGCTGTTCAAGAGCGGCAAGTTCGCGCTCAACCTGCGCGAAACCTTCTACGGCAAGACCAGCGTGCTGGTCCGTCCCGCCTTCACACCCGCCGGGGGCTTCATTCCGAATGGCGGCTTCCTGATTGCGGACGGCGCCATCGTGAACGGGGTTAACGCCAACCAGCTCTATTTCAACGGCGTGGTCAAGGCGACCGCGCTCACCGATCTGGAGGCGAGCTACGACTTCACCGATTCCGTCACTTTCTCGGTGGGCGCGAACAATCTGTTCAACAAGCGGCCTGAAATCCCCGCGCTGATGCAAGGCGTCACGCCGGGCGCGGGCGTTTCGCCCTATATCAACGGCGCCGGGGCCTATAACAGCTATTATGGCCATGGTCCCTACAGCACGTCCGGCGGCTATTATTACGCCCGTCTCGACTTCAAATTCTAAGAGCGCGCTGCGTTAGACCGGACGCCGGTCGCACGCTCCATATTTTTGTGGTCGCATCGTTTTTGCGCAAAACCGGTTCCCACTTTTGCGCACGATGCTCTGAAGCGTCACGAAGGAAGGGGCCGGTCCGGACAGGGACCGGCCCTTTTTGCATCGGGGAAAGATACGCATGAAGAAATGGCTCGCCTTGCTCCTGTCTCTTGCCGCCACGCCGCTGGCGGCCCAGCAGCCCCTTCCCTTCTCCCTTGCGGTGCGGGCAGGCGATACCCTCTATCTTTCCGGCCAGATCGGGCAGGCGCCCGCCGGCATGGACCCGCATAAGGAAGGCTTCGACGCCGCCGTCCGTTCCTCCATGGATTCGATCGGCAGGATATTGAAGGACAATGGCCTGGATTTCGGCCATGTCGTCAAATGCACGGTGATGCTGGACGATATGGCGGACTGGCCCCGCTTCAACGACGTGTATGTCGGCTATTTCCAGGGCCAGCGGCTGCCCGCCCGCAGCGCGTTCGGCACTGACGGGCTGGCAAGGGGCGCGCCGCTGGAAATCGAGTGCATCGCAAGCTTCGAATAAGCGGGAAGCCCATCGCGACCTGCATCAAGGTTCGCCCTTCGACTCCTGCATCCGCCGCTCCGCGAACCATTGCTCCAGCGCCTTGGCGGTGCAGCCGGTGAAGCCATTGCTGCCGATGGCGGAACAACTTCCCGGCAGGGTCTGCCGCTGCACCTGTTCCATGGTCGCGACCTGGCTGCCCCAGCCGGGACCACCCGCCGGTTCGGGCTTTTCGCGCAGCTTCCTGGGGATGCGGTATCGTTCGGATTCGGGCTTGCGCGCGCAGACGATGATCTCGTCGCCTTGCCCCTTCGGGCAGGGATCGTCGCCATAGACGACCAGGTTGAAAATCTTCTGCGGCGGTTCGGCATGGGCCGCCCCGCCGACCGTCAAGGGAGCGAGCGCGGCGGCAGCCATGGAAAGGGTGGTGAGGAGACGCATCGATTCATATTCCTTGTTCGTCCCCCGTTTCCGCCGTCCGGATTGTCCGGTTGCCGACAGCCTATTTCCAGACGCCGCACGGCGGCCAATGCCGTCAGGGCTGCGGCGGCGTCGTTCCTTGCTGCGCGCCCTGCGGCTGGCTTTGCTGCTGTTGCTGGGCAGCCTGCGCCTTCTCCTCGGCCACGGCCTGCGCCTCGATCGCCTTGCTCTCCGCATCGATGGTGGAAAGGCGCCGCGCCCGCTCCGCCTCGACCAGATCCTTCCAGCTTGCATTGTCAGCCGCCTGCCGCTCCGCCTTGGCGAGCCGCGCCAGTTGCGCGAAGCAGCCGGTCGCGCCGCCGCCGCCCACCGGCGAGCAGCTTTCGGTGCCGCTGCGGCCGACATATTCCATCGACTTCACCCGTTCGCCCCAGGCCTGGTGGCTCGGCTGGTTGGGGTCGCCGCGCAGCGGCTCGGGAATGCGGTAACGCTCCTCCTCACCCTTGCGGGCGCAGACGACGATGTCGCTGCCCTGGCTTTGCGGGCAGGGATCGTCGCCATAGACGATGACCAGATTGACGCGTTCCGATCCTGCTTGGGCGGCGGGGGCTTGTTCCTGCGGAACGCTAGGCCCCTGTTGCGCCATGACGGGGGAGGCAGCGCCCAGCAAAAGCATGGCGGCGATCAGGCGGGACTTCATCATGCTTCTCCTCAAATGCGCTTCGACAGGGCGATGGCGGCACGACAGCCCAATCTGATGACGCCCGACAATAAGGGATAGACCGGAGCCTGCTCCGCGCCATGGGCAATGGCCGCGTCACGATGCTCCACCTCCTCTGCCTGAAAATCCGCGATAGCGGTGGAGAGTTCCAGATCGTCCTGCCCCAATTCCTCAAGCTGCTGGGCATAATGGCGGTCGATTTCGGTCTCGATCGCGGCCGTGCAGGCCATGGCGGCGCGCGGCCCGATCGCCGCCGTCACCGCGCCCAGCGCAAAACCGGCCACGTTCCAGATCGGCTGCAAGACCGTCGGCCGCACGCCCCGCCGCGCGATCATCGCGTCGAAATGCTTGCGGTGCCGTTCTTCCTGCGCGGCCATACCGGCGATGAGGCGAGAGTCGGGATGGCGGTCGCCCATGACGGCAAGCTGGCCCGCATAGATGCGGGTCGCGCCGAACTCGCCCGCCTGATCGACGCGCAGCATGGAGGCGCGCTCCGCATCGGTCACGCGGCGGCCTGGACGAGGAAAATCGGGCCGAGGAAAATCCTTTGCGCTCATGCCTTGCTCCCTTTTCTGAGCAGCAGCACCAAGATGAGGAGCGCGGCCGCCCCCGACAAGAGGCCGTTATAGCCCGCCATGGAGATGCCGAACAGGCTCCACGGCGCAACGTCGCAGCGGGTTATCGGCGTCGCCATGATCTGGTTGAGAATATCCGCCGAACTGCCGCCGCCGGGGCTGATCGAACAAGCGGTCAGTCCCTGCCACCAGCCATATTCCACGCCCGCATGGAACAGGCCAATGCCGCCGCCGATGCCGATGGCAAGGCCCGCAAGGCCAGTAAACAGCGCGCTTACGCAGACCTTGCCCCGCGTCGCATAAGCGATCAACGCCAGCGCGATTGCGGCCATATGCGCATAACGCTGCCACCAGCACATTTCGCAAGGATGCAGGCCGCCGACAAACTGAAAGGCATAAGCGCCCGCCAGCATGGCCAAGGGCACGATCAGCGCCAGGGCGCGGGCAAGGGACAGGCTTTTCATAGCGTTCGCTTAAACCGTCCCGCACCTTTCGTCATGCTGAACTTGCGGGGGGGGGGGAAGGACATCGTCTTTATGCGACGCGCTCCCGCGGAGGCAGTAGCGCGTCAGCTTGACAATTATCTTCGCTGTCAGCGCGTCGCGGGTTTCCGGACAGGCACGGCCTGAGCGACAGCAGCCCCCGGCCTGGCCGCGAGACGAGCGATCGTCTTGAGCGCATAATCGAGCTGGAAGTCCTCGACCCCCTTCTTCTTCAATTCCTCCGCCGTCGCGGCGAAGCGCGGATCGTCCTTGCTGTCCTCTTCCAGCGCGGCATTGTCCGTCTTGATCTCGTTGATCAAGTGACGGCGCAGGTCGCTCTCCCGGAACTTCGGGCGGTTCTTGTAATCGGGGTCGCTAAGCTGCGGCACCCGCACATCCGGTTCGATCCCGCCTTCCTGCACGGAACGGCCCGAAGGCGTATAGTAACGAGCCGTGGTGAGTTTGAGCGCCGTGGTGTTGCTCAAGGGGAGCATGGTCTGGACGCTGCCCTTGCCGAAGCTGCGCTCGCCCATCACCAGCGCGCGATGCTGGTCCTGCAGGGCGCCCGCGACGATTTCCGACGCCGAAGCAGACCCAGCGTCGACCAGAACGATCATCGGCAGGCCCTTCGCGTCGTCACCGGGTTTGGCATAATAGCGCTCGACATCGCCCTTCTGACGCCCGCGCTGCGACACGATCTCGCCGCGTTCCAGGAAGGTGTCGCTGACCGACACGGCTTCGTCCAGCAGGCCGCCGGGGTTGGAGCGCAGGTCAAGAATATAGCCGGTCGGCTTGCGGCCCAGGCTCTTGTCGATGCTGCGGATCGCCTGACGCACGTCCGCGCCGGTATTGGCCGAGAAGCTGACGATGTTGATGACGCCGATGCCGTCCTTCACTTCCCACTTCACCGGCTTCAACTGGATGATCTCACGGGTGAGGGTCAGGTCGATCGGCTTGTCGCGGCCGGGGCGGACGATAGTGAGCTTGATCTGCGTGCCCGGCGCTCCGCGCATCTTGTCGACCGCTTCATCCAGCGTGCCGCCATAGATGAGCTGCCCGTCAAGATGGGTGATATAGTCGCCCGCCTTGATTCCCGCGCGCCAGGCCGGAGTATCCTGCGTCGGCGCGATCACCTTGACCGCGCCGTCCTCCTGCGTGACGGAAAGGCCGAGGCCACCATAGCTGCCCTCGGTCTGGGTGCGCAGATTCTGGAAATCGCGAGCGTCGAGGAAGCTGGAATGCGGATCGAGGCTGGCGAGCATGCCATCGATCGCGCCCTTGATCAGCTTTTCATCGTCGACCTTCTCGACATAGTCGCTGCGGACTTTCTGGAACACGTCCATGAACTCGTCCAGCGCCTTGTAGCTGCTCGCCTCCCCATCAGCGAGCGCCGCGGTGGTGGCGGGAATAAGCGCGAGCGCGCCGAGGGCAACGGCGCCCCGGAAGAAATTGGATTTCATGCTTGTCCTGAGTCCTGGCATCGAGGGAACAGTATAGGGCATTTCCTTGCAGACGCAAAAAGCTTGGTGGGGGAGAGGGATTGTTGGAGCGGCGTGACCAGACGACGACGGCGGACGGCCAACTTCAGACCATTTCCCAAAAAAGCGAAAAAGGGCCGGCGTCGCCGCCAGCCCCTTCTTTCCCGCTATGGCAACCACCGTCAGCCGACGAAGGCGCGCTCGATCACATAAGCGCCCGGCGCCGCATTGGAGCCCTCGGCAAAGCCATGTTCCTCGAACCAGGCGCCGAACTGCTTGATCATTTCCATGCTGCCGCACATCATGATCCGGTCGGTTTCCGGATTGAACTGCGCTTCGCCTGCTATGCCTTCGAACAGCGCCCCCGTTTCGACCAGCTTGTCGATGCGGACATTGTTCCGGAACGGCTCGCGCGTCACGGTCGGTACATAATGGAATTGCGTCGCCGCCTGTTCGGCCACCAACGGATCCTCCGCCAGCTTGCCCGACAGTTCGTCATGGAAAGCCAGATCGCTTACCCGGCGGACGGAATGCACCACCACGACCTGCTCGTAAAATTCATAGACGTCCGGATCGCGCGCCAGGCTGAGGAAGGGCGCAAGCCCCGTGCCGGTCGACAGCATGAACAGCCGCTTGCCCGGCAGCAGCGCGTCCGTCACCAGCGTGCCGGTCGGCTTGCGGCCCAGATAGATCTGGTCGCCCGGCTGGATCAATTGCAGCTTGGAGGTCAACGGGCCGTCCTGCACCTTGATCGACAGGAACTCCAGTTCCTCATCCCAGGCAGGGCTGGCGACCGAATAGGCGCGCAGCAGCGGCTTGCCATTGTCGCCCTGCAGGCCGATCATCACGAACTCGCCGGAACGGAAACGAAAACTCGCCGGCCGCGTGATGCGGAAGCTGAAAAGATGTTCGTTCCAATGCCGCACCGACAGCACGGTTTCCACTGAAAGCGCGCCGGTCGGTTCCAGCACCGGCTTTTCGATCGTCACGTCGTTCAAAACCTTTTCCCCTGCCAAATCCAGGGCGACCGTCGCCCGTAAGAGCGTCAGTTGCGTGGGCTTCGCAATAAGCTATGCAGCGCGAATGCCCCCTGGGACGTTTCAAGGCAAGGCGAAAAAAACTTGTCGGTGCGAAAGCTGGCGATCATCCGCGCCGGATTCAGGACCGCGGGCAAAGGGGCGGCGCCGCGCGGCGCGCCGGAACGCAGCAAGGAAGATTGCGCGGTTCCACAGCATGCAGAGCGCGATAGCTGGGCGCGCACGCGCCGTCCTGCGTCCATTCTCCGGACAAAAATTGGCTCTGCGCCTGTGCATTGCCGCTTAATATGGCTGCAATGGCGGCACTGCCGCGCAGCATATCCCCCATCATGATGAATTCCCCTGCTTGCCGAGCGCCGACACGCCCGTCCCCGCAGCAAGGCCATAGCCATTTCCCTATCGAAAGGCATACCCCATCATGGGTATGCCTTCATGTTCGGCTATAAAATGTGAGATTATCTGCGTTAGCCGAACAGCCCCTTGGCCAGACCGCCCAGTTCATTGAGCGGATTGCCGTCGCCGTCACGGTCGAACAGGCCGCCGATTTTCGACAATATGGCTTCGGGACCACCGAAATGCGCGAACAGTTCCTGCAGCTTGTCCGCCGACACGCCATGTTCGGCAGCCGTGGTCGCCAGGGCAGCGACATCCGTTTCGCCCGAAGCGATCTTGCCGCCGATTTCGCTCATCAACGCCTGCATTTGTTCAGGCTGCAGGCCCATCTTCGCGGCAACCGCCTCCAGACCACCGAAATTGCCCATCAGATCATCAAACATAGCCATAGGAAATATCCCGCTGAAAGTTCGATGCATGATAACATTCCGCGCTGCCGACAGAAAGCGAAAGAGGCCGGGAGATTGCTCCCCCGGCCCCTTTCGTTACGGATCGCTATGGCGTCAGGCGGCCGTCAGCGCCGCTTCGCGCACCGATGCGTCGACATGGTCCTCGAACTGGGCGAAATTGTCCACGAACTGCTTCACCAGCTTGCCGGCGGTTTCGTCATAAGCCGCCTTGTCGGCCCAGGTCGCACGAGGATCGAGCATCGCCGTCTCCACGCCCGGCACCGCGACCGGCACCTGGAAGCCGAAATTCGGATCGGTGCGGAACTCGGCATTGTTCAGGCTGCCGTCGAGCGCTGCGTTGAGCAACGCGCGCGTGACCTTGATCGGCATGCGTTTGCCGACGCCATATTTGCCGCCCGTCCAGCCGGTGTTGACCAGCCAGCAAGTGACGCCGCCCTTGTTGATCCGTTCTTTGAGCAGATTGCCGTAGACGGACGGGTGACGCGGCATGAACGGCGCGCCGAAGCAGGTGGAGAAGGTCGCGGACGGCTCCGTCACGCCGATCTCGGTCCCCGCAACGCGCGCGGTATAGCCCGAGAGGAAGTGATACATCGCCTGATCCGGGGTCAACCGCGCAATCGGCGGCAGAACCCCGTAAGCGTCAGCGGTGAGGAAGATGATGTTCTTCGGCACCGGCCCCAGATTCTTTTCCGACGCATTCGGGATGAAATCGATCGGATAGGAACCGCGGCTGTTCTCGGCCAAGCTGTTGTCGTCCAGGTCGATCTCGCGCGTTTCCTCGTCGATCACGACATTTTCCAGCACCGTGCCGAACCGCTTGGTGGTGGCGAAGATCTCCGGCTCGGCATCGGCCGACAGGTTGATCATCTTGGCATAGCAGCCGCCCTCGAAATTGAAGACGGCGGTGTCCGACCAGCCATGCTCGTCATCCCCGATCAGCGTGCGGCTGGCATCGGCCGACAGGGTGGTCTTGCCGGTGCCGGACAGGCCGAAGAAAACGGCGGTGTCGCCATTGGGGCCGATATTGGCCGAACAGTGCATCGGCATCACGCCGCGCGTCGGCAGCAGATAGTTGAGGATGCCGAAGACCGACTTCTTCATCTCGCCCGCATAGCGAGTGCCACCGATCAGGATCAGCTTCTCGGTGAAGTTGACCGCGATCACAGTTTCGCTGCGGGTGCCGTGGCGGGCCGGATCGGCCTGGAAGGTCGGCAGGTCGATGATCGTATATTCGGGCGCGAAGCCGGCCAGCTCGTCCGCGCCCGGACGGACCAGCAGCGTGCGGATGAACAGATTATGCCAGGCAAATTCGTTGATGACGCGCACATTGACGCGATGTTCGGGCTGCGACCCGCCGAAAAGATCGGCGACGTAGAGCTTTTCCTTCTGACCCAGCGCCGCGAAGAAATCAGCCTTGAGCGCGGCGAAATGCTCCGACGTCATGGGCACATTGGTCTTGCCCCACCAGACGGTGCTTTCGGTTTCCGCATCTTTGACGATGAATTTGTCGCTGGCGCTGCGGCCAGTATGCTTGCCGGTCTTGACGACCAGCGGGCCGTCCTTGGCCAAAATGCCTTCGCCATTGGCGAGCGCGGCTTCGACGAGGGGCGCGGTGCCCAGATTCCAAAATTG
>Ga0255338_1001510_pt1 | contig 43478 bp, 42 predicted proteins | sample MeOH1_35cm_T4_19_FD_203715 | JGI IMG/M metagenome (GOLD analysis project Ga0255338, IMG submission 203715) | Sandy soil microbial communities from University of British Columbia, Vancouver, Canada - MeOH1_35cm_T4_195 | ecosystem: Engineered > Artificial ecosystem > Sand microcosm > Unclassified ... | reverse complement strand
ACGACCTGGCTGAGATCAGAGCTCTCGCAGTGGAGGCGGAACATCAGAAGAAGGGACTTGGCAAAGGGATTGTTGAGAGACTGGTTCTTGAGGCTAAAGCCTTGGGTTGTAGTCAGGTGTTTGCACTTACCTATCAACCTGGGTTCTTTTTAAAGTGCGGTTTTAGCCCGGTCCACAAGGACTCCCTGCCGCAAAAGGTGTGGAAGGAGTGTATTAACTGTGCTAAATTCCCCAATTGTGATGAGAGCGCGGTTATTCTAGCCTTATAGCGAAAAGATCACTGGTTTTTCTAATTGCAGGAAATTTGGAATCGAGTGTCGAACTATCCAAGTATTTTTGCATCAATTTACACTGGATTTCGCAATCTTAAATATGTGCAGGTTGGAAGAAGGTGACCTTGTGGGACCTGAAGCTGATCAGGATTCTCAACCTTTTGTGGAGAAGCCAGGGAGTAGGGCGAAAAAACGCGGTTTGCGGGGGAAATGGTTGCTTTTTGGAGCAGTTGCAATTTTCTTTATTATCCTTGCAGCGGGCGCTTTTGGGGTAAACCAGGTGGTTTCTAATTCCAGTCTTTGCGTCAACTGTCATGAAATGCGGCCCGAATACTATACTTGGCAGCTTTCTTCTCACAGCAAGGTAGCCTGCACTGATTGTCATCTTCCCATAGACAGTCGTGGGCGAATGGCCCGCAATTTCGCTGGCCTGCGATTAATCGTCAAACATTATCTGGGTAATTATCAAGTTCCAATTCTTGTTTGGCAGCCAGTTTCCCAAGACAACTGTCTCGCTTGCCATTCGAAAAACCGCCAGGCAACTCCTTCAGGAGACATTAAGATCAGTCATATCAATCACGATAACAAGGGAGTGGGCTGTGTGAGCTGCCACAGCGGGGTTGCTCACGGCAGGATTGTGGAACGGGGCAAAATTTCGGAAGTGAAGCCGCAGGACTGGAATCAACAGCTGGCTGCTAAAGAGGTTCAGTCTTCGGATATCAAACCAAAAATGATTCAATGTCTAACTTGTCACCGAGAGTGGAAAGTCTCCACTCAATGTGAAAAATGCCATTCCAGGATTCCCACCCCTCCATCTCACCTGCCTGGTACGTGGAGGACAATGCATGGTAAAGCTGCGTGGGAAGATGTCAACCAGTGCAGTCATTGTCACTACGAACAGAGCCTGGGGGATAACTTTGACAAGCAGCGAGTTTCGGACTATATCCGGGCCAATTCGTTTTGTGTAAATTGCCATCTTAAATATAAACCACCTAACCATACCGCAACCTGGCCACATGACCATTCCGGAGAGGTTATCAGGGGACAAGTGCCATACTGCATCGTGTGTCATGACATAAATAAGCCTCAGGGTGGTACTTCCCCTAATGGTACATTTACTTATTGTAATAAATGTCACGGTCAATACCGTGTGGGAGACCGGCAAGTTATGAAAATATGAAGGCTTTTATATGGAACGAACTCCCGCTTTTTAAGCGGGAGTTCGTTTTTTCTTTGGTGTGCGGTGGTTCTTTTGGCGCAGCATTATACTCGTTTTCGCACGTAGAATATCATGCAATAGCTGCCACTGAGCTTCGAGTATGGCGGAAGAAAGTTCACTTTCGACTAAACCTCTGCGCAAAAAGTAGCCGCGAGTGGAAATCTCGAATTCGCGCAGGAAATCTAAAGCTTCTTGTTCGGCATTGGTCATCGAAATCTTCCTTTCTCAAAGAAAAACGCAGTTGCAAGTAATAATTCATGTTTTAGCAGTCTATTTAGTAGGTAACTATAGTTTAATTCAGCTTTAGCGCAAAATATGTTGCAATTAGGAGGGAGTCCAAGGGTTTTTTTGTAGAAATTTTGTTCCCCCTGTTATGTTAGTTCTTGATGCCGCAGTCCCGGATATATCAAATAGCGGTTAGCCCGGCGTTGGTGCTTGCGGGCTAATTCCTTTTCCCCTATATGTGTGTAACAATCCGCCAGGTTGTACAGCAGGGAGGCTTTGACACTAAGTTTTATGAACAAATTGTTTAGAAAGCCCGTTCCGGTATGTGGTAAACCGGGTGAGGCTGAAAATAACAGGGCCAATTCCAAATGTTGGAGGGCTTGCAAGAAGTCGTTGCCTTGCAAATAGGCTTTCCCGCACAGCCAGTGCACTACCGGATGTTTCTGAGTGAGAACTGGTTCCAGGCAGGCAAGTGCTTCTGCGGATCTACCCTGATCGAGGTGAAGCTCGGCCAGTGTGGTATGTACAAAAGGATCGCTGCTATTCAGAAAGGCTTGCAACAAAGCTTCTGACCGAGCTATGTCCCCAAGCACATAGTACATTTCACTAGCAGCAATTGCGGCTGATCGTGCGGACAGGTTGCTTGCTGAAATACGTCTGGCGATGCTGCGGCTCGTTCGAGCTATGTCCGGGGCAATGAAGCACTGCTTATTTAGGGTGGCCAGATAGGAAAGGATCAAGCCGGCTGCCAGGAGCAGGAAGCCGGCATAAAGGTTTATGGCCAGGCTGGTGAGAAAAGCGAGCAGGGTTGTTCCGACACAGAGAAAGGTTAGAAAATGAAGTTTTTGAACGTAAACCAGCTCCCTGGGGAATTCCACCATATCACCTCCGTCTATTTACAGACTTCCTTTTATAGCTATGCACAACCAAGGAAAAACTTTCCCAAAATAATATCCAGGCTCCAATCTCACCCCGCTGGGGGTTAAGGCTGGGTCCTGGATATAAGTTTACCAATGCTCACTGGGATGACCGAAGAACTCGTGGCAGATGTTGTTTACCAGGTCAAGTTGAGAGTCCGGCGCAAAGACGTACAGACGCCAAAGTTTTTCATACTGTCGTTCGAGGTATTGAATATCTTCAGGGGGGGAAGGGGTGAGTGCATTGAGTTTCCTCAGGCCATCTTTCGTGAGTACCGGGATCGCTGCTTCGCGGAAGGCTCGATCCCCTGGGCAGTAGACAATTACCTGGGAAGGTTGTAAACCTGCCGCAAGGGAGATCTCCGCTTCAAGTTTGGCCCGCGCACTTCCGCCTTGGTGATAGCGTTCGATAAGAGCCGCCCTCTCTTGTCGGTTCAAGGTTTCGGCGGAAAGGATGTAAGCTCTTTTTAACAGGCGGCGTTTTTCCACTGCTTCGATTAACTCTCGGATAGCGGGCTGGTGTTTTGACCCCAGATTTCTTAGATGTTCAAACAGTGTGTAATCCCCAAGATAAAGCAGATCTTGTTCCTGGAGGCCGTATTCCAGGGCGATTTCCAGGGCCTTGGAAATCATGGCCCCCGATACAACCTTGGCGTGGTGAAAATATACCCGTTCAGTCAGGTAGTAGCGCAGGCGAAGCAGGTGGAGGATTTCGGACTTCACATCCGGCCTGTCCATGTTGTGCTTAACCATGTTCAAAGCTAACTGGCCTTCCTCGACATGAAAATGTCTAAATATGCGAGGATCGTAAGTTTGTGCTAACCCCGCCATATAGGCATCACGGCGCAGGTAATCAAGCAAGTCTGCATCAAGAGCGGATGAGATGATTTGTGCAGGCCAGTCCTGGGACTTGCCGTTTAATAGGGGAGCAATTTCGTTTAATAGCCCGATAGAAGCCAGAATACGACCTAAAGGACCATCCTTGTGGAGAAAATGTTCCAAACGAATCCCTTTGTCGTGTCGGGAGAAAATCTTGCGTTCATCTTCAAAGGTGTGCCCGAATGGAATGTGGGTAACATCATGCAGAAGAGCTCCAATGCTTATGAGTTTTTTAGTTTGCGCAGATACTCGTTGACCGGAGTCCTGGATCGCCTCAATAATTCTCTTGGAGACGGCCATGGTTCCCAGGGAATGTTCAAAGCGAGTATGGGTACAACCGGGATAAACGAGGTAGGCTGTTCCCAACTGCTTGATTGCCCTCAGACGCTGCAGTTCCGGGCTGTCGAGTACTTTAGCTTCATCCTGGGTCAGTTCTATGTCACCGTGTATAGCATCGCGAATAATCATGGATAAACCTCTTCCTTTGAGTTCTGCTGCCTATTGTAGCCCAGCAGCGGGAAAAGCCCATATCCCAGGAAAGTTGGGGTACGGTCTTCACTCTAATTATATAATAGTAGAAAATCTATCTCAACTGTTGTTGGACTGAACTCTTGGGCAATCTTTGCCAGGGGAACCATTTGGATAACGATATGGTAACCGGTTCCATACCCTTCAGGCAGATCATAAAATGGATCATAGTCAATCTGAAGGAGGAGACCGTGATGGGGGAAAACAGTAGATGCTCTGCCTGTGAGTCGAATAATCTGAAAGAAAATGTGCCAATGAACATACCGTCGATTCATTTTTTGTCCGGAATCTTAGCCAAATCCAAACCAATACGCGCCACGGTCTGCCTGGATTGCGGTAAAGTAGACTGCTATGTAGAAAATTCGCAAGAGCTTATAGACAAAGAATTGGTTCGTAATACCAAGTCCAATTTTTTGCCATTTGTACTGTTCGCCTTGTTTGTCCTCTCTCTGCAGCTTGACTAACAGCAAGAAATGCGCGCTTCGTTTTTCCTCAGCGCGCATTTCAGTGCCCGTGATCGATATACTCGGCTAATGTTGCCGAGTATATACTTTCCTGAGGAAAAAATAATGGGAAAAAATTGATTGAATGGAAGGAAATTGAAAAAGGATCTTGAAGTAGTAAAGGCGTTATTTTTACTGGACTAAGGCCGGCCTACAGGGGGAAGGGGCAGAATAGATGCCAAACGGGCAATGGCCCGAGAAAAGTTGACCGGTAGTCAGTCCTAGTTTAGCGGTGGAGAAAGGAGATGTGTCGTACCCGGGAAAAGTTTGGAAGGTAAGCCAGGAACCAGATGGTTGGCGGAAATGGCCCAAGACTGAACCTGGGATTGAAAGAATTAGCCGGCGGCAGCCCATTGCTGTTTAGCGTCGGTCAATTAAGCGGGGAAATGGTCTGGGCTTGATATGTGGAGTTAATACCCTGTAAATCGCGGTTTTTATCCAGTCCAACCGGAAAAAACCGGGATTAATAGAACCGGCGCCGGTTCAAAGTTAAGTCGAGAAGAAGCCATACTGCTGCCTGCAGGTGGTTTGGGCGGCACTTGCCTGGACTGAGCTTAGTAAGGTCGGGAAGGCTCAGGCGTAAATCCGGGTAAGGAAGCCCGCAATACGCTTCGAAGCTGAGTTGAGCGGGGTGGAGCACCCTGCTGCACGGAAAACTTGGCGGTCGAGCAGTTGAGTTTGTCAGCACCGCAATGCCAGCGGTCCTGCGAAAACCTGGTGCGGTCCAAATGATATTCCAGCGGGCGGCCCACTGTTAAACAAAATACGCCTGAAAAAGCCTTTGCAAAATCGACCCCGGAACTGTGTGCGTTTCGGGGTCCTTTTTTTATCATAGACCCACCTGTATAAAGACTGTTTTCTAAACTTTGTAAGATTAGCAGGAAAATGTGTACTAGGCGGCGGATTACTAATAAAAAGTTAATTTAAGCCAAATACTGCAATGGGGGTAATAACCTTGGGTCTTAAGCTGTCCGCCTGGATGTGTATTCTCCTGCTTCTCTTTGGCTTGACCGCCTGTCAAGCCGGAAGTAAAGGAATAAAATCGCTCGAATTATATAAATATCCCGCGGTACTCATACCTGCTCCAACAAAAGCAATTCTCACCAGGAACAATTCCAAATCAGGGGCAGCGGAGGAGATTGCGCTAACCAAGGCCGATCTCTCTCCTCTAATGAGGGTGGTGCGCTCTGCCGTGGATACCTCATTAAGGCAGGATAAACCGAAATCAGATGCATGGAATGAAAACAAGAAGTTTAGTCTGCTGTTCGAATACGAAACTGAAGTTGAGTTGGAATTGGTGGTTGCGGATAAGCCGATAAATCTGACAACCAAGAAAGTACTTATAAGTCTCGAACACAACCTGATTTTGGTTGAGGCTAAAACCGAGGTAAGAGAATATTCCGGCTTGCAGTTTAGTGATGCCTTTCGAACGTTCTTGCAGGCCTATAATCAAGACTCCGGTTTTCCGCTTCCACCTGCGAAAAAGGATGGGATGGACGTCGAAAAAATTCCTTTAGCCAAACCGGGAAGGTCCGGGGTGGAGTTCCTGCCTCCGGCAGAACCAAAGGCTGAACGTTCTGCTCCGCATTAATGTGGTTTCCCCACCTTAACCAAGTAAGAGTTTGTGTAGATATTGTTGTTTGTGAATTATTTCAGTTATTCGGCAGGAGGTTTACAGTTGTATGTCGAATCGCTTTATACTCTGCAATGAAAACTCATAGGGGGGTAGTTCAGTTGGTGAACGACAAAGAACAAAAAGTTAGTTTGTTTCGCCGTTTGTTTGGGATGGAAAATTCTGAAGAAGTAAATCCAAACGAGAAGGCTGATATAGAAGAAAATTCTGAAAGGGTTTCTTCTTTAAAGGTGAAAAGCACGGTATATCCTGATGCTGTGCAGGAAAACGTTGAGTCCCTGCCGGAACCACTGAAGGCTGCAACTGAGCCTGGCATTAAAAGCAAACAACCTGAAGTACAGGTTGTTGAAACTACCGCACAGCGGCCTGGAGTGGGTATGCAGGCTGGAACAGGCTTAAACCAAAGGGATACAGACGGGCCGACTTGGGAAGAACTTTTAAACAAGATCGCACCTCCGGTCTCCCCCGCGGTGGATAAACGCTCTGAAGCCACGACTGTAAGCTCAGGTACTGGACATTTTACTCTGGAGTCACAGGAAGCCAAGTCATTGAGAATGCCCTGGGATGGAGCAGAAGTCGGCAGTGCGGAGTTACCCTGGGATAAAAGGGAAGCAGGATCCACAATTGAGGCGGAGACGAACAGGGCTGAAGCTCAAGTAGTAACAGAACCTGAGCGTTCGGCAGAAACGGTTCAAACACAGATTGTTGCCAGCAAAGCACGGGAAGGTTCGGAGCAGATATCTGCTGTGCCTCCTGCCGTTGAGCAAGAACTGCTTATCACATCGGACGAAGAAATTGACCCGCAAGTCCTACCCCAGGAGACAATCCTGCCCCAGGAAAAAGCGCCTATTCAGAACGAACAGGTTACCTGGTTATTGCAGCAAGCCGAGGAAATTGCCAGCAAGGGAGAATTAGAGAAGGCAGAGAAGCTATTGGAAGTTGCATTTGCCTTAGAGCATCATCCCGATGTGCTGTTGGCCCTGGCCAAGCATGAGACCCTGGCTGGTAACCTGGAAAAGGCTGTCAACTTTGGTATGCAATCGATTGAGTTATATGCCGATTCCGCAGAGGCGGTTGCTCTACTGTCACGGCTGGCTGCATTGGGAGCGAATCTGGATCCTGACCGGCTTGCGGCGTTGAATCCAGGTTCGGCCAATTGTTGTCTGGAGCTTGCTAAGCTCTGTCTCTCCAGCGACTACCTGACTCAGGCGCAAAATCTTTTTGCTAAAGCCCAAGCCAGAGGGGTGAACCTTGATGACCTTCGTGCTGACCTTGGTTGTCTGTGTGAACGCTTGGGTGATACCTCGCAGGCTAAAGAACACTACTGCAGGGAATTGGAGCTTAGAAGGAATCCGTCTGTTGCCAGGCGTTTGTTTGACATATATCTATCTACAGATTCTTATTTTGCAGCAGAAGAGCTTGCTGCTGTTCATTTCGTTGGCGAACTGGAGCCCGAGACCGTCCAGAGGCTGGCCCGTTTAAATCTTGTTCTTGGTAAGTCCTTATTGGACAAGCGGGAACTGGACAATGCTCTTGATAAATTTACTGCTTCCCTGCAAATGGGAAATGAAGATGCCAAGGGTTGGGTTGTCAGTACCTTATGTTCCATTGCCGAGCAAAAATTGTCTATTGATCCCAGTGCCGCACAGGAGTACCTGGAAGAGGCCTTGAAACTGGGCGGGGATGAGTTCGAAATTACTGGCAAATTGATCGCCAGCTACTCCAACTCCGGAAACGATTCTAAGGCCCTGGAACTTTTGCAGAACTTGCATGCTCAGGAGCCTGAGAACAGAGAGATCACGCTGCAACTTGTCAAAGCTCTTCAGAAGACCGGGGAGATGGACAGGGCTGTAGAACTTTTGGAAACTCTGGTTTCAACCGGGGCTGTCGATCAGGATACACGGGAGCTGTTGTTTAATTATTACCGCAGCCAGGGGAGATTCGAGGAGGCCAGACGTCAATTAAAGGCCTTGTATTCTCCAGGAAGCGAGGGCTTTGAGGCTGGTCTGCAGTCCCTTGTATGGGAAGAAATCCGGTTTATGGTGGAACAGGGTGATTTCACCAAGGCTTGGGAAGTATGCAGTGCGGAACTGCGTGCAAAGCCAACTGCAGAAGTATTGGGAATGGGCATGAAAATCCTTTCCCAGAGGGTTGATGCCTTGGCGGTTGAGAACAAGGTCAATGAAGCCTTGGAGGCGCTTGAAGAAGGTCGGACTTTGGGATTCAATGTGCTGGACCTTGGGTTGCAGGAAGCCGCACTTTATGAGTCGATCGGGAATGACAGGGCAGCTTTGAGTGTCTACGAAGCTATTGCCAAAAAGGCTCCTGAGGTATGGGGAAAGATCAAGGAATTGTACTTGAAGGCGGCTACACGGGAATATTTGGCAGGAAATCTGACGGAGGCCAAAAAACTTCTGGAGGACGCTTACGCTAAATTGCCGAAGAATGAAGAGGTCTGCAGGGCACTTGGAGTATTATATCAGGAGACGGGCCAGTTTGCTTTGGCGGCTGCTTTAGCGCGAGATTCCATGGAAGAAAATGAAATTCAAGTTCCGACAGATCACCTAAACGTGTTGCGCCCACATTCATATCGCCGGATTCGTTTAGGATAGGGGGGATTTTCAGATGATTGGAGAAGATCGTAAGATTGGAATGCATATCGGCAGTGGAAATTTTGCACTTGCCTTCTTTCGAGTAATAGGTCAATTTGCAAGCTCGGAAGTAATTCGTGTGAGTGACGGGGGTGGAAGTCACCTGCAAATGCCGTCCCTTATTCATTTCCCGCAGGATGCTGCTGCACCGGAGATAGGCCGTAATGCTAAGGTGAAATGGGTCAAATTTGCGGAGACGGTTTATTCTCCGCTCAGGCTGCTAGCGGAGGATCAGCACGAAGTGCAGGTGGGTCAGGACCAAATACCTGTGGACAAACTGATCTCACGCCTGGTGTATGAAGTGCGGGACCAAGCAGGGCTGTTTGGTGATTTTTCGCAGTGTTCCGTGGCTTACCCTGATTACCTTACCACGGATCAGTTAAACCTACTTAAAGGTGCGATACGCTCGGAAATTCCTGAATTGGAGGACCGACATTTTGTTCCGTCCAGTTTTTCGGTGTTGTTTGATATGCAGCTGCACCAGGCTCGCTACAATCTGGGCTACCACAAAATGGAGTTTTCTGTTCCCAAAAAAGTATTAGTTTTGGATGTTGGGGAGTCTTTCACTACTGCCAGCACTTTTGAGGTGGTAGAAGTAGGCCAGGAACTGGAAGCAAGGTATCTTTCCAAACCTAGCAGCATTAAGGTCGGTGGGCGAGATTTTGATGCCAGGTTTGCGGAATTTCTACTCGGTCTAGCGGTTGCGAAGGGTAATCTTACGGAAACGGATATCACGACTGAACTTAAAAGGCAGGTTCAGTTGGATGCGGAAAAATGCAAACGAGATCTTGTGGAGAAAGTAGATGCGCAGGTTATTAGTACTCATCTGCCTCCAGCTAAAATGAACGATCTGTCCGTTCCAGTCCGTATTTATGGTCCTTCCGGCAAGAAAATTCTGGATGAGGAAGTAACCAAACAACAATATGAAGATGCTGTTTTCCCAGCAGTTGCCTCGATTAACGAGGGAATTCCCTGTGTCTTACAGGCAGTTAGTGGCACCTTGCAGCTTGCTGGCTTACGGCCAGGGGATGTTGACGAGGTGCTGCTCGTAGGTGGCATGGCGAGAGTACATATTTTGGCTCAGGTCTTAAAGCATACTTTTGCTAAAATTCCGCGGGAGTTTGCCAATCCAGAGTTGTGCGCTGTGCGCGGAGCATCCATTTACCACGATATGGTAAGCAGCCCGTTGGAAATGCGGCTGTAGAAGTATTAATACCGTACTTGGCTTATAGACCGGTGCCAAGATGTTGTGGTCGGCGGTGCAATGTATGGCGAGGGTAATAGAAACTGAGGTCTTTACGAATGACTTAGGTAATTTTGCTGCGATGAATAAACGGGTAATCGCTGTTTTGCAGGAGCTGATCAAACTTAAGGGGGCAGTGTTGGAAACACGTCGGAGCGGTATGGTCTGGAAACTGCTCTTTTTTCTGGGTTGTTTTGTCAGCTTCAGCCTGATCGTGGCAGAAATTCAGTCCGCAGGACGACATTTTATATTTTCCATCTGGTTGTACGCAGGGGTGTTATCACTTGACCTTCTGGGGATTGTCAAGGTACGAAGCTCCCTCTTGGCAGCTCAGAAAGCTCTGGTCAATTTCGGGGTGGTAAGGCATCATTTGGTGGGAATGATTGAGGTGGGTTCGGTTTGTATCTGTACGGAGGAGTGTGATTGTAAAGCAAGGCTGCGCCGTCAGGTTTTAATCGAACATGGGATAAGCTTGTATTAATGATAAAGCCTGGGTGGTTTGTACCATCCAGGCTTTTGAACTTCTAGAACTCGATTGCTGCTTCATCCCGGTCTAGTTTTTCCAGACAGTCCTTAAGCCGGGTTCTGAGATTCGGGTCAGTAGTTGCTTCGCGCATCTGGCGCAATAGGTCGATGGTGCGGCGGAAAATGCTGATAATGTCACCTTCGTCAAGATTACAGAGCTTTTGAACTTCTTCAAAGCTTGTGCCTTGGCTCCAAGCGTGGGCAAGGGGGGCAACCCGATGGTCAAAGCGGCAGGTGCCTTCTCCACAAACCCTTTCCAGATCTTTAATAATCTCCCACACCGGGGCCAGGTCAAGTACCTGCACCCGCGAGAAATAATCGCTTTTGCGGGCTTCGAAATCCACACAGGCTAAGAGCGCATTCAACTGGTCGTCGTCAAGCTGCGGGAAGATGTCGTTAAACATCAATTCGGTCACCAGGAGTTCCTGAACATAGATTTTACTGGCACACTGTCCCCTGACTAAGAGTTCGCGCTCCCGCAGATAGCCCAAGCTTGTGAGGTTCTCTTTTTTGCGGTAGTAGTCTCTTAGAAAGACATCCTGAGCTGGAGAGACTGCCAGACGTTTCTGAAGCACCCTAACCGAGTTTTCCAGCTGATGATACGGTTTTGCCGCTCGACGGCACCCTTCCAGCTTTTCGGCCGGGCAATCTTTGGGTTCCTGAGTTAGAAGCTTTTCCAGTTGACGTATTTTCCTGGCTAGCTCACGGCCATAAGTTTTCTGTTGACGGCGCGGTCCCAAGGAGGCGTGAGCTTTTCTAAGTCTGGCTAATTCCCTGGATTTTGGGCCGTGTTTTACTGGACAGTGGTAAGAGGATACTTCCGGACAAACCTGCCCTGTCAGTTTAGTCAAATTCTTTTCGGTTTCTTCCAGTTCACTTCGCAGGCCCTGAAAACTTTCCCTGTTCACATAAGAAGCAAAACTTCGCTCAAAATAGGTCGCGATCTGGTTTTCATTAAGGGACTGGGTTAAATTCAGGACAGTGTTGTAGGAGAGTTTGAACTGGCTGGTAAGAGGTTCGAGCTTTTTAATGTCGAAAGCCGAAGGTGGATTTTTCTCGAGATAATTGAGATCTACCAGGGCAAACGAAAAACCCTTTTCGTCGATACCCCTGCGCCCCGCCCGACCGGACATTTGAAAGAATTCATGATTGGCAAGGGCTCTAAAATTCCTCCCGTCAAATTTCTCCAGAGAGTCAAAACAGACCGATTTTACGGGGTAATTAATGCCAACGCTAAAAGTCTCGGTGCAGTATAAAACCTGGATAAGACGCTCAGAAAATAATTCTTCCACAATGCTCTTTTGCCCGGGTAATAGCCCTGCATGGTGAAAGGCAATACCTTTGGTACAAAGACGCCTCAGCAGACGGGTGGAGGTGCTCCAGTCTTCTTCCGGGCCAAAATAGCGAATGAAATACTCCTCGATGCGCCGACGTTCAGCTGTACGCAAAAAGTTGCTCTTGATTGACAACTCTTTTGCCTTAAGTGCGCACTGCTTGCGGCTGAACACAAAGTAAAGGGTGGGCAGGTATTGTGATTTAATTGCGTCAATCAAATCGAGGTGAGTGGTAGACTGAAAGGCTTGCCCACTCCCTTCAAGCTTGATGTCCGGTGCGTGGGTGCGATAATAGTTCCAGATTCCGTTTAGATCACTAAGCCCGGTTTCTTTGGTAAAGTAGAAGTAATCAAGCGGAACTGCCCTGCGCTGTTCTTCAATTAACTTGACTTGTTCGTTGCGCACGGAACCCATCCAGGCCACCAACTGTCTGGCGTTTGCTATGGTGGCGCTCAGTCCCAGAATTTTGATTCCGGGAGGGGCAAGAATGATGGACTCTTCCCAAACTGTCCCACGGTCCTCATCGTTAAGCCAGTGGATTTCATCCAGGATAACATAAGCAATCTTTGTTAAACCGGGGTCTTCGGTGATAACCTGGTTGCGGAATATTTCCGTGGTCATGATTAAAACCGGTGCATCCGGGTTAATCACAACGTCCCCTGTCATTATGCCGATCAGTTCCTCGCCAAACTCTGCTTTGAAGTCTTTATACTTTTGATTACTCAGGGCTTTGATGGGAGCGGTATATATGATGCGGCGGCCTTCCTTAATCGTCTTTTCAACCAGGTAATCGGCGACCAGGGTTTTTCCGGTTCCGGTTGGGGCAGATACCACAACTGAATCGCCGGCATCAAGTGCGGTAATGGCCTCCCTCTGAAAGGGGTCAAGTTGCAATCCGCGATATGCTGTCTTCAATCTCGTTCACCTTTCCCCGGTCTAATGTGCCTGCCGGGAGATACTTTACACTTTGATAATTTTAACAAATATATAGTGCTTGGGTCAAATTCTTGGTTATCAAGTCCAGGCATGTTCTTATATCCCCCTAAATATACTTTTTGCAAGAAGGACAAGTGAGGGGGGAGCGAATGTTTACCTGCCGCAAGGAGCTTGAAGAGCTGATGGGTTTAAAGCATCCCAGGAAGGTGTTGATTGAGGAAGCGAGCGAGGCGCCGAGGGCAGCCGAGCGCTTCTTCCGGGGAATCTATTCTGAACCGGAAAAACTCAGGCGCAGCTTGGGCGAACTGCAGAAGGAAACTAACACTATTTTGGAACTGCTTGGTTTTCGAAGGAGCAGGTTGCGGGAGTGGCAGAACGAGCTGCCGTCCGCTGCGCGCGAGGCCCAGGACTATATAAAAGAATCATCCATGGAACTTATAGCACGGCATGAGAGGGCATCCCTGGCTGAAGCCCGGGTGTTAAAAATGCTGCAGGAGCAGGAGGTGGTGGAATTGTTTCCGGTCGAGGAAGAGGTCCTGGGCAGATGGTCTCCAGACCGGATTGTGCTGTTTCCCAGTGTGATCGAAAAGATCGCCTTGTTGTTAAAGCTGTCTAACGACGGGTTGACCAAGGTGATTCTGGTCCATTTTATGGCTCATGAACTAATCCAGGCCGGGGAGGATCGGGACAAAAGAACCTGGGGAAGAAAGGACCTGGCCGGAGAGGGAGTGGAAACGCTTGTGCACTACTACAGCAACCTATTTTACAGGTGCTGCCAGTATAAAGAGCTGGGCCTGATTGAAAGTGCACTGGTCAAATACTTACCCGCAGCCGGCAGGGATGGACGACAGTTACAGGACTTGTCCCGAGAGCAGGTAAGCGCCGCAATGATCTTTTGGCGGCGTCAAGCGAATCTAAGCTTGAAGGAGGTCTTGGCGTATCTGGATGAGTTTAGCTAACTTAATTAGGGGGGGAACATAAACTTGTAGATTCGGTTCACAAAAAAGGACGGGTAAAAGCCCGGTCCCATAAGTCTAAAGCCAGATTTTAAGTTTCTGGGGGTTGAGCAAAGTTATTTTCCCTCGATTTGCCTCAACTACCCCTTCTTTACGCCATTCACTAATGACCCGGTTGACACTTTCTCTAGAGGTTCCAATCAAGTTGGCTAAGTCCTGGTGGGTGAGGTTTAGGCCGATGGTTATCCTGCCGTTGGCCTGAACACCATGTTCGCCCGCGAGTTTGAGCAGAGTTGAAGCAAGGCGGCCATAAACATCTTTCAGCGCGATGTCTTTCAGGGAGACTTGGGCCTGCCTGAGACGTTTGCTCATGATGCGCAGCAAGCTCACCGCAATGTCCGCGTGCTCCAGAATGATTCTTTCGATGTCTTGATTATGGATGATGCCGATCTGGGCATCATCGATTACTTCGGCAGTGGCTGGGTATGGCCCTCCGTCAAACAAAACTACCTCAGCAAATACATCTCCAGGACCACGGAAGGCCAGGATTTGCTCTCTACCGTCCGCAGTGGTCTTGGTTAGTTTTACTTTTCCTTGTTTGAGAAAAAATAGGGCCTCACCGGGGTCCCCTTCACCGAAAACGATCTGATTTTTCCGGTATTGGCGCTCGAAGATCACCTGAGCCAGACAACTTTGCTGGTCTGCGCTTAGTTCAGAAAACAGAGGTATTTTCAGCAGAAAATCAGTTTTATTGTTCAATTAAGGGAAGTCCCCTCTCTAATACGTTCACTGCTATAAGAATAAGGGTTTTTGCAGGCTGATTCAAGTCTCTATTTTGGTGTGTCGATTGTTGAAAACTTGTGCTGCTTGCAGGAGAATGGAGGCGAGCAGCGAAAATGTTTACCGTATTAATGTTCCTTATGTATTGCGAGAACGAGAGCTGGGGAAAGTCCGTACTGGACGGCACAACTGCTGCAGGATTCTGCGGCAAGCAGATCTTTCCTCGGTTGAGTACAGATGTTCTCTCGCCCAGGACAAGCTTTCCGTTTGGCCAGGGTTAACTGGAAACAGGTCGCCCAGCGGGGCATCCGCTTTGAGTCTTAAGTGTAAACCTTTTAGATCTGCCAAGCCGACTGGGCTTATCCTAACTATTTTGAACACTACATCGTGGTTATGGGACTTGCGAGTAACGATATCCCCTATTATTATTGGGCTCATCCCCTTTCGACGGAAGCGAAGCTTACCTGCTATAATCTATGAAAGTTTTACACCATTCGGCGATCACGTCGAATGGTAAGATTACCCACGTCGGCATATGCTACAAGGGGTGGGGTTATGGCAAAGATCAGATTGGTTAATTTGATAACGACTCCAAGTTCCATTGTTAGCCTGGTACTTTCAATTATCGTGTTTTTTGTAGTCTTCGTATTGGAGACCTCCTGATTGTTATGAAGTTAAGTAAGAGTATTTTGTATACAAAAGTATTCTCCTTTTAATATAAAAATGGTATTTTTTTTAGTTTTATTAAAGGAAAGTTAGCATTGTAAGTCGAATTTTTAAAATATTGGTTATACATTATGGGGGAGAATATGAACAGGCAATCCAATGCCGAAGGGGCAATATCCTTGGATTTGATTTTGGACAGTACAGAAAACGCAATAGTTGCTGTGGACCGTCAGGGTCAAATAGTATTTTGTAACAGGGCTGTTGAACGTCTTTTGGGGGTAAAGGTAGAGGACATGTTGGGCAGGCCTGTAGCCGTTCATTTTCCGAATACTGGTCTGCCGACTGTGCTGGAATCCGGACGGCCTCAGTTGGCCCAAACCTTGCTGCATAACGACTCGGTTTTGATCAGTAACCGCAGCCCAGTTTTTAAGGATGGTGAGTTAATTGGGGCTGTGGCAGTTTTTCAGGATATTACTCTAATGCAAAAGTTTGTCGACAATCTGGTGGATGAGCATGAAAAAACCAAGGAGTTAAAAGGAACCCTGGAGGCGGTACTTGACAGCGCCTATGAAGGCTTAATTCAGGTGGACAAAGATGGAATAGTTACTATGATGAATCAGTCATTCGCCAACTTCTTCAATACTTCGCCGGAAAGACAGATTGGCAAGCATATTGAGGAAGTGTATGATAACCCCAAATTTCCTGAGGTTCTACTTACTGAACAACCTGTGTATGGTTATATTCATAACCTTAACGGCCACGAAATAATCGCCAGCCGCGTACCGATCAGGCGAAACGGAGCCGTGGTTGGAGCTTTGGGCAAGGTCATCTTCAAGGATGTCAACGAGCTGTATTCTATGGCTGAGAACCTCAACCTGTTAAAAAGTGAATTGAACTATTACAAAGATACTCTACGCCATGTTCAGGGGGCCAAAAAGACATTCTCTCAAATAGTGACAAATAATCCGGAACTGCTCCAGTTGTTTGATACAGCCCGGAAGGTCGCTTTAACTAATTCTACCGTCCTGATCCGGGGTGAGTCAGGCACAGGCAAGGAGCTTTTTGCGCATGCCCTGCATCATGAAAGCAGTCGCTGGCAGGGGCCTTTTATCAAGGTGAACTGTGCTGCGGTTCCTGACACTTTGCTGGAGTCAGAACTCTTCGGTTATGTGGATGGAGCTTTTACCGGGGCCAGGAAAGGCGGGCAAACCGGAAAGTTTGAACTAGCGGATAAAGGAACAATTTTTCTGGATGAAATAGGGGATATGCCCCTAAGTATGCAGGTAAAACTTTTGCGCGTGGTTCAGGAAAAGGAAATCGAACGACTTGGGGACAATAAGCCCCGCAAAGTCGATGTCAGAGTGATCACCGCCACAAACCGAAACCTGGAGGACCTCATTCAAAAAAGGGAATTCAGGGAGGACTTGTATTACCGGCTCAATGTTATTTCCTTAAAGCTTCCTCCTTTGCGAGAAAGGATTGATGATATCCCGATCCTCCTCAAACACTTTGTGGAAAAATTTAACCGTGAGTTTGGCTGCCGGGTGGAAAGCATCGAGGAGGAAGTAATCAGGCTATTTCAACAGCATGATTGGCCGGGCAATGTCCGCGAATTGGAAAACGTTATGGAGAGAGCATTTAACATCGTGGATGGTTCGGTCATTGAGGTTATGCACCTGCCTGTCTATATTCAGAGGCTGAACATGAACATTAGAAAATCTAGTCAGTCTAGACAGCCCTTGGCAGAGATTATGGAGAAAGTAGAAAAAGAGGCTATCCAATATGCGTTGTCGTCCACCAATGGAAACAGAGTGAAGGCTGCCAAGGCCTTGGGTCTGTCGCGCTCAGGTCTGTACAAGAAACTCGAGAAATACAGGATAGAGACAGGCTAAGGCGGAAATATTGTCTACGATCGGGAACATGTGTCTGTTTGGAGACGTGTTCCCTTTTAGGGAACACAGCACGCTTGCAGAAAGAATGAATAAAGAGCTGTACACGATCGTAGACAAAGTATGATTTCTCCTTGAATCCCCCAAAGGCTTGAAATTATTGAAAAGACAGAATTCGGGGGGGAATAGCAGGATTGGCACGGAATTTGCTACTTGAAATCGAGGTAAATCTGTTTACAATCTAAGGAGGAACTACAAAATGATTTTTGATCTCACTGAAGACCATCAGATGATGCGCAAACTGGCTCGCGATTTTGCTGAGAAAGAGTGCCTTCCCGGGTTGGAAGAGCGGGATGAGAAGGAAGAATTCTCCCGCGAGCTCTTTGACAAAATGGGAGAACTGGGATTTTGCGGGGTGGTATTTCCCGAGGAGTACGGCGGTACCGGGGCAGATTACCTGAGCTATGCCATTATTGTAGAGGAGCTTTCCCGGGTGGACGCTTCGATGGGGGTTACCCTTTCTGCACACCTTTCGCTCGGCTCCAACCCAATTTGGTTAGCCGGTACTCATGAACAAAAATTAAAGTATCTCAAACCGTTGGCAGAGGGGACTAAACTTGGCGCCTTTGGCCTGACAGAGCCCAATGCCGGCAGTGATGCTTCCGGAACACGGACCATGTATCAAGACGGCGGGGATTGCTGGATTTTGAACGGATCGAAAATATTCATTACCAATGCTTTTTATGCAGATACCTATGTGGTGTTCGCTTCAAGCAACCGCAGTTTAGGGCATAAAGGAATAAGCGCCTTTATTGTCGAAAAAGGTACAACGGGTTTCAGCTTTGGTCAAAAGCTAAAGAAGCTTGGTATCAGGTCTTCTGCTACCTATGAGCTAGTGCTTGAAGACTGCAAGATTCCCAAAGAGAACCTTCTCGGTAAGGAAGGAGAAGGTTTCAAGCTGGCGATGAAGACCCTCGATGGAGGTAGGATAGGGATTGCATCACAGGCTTTGGGTATTGCCCAGGGCGCTTATGAGGCGGCAGTGAAGTATTCTAAAGAACGGGTGCAATTTGGACAGCCAATCTCAAGTTTTCAGAACACCCAGTTCACTTTGGCGGATATGGCGACCCAAATAGAGGCTGCACGCCTGCTTATTTACCAGGCAGCCTACCTAGATTCAGCCCACAAACCGTATGGCAAGCAATCCGCCATGGCTAAACTTTTCGCTTCTGAAACGGCAATGTGGGTCACCACCAAGGCAGTGCAAATATTCGGAGGGTACGGTTATTCTCGCGAATACCCCGTGGAGCGCATGATGCGTGACGCCAAGATCACTGAGATTTATGAGGGTACCAGTGAAGTTCAACGCCTGGTAATAGGCAGTCAGATTTTGAAAGAGTTTTAATTACAATACAAAATCTCAAGCAAGCCTGCCTACGGGCTTAATATAAAAGAAAGTATCAATTCATGAGGAGGAAATTCTAATGAACATCGTGGTTCTCGTCAAGCAGGTGTTTGACACCGAGGCCAAAATTGTCATCGGCGGAGACGGTAAGATCGATGACAGCAATGTTACCCAAATTATGAACCCCTATGATGAAAATGCCATAGAAGAGGGTCTCGTGCTCAAAGAGAAGTTTGGCGGTGAAGTTATCGCGGTAAGTGTGGGCACAGACAAGGCTCAGGAGACCTTGCGGACTGCACTGGCCATGGGAGCGGATCGTGCGGTACTGGTCAACGATCCAGCCATTAAGGCTGCATCTGACGAGTATGCAGCATCCCAGGCTTTGGCAAAGGTTATCAGCGGGCTGAATCCGGACATCATTCTTACCGGCCGCGTGGCCATCGACTATGGCAGCAAAATTGCAGGCCGTGTCGCGGAAGCCCTGAGTATTCCCCATGTCAATACGGTTACCAAAATCGAGGTGGACGGAGCTAAAGCTGTTGCTATCCGCGAGGTTGATGGTGGCTCTGAAGTTATCGAAGTTACACTCCCGGCAGTGTTCTCTGCCCAAAAATCCCTGAACAGTCCGCGTTATCCCAACGTGGCCGGAATCATGAAGGCCAAGAAAAAAGAAATGAAGACCGTAACTCTGGCCGATCTGGGTCTTGATCCTGCTACTGTGACCGGCAAACTGCAGATCCTGGGGTATTCTTTACCCCCTGCTCGCAAGGCCGGTCGTGTCGTCGAAGGTGAACCTGCGCAAGCTGCTGCCGAACTGGCCAGGCTGCTGCGCGGCGAAGCCAAAGTAATTTAGTGGTCACAGTAAAAGGAGGAGAACTGGAAAATGGCTAAAGGAATTTGGGTTTTTATAGAACAGAACAAAGGCAAAATCCGCAAGGTGTCTTTGGAACTTTTAAGTCAGGGAAGAAAACTGGCTGATGAAAAAGGGGAAGAGTTGGTTGCGGTAGTATTGGGCCAGGGCATTAGCGGCTTGACCGGCGAAATTGCCCAATACGGCTCGGATAGAGTATTTGTCGCAGATGACGAAAAACTTAACGCTTACACCACAGGTGCATATACCTCTGTTTTGGCCAAGGTTATCAGAGAAAATGAGCCCAATCTGGTTCTGTTTGGCAATACTGCTATTGGGAAAGATCTAGCTCCCAGGGTTGCCACCAGGGTTGGGGTTGATGTGGCGATAGATTGTGTTGGAATTGAAGCTGATGCGGCTAATTTTGTAAACTTAACCCGTCCAATATATGCAGGCAAAGCCTTTGCCAAAGTGGCCAGCCCGACTGCTCGTCCGGTAATGGCGACCATTCGTCCTAACAGCTTTCCCATATCCGAACCGGTGCCCAAGGAAGCCAGTGTGGTAAATGTTCCTGTAAGTGTTGATGAAGCGGACCTCAGGGCTATCCTTAAGGATGTGATTTCCGCCGCCGCCGGTCGGGTTGAACTGACTGAAGCCAACATCATCGTTTCCGGTGGGCGAGGTATGAAGGGTCCGGAGAATTATGTAATTTTGGAAGAATTAGCAGATGTTTTGGGTGCGGCTGTCGGCGCTTCCCGCGCGGCTGTTGACTCGGGCTGGAAAGAGCATAAGTTTCAGGTTGGACAAACCGGTAAGACTGTATCCCCAACCTTGTATATCGCCTGCGGAATTTCCGGGGCCATTCAGCATCTGGCTGGCATGGGTTCTTCCAAGGTGATTGTGGCCATTAATAAAGATCCTGAAGCTAACATCTTCAATGTTGCTGACTATGGTATAGTCGGAGATCTGTTCCAGATCGTTCCTATTCTCACCGAAGAATGTAAAAAACTCACAGCTCAATAAGATATTTTTCTGCCGGAACCCAACTTGACCCGATCTTCCTCCCTCCTCGAAAGATCGGGTCAGGGGTCTGGCAGCTTTTCAAAGTCCCATTTAACACAATCGGTCCGCCCGTTCGGAGCAATTAATCTTTGCCCGGTGTGAAGAAGCCTTAAGAATGAAAAGTCTTTAGAAAGTGGAGGGATTTGAATGAACGCAACTAGGGAACTATACTGGAATATTCAGGGGGAATGGTTGGTCTATCCGCTATTTCTTCTGGCCTTGGCTATATTTGGCTATGGCGTTTACCAGAGATTCAGCCTCTGGCGTCTCGGTCAACCGGTTAAGCGCACCGACCAGGTCTGGAGCAGGATCAAATCCGTAATTGACTACGTCCTAACACACCGGAAAATTCTCCGGGAAACCCAACCGGGATTCATGCACTTATTAATTTTCTGGGGCATGCTTGTTCTCTTTTTAGGTACTGTAGTTGTTGCCTTGAAAGCGGATATCGGAATTGATATCATGTACGGTAACTTTTACCTCTATTTTATGGCTTTTGCCCTGGATTTGTTTGGTTTGGGTGCAATAATCGGACTGTGCATAGCTATCTATCGCCGCTATCTGCGCAAAGCGGATGGACTTGATAACCGACTTGACGATGGAGTAGTTCTCATCCTCCTGTTAGCGATTATTATCGGCGGTTTTTTCATAGAAGCATTAAGGATTGCCGGAACTAATGATCCGTGGGCTGCATGGTCCCCGGTGGGAAATCTGCTGAGCGGACTGTTTACGGGAATGAGCGCAGGCGCCATTAGCATTACGCACAGGATTCTTTGGTGGAGCCATCTGGCTATGGCTTTTGGCTTTGTTGCTTATTTGTCCTATTCCAAACTGTTCCACATCCTCCTTGGCCCTGTCAATATCTACGTCAGATCCTTAGAACCTAAGGGATCACTGCCCTATATCGACATGGAAGATGAGGATGCAGAATCCTTCGGTGTGTCTAAAGTTGAGGAATTTACCTGGAAGGATATTTTGGATACCGATGCTTGCATTCGCTGTGGACGCTGTCAAAATAACTGCCCGGCCTACCTGAGCGGTAAACCGCTCTCCCCGAAGGACTTGATTCAGGATCTTCGCCAGCACCTTAATGAAAAGGGTGAACTGATTCTTGCCGACCGCCAGGCTACAATTCAAAAGGGCTTGCAGCACGATGAACATTCCAAGGCGGGCGAAGAGGTGGCAGCCACAGATGAGGTCTGCAATAAGAACCTGATTGGCGATGTCTTTAGTGAAGATACCCTGTGGTCATGTACTACCTGTCGCTCTTGTATGGAACAGTGTCCGGTGTTTAATGAACATGTACCTAAAATTGTCCAGATGCGGCGTAACATGGTTTTGATGGAGAGTAATTTTCCCTCAGAAGCACAAATCGCCTTTAGAAATATGGAGAATAACGGAAACCCCTGGGGCATTGGTTGGCAGACCAGAGCGGATTGGGCTTCTAAACTTGGAGTTAAGACCTTTGAAGAAGAACCAGATGCTGAGTATTTGTACTGGCCTGGCTGTTCTGGCGCTTTTGATGCCAGAAACAAGAAGGTTACTGAAGCTTTGGTTAAATTGCTCCAGACCGCCGGAATTAAGTTTGCTATTCTGGGTAATGATGAAAAATGCTGCGGCGATTCCGCTCGCAGGTTGGGGAATGAGTATCTCTATTTCTCCCTGGCCCAGGAGAATATTGAAACCATGAAGGGGTATGGAGTTAAGAAGATAATTACCCAGTGTCCCCACTGCTTGAATACCCTGAAAAACGACTATCCGCAGTTGGGTGGTAATTTTGAAGTTATCCATCATACCGAATTGTTGGCGCAACTGTTGAGTCAGGGAAAACTGCGCACCCAGCAAACAGTAAAGACTAATGTGACTTATCACGATTCCTGTTACCTAGGCAGATACAATGATATATTTAATCAACCCAGGGAGATTCTGCGTACCGTTGGCGCCAACGTTGTTGAGATGGACCGCAACCTCGAAAAGAGTTTTTGCTGCGGTGCCGGTGGCGGCAGAATGTGGCTGGAAGAGCATTTAGGAGAGCGCATCAATGAGATGAGGACGGATCAGGCGATTGCCACAAAGGCCGACATAGTAAGTACTGCTTGTCCTTTCTGCTTGACAATGTTGGGAGACGGCATTAAGGTAAGGGAGGCTGAAATTAAAGCTCTTGACCTTGCCGAAATTCTTGTTCAAGCACTTTAACAACCTGTTTAGAATTATGTCCTCAAGCCCGTTTTAAATTTGCCCACAAAAAGGAGCGTTGACATGGGAACAGCTGTATACCCTGGCACTTTTGACCCGGTAACAAACGGCCACGTAGATATTATTGAGCGTGCTGCCAAACTTTTCGATTCTCTGGTGGTGGCGGTTGCCAGCGATAATAATAAAGAGCCTTTGTTTACAATTTCGGAAAGGGTAAGCATGGTGGAAAAGGTCACCGGACACCTTGCCAATGTGAAGGTGGAAGGCTTTGACGGATTATTGGCAACTTACGCACTTAGTAAGGGTGCGGAAGCAGTTGTCAGGGGATTGAGGGCGGTCACTGACTTTGAATATGAATTTCAGATGGCTTTGATGAACAGGAAATTGGATAAAAGGGTGGAAACCGTCTTTTTCATGACCAGTAATGAGTATGCTTTTACGAGTTCAAGCATGATCAAACAGGTGGCTTGCCTGGGTGGAATGCCGGAAGGGCTTTTGCCGGAATTGGTGGAAGAGAAAGTCAGGTTGAAGTACGCTATTCCTCGGCAAACCGCCGATTGAAGCCTAATTATTGCAAGGGAGGAATTGGGTTTGAGAGATGTCATAATAGCAAGCGCGGTACGCACAGCAGTGGGAGCATTCTCCGGCGGAATTAGCCAGATTCCGGCAAATGAGCTGGGAGCGGTAGTGGTCAAAGAGGCAATTAAGCGCGCTAATATTTCCGCTGATCAAGTTGATGAAGTCCTCCTGGGCAATGTTTTGCAGGCAGGACAAAGCCAGAACCCTGCCAGACAGGCTGCGATAAAGGCTGGTATTCCGATTGAGGTTCCGGCCTGGACCATGAACATGTTGTGCGGATCCGGCTTGCTGTCAGTAATCACCGCGGCTCAGAAAATTGCGGCAGGTGCTGCAGATATCCTCGTAGCGGGCGGTATGGAGAGCATGAGTATGGCGCCCTATCTGCTGCCGAAGGCACGTACAGGGTATCGCATGGGTAACGACCAGATCATCGACTCCATGGTCTATGACGGATTGACCGATGCCTTTAACTTGTATCACATGGGTGTAACGGCAGAAAATGTAGCTGAGAAATATGGGATTGGCCGCGAGGAACAGGACCGGTTTGCAGCGGAGAGCCAGCAAAAAGCAGTAGCAGCCATTGAAGCCGGTCGGTTTAAGGACGAAATCGTTCCGGTACTGATCCCCCAGCGTAAAGGGGACCCTAAAGTATTTGACACAGATGAGCATCCCCGCAAAGGGACGACACAGGAGGGTCTGGCCAAATTGTCCCCCGCCTTTAAGAAGGGCGGTTCTGTGACCGCGGGCAACTCCTCCGGAATTAATGATGGAGCAGCCGCATTTGTGGTTATGGCTAAAGACAAGGCGGAACAGTTGGGAATTAAACCGCTTGTAGTAATCAAGGGGGGCGGCTATGCTGGTGTAGATCCTGCAATCATGGGAATCGGACCGGTACCTGCGGTTAAGAAAGCTCTTGCCAGCGCCGGGCTCACAGTATCAGACCTGGATCTGATCGAGGCCAATGAGGCGTTTGCCGCTCAGGCACTTGCAGTGGGACGTGAACTTGGCTTCCCTCCGGAGAAGCTGAACGTTAATGGAGGCGCTATTGCTCTCGGTCATCCAATTGGTGCCAGCGGAGCGCGCATCCTGGTGACTTTGTTATATGAAATGCAAAAGCGTCAAAGCCGTTATGGACTGGCAACCCTTTGTGTAGGTGGCGGTCAAGGGGTGGCACTCGCCGTAGAAAGGGTTTAAAGCCCAGTAGGAACATAGAATGTACCGGGGCGATGGGGCTCGCCTTAACATTAGTTAAAACCACCATTGAGGTTAATGGCTCCTACTGTCTGGCTATGCTATGCAGTAGGGGTCTTTTCTTTGTACCTCAGCAAAGTATATACTCGGCAACATTAGCCGAGTATATCGATCACAGTGCTGCGACGGATCGCGCAAGCCCAAAAGAATGTTCAAGGCTAGCGCGGTCCTAGTCCTAGAGAGGCTGAGACTGAACATGCATGTGTCAGCCTCGGCAGGGAAATGCGCAGGCTATGAAGGAAAAACGAAGCGCGCATTTCTTGTTGATGTGGCAGGGAGGAAAAAGCTTGAGTTTTTTGTATGTGGCTGTAGGGGGGATTCTCGGAGCTCTGGCCCGGTATAGTCTTGGGCTTTGGATCGGTTCCAGGTGGAATCACGGTTTTCCGCTGGGGACATTTGTAATCAATATCTCAGGCAGTTTTATCCTTGGTATGCTCAATGTATTTGTGTTGGAAAGAACTATTTTAAGTCCAGAATGGCGTTTGGGCTTGGGAGTTGGTTTTCTGGGTGCGTTTACTACCTTTTCCACTTTTACCTACGAGACTATTGCCCTGGTCGACGAGGGCAGTTACTTCCTGGCCTTTGGCTATGCCGGGGCAAGCTTTATTGCAGGGCTTTTTGCGGCTTTTTGCGGAATTTTTCTGGCAAGAGCGCTGTAAACTTATATAAAAATAATGGAAGTGATTAAAGGTGCACAAGTGGGAGTAGCGTTGGCCTTGATCTTTGCTTGAATTAGAGTTAAACTTATTTAAACCCCCTGGGGGAGGGGGTTTAAATAAGAAGATTGGATATAATAAAGCTAAAAGAACTTGCGGGGGGCGCGTATGCATCCGGTTTTGTTTTATCTGGGAAATTATCCGCTGCGCAGTTTTGGTCTGCTAATGGCCGTTGGGGTCTTGTTGGGGTCTTACCTTGCCTATCGTCGTTCGGCCGAGCTTTTTGGGGACAAAGTTTTTGATTTTTGTTTTTGGGCAGTTTTAGCGGGACTTTTAGGCTCGCGGTTGTGGGAAGTGGTTTTTACCTGGCAGGACTATCGGGCTAACCCTTTGTCCATCCTGGCGATTTGGCAGGGGGGACTGTCTATTCAGGGGGGGATCCTTGGCGGGGTGATAGCCGGGTATGTTTGGACCCGGAAGGAGAAGATACCGTTCTGGACCTTTGCTGACCTAGTGGTACCCGGGCTTTTGTTGGGACAGGCCCTTGGCAGAGTAGGTTGTTTCATGGCTGGAGATGATTTTGGCGTTCCTACCGCCGCTTGGGTTGGGGTGGCCTATGCACCGGGAAGCCCGGCTTTCGATGTTTATGGGACAACAAGGTTGGTACCTGCAGAACTAATGGAGGGAATCTGGGATATTGTCATTATCGGAATCATTTTGGTGTTTGAGAGGTTGCCGATTAAGCGGTTTTCCGGAGCTAACTTCCCTATTTATCTGGGGTTGTATTCTGTTGGCAGGCTAATCCTGGAGAACTACCGCGATTACGGTTTAACCATCGGAGGCTGGCGAACTGCTCAGCTTGCCGCGCTGGTGGGGATTTTGATTTCCCTGTTAATCACAGTGGTGCGCTGGAAGAAATACAGGGCGAATGTTGACCGATACAGGGGGAATGGGCTATAATATCGGATGGCTGGGACGCTGTTCTGGAGCAGGGGGGGAAGAAATGGATAATCAAACTGTGCAAAGGGATGTTATTAATCGCCTTAGGACCGTAAAAGGGCACCTTGCTGGTATTGAAAAAATGGTAGAGCAGGGTCAAAACTGCAGTGATATTCTCCTTCAGTTGGGAGCTATTCGTTCCGCCGTCTCCAAGGTGGCTGCGATTATGGCTGAGCATTATGCCCTGGAATGCTATGATGCGGCTATCAGACAGGGCTCAGATCCACGCGAGAGTATGAAAAGAACAATTCAAGCAATGATTAAGAGTAATGGTTAGATTGGCCTTTAAGTTCTATTCGAATCAAATAGAAGATGGCCCCCGCTGAGCGGGGGTCATCTTCTATTTTGCTAAATAACAATTCCACCGTCCACGCTTAAAACTGCTCCATTTACATAGTCTGATTCGGAGGAAGCCAGGAAGAGGTTGGCATTGGCAATATCCTGGGGTTCTCCGAGTCTGCCTAGGGGGGTTTTCTGGGCCATTAGCTCAAGGACTTTCTCTGGAACGCTGTTCATCATTTCCGTCATGGTGTACCCAGGTGCAATGGCATTTACATTTATTCCTTTCCGACCCAGTTCTTTGGCCCAGGACTTAGTCATCCCGATCACTCCAGCTTTGGTTGCGGCATAATTGGTTTGGCCAATGTTTCCGTAAACTCCCACAACAGAAGCCGTGTTTATCACCTTGCCTTTTTGTTTTTGCAGCATATATGGGAGCACTGCCTTGGTACAATTGAAGACCCCTTTAAGGTTTACACCGATTACCCTGTCCCATTGTTGTTCGGTCATTTTAGCCAGCATCGCATCCTGGGTAATGCCTGCATTATTGATAAGTATGTCAATTCCGCCTAAATGTTCCACAATGTATGCCACTACCCGGGTAACTTCTTCAGCATTGGTAACATCCATTTTAACAAAAAGACAGTTGGAATTAACCGACCGCAGTTCTTCTAGAGCCTGGTTTCCTAACTGCTCGTTGATATCACAGATTGCAACTTTCGCTCCTTGCCGGGCAAACGTTAAAGCAGTAGCTTTTCCAATTCCTCTTGCCCCACCTGTGATCAAAGCCACCTGGTCTTTCAGTCTCATGATGGTTCCTCCTTAAACAGATTTGGGCACATTTCAGCATTAGCTATTCTATTGGTTAGTCCCAGGATTAATGCCTACTTCGCCCGGTGCAATATCAACTTATGTTGCAAAAGAATTTTTGCCCACCCTGGAATATTGCAACGCTTTAGTTAATAGAGTAAAAGGGCGATGGTTCCATCAGGCAGTACGAGGAGAAATGACCTGTGCTACCAAAGCCTACAATAAATTACTGGAGGGTGCCTGTGTGAGAGAAGAAAACGGCAAGATTTTTGAAGAGTTTGCTAGTCTAGGCATGTTGAGTTCGAGGGGGTTGTTGGATTACTGGTTTGCCACCTTGTCCAATCTTGCCTGGTCTCAGGAACAGATCAATACAATCGTTAATCAGGCGGTCGACCAGGGCAGGGTAAGTAAGGAAGACGGAACAAAGATGGTCGAGGAATTTATTTCGCGGGCGAGGGACACTCAACAACAATTTCAGACTTTGATAACTGAAGGGGTTAAATCGACACTCTCGGCCTTACAGGTGCCTACTAAGGTCCAACTGGAAAAGCTTCGTTCCCTGGTTGACGAACTTATTAGCAGATTGGGGACTTGAAAGCAGTATGGTTACTCACCGGGAGAAGCGACGCAAGTCGCTTTTTTGTACCTCAGGAAAGTATATACTCGGCAACGTTAGCCGAGTATATCGAACACGGGCACTGAAATGCGCAGGCTATGAAGGAAAAACGAAGCGCGCATTTCTTGTTGAATCTATTCAGCAATTAATTGTATTGAGGGGGATATACGATGCAAGCTTCCTTTGATCCGGTCAAGTTTATGCGTGAGGTGTACGATAAGTCAGAAGAAAGTTCCACCAAGTACTGGGAAACCCTGATGGGTACTGAAGCATGGGCTATTATGGCTAACAGTTTCCTGGAAAGCTATCTTAAACAGCACAGTACGGTCAATAACGCCCTTGGCCAGACTTTGAAGTATCTGAAGCTACCAACCCAAGACGACTTTGCGCGCTTAGCTAGCCTTATTGTGGCCCTGGAAGACAAGGTTGACCGGTTAGAGGATTCTCTGGAACGAATCAGCGATCTTTTAGAAACTTCGCTCGCCAAGGAGGCCAAAAAGAAAGTAGGGAGGAACACGCTGAGTGAAACAGCTGGCAGGTAAAGTAGGGATTATTACGGGTGCGTCCAGGGGTATTGGCGCCGAGATTGCCCGTTTGTTGGCCCACGAGGGCGCTGAACTTGTGCTCAACTACAACAAGAGCGAAGAAAAAGCCCATCTGCTCAGAGACGAAATAGAAGAAGCTGGTGGGAAGGCACTTTGTGTACAGGGGGATGTCTCCAAGCTTGGGGATGCAGCAAGACTGGCAGAGGCGGCCATGGAAGTGTTTGGCAGAATTGACTTTCTGGTAAACAATGCTGGTATCAATCGCGACATAACTTTGAGTAAGATGCAGCTTGAGCAGTGGAATGAGGTCCTTGAGGTTAATTTAAATAGCGTGTATAACTGCTCCAGGGCGGTGATTCCGCACCTCATGGCTCAAACTAGTGGGTCAATTATCAGCATCAGTTCAATAATCGGTCAGTCAGGGGGGTTTGGTCAGACGAATTACTCAGCTGCCAAGGCGGGAATGGTAGGGTTTACCAAATCTGCAGCGCTGGAGCTGGCACGTTATGGAATTACGGTAAACGCGATTTGCCCAGGGTTTATTGAAACCTGCATGCTGTCCTCCGTACCACCGGAAGTTAAAGACAAGATTAAGGGAAGGATTCCCATGGCAAGGTTCGGCTTACCGGAAGAAGTTGCCAAGGCAGTTCGCTTTCTCCTGGTGGATGGTGAATATATCACTGGCCAAAGCTTGAATATCAATGGCGGTATGTATATGTAACAAGGTTGTAGGAGGTCGGAAACTATGGCATCTCAGCCACAGACTGCTCAGGAACTAGTCCGGGTTTACCAAATAGAAGCGGAACGGAATGTAGGCCGTTGCAAAAACCTGCTCGAACTTATGTACCATACACCGGAGGCACAGGTCGGCTTGACCCCTAAAGAGGTAATCTGGACAAAAAACAAGGCCAAACTGTATCATATGCTTCCTGTAGTGCCTAACCCTCATCCCATTCCTATCCTGGTAACCTATGCTCTTATCAACCGTCCCTACATCCTGGATTTGTACCCTGGAAATAGTATGGTGGAGTTTCTGGTCAACGCCGGGTTTGATGTCTATATACTGGATTGGGGCTACCCCGGACCGGAAGACAGCTCTTTTAAATTCGAAAATTATATCCTGGATTATATGTCACGAGCACTGAACAAGGTGCTTAAAGATGCAAATGCATCACAAGTTAATCTGCTTGGGTACTGTATGGGTGGTACCTTGACAGCGATCTTCGCGGCATTGCAAGAGAAAGGCTGCGTTAATAAAATGAGCCTCTTGGCTTCCCCAATCGATTTTACCCGGGCCGGGTTATATTCTGTCTGGCTGAATAAGAAAAACTTTAATATCGATCTTTTAGTTGACACAATGGGCAACATCCCCGCGGAACTGATAGATTTCGGAAACAAGATGCTAAAGCCGGTGGTGAATTACATCAGCCCCTCTATTCGTCTTTGGGATAATATGTGGAATAAAGAATTCCTGGAATCCTTCAGACCTCTAAACAAGTGGATAAACGATGGTACACCTTTCCCGGGAGAGGCCTATCGACAGTGGATTAAGGACTTTTATCAAGAAAACAAATTAGTGACAGGGAGATTGTTCTTAAGGGGAAAATTGGTGGACCTATCCAAGATATCATGTCCTGTACTTATATTTGCTGGTACAAGAGATCACATCGTGCCTGCATACCAGTCCAATAATTTCGACAAGTTTATCAGCAGTGAGAATTATGAATACGTGGAGCTGGATACGGGGCACGTCTCCCTGGTTGTGGGTAAAACAGCGCAGCGTAAGGTATGGCCGAAATTGGCAGAATGGTTCAAACCCTGCTAGAGTGAGGCTTCGTTTTGAACGGGTCGGGTAAAAGCAGTCAGCTTTGGCTGCTTTTACTTTTATGTTTTGATATTTGACAAACCTCGTTTGATTAAGTACAATATATTCATATAAACCCTGGGGGGGTATAAAAATAGCTTGGGGCTGAATCGGGATTAGGAGGTTATGACAATGGGCAGCGTAGTTACTCAAGTGACCGATGCGAATTTTGAAAACGAGGTTCTTAAGTCCACTACTCCGGTGCTGGTAGATTTTTGGGCGGCGTGGTGCGGACCATGTAAAATGCTTTCTCCAGTAGTAGAAGGCCTGGCAGCAGAGTACGGAGCTAAACTAAAGGTAGTAAAGATGAATGTGGACGAGAATCCCTCCACACCGGGAAAATACGGGATAATGGGGATTCCAACCCTGATTCTGTTTAAGGACGGACAGCTCGCAGGAAAGTCAGTGGGATTTAAAGCAGCGGGAGAGCTGAAGAGTTTCATCGATGGTAAAATATAGCAATTGAAGAGAACCTTAGCCAGACAGGTGCCGCAGACAGTGGCACCTGTTTTTCGTCGAACAGCTTTGTAATTCTTACTTACAAAAAATTGAAGGATTTAGTCGATTTAAGGAGAATACCCTAAAGGATTACGATTTATAGTCTTTCGGAGGCGTAGTATGCAGCGAATTCTGGGAAAATTGAATTTCGACCGCATTGGAACCAAACTCTGGGGTGGTAATTTGCTGGTACTGCTTGTGTTGATTCTGGTTGTGCTGGGTTCAGGCATTAATTTCTATCGCACAAAGGTGTCACTAAACACTGCTAACCACCAATATGTGCCGCAAATCACCTTGGCTGATACCATCAAGGAAACCGTGCTTAAGCAACACGTGACAGTCCAGGCTTATATAGCCCAACCCAGCCTCGAAACAAAACAGGAATATCGCGATCTGGACCGGACCTTTGAAGCTGCTTACAAAGGAATAAGCGATTTGGCAGTTTCCTCAGAAGACAAAGACTTGATTGCCCAGGTAAAGAATGAACATGATAACTTTACCATGATTGCTAATAACCTCTTTAACTACACGGACAAGGCCCGCTCCCAATTGGTTAAAACCCTGTTGGATAATTATAGCGTTTCCGTAACCAGGATAGTTTCTTCCTCAGACCAGCTTTCCAGTCGGTATACCGCGGAATTGGACAAATCAATCAAGTCTACGGACAATGACCTTAACTTTGCTCTGATTGTGATGGTCATTTTGACAGTACTCTCCTTTGGTGGAACTTTGGTATTTACTATTGTACTTACCAGAAGGATTACATTTCCTATGCGCCAGTTAATCGGGGTTAGTCAGCAAATGGCGAGAGGGGATTTAAGGCAAAGGGTCAATCTCCAAGACCAGGGTGAACTCGGGCTGATGGCCTTCTCCTTTAATTCCATGGTGGATAATCTGACAATTCTGATCCAAGAGGTCGTTTCTGCCAGCAATTATATCGTTCAGGTGAGTGAAGACTTTCGTAAACATGCCAGTGATTCCACACTGGCATCAAACACTGCGGACTCAGTACTGGGATCGGTTATGGAAAGCTCGGCACGTCAGTCCAGAAATGTCAGTTCCATCTTGAAATCGGCTGACAATGTTGCTCGAGCGATCTCCCACATTGATCAAACTATCCAAAAGGTGAATCGGGATAATTCTCACACTACCTCCCTCGCCGAGGAAGGAAAACAATCTGTTAATGAAGGGTCGCGCCAAATGGAAGTGATCAGGCAGACTATGGGATATCTGGCCGGAAACGTGGGTGAGCTGACTGGGTATGTTAGTGAAATTTCACACATTATCGATGTAATGGAAAACTTTACGGCCCAGACCAACATGCTTGCGTTGAATGCGGCAATAGAGGCTAATCGTGTGGGAGAGCAGGGTAAAGGTTTTGCAGTAGTTGCCAATGAAATACGCAAACTTGCGGATGAGTCATCCAAGGCCTTGGAGAAGATCAGAAAGGTTACTGATACCATTCAGTCGAAGTCTGAAGATACGGCCAAAACCATGGAAGAGAGTCAAGGAGTGGTAAAGTCCGGTTCTCAGGCCATGCAGACTCTTAGCCTTGCTTTAAACCAGATTGTCAATTATATTCATAATTCTGTGGGACAATTCAAGGAGCTTGGGGGAGCAAGTTCGGACATTTCTACCCACAGTAAACTTATCGTGCAGGACATAAAGGATTTGCAGTCTATTTCGCGAGAAACCGTGGAGAATTCGGAAACTTTGGGTCAAGTAATTAACCTTCAGACCCGGGCTGTTATGGAAGCAGCAGCTTCTTTGAGTGAGATTGCAGTTGCTTTGGAACAGTCTGCGGGTAAATTCGCCTTAGTCAAAGCAAGTAAGGGGGATAAGTAATGAGATGCCGTCTGATCTTTGTGGCTCTGGCTTTGGGCGTCTTTGTTCTTACGGGATGCGCCAAACAGGGTACTGAAACTGCGAACCCATTTAAAGTAGCGGCGGGCAAGGTGGCGGAGGTAAAAAGTTCGCCCCAGGACCAAATTGATGTTTACGTACCACTGCGGGATCAATACGCGGGCAGTAAGCATGCTAAGGCCCTGGAGGAACTGAAAAACTACAAAGATCAAGCTCATGTTCAGCCTTTATGCTTTAATTGCCATTCTGCTCAGTACCGCCTGGCCCCGGAAAATGCCAAACCAGATGTTAAGCAATTATCGACCAGCATAAATTGCATAGTTTGTCATGAATTGACCTTGAGTGATTTTCGCTTAAGGAATACCCCCTTGGAGACCTGTACCCAGTGTCACTCGGGGGGGGAGGCTATTAAGCCAGGCGGTGCGGTTAAGCATCCGCAAAAAGAGATGTTTGAAGGAAAAGGAGCGCTGGAGGTGGCCAACAAGCCGTCAACTAAGTTTAACGCCGGCTTGACCTGTATAGAATGCCATATGCCCAACCAGTCCCATACCTTCGAAGCCTTAACTCCTGCCAAGTCCTTGGAAAAGAAGGTTGGCAGCGCCTGCATGATGTGCCACACCAAAATTACCCCCAAGGAGTTTGCCGATAAGGTGGATCAGCTTCAACAACAGACGGACTCCACGATAAAGGCTTTAAAGGTGGACCTCGACGGCCTTTCAACTGCGCTAAAGGCCGGGAAGCAAGCAGGGAGAAATCTGGACGAGGCTCAAAAAGCATATGATGTAGCCTTCACCAATGTTTCGTTTGTGGAAAACGATGGGAGTAAGGGAGTGCACAATACTGACTATGCCAAGGACATCCTGGAGGTGGCTAGGAAGAAGATAGCTGCGGCAAAAGAAATGGTAAAATAAGCGAGTACAGTACAGAAGGTTAAAGGGGTGCGTAGGATGCGACAATTGAGCATTTTGGGAAAAATGCTTGTCGGTGTGATTATCACTAACCTGGTGTTGGCACTGGTGGCTTTCTTTGGGTATGCAAATATCAACCAGGTTGGAGATTTGGTGCAAAAAACCAGCGGCAGCGAAATAGTGAAAGTTCAGCAGGTGGTTTTTGCCAAAAGCCAGAGCGCTCTGTTTAAGGGGGCTGTGGCTCAAGCGGTTTTGTCAGAAGATCCTGCGGCAGCCCAGAATTTTCTCAAGCAAGCTTCGGAGTATGACAAAGCCTTAAAAGACAGCCTATATGAAGTTAAGCGGGTTGACAATGATGTAAACGAAAAGCAAAATATGGATTCTCTGTTAGGTCTGTGGGATTTGTATGCCAAGGATGGAAACGCTGTCCTTGATCTGGCCGTTCAGGGAAGAACGGCAGAAGCCAAGGCATCCTTTATCACCGCGGACCAAAAGTATAAGAAGTTTATGGATGGGGTGGAAATTACTGTTCGCAAGCACAATGCGGAACTTTCCACATTATCCAGTCGCAGCGACCAGGTTGTAACAGATACGCGTATGCGGTTTTTGATATTTGTAGGTGTGGTGGGTCTGCTGTCTGTCATCCTGGGTATTATGCTAGCCCGTTCTGTATCCCGCCCCTTGCAGCAGATGTCCAGGCTCTCCGAATTAATTGCCAAAGGACAGCTTAGCGCTGATATTAAGGTTATAAATTCCAAAGATGAACTCGGTTCGTTGAGCAGAGCGTTTAAATTAATGGTCACCAATCTTTCAGGTTTACTTGGTGAGATTGCTCTCAGCTCCAAAAAAGTCGCTTCATCCTCGAGACAGCTAAACACCGGTATGGAACAGATCGCGAAATCTGCTGAGCAAATAGCCACTACCATTCAGCAGGTTGCTGGTGGCAGTGAGGGACAAGTTCGCAGTGTCGGAGAGGTGACTTCAGCCATCAACGAGATGTCGGCAGGGATTCAGCAGATAGCTGCCAATGCTTTTAACGTTTCGGAATCTGCTGGTGAAGCTTCTAAATATGCGGACTTTGGCCGGGAAACTATCGAAAAGGCTGCGCGGCAAATGACCTCCATCCGGGAGACCGTGGACAATTCAGCCGAGGTGATCCGCAGTCTGGGCGAGAAGTCCCAGGCCATTGGCAATATAGTTGACTTGATTCGGAATATTGCCGATCAGACTAATCTATTGGCCCTGAACGCTGCCATCGAGGCTGCCAGGGCAGGTGAGCAAGGCAAGGGCTTTGCGGTTGTTGCCGAAGAGGTGCGTAAGTTGGCAGAACAGTCCGCTGCTGCCACTACGGACATCGCGGCATTGATTACTGCTGTGGAGGAGGAAACCGTAAGAGCAGTAAAGTCCATGTCCGTGGGTACCAAGGAAGCAGCCCAGGGCACAAAAGTCGTTACCGATGCCGGAAATGCCTTTGAGGACATCCTTAAGGCAGTAGACTTGGTGACCAAACAAATAGAGGCTGTTTCGATAGCCTCCCGTGAGATGGCTACGGGCAGTAACCAGGTGGTAAAGGCAGTCGAAAACATTGCCTATATAGCGCAGGAGACCTCCAGCCAAACCCAAAACGTTGCTGCGGCAGCGCAACAGCAAACGGCATCTATGGAGGAAATTAGACATTCTGTCACTTCTTTGTCCAAGATGTCCCATGAATTAGATACTCTGGTGGAGAGGTTTAATCTGGTAAAACACTAGCAAAATATTATTTGGCTTGATGGTAGAAAAACGGGTGGGTAGTTTCCAATCCCAAGTCATCAAGGTTGAAGATTTGTTCGGTACTGCCGAGAAACAAAACACCTTCAGGTTTAAGGGATCTGATAAAACGCCTGAATAAAATGTTTTTTGCATTTTCGGTAAAGTAGATTACCACATTGCGGCAGCAGATCAGGTCGAAATCTGTTTCGAAGTGACCAGTCAATAAATTAAGGTTTTCAAAGCGCAGGTTTAGCTTCAGCCGTTCCTTTACTTGATAACCTTCTGCAACAGGGTTAAAGTACCGGTTCTTCAATTCTTCAGACAAGTTCTTCAGATCGCCGGTCTTGTAAATGCCAGTGTTAGCGGCTGTCAACATTGCTTCGTCAATATCAGTAGCGAGTATGGAGTAGATGGTTGCGGGAAAGTACTCCTGCAGCACCATGGCCAAGGTATATGCTTCCTGTCCGCCCGAACAGCCGGCGCTCCAGACTCTAAAGCCAGTGTGATGCCTGATTAGATTAGGCAGGATTTTCCTGATTAATACTTCCCATTGCCCTGTATCACGCAAGAATTCTGACACGTTTATGGTCAGGTGGCGGGTGAAACTCGCTAATAACTCGGGATCAGCTTTCAGACGGTCTTGAAAGGAAAGGTAGTTCTGGTACCCTCGGATCCTAATGAATTGCTCAATTCTTCGTTGCATCTGCTCTGGTTTGTACGAGTTAAGGTCTAAACCGGACCGCTCCCGGAAATAGCGGATAAAATCCTGATAATTGTCTAAGGTCATTGCGCACCTCGTCCCTGTTAGTATTCTTATTGTAAGAAACATTGAAAAAAAAATCCATATATTTCGCCGGAAATCCACGGCATAATGTCCTTTTGTATCTTCGTGATTTGTTTTCAGAGGAATTGCAGATTAAGGTATCGAAATATCAAATTAATCAAACCTTACCTTTTTATCCAGTATTTTGAAGTTCGGCGGTGAAAATACTTGGAATTACGAGAGACCCTGGACAGGTTGTTAGAAATTAAACAACAATTGAACAACCTGCCGGAAAAAGAACTTAATGGTACAAAAGTTGACGGGTTGTTGTCCGAACTGCGCGGCTATCTTGCCAGTTTGGCTGAGAACCCCGCTGTAGATAAAACTCGTCTCACTAACCTGGTCACTTTTGTTGGAATGAGGACTGCTCTTGATCCTATGGTAAGAAAGGTCCTGCTGGGTTTGATCACTAAACTAAGCGCAAATCCGGCACCTTTGGAAAAGCCAGGGCCTAATTTTAACGATTTGATGACGAGAATTCCGGGGTTGAAAAATGCGCTCGAGGAGAAGCCGCTGGGCGAGTCCAGCCCTCCTAAACACGCAAAACCCAGAATCGAGCCTGATATTCCCAGTCTGTTCAGCAAAATTCCAGGTTTGGAACAGGCCTTGAAGGATACTTACAAGGGTGATGCAAGAACGGCTGCCCTAGAGGTTGCTTCCGAGGCAGATATAATCAAAGGTGGGGAACCTATAGAGTCAAATCCAGATCAATCAGGCTTACAAGGGTCCCTGGGTGAGATTGGTGCAGGCGCACGGGAAAGTGTCGCCTCTTCTGCTGAAAATACCGTATTTGACACCCGCGAACTATTGGGGTTCTTTTTACAGGAAGCATCGGAACAGGTGGAAAAGCTCAGCTCCGGACTGCTCGAACTTGAAAAGGGCGGGGCGCGTCTGGATTTGGTCAACGAGTTATTTCGCATAGCGCACACGTTAAAAGGGTCCTCGGGAACAATGGGGTTTCACGCTATAGTTCAGATTACCCACCTTGCCGAGGATGTACTTGATAATTTGCGTCAGAGCCGGTGTACCGTTTCCTCAGAATTAGTTGATTTGCTGCTTGGTGTTGCGGATCGGGTTAAAGGGATATTGGCAGAAATCCAAGATGGTGGAGAAGGTAATTGCCCAGTTGATGATCTGGTTCATAGACTTAGCGAGTTTTTGGGCAAGCCTGAATCTACCGAGCAAAAGACTCAATCAGTTTCCGACAAGACGGGAGGAGAAAACGAGTTTTCTCTTGATGAAAAAGAGGCTATCTTAGTCAGGCAAATGCATCAGACTGGAAAAAAGGTTTGGGATATTACAGTCAAGTTCGATCCAGCTGTTTTAATGCCTGCGGTGAGGGCGGTCATGGCAGTGCGCCGTGCTGAGTCCGTTGGACAGGTGATCAAGTCAGTTCCCGCTAATGAAGTACTGCGCAAGGAGAACCGCAAGGAGTTTCACATCTTGCTGGGTACCGAGTGCAAGATTGGTGGGATTGAGAAGGCGATCCTTGAGGTCTCAGAGATCGAAGAGCTGGCTTTTAAGGAATTTGCGGATCTGGAAATTCCTGTTCAGGTAATCGATGTGGCTGAGGTAGTAAGAAATCGGGAGATTGAACAAAACAATCCAATTTCAACCCAGGCAGGTGATAAGGCGGGAACTGTTTCGCCTCCCATTAATAACCAAACCGTTCGGGTGCCGGCTGAGAAACTGGATTTCTTGTTGAATTTAGTTGGAGAGATGGTTATTGCCCGAACCAGACTGGTTGCAGTGGGTGAAGAACTTAAACTTTTTCAGGCCCAGAACCAGTCTGTATACGATTTAAATGAAACAACGGTGTACCTTGGTCGCTTGATGAACGAATTACAGGAAAGAGTCATGGACATGCGGATGCTGCCCATTGGGTACGTCTTCAGCCGTTTTCCGCGGATGGTCAGGGACCTAGCCAGAAGAACAGGCAAACAAGTTGAGTTGGCTTGGTTTGGTGAGGAAACGGAATTGGATAAGACCATTGTCCAGGAAATAAGTGATCCCCTAATGCACATCATCCGCAACTGTGTAGACCATGGGATAGAGTCATGCGATGTCCGTGTTGCTGCTGGCAAGGACCCTGTGGGAAAGGTAATAGTCGAGGCCTTTCATGAAGGCAGCCATATCATAGTTACTGTCAGTGATGATGGACGTGGGATCGATATTGGGCGAGTTAAAGAGAAGGCTATCGCGTGTGGGATTATAAGTCCTGCAGAGGAGTTAAGTCAGAAGGAAATAGTCAATCTGATTTTCCTTCCAGGACTTTCAACAGCAGAAGTGGTTACTGACCTCTCCGGTCGTGGGGTTGGCATGGATGCGGTCAAGAAGTCCCTAATCAACCTCGGCGGGATGATTGATGTAGAAACGGTCACTGGCAAAGGAACAACCTTTACCATCCGTTTACCCTTAACCCTTGCTATTATTCAGGCCTTAATGGTAAGTGTGGGTTCTGAAACCTATGCAATTCCATTGAGCTCAGTCTTGGAAACCCTGCGTATCTTCAGGACTGAGCTCAAATCAGTGGGCGGGCATCCGGTTATTACCCTAAGAGGGAATACCTTACCCCTTATCTCTCTTGAGAAACACCTTGGACTGGAACCAAGTGTTGTCAATGAGCAAATACTGTATGTGGTTGTCGTTGGTTTCGGTGAAAAGCGCCTGGGGCTGCTGGTGGATGATCTGCAGGGCCAACACGAGATAGTTATTAAATCACTTGGCGATATATTAGCCGATGTTCCGGTTTTCTCCGGAGCTACTATCAGGGGGGATGGCAGGGTTACCCTGATTCTCGACATAAGTTCTTTGATTCACGAGACTCTTGTAATTAACCGGGCTTAGGAGGTGTGAATTATGCAGGAACAGATGGTAACTTTTAAGTTAGGCGAGGAAGAGTTTGGGCTTGATATAATGATGGTCCAGGAAATAATTAAGCTGCCCCCTATAACCTTTGTGCCGAAATCGCCTGTGTATGTTGAGGGGGTCATGAATCTAAGAGGAAACGTGCTCCCGGTTATCAACCTGAAAAGGAAGTTTGGGATAGCGGATTCCGCGGTTAGCGGAGAGGCCAGGATCATAGTGTTGAAGATAGAAGTTAAAACAGTTGGAATTGTAGTAGATCGGGTTACTGAGGTACTCCGCTTGCGGGAGGAGCAGATAGAACCCCCGCCTCCGGTAACAGTAGGGATAGATTCCGGATATATCAGAGGGGTTGGTAAGGTGAACGAGCGTCTTGTTATCATACTCCAAGCTGAGAAGATCATGGAAAAGCAATACATAGAAAGAAAAGCGGGATAAATAATGCTTGGTAGAAAAGTCCTGGTGGTCGAAGACTCCAATTTTATGTGTCAACTGCTGAAGTTTCTGCTCAGCCGAGATTTTGAGTTGGAGTTTGCGCATGATGGCAAGGAAGCTATCGAAAAGGTAAAGATATTCAGACCTGATGCGGTAACCATGGATATTGATATGCCGGTGATGTCAGGACTTGAGGCCTTGGAACACATTATGGAGGAGAATCCGGTACCAGTCATCATGGTCAGCGTTTTAACGGTTAGGGGGGCGAAAATCTCCTTGCGGGCACTGGAAATGGGAGCATTTGATGTGGTTGCCAAGCCGGGGGAGGACAGCGGCCAGAACATAGAATCTTTTAAACAAGAATTGATTACTAAAATCAAGGTAGCTATTTTGGTACCTCCGGAAAAACTGATCAGAACTAAACTCAGGATGGTGCCGGCGATGACAAGCAGGCTTCCCCGTGGCCGCAGCGAGAGTCGAGTGGTGATCATTGGCAGCTCAACAGGTGGACCAACTGCCTTGCAAACAGTTATTTCCAGGTTGCCGGCCGATTTTCCGGCTCCAATATTAGTTGTCCAACATATGCCCCCTAATTTTACCAGGCTTATGGCAGAACGGTTGAATAGTTGTACGCCGCTTAAGGTTAAGGAGGCAGATGACGGAGAAAATGTGGTACCAGGCAAAATTCTTGTTGCTCCCGGAGGGATGCAGATGATTCTGGCCGGTTCTAGTGCTCACTCCGGGGTGGTAACCAGGATTATTGAGAACAGCCCGATTTCGACTCCTTATAAACCATCAATAAACGTTTTGTTTCAGTCTGCTGCTGAAGTTTATGGCAAAGATGTTATCGCTCTGATTCTAACTGGAATGGGGAGCGATGGGTTAGATGGCGGGAAGGCTTTGAAGGAAAAGGGCGCCACCCTCGTGGCGGAAGCCGAGGAAAGCTGCATCGTTTATGGAATGTCCAAGTGCGTAGTTGAAGCAGGGCTTGCTGACAAGGTACTTCCGGTGACCGAAATAGGGGATTATCTTGTGCGAAAACTGTATTCAGGTGAGGAGGAGCGAGGGATATGAAGGAAAGCATCCTAATTGTGGATGATGCCACGTTCATGCGAACCATGATCAAGGCCATTCTGTCCAAGTATGGTTTTGATATTACTACAGAAGCGGATAGTGGTGTGTCCGCAGTGGAAAAATATATACGCCACAGGCCGTCGCTTACCCTGATGGATATCACTATGCCGGAAATGGACGGAATAAGTGCAGTAAAAGTCATTCGCAAGATTGATCCGGAGGCTAAAATTGTAATGTGCAGCGCGATATCCCAAGAGGATATGGTGATTGAAGCCATTGAGTCTGGTGCTCGAGACTTTATCGTGAAGCCTTTTCCTCCAGAACGCTTAGTTGAGGCCGTGACTAGGGCGTTAGGCAGGTAGATGATTGTGGATATCACAACCGGGTTGAGTCCGGAACAATCAGACGCCTTGCGCGAACTGACTAACATTGGGGCCTCCCATGCGGCTACCGCACTTTCCAAATTATTAAAGACCCGTGTCACCTTAAACGTACCCCTTGTGCAGATGGTTCCCTTTCAGCACGTTTCGCGCCTGATCCCAGATCCCAGCGCTCTGGTGGTTGCTGTTTATCTGAAGGTGGTAGGAGATGCGCCAGGAAAAGCCTTGTTCCTGTTTGAACATGAGAATGCCCTGCGCATTGCAGAGTTGCTAAATGCTGCACCATGTTCACAAGGACTCCATCAAGATGAGATGGCCCTTTCCTCGTTGAAGGAAGTGGGAAATATTCTGCTTGGATCCTTTCTAACCGCACTGGCGCGTCTTACAAAGTTATATCTAAATTTCTCTGTGCCGGCCATAGCGGTGGATATGGCTGGGGCTATTTACGATGCTGTACTGCTTGATGCGGAATATATGGATGATTGGGTGTTTATTCAGACCAATTTTGCGGGTAACCAGGTTAAGGGTACTTTAGCTTTCTTACCCGATACTGGCTCCCTTAATATACTATTAGGAGCTTTAGGGTTATGAGTGCAATAATTAATGTCGGTATGGCCGAGATAAAAATAACTGTTTCACCGCATCGTTTGGTCAGTACCGGGCTGGGCTCTTGTATTGGCTTGTGTCTCTATGATCCGGTCAGTAAGGTGGGCGGAATGGCGCATATAGTTCTGCCGGCACTTACCGGGTTTGCGGGATTGGACCAAGGGGGAAAATATGCGGTGACAGCTATACCTCTCCTGGTGGAAAATATGCTGAAATTTGGCGCAAACCGCTATAGAATAACAGCCAAGATGGCCGGAGGGGCTGAGATGTTCATTTTCCAGGGAGAAGAACCAATATTGAAAATCGGAGAAAGAAATGCCGAGACTGTAAAAGAGATATTGGACGATGCAGGAATTCCCCTTTTGGCTGCCGAGGTTGGCGGTAATTTTGGAAGGACTATTTTATTTGACACAGAGACCGGGGAACTCTTGGTTAAGACTGTCAATTATGGGGAAAGAATAATTTAAGGGGGTGGAGAATTGTCTCAGCAGTTGGTTGTGTTTGACCTTGACGGTGGGGAATATGCCTTGCCAGTCACCGTGGTAAGGGAAATTGCCAAGCTGGGAAGTTTGATTCCCATTCCGGATTCTCTTCCCTTCTTGAAGGGGATGATTTACCAAAGGGGAGAGGCTATTCCAGTGGTTGATCTCCATGCAAGATTGGGTTTAGAACAGTCGCACTGTCCGTTTGCTTTGATTGTTGAAGGAGGCGGGGCAAGGTTGTTGGCCCTGGCTGTGAACTCGGTTAAGGGGGTTAGTGTGCTGGGTGAAATACAGGCTGCACCAAACATGGTTTCCACCCCTTGTGTATCCGGGCTGATTAAACTGCCTGACCGAGTGATTATAGTTTTGGATTTGCATATTGTGCTTGAGGTAGGGGTGGGAAAAAGCCTGGAGCAGATCAATGGGATTTAAAAGGGATTTAAAAGTCTGCAGAAGGTGTTCTTATTCCCATTCAAGCAGGATTTCATCTCCGGTTTTGATTGGGCTCATAAAGGAGGCAGGTTGACCATTGATAAGCATCTTAAGGCGGGATTTTCCGGGGGGAGGGGAGGGCTGAAAGTCAAGGTAGCGGAATAGGTCGGTAAAAATCAGGTCTTGGTCTGGTGTGGCATATTCAATTTGATCCCCGTCTGAGAGGAGCTCGTCCCCATAAGCTGGTTTGCCGTTAAGTCTTAGTTTGGTGCGGGAGCTGGGGAGGGAGCGAGGTTGTCCGTTCAGGCTAATGTCCACAAAGGTCGGCCCGGCTTGAGGGGATACGTCTCGAACGCGCCAGCGAGGAGAGATTTCATCAGTCAGTTCCAGGTTATCGCCAGCCTCGACCGGTGCATCTATTCCAACCAGGTTACCGTTTAAAAGCAGGGTCCCCAAGGCGTATTTTAAAAGGCGCTGTTGGCCGTTGACGGACACCTTGAGTTCCGCTGCATATGGGGGATCTACTTCGAGGTGGGCCAACAGGTCTCCAACAGTAGTGATTGGCTTCCAGACAATCTCGGCCCGATCCGTGAGAGCCGTTTCGCCGGAAACCAGCGAGCCATTCATGTTCACTCTAGGGGTAACTATAATTTCATTTCCGTTGATGCTTACCTTAAACTCCTGGAAGTTGGGTATCGCATCCCGGACTGTACCTTTTCCGGGCTGTCCGTCGCGGGCGGGAATTACTTCCAGGCTGTCGTTCGGCTGGAGCGGGACCTCAAGTCCTACTACCTCTCCGTTACGGCGAATAGTGGCAGAGACTCCCAGTTCCCCTTTAAAGATAACTAATTTGCCATTGATGGTTACCGAAAGAGCTAATCCAGGCTTACCGTGGAGTTTACGCAGGCTAAATCCAGCCGCCAACAAGGCATCCCCAACGTTTCCTTCGTTAAGGCTGAAAAGCCTGACAGGACGCTTGTTGACCTCTACGTGCAGCAGGTTCAGGGCCTGTTCGTTTAAGGAGGTGATGGCGATACCAAGCGGGGTTATGGATTCAGGGCCATGAAGCTTGTCCAGGTCTCCGCTAAGGTT
>Ga0255338_1001509_pt1 | contig 43503 bp, 41 predicted proteins | sample MeOH1_35cm_T4_19_FD_203715 | JGI IMG/M metagenome (GOLD analysis project Ga0255338, IMG submission 203715) | Sandy soil microbial communities from University of British Columbia, Vancouver, Canada - MeOH1_35cm_T4_195 | ecosystem: Engineered > Artificial ecosystem > Sand microcosm > Unclassified ... | reverse complement strand
GTGTTCGAACGAACGAGAGGGGTTGGGCCCGCCCTCAGGGCCGGACGCGGGAGCGAGCTGATGAAACTCATCATGGCGATCGTCAAACCGTTCAAGCTGGACGACGTGCGCGAAGCGCTCGTCGGGGCCGGCGTGGAGGGTCTGACGGTCTCGGAGGTCAAGGGATATGGCCGGCAGAAAGGTCAGACCGAGATCTATCGGGGGGCGGAGTACCAGATCAACTTCCTGCCCAAGGTGAAGCTGGAGGCCGTCGTCGACGACGCGGCCGCCGCCAAGGCGGTTGAGGCCATCAAGGCCGCGGCCGCGACCGGCAAGATCGGCGATGGAAAGATCTTCGTCCTCGACGTCTCGGAGGCCGTGCGCATCCGGACGGGCGAGACGGGCGCCGCGGCGCTCTAGCGAACGGGACAAGGGGACATATACTAATGAAATTCTTCGGAAAACAGCGGCTGGCGGGGCTGATTCTCGCCGCCGCCGTGGCCGGGGCGCCGCTGGCGTCCACGGCCCTCGCCCAGGAGGCCGCGGCGCCCGCCGCCGCTGCGCCAGCCGCCACGCCCGCGCCGGAAGCCGCGGCGCCGGCCGCTGAGGCCGCGACGCCCGCTCCGGCCCCCGCCGCCGAGGCCGCGCCCGCCGCGCCGACCCAGACGGTCGACAAGGGCGACACCACCTGGATGATGGTCTCGGCGGTGCTCGTGCTGCTGATGATCATCCCCGGCCTGGCGCTGTTCTACGGCGGTCTGGTCCGCCAGAAGAACATGCTCAGCATGCTGATGCAGACAGCCACCGTCTGCGTCATCGGCATGATCGCCTGGGTCACCTACGGCTACAGCCTGGCCTTCACCGACGGCGGCGGGCTCGACAGCTACGTCGGCGGCGCGTCGCGGCTGTTCCTGAAGGATGTGACGCCAGCGTCCAACGTGGCGACGTTCTCGACCGGCATCTACATCCCGGAGCTGGTCTTCATCGCCTTCCAGATGACCTTCGCGGCCATCACCGCCTGCCTCGTGCTGGGCGGCGTGGCCGAGCGGATGAAGTTTGGCGCCGTGGTGATCTTCGCGGTTCTCTGGCCGCTGCTCTCCTACTACCCGATGGCCCACATGGTCTGGTGGTGGCCGGGCCCCGACGGCATCGCGACGGCTCCGACCGACCCGGTGAAGTCGGGTCTGCTTTGGGGCTGGGGCGCGCTGGACTTCGCCGGCGGCACCGTGGTGCACATCAACGCCGGTGTCGCCGCCCTCATGGGCGCCCTGATCCTGGGCCCCCGCAAGGGCTACCGTTCCGAGCCGATGCAACCCCACTCCCTGACGCTGACCCTGGTCGGCGCCGGCCTCCTGTGGGTGGGCTGGTTCGGCTTCAACGCGGGCTCCAACCTGGAAGCCAACGGCTACGCCGCCCTGGCCCTGCTCAACACCTTCATCGCCACCGCCGCGGCGGGCTTCTCCTGGGCGATGACGGAGTGGGTGACGCGCAAGAAGGCCTCGATGCTCGGCATGGCCTCGGGCCTGGTCGCCGGTCTGGTGGCCATCACCCCGGCCGCCGGCTTCGCCGGCCCGATGGGCGCGCTGGTCCTGGGTCTGATCGTCTCGCCGATCTGTGTGTTCTTCTGCTCGTTCGTGAAGAACGCGCTCAAGTACGACGACAGCCTGGATGCCTTCGGCATCCATGCCATCGGCGGCATCGTGGGCGCGCTGGGCACCGGCATCCTGGTCTCGGCCAGCCTCGGCGGCGCGGGCATCGTGGACTACACGACCTGCGCGGCCGACGGCGACATCTCCACCTGCGACGCCTTGGCCAGCTACACCATGGCGGGCCAGTTCATCACCCAGCTCAAGGCGGTGGCGGTGGCTGTGGTCTGGTCGGCGGTGGCCTCCAGCATCGTGTTCTTCATCATCAAGTACACGATCGGCCTGCGCTCCTCGCCGGAAGCCGAAGAGGAAGGCCTGGACATCGTCGAGCACGGTGAACGCGCCTACCACTCCTAAGAGCCTTCCCGGGTCGGGCGGCGTCCGCCTGACCCGGATACGCCACCCTGGAGCGCGCGCCGCGCACTCCGAACTCTTGGGGGAGAGGGCGACCGCTGCGCACACCCGGCGGACGTCAGTAAGGGTAGAGACGGGGGTCCTTCGGGGCCCCCGTTTTCTTTTGGCTATTCCCAGGGCCCGCCCAGACGGCAGCGGCGGACCCACCAGTGCGGGGCCATGGCCTCGATCCGCTCGGCCAGGGTTTCGGCGGCGATGTCGTCCGCGCACAGGGCGAAGCAGGTCCCGCCCGAGCCAGACACTCGGGCCAGCAGGGTCTCGGGCTCGTCGCGCAGAGTGGCCAGCACGGCCCCGACCTCAGGCGCCGCGGCGATGGCCGGCGCTTCCAGATCGTTGGACTGGGTCGCCAGCCAGGCGGCCACCTCCTGCGGACTCTCGAAGGTGTCCGGCATCGATGGGGGCCTGACGTCGCCGAAAGCCCCCGAGGCGTCCAGGCGGCGGTAGACGTCCGGCGTCGACACGGCCACGCCGGGGTTCACCAGCACGCAGTCCAGCACCGGCAGGCCAGGCGCCGGGCTGAGACGCTCTCCCCTGCCCTCGGCGATCACCGACCGCCCCCAGAGGCAGGCCGCGCCGTCCGCGCCCAGGCTGGCGGCCATCGTCTCCAGCCGCGCGTCGTCGATCTGCGGGGCGAAGACGTCGCGGATCAGCCGCAGCGCCGCGCCCGCGTCGCCGGACCCGCCGCCCAGGCCGCTGGCCACCGGCAGCTGCTTCTCCAGGGACATCGCCAGTTCGGCCATCGGCCGGCCAAGCTCGGCCACGAAGGCGCGCACGGCCCGGAAGATCAGGTTGTCCTGCTCGGGCCCCAGGCCGTTCGCGAAGGGCCCATTCACCGTGAGGCGACCCTCGCCCAGCTCGATCGAGACCCGGTCGCCCACGTCGGCGAAGACCATCAGGCTGCAGACCGGGTGATAGCCGTCGTCCGTCGGCGGACCGACGTGCAGGAACAGGTTGACCTTGGCTGGAGCCAGGCGCGCAGGCACGGCGCTACTGGCCGGCGAGCTTCGGTTGCGGACCCAGGCCCGAGGCCAGCTTCTTCTCGGCGTCGGCCTTGATCTTGTCGTCCGGCTTCAGCGTCAGGACGCGGCGCCACTGGAACCCGGCCTCGTCCTTGCGCCCGACCATCCAGTAGGCGTCGCCCAGGTGGTTGTTGATCTCGGGGTCGCCGGCTTCCAGCTCGACCGCCTGCTCCAGCACCTCGACGGCCTTCTTGTAATCGCCCAGCCGGTAGTGGGCCCAGCCCAGGCTGTCGACGATGGCGCCGGACCGCGGATTGGCGGCCACGGCCTTCTCGACCATGCCCATGGCTTCGGTCAGACGCTCGCCGCGATCGATCCAGGCGTAGCCCAGGTAGTTCAGCAGCTCGGCCTCGTCGGGACGCAGCTTCAGGGCCTGCGAAAGGTCGGCCTCCGCCTCCCTCCAGCGGCCCGTGCGCTCATAGGCCTGGCCGCGGGCGTAGTGAAGCTGCCAGTCGGGCGCCTTGGCCTCCGCGATCAGAGAATCCAGCAGGGTGATGGCCTCGGGATAGTTCTCGTTGGCGCGCAGCAGGTCCGAGAACGTGATGCGAGCCTCGGTGTCGCCCGTGGCGGCGGCGGTGCGGGCCAGCTTCAGAGCGCCTTCCTTGTCGCCGGCGCTCTGGTAGCTCCAGGCCAGCTTGGCCTGGGCGGCCGGGAACTCCGTGGTGTTGGATTTCGGCTTCAAGTAGGCGGCGCGCGCGCCGTCCACGTCGCCGTTCTGCTGCAGTATGTCGCCCAGCATCAGCCAGGCGTCGTTGCGCTGGGGGTCAAGCGACAGGGCCATGCGCAGATAGGCCAGGCCGATCGACTCCTGCTTGGCGCTGATCATGGTGGCCGCGGGGGCCAGCAAGGCGAAGGCCGCGCCTTCCTTCAACGTCGGGGCCGGCGGGGGCGACTTGTTGGCGGCCGCGCGCGTCCGGGCCGCCTTGAGGCCCAGGTTCGACGGATTGCGCTTCAGGGCGGCGTCGTAGAGCGCCACGGCCTCGGGCCGGCGACCGCGCCGCTCCAGGAACCCGCCATAGGCCACCACGGCGATCTCGGACGGGTTCTCGCTGGAGGTCACCGCCTTGAAGTCGGTCTCCGCCTCGTCGTACCGCTTGGCCCGTTCGAACAGGTGCGCCTGGCCGATCTGGCCGAAGTAGTCGACGCCGGCGTCGCCGCGCAGCTGCGGCCGCACCGTGGAGCCCTCCACGTCGCCGACCGAAGCGGACACCCAGGGGCCCAGCAAGGCCGCGGCGGCGCGGTGCGGGAAGCCGATGCCGTCGTTGGCCAGCTCGGCCTTGGCCACCTTGCCCTTGCCGTCGCCCAGGGCGGCCACGACCTTGACCAGGCGACCCAGGCGCTTGCCGGGCTCGGATGCGGTGGGGCCGTCCGGCGCCGTCAGGGCCGCCTTCTGGATGTCGCCGGCCATCAGGGCCGCGGTGAAGGCGCGCTCGGCCACCGCGGGGTCGTCACCGCTCTGGGTCCGGGCCAGTTCGAGGAACCGCGCCGCGTCGCCGTTGCGACCTTCCTGCAGCGCGGCGCTGCCGGCCAGGAACATGCCATAGGCGCTGTCGGCGGCGACGGGCGCGCCAAGTGGCTCCACCTCCGCGGTCTGGGTGGCGGCGCAGCCCGCCAGCAGGATCATCGGGGCGGCGAAGGCAAGCAGGATGGAGCGACGCATGCCTAGACTCTGGGCGTGAGAGCGCCCGGCCGCAAGCGCGCCATCGTCACAGCCGGGGAATTTGGCGTCGAACGGCGACGCCGCGCCCTACATGTTCGGGTAGTTCGGCCCGTCCCCGCCCTGCGGCGTCGTCCAGTCGATGTTCTGCGACGGATCCTTGATATCGCAGGTCTTGCAGTGGACGCAGTTCTGGAAATTGATCTGGAACTTCGGGTTCTGGCCGGCCTCGTCGTAGAGCACTTCGTAGACCCCCGCCGGGCAGTAGAGCCGCGCGGGCTCGCCGAACTTCGGCAGGTTGATTCCGATCGGCACCGTAGCGTCGCGCAGGTGCAGGTGGGCCGGCTGGTTCTCGTCGTGGTTGGTGTTGGACAGGAAGACGCTGGAGAGCTTGTCGAAGCTCAGCACGCCGTCGGGCTTCGGATAGACGATCGGCTTGAAATCCTTGGCAAGGCCCGTCGAGGCTGCGTCCGATTTCTTGTGGTGCATCGTGCCGAAGAACGAGAAGCCACCGAGCAGGCTGGTGGTCCAGAGGTCGAACATTCCGACCCCGCCGCCGATCAGCGGCCCGAACGCGCCAAGGATCGGCTTGAAGTTGCGGACTGTGTGCAATTCCTTGCGCACCCAGGATTTCTCATAGGCGGTCTCGTACTCGACGAGTTCGTCACCGGCCCGGCCCGCCTTGATCGCCGCGTAGGCGGCCTCGGCGGCCATCATGCCGCTCTTCATGGCGTTGTGGCTGCCCTTGATCCTGGGGAGGTTCACGAAGCCAGCGCTGTCGCCAAGCAGGACGCCGCCCGGGAAACTCAGCTTCGGCACCGACTGCAGGCCGCCCTCGCTGATCGCGCGGGCGCCGTAGGCGATACGCTTGCCGCCCTTCAGGTATTTCGCGGCCTCCGGATGGTGTTTCCAGCGTTGAAACTCGTCAAAGGGCGAGATCCACGGGTTCGCGTAGTTGAGGTGCACGACGTAGCCGACGGAGACGTAGTTGTCGCCGAAGTGGTACATGAACGAGCCGCCCTCGGTCTTGGGGTCGAGCGGCCAGCCGAGGGTGTGGATGACAAGACCGGGGACGAACACGTCGTCCGGGACCTGCCACAGCTCCTTGATGCCGATGCCGTACTTCTCCGGGTCGGCGTCCTTGCAGAGGCCGAACTTGGCCTTCAGCACCTTGGCCAGGGAGCCCCGCACGCCCTCGCCGATGAAGACATACTTGCCGCGCAGCTCGATGCCGGGCTCGTAGCTGGGACCCGGCTTGCCGTCCTTGCCGATGCCGAACTCGCCGGCCACCACGCCAACCAGCTTGTCGCCGTCGAACACCGGCGCGGAGGCCGCCATGCCGGGATAGATCTCGACGCCCAGGCCCTCGGCCTCGGTCGCCAGCCAGCGGCAGACGTTGCCGAGCGAGGCGATGTAGTTGCCGTGGTTGTTCATGAACGACGGCATGGCCCAGATGGGCAGGTCGATGCTGCCTTGCGGCCCCAGGATCTGGAACTTGTCCTGGGTGACCGCCGTCTCGAGCGGCGCGCCCTTGGCCTTCCAGTCGGGGATCAGCTCGCTGATGCCCTTGGGGTCGATGACCGCGCCGGAGAGGATGTGGGCCCCGACCTCCGCGCCCTTCTCGATGACCGCCACCGTCAGGTCGGCGTCGAGTTGCTTCAGCCGGATCGCCGCGGCCAGGCCCGACGGCCCCGCGCCCACGATGACGACGTCGTATTCCATGGCTTCCCGCTGGATGCCCGATTGGCCGACGTCTTCGCTCATCGCGTTCCCCTTTGGTCTTTTGCCCTCGGCCGACCCCCTCGCCGCCCGATCTCCGCTTAAGGGTCTTATCGGGAGGTCACGCCGGGATGGTCAAGCGCGAACGCTCAGCGGCCGCCCTCGACGATCAGCTTCACCTGCGTCCCCGGCCGCAGGGGTTGGCCGGGGTCCAGGGCGTTGAGCATCAGGAACCGGCCCATCCTGTCGCCCTCGGGCGCCATCCGCGCGGCCAGGGACTCCACCGTGTCGCCTGGGCGCACCTCCGTGACCATGATCCGTCGGCCCACGATCCCGTCGGCCTCGCGGTCCGAGAGCCGCCGGAACGAGTCGAACATCGGGTCGAACAGGCTGGCCTGTCCGGCCGGGGCCATGGCAATGAAGCTGTACGCCTCCTCGCCGCCCAGGGAATAGACCACCACCGTCAGGTCCACCGGCCGGCCGCCTGAAGACGCGCGCGCCGGCAGCACCACCGCCTCCAGGCCGTTGATCTTCGCGTGCTCGGGCTGGCCCATCTCGTGGCGGCCGTTGCGGACCACGCCCGCCAGGACCTCCTTGGCGTAGCCGTCCAGCTGCCGCGGCGTCGCCCGGCCGCCGGTGAACTCGGCCAGGGCGCCGTTCGGTCCGGTGATCTTCACCGCCTCCAGCTCGTTGGCCACCCGGAAGCCGCGCGGCGCGTCGAAGCGGATGCCCAGCTGGGGGTGGACATAGGATCCGCCGCTGACGAAGCCCTGGACCGAGTCCTCGCCGTACGGCAGGCCGTCGACCGCGGCCAGGTAGCTGCGCTCGTCCAGCGTCAGGCCTTCCTGGGCCGGGGAGCGCGCCGCCTGGGCGCTGGCGCGCTTGATGCGGTCCGACGTCAGCGGATGGGTGCTGGCCCAGGGGGCCATGTTGCTTTCCGGCCGGCCTGTCTCACGCGCGGTGAACGCCCCCTCGCGCTGCAGGTCGTCCAGCACCCGGGTCAGGCCCTCGGGGGCATACCCGGCGGCCGGCAGGTAGCTCAGGGCCAGGGTGTCGGCTTCGTATTCCTGGTTCCGCGAGTAGCCCAGCGCCCCCAGCTTCGCGACGCGGCTGGCGACCTTGCCAGCGACGTCGGACTTGGTGGCGACGCCGACCAGCACGGCGGCCAGGCTGCCCAGGGTCTCGGTGTTCTGCTGGCGGATGGCGTGGTCGGCGGCCACGTGGCCCAGCTCGTGCCCCAGCACGGCGGCCAACTCGGCCTCGGAGTTGACGATCCCCAGCAGGCCGCGGGTTACATAGACATAACAGCCCGGCGGCGCGGTGAAGGCGTTGACCACCTGGGAGTTCACCACGGTGAATACGCAGGTCTGGCGCATGCCGGCGGCCTGGGCCATCCGCTCGCCGATCCGCTGCACGTAGTCGGCCTGGGGGCCGAGGTAGGTCCCGCCCAGCTCAGCGACCATCTGGCGGTGCTCGCGGGCGGGCTGGGCGACGGCGGGACCAGCGGCGAGCGCCAGCCCGGCCGCCAGGGCGAACCCCTTCATCGCATCACCCTCCCCATTCCAGGCTGACAAGCCCGCGGCTTCGCGCCAAGAGTGGACCAAGCCTCGTTGGGAGTGAACCTGGGAATGTCGGCGGCCGCCGAAGCCACGAACGCCGCCGTCGCGGAAAGCCTGCTGGCCTTCTGGGCCGACGCCGGCGTGGACGCCATGTTGCTGGACGAAGCGGTCGACCGGATCGAGGCCGGCAAGGTCTTGCCGCCTGCCCGGCCCGCGGCGGCCATCGCGCCCCTGGCGGCCGTCGCCTCGCCCCGCCTGGGGGCCGGCCAGCCCGACATCTCCGCCGCCGTGGCCCAGGCCCAGGAACTGGCCGCCGACGCGCCGGACCTTGAGGCCCTGGTCGCCGCCATCGCCGGGTTCGAAGGCTGTCCCCTGCGCTTCGAAGGGGCGGCCACCAAGGCGGTGGTCTACCGCGGCGACCCGAAGGCTCCGCTGCTGGTCATTGGCGAAGGTCCCGGCGCCGACGAGGACGCCCGCGGCGAGCCGTTCGTGGGCCGGGCGGGCAAGCTGCTGGACCGGATGCTGGCGGCTGCGGGCCTGACGGACCGCGTGCTGATCACCAACACCGTCTTCTGGCGCCCGCCGGGCAACCGGACGCCCACGCCGGCCGAACAGGCCATCTGCGCCCCGTTCGTCGAGCGCCTGATCCAGCTGGTCCAACCCAAGATGCTGCTGCTGGCCGGCGGCGCGCCGGCCAAGGCCATGCTTAAGCGCGAGGAAGGCATATTGTCGCTGCGCGGGCGATGGTTCGAATGGCGCTCGGCGGACGGTTCCACCGAGTTGCCTGCCATGCCGACACTTCACCCCGCCTTCCTGCTCAGGCAGCCCGGGGCGAAGAAAAGAGCGTGGAGCGATCTGCTCACCTTGACCGAAAGGCTTGATCGGCCGGACAGGCCCCTCTAGCTTCCGACGCTGGGACTCAGAGAAAAGGGGTCCGCGTTCAGCAGGCGTTAGTCCTGGTCGCGGATATGGACGGCATGACGCTCGAACAGCGCCTGCGCGTCGGGGTATTGTCCCTCGTCGCCGCCGCCTCGGTTGCCAGCTCTGCTGCGGCCGGATCGCCGAAGGCCCTCTCAGACACTGACGCACGCGCCTATGCCGCCGCCTTCCAGGCCGTGGAACAGGGCGATTTCCTGGGCGCGCAGCTCGAGGCGGCTCCTATCAGGGATCGGTCGCTGGACGGCTACCTGTCGTTCCGCAGCCTGATGCACCCGACGGCGCACAAAGCCACCTTCGAAGAGCTCTCCAGCTGGCTGTCCAAGTTCCGCGACCTGCCGCTGGCCGACCGGGTGTTCTCCCTGGCCGCCAAGCGCCAGCCGGCCGAGGCGGTGGCCCTGCCGCGCCCGGAAGTGGCCCTGGTCGACACTGCGCGCAGCGAGATCACCCGCCCCGCCCGCGAAGCCTTCTATTCCGGCGACGCCCGCACCGCCTTCCAGCTCGCCGTGAATGTTGGCGAGCGCTGGATCGCCGGCCTCGCCGCCTGGCGCCTCCAAGATTACGGCCAGGCGCACGACTATTTCGCCCAGGTCGCCCGCGACGACGAAACCGATCCGTGGCTGCGTTCGGCCGGGGCCTACTGGGCCGCCCGCTCGGCGGTCGCCATGGGCGACACCTCCACCGCCCAGGCCTTCCTGCGTCTTGCCGCCCAGGCGCCGCAGACCTTCTACGGCATGATCGCCGAGCGCCAGGTCCAGATGACCATGGCCAGCGCGTCGACCGGCCAGTTCATTCCCGCCGCCTTCCGCGCTCCGGAGCCGCCGGCGTCGGGCGTGCTGGACGATGACCTGCGCGCCCACCGCGCCTCGGCCCTGGCCCAGATCGGCCGCGCGGACGAGGCGCGCCAGGAACTGCGGGCCGGCCTGGCGCTGGCCCGTACCGGCGAAGAGCGCAAGGCATGGACCGCGCTCCTCACCTCGCTTGGCCCCGCGTCCGGCCCCGGCGCCCAGCGCCCGCAATACCTCTCGCTCGGCGACTATCAGGCCCCGCCGCTGTCGCCGAAAGACGGCTTCACGGTGGACAAGGCCCTGGTCTACGCGATCGTGCGCCAGGAAAGCTCGTTCAACCCGATGGCCGTCTCACCGGTGGGCGCGATGGGCCTGATGCAGCTCATGCCCGCCTCGGCCGCGCTGGCCACCGGCGACAGCATCTACCGCAAGCGCCCGAAGGTGCTGTTCAACCCCGCCACCAACCTGCGGGCCGGTCAGGACTACCTGAGCTATCTGATGGACCGCGGCGTCGGCGGCGACATCCTGCACGTGATCGCCGCCTACAACGCCGGCCCCGGCGCGGTGCTGAAGACCACCGCCATGGTCGGCCAGGACGATCCCCTGCTGATCATCGAGTGCCTGCCGGCGCTGGAGACCCGCAACTACGTCGAGAAGGTCATGACGGCCTACTGGACCTACAAGCGGATGTTCGGCGAGGAGACCCGCACGCTGGACGCCCTGGCCGGTGGCGCGCGGCGCATCGACGTGCGCCTCGACCTAGCCAACCCGGCGAGCCCGCAGCCCCAGGTCACGCCGCAGACGCTGCAGGTCGGCGCCGCGGCGACCCTCCAGACGGCGGCGTTCGAGTAGCACCCCGAATGGCCGGCGGCTGAACAGGCCGCCCTCCGCCAGCCCGGCCACCACGGCGGGCTCGGCGCTGCGCGCCAGGTGGTCGCCCACCGAGCGGATCCATCCGTCGCGCAGCCGGAAATCCGCCGGCAGGACCATAAGCTGGTCCGCCCGCGACGCCGCCCCCGCCGCCTCGATGGTGGGGTGGGCCTCGGCGCCCATGTCCTCGCACAGGTGGTCGATCCCCGGCTGGCCGTCCGCCGCCACGATCAGGACCTGGCGGACGAGGCCATCCACCGCCCCGGCGGTGAGCTGGGAAAGCAGCGCCGGAAGGCCCTGGGCCTCGCCGCGCGCGTCGATGATCACTGAAAGCATGGCCAGGACAGACCCTGCTTCCCCTCGGGAGGTCAAGAGTTCTTGTTTTGTTCCCATCGAGACTCTACGGTGGCCAGGTGTCGACCTTCACCCAGCAACTCAAGACCGTCAGGGGCCGCGGCGCCCGCTCCAACGCCAGCGGTCGCTTCGAGGCCCAGGCGCGCGAGGACTTCGATGATGGCTGGACGCTGGAGGATCCTGAGCCGGAGCAGATCGAGACGACGGTCAGCCCCGAGAAGGCCAAGGTCATCATCAGCCACAACGACAGCCCGGACGTGGGCTTCTCCGCCTCGATCAATCCCTACCGGGGTTGCGAGCACGGCTGCATCTACTGCTACGCGCGACCCGCCCACGCTTACATGGGCCTCTCCCCCGGCCTCGACTTCGAGACCAAGCTGTTCTTCAAGCCCCACGCCGCCGAGTTGCTGGAGAAGGAGCTCTCGAAACCGAAGTACCGGCCGGAGTTCATCCACATCGGCGGCAACACCGACCCATACCAACCGCAGGAGCGCAAGCTGCGGATCACCCGGGGGGTGATCGAGGTGCTGGTCCGGTTCCGGCACCCCTTCTCGGTGATCACCAAATCGGCGCTGATCCTGCGCGACCTGGACCTGCTGGCCGAGGCGGCGTCCCTCAAGCTGACGCGGGTGGCGATGTCGATCACCAGCCTCGACCGCAAGCTTGCGCGCTCGATGGAGCCGCGCGCCGCGACGCCCGAGAAGCGGATCGAGGCGGTGCGGAAGCTCACCAGCGCCGGCGTGCCTGTGACGGTGATGTTCGCGCCCTGCATCCCCGGCCTGAACGACCACGAGATGGAGGCTGTGCTGGAACGCGCCGCCCAGGCGGGAGCGTCAGGCGCCGGCTATGTGGCGCTCAGGCTGCCGCGCGAGATCAAGGAGCTGTTCCGCGAGTGGCTGGAGACCGACCACCCCGACCGGGCGCGCCGGGTCATGTCGCTGGTGCGCCAGATGCGCGGCGGCAAGGACTACGACGCCCAGTGGGGCAGCCGCATGAAGGGCGAAGGCCCCCTCGCCGCCCTGATGGCCGCGCGCTTCAAGGCCGCCAAGGCCCGCTACGGTCTGGACCAGGGCTGGGGCTCGCTCGACGCCACGCAATTCCGCGTGCCGCCCAAGCCGGGCGGCCAACTGGACCTGTTTGCTGAAGTTCCTCCCCCGATTTCGAGGGAAGAACCTTGAACCTTAGCGGGTGCTGCGGCGGTCGTTGAGGAGGGACTTGCGGGCGGTCGAGGCCGCCGGGGCGCCGGTGGAGCGCGAGTCGGCCAGGCCGTTGCGGGCCGGGGCGCCGGGCGGCGTCCAGGTCCTGGAGAGGGTGCGTATGGTCATTGAGCCCTGAGTTGCTGGACGCAGGCGCGCAGCAGGATGGCGCGCGCCATGGGAAGGCCCGGTTCTTTCAGCTCGGCCAGAGCGCCTTCCAGCGGCCAGCCGAGATGACGCTGGCCCAGGCGCCAAATCTCGGCGCGGACCTCCGCCTTGGCCACCGACGGCCGGAAGATCATGCGCAGGAGGCCGGCGAAGCCGCCCTCCTCGCGGTCGTCATTTGCCATTGTTGATCGACTTGAAGCCGTGGACGCTCTCGGGCGGTTTGGCCGGCGGCTGCTTCGGCTTGCGGGCTTCCTTGTTGGACTTCTTCTGACCCTTGGCCATCGGCGGCTCCTCTCGATTGACGCCACCGAACGCATGGCCCGACGGACAAATTCTCGCCTCGAGGAAATTTTCCGAGACCATTCGTCTATACCACGTCTGGATTTTTATTGATGTATGAAAATTCTCGATCAATAAAATCGCGACTTGGAGATCCATATATTCTTAGACATGGCAAACATAAGTTCAGTTCGACTTGAATTCAACGGCATCATCCCCATGTGAGTACAGATGACGCCACGCGCGCCACCGCCACCGTTGGAGCCTTGGATGTTTCTGCTCTCCGTGCTGTTCGTCCTCGCCGCCGCCGCGGTCCCGCTGGCGCTCAGGCTGTTCGGCTTGAAGCGCCGATGACCCCTCCCGCCGGCCCTGACGACCTGCAGCGGGAGAACGCCTACCTGAAGGCGCGCGTCGCCCAGCTCACCTCCGACGTCACCGACCTGTCGGCCGAGGTCGATCGCCTGCGCCAGGAACGCGAACGGCTGCAGGGTCGCCGCGAAGCCCGCGCGCCCAATCCGCTGGGCAGCGGCCAATGACGAACCTCCTGGGCGGCGTCCTGCTGGTGGCGCCCTTCGTCATCGTGGTCGGCATCTTCCTGCTCGTCCGCCTGCGCCAGCGCTAGACCTAGCGCGAGAACACGCCCACCAGCTCGACGTGCGGCGACCAGAGGAACTGGTCGACCGGCAGCACGCGCTCCAGTCGGAATCCGGCCTCGATCAGGGTCCGGGCGTCGCGGGCGAAGGTGGCCGGGTTGCACGACACCCCGATCACCCGCGAAACCCCGGACCCGGCCAGCTCGACCGCCTGTTCGGCGGCGCCGGCGCGTGGCGGGTCGAACACCGCCACATCCGTGTGCCTCAGGTCGTGGACCAGCAAGGGCCGCCGCACGAGATCACGGGCCTCGGTGGTGATGCCCTTGAGCCCCGGAGCGCCCGCCAGCGCCGCCGTCAGGGCGCCGACCGCCTCGGCGGTGAAGTCCAGGGCATGGACGGGTGCGATCTCGGCCAGCCGGAAGGTGAACGTGCCGACCCCGCAGAAGAGATCGACGATGCGATGGGCGCCGGCCGCCGCCTCGCCGACGAAGGCGGTCATGGCGGCCTCGGCCCCAGCGGTCGCCTGCAGGAACGAGCCCGGCGGCAGGCTGACGCGCGCGGGCCCCAGGCGCACCTGCGGCATGCGGGCCATGTAGGCCATCTCGCCGGCCAGGGTGACGCGGGCGAAATCGGCCTCGGCCGCCCGCTCGGCCAGCTGCATGCGGGCGTCGGCGGAGAGGCCGCCGCTCTTGGCCTCGACGCCGGTGATGTCGACGTCCAGGCCGGTGTCGGTCACCGTCACGTGGAGGGTCGGGGCCGACTTCGGATGCTCGAACAGCGGCGCGGCCAGGCGCTTCAGCGCCGGGATCGCCGCCTCGATACGCGGATCGGCGATCGGGCAGACGGCGATATCGACCAGGTCCCAGGACTTGCGCGCCTTGTAGCCCAGCCTGGCCGCCTCGCGATTGGCCTTGCGGGCGTGGAGCGCGACCCGCCGGCGCGTGCCGGGGCTGGTGGCGAAGGCGGGCAGGATCTCGGTCTCGATCCGCTCGCGGGCCAGGGTGCCGGCCAGCCGGGAGACCTTCCAGGCCAGGTACGGCTCGTGCGCCCAGTGCTGCAGCGCGCAGCCGCCGCAGACGCCGAAGTGGGGACAGGCCGGCGCGATGCGCTCGGCGCTGGCCTCCAGCACCTCCAGCAGTTCGCGCCGCTCGCCAGCCCCCTGCGCCCGCACCCGCTCGCCCGGCAGGCTGAACGGCACGAACACCGGCCCGGCGGCGACGCCGTCGCCCTCCCCGCCCACGAAGTCGATGGTGAAGTCCGCCGGCGGGCCCGGCTGCGGCCGGGGATCGGGACGGGTCTGCGGGCGGCGCTTGGGATACCTCATGCGATGGCTCCGCCGGGCGCCCTGGTTCGGCCAAAATGAACGAACATGAACGAGATTCTCAACGGCTGTTCAGGTTCGCCGCCGCATCTTGCCTTCAAGCGCCGCCGTAAGGCGGCCGAGAGCATCGAAATCGAGGGATACCGAATGTCCACGCAGGTCACCATCGCCAAGGCCGCAGCCGCCGCGCTCGCCGGCGTGATCGCGCTGGGCGCGTGCGCTCCGGCGCTGGCCCAATCGGCCGGTCCGTACACCACCCAGACCACCACCGGCTACTATTACGACGCCTGCAAGCGCGATCAGACCCAGCGCGGCACGCTGGGCGCGGTGCTGGGCGGCGGGGCCGGCGCGGTGATCGGCTCCAACGCGGCGGCCCGCAACGCCCGCACCGAGGGCGCCCTGCTGGGCGGCCTGCTGGGCGCCATCGCCGGCGGCGTGGTCGGCAACAAGAGCGCGGCCTGCGTCTCGCCCAGCACCTACTACAACAATCCCGCGCCGCCCCCGCCGCCCGCCGCCTCGAACGGCGGCTACTACGAGCGCGACGCCTATGCCGACTCCGCGGCCGCCCAGGCCCGCGAGGACGCCTGGCGCGACGAGCAACGCGCCGACCGCTACCGCGCCGCGGAGCGGCCGCCCGAGCCGGACGGTTGCACCCTGGCCGAGAGCCCCATCTACATGCCCGACGGCCGCACCCAGACCCGCTTCGTGCGCGTCTGCCGCGATGCGAACGGCAAGTACGCCGTCGTCGACTGACGCCCGCCGTCAGGCGAAGTGGATGCCGGTTCGCCGCCTGGACGGCGCGCCGCTCTAGAATTGGAGCGCCGTCGACAGACTGCGCTCAGGGCTCCAAGTCGAGCGTCCAACTGGGCCGTCCCTCGGGGCGGCCCTTCTTCTATGCGCGGGTCGCCCAGAGCAGGAATTCGCGGTTGCCGTCGCCGCCTTCGATCGGGCTGTCGGCCGTCTCGCGGACGGTCCAGCCGGACGACGCCACGAACGCCTTCACGGCCTCCAGCGCCGCCAGCCGCGCCGCAGCGTCCGTCACGACGCCGCCCTTGCCGACCTTCCCGCGCCCGACTTCGAACTGAGGCTTCACCAGGGCCACCAGATCAGCGCCCGCGCCAGCCAGGGCCAGGGCCGCAGGCATCGCCTTCTCCAGCGAGATGAAGCTGACGTCGGTGACGATCAGCCCCGGCGGCTCCGGGATCAGGGCCGGCGTCAGGTCGCGGGCGTCCGTCGCCTCCAGGCTGACGACGCGGGGATCGGCGGCGACGCGCGGGTGGAGCTGTCCCCGGCCCACGTCCACCGCATAGACCCGCGCCGCGCCGCGGCCGAGGCAGACCTCGGTGAAGCCGCCGGTCGAGGCGCCCACGTCCAGCACCACGCGGCCCTCGACCGCCACCGGCCAGAGGTCCAGGGCGTGGACCAGCTTCAGCGCCCCGCGTCCCACCCAGGGATGGGCCGCCACGGCCTCCAGCGCCGCGTCGTCGGCGATCAGCTCGGAGGCCTTGACCACCGGCCGGCCGTCCGCGGTGACGCCGCCCGCCTCGATGGCGGCGCGGGCCTTGGCGCGGCTTTCGAACAGGCCGCGCGCCACCAGCAGGACATCGGCCCGCGTCTTCAGGCGGCGTCGTCCTCGAAGAGCTTCTTCAGTTCGCTCTTCATGATCTTGCCGTTGGCGTTGCGCGGCAGGGTCTCGTGCCAGAACTTCACCGCCACCGGCACCTTGAAGGCGGCCAGGCGCTCGGCGACGTGGGCGCGCAGTTCCTCCTCGGTGGCCTCGGCGCCGGGCTTCAGAGTCACGACGGCGGCCGGCTCCTCGCCCAGGATGCGGTGCGGCTTGGCCACCACGGCGGCGTCCATGACCGCCGGGTGGTCGTAGAGGACGTTCTCGACCTCGACGCAGTAGATGTTCTCGCCGCCCCGGATCAGCATGTCCTTGGCCCGGTCGATGATGAAGCAGAAGCCCTCCTCGTCCAGGCGGGCCAGGTCGCCGGTGCGCACCCAGCCGTCGACGAAGGTCTGGGCGGTGGGCTCGGGCTTGTTCCAATAAGCGCGCGCGTTCATCGGCCCCTTGGACCACAGCTCGCCCACCACGCCCGGCGGCAGGACGGTGACGCCGTCGGCCGGGTCGCGGATCTGCAGCTCGGCCACGGCGGCGGCCGGCCCACAGCTGTCGGGGCGGTGCTGATAGTCCTCGCCGCTGTTGGAGGTGACCGTGGCGCAGGTCTCGGTCATGCCCCAGCCCTGGCCGGACTGCGACTTGGGGAACACTTCCTTCAGCCGCCGCACCAGCTCGGGCGCCGAGGGCGCGCCGCCGTAGGACACGCCTTCGAGGGAGGACAGGTCGTACTTCTCGCGCGCGGGGTGCTCCAGGAGCTGCCAGGCGATGGTGGGCACGCCGCCCGCCAGGTTCACCTTCTCGCGCTCGATCAGCTCGAAGGCGCGGATCGGCTCCCACTTGAACATCAGCACCAGCTTGCCGCCGGTGGCCATGGTGGGGTTCAGCATCGCGAAGCAGCCGGTGACGTGGAAGAACGGCACCGACAGCAGGGCCGCGCGCTGCGGCGCGGCGGGATCGGGGGCCGGCGGCGCCTCGCCCTTGCGCAGGAACACGCGCGCGGCGGCCGCGCCGGCGGTGAAGATGTTGCAGTTCACCGCCCGGTGCGTGGCCAGCGCCCCTTTCGGCTTCCCCGTGGTGCCGGAGGTGTAGAAGATGGTGGCGTCGTCGTCGGTGTCGATCTCCACCGGCGGGATCGGCTGGTCGGGCAGCTTGCCCCAGGCGTTCGCCGCGCCCAGCACGTCCTCCAGCTTGGTGACGTAGGGGTGGGCGATCTCGTCCGGCTCGCGGCTGACGTAGACCCGCTTCAGCTCCGGGCAGTTGGAGAAGTGCTCGGTCATCCGCTGGAAGCGCTCGGCGTCCATCACCGCGACCTTGGCCCCCGAATCGGTGAGGCCGTACTCCAGCTCGGGGCCGGTCCACCAGGCGTTCAGCGGGGTGACGATCGCGCCGATGGCGGCGGCGGCGTAGAAGGCCACCACCCATTCGGGCAGGTTGCGCATGACGACCGCCACGCGGTCACCCTTTTCGACGCCCTGGGCCTGCAGCTCGATGGCGAAGGCGGCGACGGCGCGGTGGAAGGCTTCGTAGGTGACCCGCTCGTCCTCATAGACCAGGAACACCCGCTCGCCGAAGGTCTTGGCCATCTCGGCCACGGCCCGCAGCGTCGGCGGCTGGTTCTTCCAGACCTTCACCTTCACACCGTGGACGGTCGCTTCGGCGACCTCGGTGGGCAGGCCCGGCTGCCCCAGCAGGGCATGGGCCTGCTGGATGGACATGGCGGGCCAACCGGACGGCATAACGGCCTCGGACATCAACGCTTCTCCCCGACGATACGACCCGGTTCTGCTCCGGGCTTTCATCAGGTGAACAACCATAACCCAGCGTCAGAGGCAAACCGGCGACGGCGTTATGCGGCCACGCCGTAGAGCTTCATCACATCGCCGCGGAACGACCCCATGCTGCCGGGCCGGCTGTAGAACATGTGGCCGCCCGGGTAGAGCGCCAGGGTGACCCGCGCCGCCCCGGCGTCGCGCGGCATCTGGTCGACGATCAGGCGCGAGGCGAAGAACGGGCACGAGAGGTCGCCGTAGCCGTGGGCAATCAGCGCCTTGAGCTTCGGGTCGGCGGCCAGGGCCTGGCGTAGGTCCTCCACCGACTCGGCCTGGCTGCGGTTGGCCCAGTTGTCGTTCACCTCGTCGGAGAGCGCGTTGTAGCGCCCGTCCACCTTCCAGCCGACCGTCCGGGTGGTGAAGTCGACCATAGCCGTGGTGGTCGAGGCGACGATGGAATCGAGGATCGGGTCTCCGGCCCGCCGGGTCTGCGCCCACGGGAAGGGATCGTAGGCGGTGACATTGGCGTCGTAGATCGAGGCGATGCGGCCCTGGTCGCGGTAGAGCTCCTTGAGGAACGTCGGCGTGTCGATCCGCCCGCCCATGCGGCGCACCAGGGCGGGATCCAGGCCGGTGTAGCGGGTCACGCGCTCGACGATGCGGCTCACGGCGGCCGGATCGGACTGGCCCTTCAGCATGTCGGTGACGAACTCGCCGCGGGCATAGGCCTCGACCTCGGCCAGGGTCTCGGCGTTGAGCGGCTTGCCCTCGCGCTCGTACCTGGCGGCCGCCATCGACGGCAGAGTGATCATGTAGGCGAGCGGCGACAGGTCGGTGTGACCGCGGGCCCGGTAGTCGATCACCGGCGAGACCATGACGATGCCGGCGGGCGCCACACCCAGGGTGCGCTGCAGGTAGTGGCCGATCGCCGGGGCCCGGAGGCCGCCGTAGCTCTCGCCGACCACGTACTTGAGCGAGGCCATCCGCTGGTTCTTCAGCAGCCAATCGTAGACCACGCGGCTGAGGTACGCGACGTCCTCTTTCACCCCGAAGAACCGCTTCTTGGTCTCGTCCATGGGGACCAGCGAGCGCGAGAAGCCGGCGCCGACGGGGTCGATGAAGACCAGGTCGGTGAAGTCGAGCCAGGTGGCCGAGTTGTCCGTGAGGTTCGGCGGGTCGGACGGGCTGTCGCCCTGGGCGCCGAACTGCAGGCGCTTGGGGCCGATGGCCCCCAGGTTGAGATAGACCGAGGCCGCGCCCGGGCCGCCGTTGAAGGCGAAGGTGATCGGGCGGTTCGGGCCTTTGGCGCCGTCCAGGATGTAGGCGGTGAACACCACCTCGGCGGCGACCTTGCCCTTCTCGTCGCGGACCGGGATGACGCCGACGGTGGCGGTGTAGGCCAGGGTCTTGCCGGCGACGCGGGTGGTCTGCTTGACCGAGGCGTCGGGCGGGAGTTTCGGCAGGTCGATCTTGGCGAGGTCGAGCTTGGGGGCGTCGGGCTTGGCGTCCTGGGCCAGGGCGGGGACCGCCACGCCGACACCCGCGGCGAACGCCGCCGCCAGAACGCCACGCCGATGCATCTGTACGCCTCCCGATTCCGCGGAGACGCTAGGGCCAATCGGCGTTCCTGTCAGGGCGCCGCAGGCGCTGTCATTTTACAACCACGGACCACACGGAAAACACGGAAGGCGCAGCAGCCATGGCCCGTCCGTGTCGTCCGTGTGGTCCGTGGTCGAATCCAATCGGCGCTGACGCGCCACAGCACGACGCATGGCTTTGGGCTGCCGGGGCGCGGGTCCCGTCAGTCGCAGCGCGTGGGGGTTGGAAACCTTCGGTGGCCGCGTTCAGCGCGGCGGACCGGTGGCGCGGCGGAGGGACGAGCCGCCACGGCGACCCGACGGATGCGGGGGCGATGCGAAGGCGAAGGCCGGCGCGGTCGCCGATCCCGCGAGCCGCGCCCGCAGCTTGGCGCCGGGCGGCGGCCTCGCGGCCGGGGCGGCGTCGGCTTTCACCCGGGCGAGAAGCTCGCGCAGGGTGGGCAAGGCGGCCGGCTCCGGCCCCGGCAGGGCCGAGGCGTCGGCGGCGACGCCGTTCAGGGTGGCCAGGAGCACCGGCAGGCTGACCGGCTCGCGCTCACGCTCCCGCTCGGTCTCGCTCTCGGTGAACCTCTCGGTCTCGGGCGGGTCGCGTTCGATCGGATCGGCGGCTTCGTGCTCGCCCGTTTCGCGATCGAGGGCCTGGGCTCGCCCGTCGGCCCGCGCCTCGCGCCGCAGGCGCAGCTCCAGCGCCACGGACATCCGGGCAGCGAAGAAGCAGCGGTCGAACAGCTGGAAATACTCCAGCTTCTCCGCATGGCCCTCCGCCCGCTCCGCCGCCTCGGCAAACCCCTTCCCCAACCGATAGGCGCACTGGCCCATCTCGAAGAGCATTTCGCTGCGGGGGTCGACGGCGATCATGAGAACATATGTAGAACATTGAGGGGTGGGAGTCAAGGATCCGCTCGCCGGCCGACGCGCGTGCCCTGATGTCGGCCATGCGCCATTTCCGGACGTTGGCGTCGCGCCGAGAAGCGGATGTTTACCATCGCCCTCCACCGATGCGGGATTTCACTGCACTGGGACGATTGCCTCGGTTAGGCTTCGCGAACGAAAAGACTGACGATAGGGAAGACGGGATGGCCCAGCGGGTAAACCTCGACGCGATGATTAAGCGCGAAGACCTCGACATATCCGACAATGATCCGGCGACCGTCAAAATCGGAAGCGACCTAAAGCTTGCAGAGCTCGAATCGACGAGCACGACGTTTCACATTCTCCGAAAGCCTGACTTTCAACGTGAAACGTCCAATTGGTCGCCGGAGAAAATCGCCGAGCTGGTCGAGAATTTTCTAGATGGGGATCTCATCCCATCAGTGATCGTATGGCGCTCGAACAAGAGCGGGAAACTGTTCGTGATCGATGGCGCCCATCGTCTTAGCGCCCTCATTGCGTGGATCAATGATGACTATGGTGACCAGGGCATATCTAGAGAACTGTTCGGCGACCAAGTTGACGACCCCCAACACAAGAAGATAGCTAAGAAAACCCGCGATCTTTTAGTAAAACTTGGATCGTATCAACGTCTAAAATCATATGTGTTGAATCCATCTGCCGCGCCGGACGAGAAAGCACTTCTGCGCGCTAGGAACATGGGCTCCATCAGTATTACCATTCAGGAAGTTCGTGGAGATGTTGCTAAAGCAGAGCGATCGTTCTTAAAAATCAACCAGAGCGCCACGCTTATCGACCCGACCGAGCTAACGATGATCCAGGCTCGGCGCAAACCGAATGCTATCGCGGCGCGAGCACTGATTCACGCTGGGGAGGGTCATCAGTATTGGGGTTCCTTCAACGAGGACGCGCAGCGATCCATTAAAGAATTGGCGCACGCAGCATCTGACGATCTCTTTCGGCCCATACTGGAATATCCGATCCGCACGGTCCAATTGCCGGCCGCGGGGCTGGCTTTGACGCCGGACAGCCTTGATCTCGTTTTCAATTTGGTGAACTCGGTCAACAAGGCGGTCGATGTTTCCACTAAGGCAAAGCCCGGTGCCTGGCGGTTTCCGACCCCGGACGGGTTGGGCCAGAGGGACCTTGAAGACGATCCTGACGGCGCCCTCACCACGGCCTTCGTCAGGAAGGTCCGCGATGCAACGCAGCGCGTATTCGGACCGGGAAAAGGCTCGCTCGCGTTGCATCCAGGTGTGTATTGCTACGGTGCCACCGGGCGGTTTTTGCCCACAGCCTTCTTCGCCGCGATTGAATTCGTCCAGGACCTACTGCTTCACCGGAGATTCGATAAGTTCACTGAGGCGCGAGGGAAGTTTGAGGAATTCCTTATTGGGCACCGACACTACGTAAATCAGATCGCAGGCACATATGGAGCGCAATTGCGCGGCGCGCCGGCAACGAAGGTAATGTACGACGTTATCTTGGATAATATTAATTTAGATGACGCGGCCATAACCGCCAAAATACAAGCAGAGCCGGTCCTTGCTTTCATTCGCGATATTACGGATGAAGATCGCCAATACGGCCGCAATTTTTCGAAGGATACAAAGAATACAATCTATCTGCGAGCCGCACTCACCAACGAACTACGTTGTGGTATTTGCAGTGCGCGGATTCGCGCCAAGACGATCACGATGGATCATAAGGACCGCAAGGAAGACGGGGGGAAGGGGACGCCAGACAATGGCCAAATCGCGCACCCGTACTGCAACGACGGCTACAAGGAAAAGCTGGCTCACGCCGGGATCACACTTGGGGCGTGAAGGCTTTCGCGTGGCAGCTTTGGCGAACCCCTTGTCGAAGGCCCCTGGTTCATCCGAAGCCTCCCCGGCATGACGCCGAGACGTCGCGACGAGCGCGCAGCTTAGTCGTGTGTGATTGATCGCGCCACGCATGCTTGGGCCCTGTCACACGATCCCGAAGGCCTTCTACGCAACCAGGATCCGCTGACCGATCCGGCGAGGGCGCGCGCCGCGCGACGGCATTCTATCCTCGCCGTCGCCTGCTTGTTCGTGGACAGACGCAACTGACCCCGCCACGAAACTTTAAACGAAAACGTTGTGTCGTCGCCGGACCTGGACCGGCAAGCGCGCCGTGAGCGGACATTGCGAAGGTTGGCTTAGAGTCAAAAGCGGGCGCACCGCGGTCCTTGCCGGGTTGGATGGCAGGCGGCGGCCGGCGATGGCCCCGACTTCCCCACCCTGCCCGCCTTCGGCGGGCTGTCCCTCCCCATTAAGGGAGGGACGGAGGACGCGCCGCTGAGGCGGGGTCTCGGGCCGGCAAGGCCGGGCGCCGCCACGGCCGCGCCAGACACGACGCATCGAGAACTTGCGAACAATTCGCAACAACTTGCCCCACTCCCTGAGCATCGCTAAGACGCGACTGCGAGTCATTCGCACTTGTAGCCCAAGGAGTTCCCCGCGTGCGCCGCCTGCTGACCGTCGTCTCTCCCCTCGCCCTGCTCGTCGCCTGCCCGGCCCTGGCCGCCGAGGCCGACGGGGCGGCGACCGCTCCGGCCTATCTGGAGGGCGTCGATGTGCAGGGCGAGATCGTCAGGACGGCGGCCGGGAAGACCGAGGCGTCGGTGATCGACACGCCCCAGGCGATCAGCGTGGTGACGAACGCGCAGTTCCTGGAGCGCGGCGCGCAGAACCTGCAGGAGACCCTGCGCTATGCCGCCGGCGTCGTCGCCGAGGCCTATGGCAACGACGGGCGCAACGACGATTCCTTCGTGCGCGGGGTCGAGGCGCCGATCTACCTGGACGGCCTGCGCCAGACCTTCGGCTACTACAGCCCGCGCACCGACATCCACATGCTTGAGCAGGTGGAGGTGCTGAAGGGCCCCGGGAGCTCGCTCTACGGCGCGGGGACGATCAGCGGCCTGATCAACCAGACCAGCAAGCGGCCGCAGTTCATGCGGTCCGGCGAGGTCTCGGTCGCGTACGGCACGCACGATCGGTTCGAGGCGACGGCCGACGTCACCGGGCCGCTGGACGCCGGCGCGACCGTGGCCGGCCGCCTGGTGGCGCTGTTCCGGGATTCGGGGACCCAGACGGACTACGTCCAGGACGACCGGCTCCTGCTGGCCCCGTCCCTCACCTGGAAGCCGGGCGACCGCACCACGCTCACCCTGCTCGGCCGCTACCAGAAGGACGAGGGCGGCACGATCTCGACCTTCGTGCCGATCGCGGCCAGCTACCTGGCGGCGCCCGGCCGGCGGCTGCCGACCTCGCGGTTCCTGAGCGAACCGGACTGGGAGAAGTACGACACCGAGACCCTCGCGCTCAGCGTGCTCGCCGAGCACCGCCTGAACGAGGTCTTCACCCTGCGCAGCAACAGCCGCTACCTCGACGCCAAGGTCGACTACCAGTCGATCTATCCGGACAGCTATTCCAACCCGGTCCAGCCCTTCATCGATCCCGACCGCCGCGTGCTGAACCGCTACATCTGGGCGATCTATCCGGACATCGAGAGCTTCACCACCGACAACCACGTGCAGGCGGGTTTCGCCACCGGCGCAGTCCGGCATCAGGTGCTGGCCGGGGTGGACTACCAGACGTACGAGCAGTCGAGCGACTTCGTCTCGGGGCTCACGACGCCGATCAACGCCTACGCTCCGGTCTACGGGAACTACACGATCCCGGGTCGCCAGCCGAACGCCACCGACCGCCAGAACCAGCTCGGCTTCTACCTGCAGGATCAGATCCGCATCGACCGCATCTCGCTGCTGCTGGGCGTGCGCCGCGACCGGGCCAAGACCGAGACGGAGGGGTCGTTCTCGCAGGTGGACAAGGCGACCACCTACCGGGCCGCCGTCATGGTCGACCTGCCGCGCGGCGTGACGCCCTATGTGAGCTACGCCGAGAGCTTCCAGCCGGTCACCGGCACGACCGCCAGCGGCGAAGCCCTGCGGCCGACCACGGGCCGCCAGTGGGAGGCGGGCGTGAAATGGCAGGTCTCGCCCGGCAACCTGGTCACCCTGGCCGCCTATGAGATCACCGAGCGCAACCGCCTGACCGACGATCCGGCCAATCCGTTCTTCTCGGTCCAGACGGGCGAGGCGAAGCTGCGCGGGATCGAGGCCGAGGCGTCGGTGCGGCTGGCCGGCTTCGACCTGAACGGCGCCCTCACCTTCGCCGAGACCGAGATCACCGAGAGCAACACCCCCGCCGAGATCGGGCGGCCCCTGGAGAGCGCCTCCGAGCGACAGGCCTCGCTGTTCGTGGCGCGCACCTTCGCCGTCAGCGACGAGGTCAGCGTCCGCCTGGGCGCCGGCGTGCGCCATGTGGGCGAGAGCTTCTCGGGAGGCGACCTGCGGACGCCCGGCTACACCCTGGGCGACGCCTACGCGGCGGTGGGCTGGCGGGAGTGGCTGTTCAGCGTCAACGCCACCAACCTGACGGACGAGCGCTACTACAGCACCTGCCTGGCCCGCGGGGACTGCTTCCTGGGCGTGCGCCGCACGGTCACCGCGACCGTCCGGCGGCGGTTCTAGGGCGATGCGCGGCGCGCTGGTCATCCTGCACCGCTGGCTGGGCCTCGGCGTCGCCGGGTTCCTGTTCCTGGCCGGCCTGACCGGGGCGATCATCTCGTGGGACCACGAGATCGACGCCTGGCTCAACCCGACGCTGTTCGAGGCGCCGAGCGCCGCCGAGGCCCGCGCGCCGCTCGAACTGGCGGCGCAGGCCGAGCGGGCCGACCCGCGCCTGCAGGTGAGCTTCCTGCCGCTGACGGTCGAACCCGGCCAGTCGCTGCTGCTGGGCGTGGAACCCCGGCCCGATCCGCGCACCGGCAAGGCCGCCGAGCTCGACTTCAACCAGCTGGCGCTCGACCCGGCGTCGGGCCAGCCCCTGGGGCAGAGGTTCTGGGGGCAGCCCTCGCTCACCCGGGAGAACCTGCTGCCGTTCCTCTACCGGCTGCACTACAGCCTGACCCTGCCCCTGGTCTCCGGGGTCGATGTCGGCGTGCTCCTGATGGGGGTCGTGGGCATGGCCTGGGCGATCGACTGCCTGGTGGCGCTGTGGATCTCGTTCCCGAAGCTCAAGAGCTGGCGCAAGTCGTTCGCCTTCCGCTGGCGCGAAGGCGGCTATCGCCTGACCTTCGACCTGCACCGGTCCGGGGGCGTTTGGATCTGGCTGCTGCTGCTGACGCTGGCGGTGACGTCGGTGTCCATGAACCTGGAGCGCGAAGTGGTGCGACCGCTGGTGAGCCTGGTCTCGCCATTGTCGGAGGACCCGTTCTCCGTGCGCACGCCGAGAGCCCTGGACCGGCCCGCGACGCCGGGCGTCTCGCGCGAGCAGGTCCTGACCCTGGCGGCGGCGACGGCGAAGGCGAGAGGCTGGACCGCGCCGGCCGGGGGGATCTTCTACTCACCGCTCTACGACGTGTACGGCGTGGGCTTCTACCGGCCCGGGGAGGACCACGGCGACGGGGGCCTGGGCAATCCGTGGCTCTATTTCGACGGCCGCACCGGCGCACCGGCCGGCGCCCTGACGCCCGGCAAGGGCAGCGCCGGCGACATCTTCCTGCAGGCCCAGTTCCCGCTGCACTCGGGCCGGATCCTCGGCCTGCCGGGACGGATCTTGGTGTCGGTCCTGGGCCTCGCCGTGGCGACGCTCAGCGCCACGGGCGTGGCGATCTGGGCCAGGAAGCGGCGCACGCGGGCGAAGCGGCGCGTCGAGCCGCGGGGAATCGGCGCGCCGGCTGCGGCGGAGTAGCGACGCGACGGCGGTCAGGCGGCCGGCGGGCGCGTCGCGACGAGGAGCGCAGGTTCCGAGCCGCCGGGATCCGTGGCGACGATGAGGCCCGCGCGCCGGGCGATCGCTTCCACCTCCCCGATCGAGCGGAAGCGGTAGACTTCGGGCGGGAACCCTTGAACCGACGCCGCGTCGGCGCTGGTCCGGAACAGCAGGACGAGCCGGCCGCCGGGCTTCAGCACGCGCCGGATCTCGCGAAGCGCCAGCCCGAGATCCGGCCAGAAATAGACGACGTGCACGCAAAGCACCTTGTCGAAGCTGGCCTCGGGGAACGGCAGCGCCTCCACGGCCGCCACGGCGACGTCCACGCGGCCCGCCCGGACAAGGTCACGGTTTCGGTCGATGGCGATCTCGACCATCAACTCCGACGGGTCGGCGCCCACGGCGCGTCCGCGCGACGCCTTCGTCGCCAGCGCCGACAGGGCGCGGCCGGGACCACAGCCGACGTCCAGCACGTGATCGGCGGGCTGGACCTCCAGCACATCCATGGCGCGCCGGTTCTGCGCCCAGGTTTCGCGCGCCATGATGAAGGCGATGAGGCGTCCGAGGGGTCCGCGGGCCCGGCGGGCCTGTTCGGCGATGAAGCGAGGGCGGCGCATGGTCATCGCACCTGGGCGGCCGCAAGCAGGTCCTGCGGACGCCACCAGGTCTGGTTCCGGCAGACCACGCCGATCGCGCAGCCGCGCAGTTCGAGCTGGCCGTCCCCGAGACGCACCGCGCCGGTGTAGGTCCGGCCGTCGTCGGGGTTGTACAGCCGCCCGCCCGTCCAGGCGCCGGGCGCGGTCTGGCGCAGGCCGCTGACGATCTCGACGCCCACCAGCGGCCGTCCCCTCAGCGATGGTTCGGGATTGCGCCGATCGACGCGAGGGCGTCCGCCCGGCGCGGCGGCCCAGAGCCACACGATGCGACCGCACATCTCGCCCGCCGCGCCCGCGCAGGGGCGGAACTCGACGATGGAGCCGAAGCCCTCGGTCGCCCAGCGGCCGGCGAGCTCCTGCCGACCCTGGGCGCCGGCGGCGGAGGCTGCCGCGACGCCCAGCAGCATGCCCAGGAAAATCCCAGAGCGACGCATCACGCCGTCTCCGTCGCGAGCGAGCGCCGCGGTCGCCGGGCGGCGGCGAAACGGGCCAGGTACTCGGGATGCTCGGTGCCCATCAGGCGGTCCCACCAGGTGAACCAGAGCCCGTAGTTCCAGCCGGCCTGGGCGTGATGGAGGTCGTGGTGGGTGACGGTGGTCATCCAGCCGACAAGCGGCCGGCCCTCGCGGTCCGCCGGGTACAGCTCGTAGCCGCTGTGGCCCAGCGTATTGCGGAACAGCTGGTGCAGCATGAAGAGCCCGGCGATGGGCCAGGTCGTCGGCACGAGCAGCATCCACAGGGGCACGAACGCCGCCTGCACCGCGGCCTCCGCGATATCGAAGCTGTAGGCGGTGAACGGCGACGGGTTGTGCGAGCGGTGGTGGCGACGGTGGAAGGTCCGGAAGAGCCGCCGGTGGTGCATCGCCCGGTGGGTCCAGTAGAAGTACGCGTCCTGCGCGACGATCATCAGGACCAGCGAGGCGACCGCCCAGGCGGGGCCCCACCGGGCCGCGATCTCGGGGCCGTGGAAGAGGCCGGCGCGCTCCAGTCCGAACAGGACGAGGCCCACCGTCGAGAACACCGCCAGCGAGCGCAGGGAGACGGCGAACTCGATGAGAAGCTGTCGCGCCGGCGGCTTGTCGGGACGAATTTTCAGGTGCTGCAGCCAGCCTGCGAGCAGCACCCACAGGAGAAACCAGGTCGCCACCGCGAAGATCGCGTAGCGGGTCAGATCGACCGACAGGTTCTCGAGCCACTGGCCCCCGAACGCGGCCAAGGTGTCGTAGGTCATGCGTGCCTCCGTTTGATAGGAGGCATTGCCGCTGAGGCCGGCGGCGGCGTCTCGTCGGGCGCGAAATCGCGCAGCTTCCTTCAGATTCGAGGAGGTTCCTCGGGATTCGAGGAGAGCGCGGCCTGCCGCCAGGCCGTAGGCGTCTGGCCGGTGAGCTCGCGGAAGGTGCGGTTGAACGGGGCCAGCGAGCTGAAGCCCACCTCAAAGGCGATGGTCGAGACGGCGGTCCGAGCCTTGCCCGGGTCGGCGAGCGCGGCCTTGGCGGCCGCGATGCGGCGCTCGTTCAGGAAGGCGGCGAAGTTGCGGTAGCCCAGGCCTTCGTTGACCAGCCGGCGCAGGTGATGTTCCGGCGCGCCCAGCCGCTTCGCCAGCCCGCCGATCGAGAGCCCCTCCTCCCGCCAGACCTCGTCGCGGTCCAGCGCCTCGGCCAGCCGTAGCGCCAGGGCCTCGTCGCGCGGCGGGACGCGCCGCGGGCCGCCCCTGCCCGCCGCCACGCCGAACAGCCGAGGATCGTCGCGCAGGAAGACCACGCCGCTGGCCAGGCTGAGTCCCAGCAGGTTCACGGCCGCCAGGAACGACAGCGCCGTGGCCGGACCGACGTAGAGCTCGGCCGTCTGCACGATCGCGAGGGCCAGCACATAAACGGCCACGAGGGCCAGCAGCGGGCCCCGCAATCGCCGCCGCGCCTCCACGAGATCGCCGCGCCAGCCGGCCCAGACGACCACGAGCACATGCACCATCAAGGCGGCGCCCAGCATGTTGTGGGCCAGCCACAGGGTCCTGGCGATCTGATCCGGCGCAAACCGGGCCACGGCGGCGATTCCCAGCAGGGCGAGCGCCGGGGCCAGGCGCACGGGCTGGAAGCGCTCGTGGTCGCCGAACAGCTCCAGCGCAAAGGCCCAGAAGAGCCCGGCGCCCATCACCGAGAACACCCACGCCACGACGGCGGCGGGCCCCAGCGCCTGCCAGATGGGCGGATACTGTGTCATCGCGTGCGCGGCGCCGGCGAGCGCGAACACCGCCCCGGTCAGCCGCGCCGGCGTGCGTGCGCCGACCCCCATCCTGAGCGACAGCAGGACCAGAATGCCGATCACCGCCCCGCGGACCAGCAGCTCGGCCGTAGACGAAGGCGCCGTCACGCGGCCTCGACCGGGTCAGCCAGGCTGCGTCGCCGCAAACGCACTTCCGGATAGATGTGGCGCCAGCCGATCCACCGCGGATCGCCGGCGGCGCGGAACCGCACCGCGCCGCAAAGGCATCCGCCTTCCCAATGGTCTCGCATCGTTCCCTCCTCCCGGTATCGGTGGTGAACCTATGCCAGGCGGACGGCTCTTGCGACTGCGCGAGCGGCGGGACTACACGCTGGCCAGGCGCCCCAGGGCCTCTTCCAGCTTGGCCTTGGCGGCTTGCGCCTCGGCCAGGCGCTCGCGGTTCTCCTCGACCACCTCTTCGGGGGCGCGGGAGACGAAGTCGGCGTTGCCCAGCTTGCCGGAGATCTTGGCGATCTCGCCGGTGAGGGCGCCGACCTCCTTGGCCAGGCGGGCGCGCTCGGCGGTCAGGTCGATGAACTCGGCGACCGGCAGGGCGAAGGTGGCGCCGGCCACGACGAAGGGGATCGAGCCAGGGGGCGCGGCGTCCACGGCCTGAACCTCGGACACCCGCAGGAGCTGGGCGATCTGGGCGGCGTTGGCGCTAAGCGTGGCGCGCTGGGCGTCGGTGGCCTCGACCACCAGCAGCGGCGGCTTGGCCGACAGCGGCACGTTCAGGCCCGAGCGGACCGAGCGGCCCTCGGAGATCGCCTCGATGACCAGGCCGATCTCGGCGTCGGCGGCCGGATCGATGAGGCTGGACGGCAGGTCGGGCCAGCGGGCGGTCATCAGGAAGCCGTCGTGGGCGCGCTTGGCGCCCAGGTCCTGGGTCTGGGCCCAGAGCTCCTCGGTGATGAAGGGCATGACCGGGTGCAGCAGGGTGAGGATCGCGTCCAGCACCCAGGCGGCGGTGGCCTGCGTCTCGGCCTTGGCGGCGGCGTCATCGCCGGTGAGCAGAGGCTTGGCCAGTTCCACGTACCAGTCGCAGTACTGGTTCCAGATGAAGCGGTAGAGCTGCTCGGTCCCCTCCGCGAAGCCGCAGTCGGCCAGGGCGGCGGTCACCGCCTGGGCGGTGCGGGTGGTCTCGCCGACGATCCAGCGGTTGAGGGCGATCTTGACGGTGGCAGGGTCGAAGCCCTCGGCGCGGGCGCAGCCGTTCATCTGGGTGAAGCGGGTGGCGTTCCAGAGCTTGGTGCCGAAGTTGCGGTAGCCCTCGATCCGCTGGCGGCTGAGCTTGATGTCGCGGGCCTGGCCGGACATGGCGGTAAGCGTGAAGCGGAGCGCGTCGGCGCCGTAGTCGTCCACCAGCTCCAGGGGATCCATGACGTTGCCCTTGGACTTGGACATCTTGGCGCCGGTGGCGTCGCGGACCAGGGCGTTGATGAAGACCCGCTTGAACGGGACCTCGCCGGTGAAGTGGAGGCCCTGCATCATCATCCGGGCGACCCAGAAGAAGATGATGTCGAAGCCGGTGATCAGGGTGTGGGTGGGGTAGAACCTGGCCAGGTCGCTGGTCTTGTCCGGCCAGCCCAGGGTGGAGAACGGCCAGAGGCCCGACGAGAACCAGGTGTCGAGGACGTCCTCGTCCTGCTTGAGCGGGGTCGGCCGGCCATAGTGCTCCTCGGCCTGGCGCAGGGCCTCGGCCTCGGTCTCCTCGACGAACGGCTTGCCGTCCGGGCCGTACCAGGCCGGGATGCGGTGGCCCCACCAGAGCTGGCGGCTGACGCACCACGGCTGGATGTTCCGCATCCACTCGAAATAGGTCTTCTCCCAATTCTTGGGCACGAAGACGGTGTCGCCCTCCTCCACCGCCGCGATGGCGGGCTTGGCCAGCACGTCGGCGGCGACGTACCACTGGTCGGTCAGGTAGGGCTCGACGACCACGCCCGAGCGGTCGCCGTGGGGCACGGTGTGTCGGGTCTTCTCGATCTCGCGCAGCAGGCCCAGGGCCTCGAAGGCCTCGACCACCTTCTTGCGGGCCGCGAACCGGTCCAGGCCGCGGTACTCCGGCGGGGCGTTGTCGTTGAGGCGGGCGAAGTCGTCGAAGACGTTAATGACCGGCAGGTTATGGCGCTTGCCGACCATGAAGTCGTTGAAGTCGTGGGCCGGGGTGATCTTCACCGCGCCGGAGCCCTTCTCAGGGTCGGGGTATTCGTCGGCGATGATCGGGATCGGACGGTTCACGATCGGCAGGCGCACGGCCTTGCCGACCAGGGCCTTGTAACGCTCGTCGTCCGGGTGCACGGCCACGGCGGTGTCGGCAAGCATGGTCTCGGGCCGCGTGGTGGCGACGACGATCTCGCCGGAGCCGTCCTCCAGCGGATAGGCGAAGTGCCAGTAGAAGCCGTCGACCTCGCGCTGCTCGACCTCCAGGTCGGAGATGGCGGTCTGGAAGTGCGGGTCCCAGTTCACCAGCCGCTTGTCGCGGTAGATCAGCTTCTGCTTGTAGAGGGTGACGAACACCTTGCGGACGGCGGCCGAGAGGCCCTCATCCAGGGTGAAGCGTTCGCGCGACCAGTCGCAGCTGGCGCCCAGGCGCTTGAGCTGGTTGACGATGGTCCCGCCGGACTTGGCCTTCCACTCCCAGACCTTGGCCACGAACTCGTCGCGACCCATGTCGCGGCGCGACCGGTTGCCGGCCTCGGCGAGCTGGCGCTCGACGACCATCTGGGTGGCGATGCCGGCGTGGTCGGTGCCGGGCAGCCACAGCGCCGCCTTGCCGCGCATGCGCTCGAAGCGGATCAGCACGTCCTGCAGGGCGTTGTTCAGCGCGTGGCCGATGTGCAGCGAGCCGGTGACGTTCGGCGGCGGGATGACGATCGAAAAGGGCTCGGCGGCCGGATCGCTGGTGGGCGCAAATCCGCCCGAGGCCTCCCAGGCGGCGTAGAGGCGCGGTTCGGCGGTCTTGGGATCGAAGTTCTTGTCGAGCATGGCGGGGGTCTTCTGAACGAGCGGCGGCAATACCGCAATTCCTCGCGTCGCCTCCATGGCGCAGCGACGGGAACCATCCTTCCTTTCCCGCGGACCGCGGGAGAGGGGGACCGCGCGCCCCCCGGGTCCGGCCGCAGGCCGGCCCGAGGACAGGCTCCGAGCGCGTGGTGGAGAGGGCAAGCCACATCCAGAGCGCGGGCGACTACCCGCTGAACTGTTGGCGGCAGTCGGAACGTGGAACCTGAGGCTCGCCCTCTCCACCATCGGCTCTTCGGCCGATGGTCCCCCTCTCCCGCTGTCCGCGGGAAAGGAAGTCTGATCAGCGGCGGCCGCGGGCGATGCGTTCGACCTCGGACTGGACGGCTTCCTGCACGATGCCCGGCAGGTTGGTGTCGAGCCATTGCTGCAGCATGGGGCGCAGCATCTCGCGGACCACGTCCTCGAGCGTGCGGCCCTCCGCCGGCATCAGGATGCTGGACGAAAGCTGGCCGAAGGTGGCGGCGGCGGCGGCGGCGATGTGGTCGCTCACCAGGGTGTCGGCGGGCGGCGGCCCAGGTTCCTCGGCGACCGCCTCGGGCGGGAACGCCGGCGTGGGCGCGGGCTCCGGCTCGGGATCGGCGGCGACGAAGTCGAGGTCGCCGTGGGTCTCGACCTTCTGGGTCAGCTCCAGGTCGCCATCATCGTCGTCTTCCGGCTCGAACTGGGGCGCGGCGGCCGCGGCGGCCACCGGTTCAGGTTCCGGCTCGGGGATCGGCAACGGCGCCTCGGCGGCCGTCGGGACCGGCTCGGGCTCGACCACCGGCCCCGCCGCGCTATCGGCGGGCGCCTCATCCTCGGAGATGATGCGGCGGATGGAGGCGAGAATCTCCTCCATCGTCGGTTCTTGGGACGTCTGTTCGGACATGAATCGGCCGCCGCGGTTGAGTCTGAGCTTTGGACCCTAAGCGTGTGCGGCCAATCCTGCAATTTCCGCCGGACTAACGCGTCAACGGGTCGCCGGAGGGGGTACGGCCGGCGCAGGTTCAAGGCCCGGTCCGATCGGCTTTTCGTCAGCCTTTTCCGAGGGAACCTTGGACGGCCAGGGGGTCGCGACCTGGTCGACGACGCCGATCGCCTCTTCCCACGGCACCCAGCCCCAGGTCATCCGCAGTTTCCGGAAATTCTTGGCCGCGTCGTACTGGGGCACGACCGGGACCAGATTCTTGCCTTCCAGGCGTCCCATGACGGCCAGCACGTTGGCAGCGGCCACATATTCGTCGCGGCGCGAGGTCACGGCGTTGAGCTCGGCCTGGCGCAGCTCCTGTTCGGCGTTCAGCACGTCGATGGTGGTGCGCAGGCCCACCTGCTGCTCCTGACGCGTGCCTTCGGCGGCGATGCGCGAGGCGCGCACCTGCTCGTCGCTGGAGCTGATGTTGGCGCGGGCGGCGATCAGCTGGCTCCAGAACGAGGTCACGCTCTGCAGCACGTTGCGGCGGACGCTCTCGATGGTGATCCGATCAACGTTGTTGCGCTCCACCGCCTGGCGGATGCGCGAGCTGGTCAGGCCGCCCGAGAAGAGCGGGATCGTGGCGTTGATCGTCCCGGAGATGCCTCGCGTGTAGAGGTCGCGTTGGAAGACGTCCGCAGGACGATCCGGGATCGCAGGACCGCTGAAGCCATAGGTCGCCGAGGCGCTGAGGTTCGGCATCCGCTCGGCGCGCGCGCCGGCGACGCGCGCGCGGCTGGCCTGCTCGGTGAACTGCTGGGCGCGAAGCTGCGGGTTGAATTCCTCGGCGGTCTTGTAGGCCTCGTCCGGATCGGTCGGCAGCAGGAAGGCCAGCGACGGCTCCGGCGCGAGTTCGCCGGGGTTCTGGCCGACCAGGGTCGCGTAGCTAGCCCGCGTGATGGCGAGTTGGGCGACCGCCGACTGCAGCAGGGCTTGCGACGCCGAGAGGCGGGCCTGGGACTGGGCCACGTCGGTGCGGGTCACCTCGCCCACGTCGAAGCGGGCGTTGGACTCCTGGAGCTGCCGCGTCAGGACGTTGACGTTTTCCTGGCGGATGCGGAGCGCTTCCTGGTCGCGCCGGGTGTCGGAATAGGCCTGGATCACCGAGGTCAGCACCTGGGCCTCGACCCGGCGCAGATTCTCGCGGCCCGCCAGGACGTCGGCGTTCGCCGCGTTAACAGCCGCCGCCACGCGCCCGCCGGTCCAGATGGGCTGATTGAACGTCAGGCCAATACGCGAACTGTTCGTTTCAGAAATCTGGCCCGGAATAATGTCGGGAATCCCGTCGCCGTTCCGATCGACGCCGGAGCCTGCCCCGCCCGCGGCGGCGGGGATGCGCGTCTCGTTGTAACTCGCGCTCGCCCCCAGGCTCAGCGTCGGCCGCCAGCTGGAGCGCGCCTGGACGTAGTTCTCGTCCAGGGCCCGCTGGGCCGCGCGCTGCGCCTGCAGGGTGGGGTTGTTCTGGTAGGCGAGCGCGATGGCGTCCGCCAAGGTCTCGGCGCCCGCCGGGACCGCCACACCGCTAAGAGCGGCGGCACACACAGTCGCGGCCAACAGACGGCCACGGAGTTTCATCGACATTCGTAATCCCCGATCTCGCGAGAGACGCAGCCTTTATATGCGTTCGTCTGCCGCTTGGGCCAAGCCGCGTCACCTTAAGCTTTTTTCACGCCACCGTTTCGAGGGTGTTTCAGGCAACCCCGCCTAGAAGGCGAAACCGTGGCGCGGTTCGAAACCCGCCAGCACCGGCGGGAAGGAATCGAACAGGTCGCGGCGGCCGACGCCGTCGTCGGTCCGCATATAGAGGCAGGCCTTGCCCACCGGCCCGTCGCGCTCGACCACGCCCAGCCGGCCGTTCGTCGCCAGGGCGCCGGTCCAGGCTTCGGGAACGCGGCTGACGGCGCCTTCGCAGACGACGAGGTCGAATTCGCCGGCCGGCAGCGACTCGCCCGGCTCGGCGCGGGTCACCGCGGCGCCCAGCTGCTCGATCACCGCCGCGGCGTAGGGCGCGCCGATGGCCAGCACCCGGTCGCCCGGCATGGGCCGCAGCGCCTGCAGCAGCTTGGCCACGTCGCGCGGCTTCAGCAGCCAGCGCCCGGGGGCGTACTCGGCCTCGATGTCGGTATAGGCCAGATGCGCCTTGTCCGGCGGCAGGAACGCCTCGCGCCGCACGGCGCGCATGGCGTCGTGGATGCGGACGTCGGTGACGTCGGCGGTCCGCACCTGGCTTTCCACCATGTTGAGGCGGGCGGAGGCGAGGTCGGCCATCGGGAATCCTTGGAGGCGCATGGGTTACGTGGGCGGGTTATAGGCTGGCGGGCCTGGAAGGCAATTGCGGCTGGGGGTCGGTTCTGTTAGCACGCCCGCTCTCCGGTGGCCCGATGGCGGAGTGGTGACGCAGCGGACTGCAAATCCGTGCACCCGAGTTCGATTCTCGGTCGGGCCTCCAACTTCCTGTCTCTTCGAAATGCACACCCCGGCGCCAGGTCCGAGCGCGGCCTTGGTTCATGCTGGAGTCACACACCACCGCGTATCCGGAGCATAGCGGCCAATCTCGGCCGCAGTGGGCGAGCCCAAAATCCCCACGGCTCCGCTCCCGGTCCTTCAAGGACCGGGAGCTGCGTCGGGCTGGGCTGGCGATTCAATCCCCTCTTTTCTCGTCATCGCCCGGCTTGTCCGGGCGACCCATGATCGCGGGAGAAGGTGATTGGTCGCAGCGTCGCCGCCGTGTTCGATTGCGGTGTCGCGGAGATCATGGGTGGCCCGGACAAGCCGGGCCATGACGAGCAAGTAGGGGGATGGATCGTCAGGTCCCAGCCCCCTCAGGGCGCCAGCTCCCCCAGGACCGTCGGGATCAGTTCCGAGACCGTCGGGTGGATGTGCATGGTGCGCATGAGGGTCGTGTAGGGCTGTTTCGCCGCCATGGTGTCGAGGAGCGTGTGGATCGCCTCGTCGCCCTCCACGCCCAGGATCGCGGCGCCCAGGATGGCGTCGGTGTCGGCGTCGACCACCACCTTCATGAAGCCCTGGGTCTCGCCCTTCTCCACGGCGCGGCCGACCCGGCTCATCGGGCGCTTGCCGACGCGGACGCGCCTGCCCGCCGCGCGCGCCTGGGCCTCGGTCATGCCGCAGCGGCCAAGGGGCGGGTCGATGAAGAGGGCGTAGGTGTCGATCCGGTCGCTGATCCGGCGCGGGTCGTCGTCCAGCAGGTTGGCCGCGACGATCTCGTAGTCGTTCCAGGAGGTGTGGGTGAAGGCCCCCTTGCCGTTGCAGTCGCCGAGCGCCCAGACGCCGTCCACGCTGGTGCGGCACTGGTCGTCCACCTGGATATAGCCGCGGGCGTCGGCCGCGATCCCGGCCGCGGCCAGGCCCAGGTCGCCGGTGTTGGGCTGGCGGCCCACGGCCAGCAGGACGTGGGAGCCTGCCGCCGTCGGCTCGCCGGACGTGCAGCTGATGCCGACCTCCACGCCGTCGGCGTGAGGCTTGAAGCTGATGCACTCGGCGCCGGTGCGGACGGTGATCCCCTCGCCTTCCAGGATCTCGCGGATGGCCTGGGAGACGTCCTCGTCCTCCCGGCCGACCAGGCGCGGGCCCTTCTCCACCACCGTCACCTCAGCGCCGAAGCGCCGGTACATCTGGGCGAACTCCAGGCCGATGTAGCTGCCGCCCACGACCACCAGATGGCGCGGCAGAGTGTCGAGCGCGACGATCGAGGTGTTGTTCAGGTGCGGGACCTCATGGACTCCCGGGAAGTCCGGGACCACGGCGCGGCCGCCGACGTTGATGAATATCCTGGGCGCGGTCAGCCGTTCGCCGTTCACCTCGACCTCGTGCGGGCCGACGAAGGCCGCCTGGCCGCGGATCAGGGTGCAGCCGGTCATGCCGCCGATCCAGGATTCGAGGCCGTTGCGGGCGTTCAGGGTCACCGTGTGCGCCCGGGCGCTGACCCTGGCCATGTCGACCGCCACCGTTCCGGCCAGGACCACGCCGTAGTCGGCGGCGCGGCGGGCGACCTGGGCGGTCTTGGCGCTGGCCACCAGGGCCTTGGTGGGCATGCAGCCGGTGTTGACGCAGGTCCCGCCCAGGAACTTCCGCTCGATCACCGCCACGGTCTGGCCCGCCGCGGTCAGCCGCCCGGCCAGGGCCGGCCCCGCCTGCCCCGCGCCGATGACGATGGCGTCGAAGGCCCGGCTCATAGCAGGCAGCAGACGATGAGCGCCGCGCCGCCGACGGCGACGAGGTCTTCGGTCAGGGCCGCCGGCAGGTCACGGCCGAACGCTGCGGCCAGCTTGCCGCGCGCCCAGGCCCCGCCCAGCGTGCCGATCACCGCGCCCACGGCGCCTAGCACCAGGCCGGGGATCAGCGCGCCCATCGACAGACCGACGGCCGCGCCAGCCAGTCCGCCCGACGCGATCCGCGCGCCGAACGCGACCGGGGCCTTGCGGCTGGGCGTCTTGGGGAGCTTGTCGTTGATCAGCTCGCCAACGGCCATCGCGCTGACGATCCATGGGGCTGCCATGGCGCCCAGGAAGGCCAGCGGCGTGCCCGTCAGCTTCAGGATCCCCAGCGAGGCGGCCCAGCTCACCGCCGCAACCGGGGTCACCGCCCGGAGGCCGGCGATCACGCCCAGGAGGAGGGCGGCGAGATAGAAGGTCATCTGATATCCCCAGCGCTTGAACGACCGATGCAGGCACCTTAACCGGAAGCATGGCCGACGATCTCCCCCACATTCTGGTGACCGGATCCACCCGTGGCATTGGCGCCGCGATCGTGGACAGCCTGCAGGGTCGCGCCCATGCGATGGGTCACGGCAGCGCCGACGCCGACCTGTCCGACCCGGCCGGCGCCGAGCGGCTGTGGGAGGCGGCGATCGCGCGGTTCGGCCGGATCGACGTGCTGATCAACAACGCGGGGGTGTTCGAGCCGATCGCGGTGGAGGCGAGCCTCGACGACTGGCATGACGCCTGGGGCCGGACGATGCAGATCAACCTGCAGGCCTCGGCCGACCTCTGCCGGCGCGCGATCCTGCACTGGCGCGACCGAGGCGTGGGCGGGCGCATCGTCAACATCGCCAGCCGCGCGGCCTATCGCGGCGACAGCCCGGCGCACTGGCACTACGCGGCCTCGAAGGCGGGCATGGTGGGCATGACCAAGTCCATCGCCCGGGGATTCGCCCGGGAGCAGATCCTGGCCTTCGCCGTCTGCCCCGGCTTCACCATGACGGGCATGGCCGAGGACTACCTGGCCAGCCGCGGCGGCGACAAGCTGCTGGCCGACATCCCCCTGGGCCGGGTCGCCGAGCCGGCGGAGGTGGCGAGCGCGGCGGTCTATCTGGCGCTGGAGGCGCCGGCGTCGATGACCGGGGCCGTGATCGACATCAACGGGGCCAGCTTCGTACGATAATTTACACGCGTCATTTTGCGGTCACGATCTCCGCGCGATCCTCTCCCTAACCCCGATGTCCCGCCGGCTGCGTAGTTGGGGATGAGACGCGAAACTGGGAGGTTCCGAATGGCCTATCGCCTGCGTGCATTGTTCCTGACCGTGCTGGCCGCCCAGGCCGGAGCGCCGGCCGGCGCCCAGCCCAGGCGCGTGTTCGATGGCGCGCCCAGCCCCGACGCCTGCGCCGAGCTGGGGTTCAAGGCCTCAGAGCGTGGCCAGGCCAGCCCCCGCCTGGTCGGCGGCGTTCGCCCCATGGCCGCGTACGCGCCGCCCCCGCCGCCGCCGCCCGCGATGGCCAAGGCCGCGCCGTCGATCCCGCCCCTGCCCGTGCCGCCGGTCGAACGCAGGGTCGCCGAGCCGCCGAGATCGCGCGTCGAGGAAATCGTCGTCTCGAGCAGCCGGATCCACCCGCCGGGCGTCGCGCCGGCGCCCGTTTACCAGCGCATGCCGTCCCAGCCGCTGGACACCGAGCGCTATCCGAACGCCACGGCCAACCCGATCCGGCAGACGGCGACCGACCCGGTCTCGACCTTCTCGGTGGACGTGGACACCGCCGCCTACGCCAACGTCCGCCGCTTCCTGAAGGACGGCGTGCGGCCGCCCACGGACGCGGTGCGGGTCGAGGAGCTGGTGAACTATTTCGACTATGGCTACGCGCGGCCCCAGGACCGGGCGACGCCGTTCAGCTCGTATGTCTCGCTGGCGCCGTCGCCATGGTCCGCCGAGCGCCAGATCCTGCACGTGGGCATCCAGGGCTTCGACATTCCCAAGGGCGAACAGCCGCCGCTGAACCTGGTGTTCCTGATCGACACCTCGGGCTCGATGAGCTCGGAAGACCGCCTGCCGCTGGCGCAGAAGTCGCTGGGCCTGCTGATCGACCAGCTGCGGCCGCAGGACCGGGTGGCGATAGTGGCCTATGCGGGCTCGGCCGGGGCGGTGCTGGGCCCCACGGACGGTCGCCAGAAGCTGAAGATGCGCTGCGCGCTGGGCGCGCTGCATTCGGGCGGCTCGACCGCGGGCGGCCAAGGCCTCTCGCTGGCCTATGCGTTGGCGAAGGAGAACTTCGATCCCAAGGCGGTGAACCGGGTGATCCTGGTGACCGACGGCGACTTCAACGTGGGCGTGTCCGACCCGTCCAAGCTGAAGGACTTCGTGGCCGAGAAGCGCAAGGACGGGGTCTATCTGTCGGTCTACGGCTATGGCCGCGGCAACTACAACGACACCATGATGCAGGCGCTGGCGCAGAACGGGAACGGGACCGCCGCCTACGTCGACAGCCTGCAGGAGGCGCGCAAGCTGTTCCGCGAAGACTTCACCAAGTCGCTGTTCCCGATCGCCGACGACGTGAAGGTCCAGATCGAGTTCAACCCGGCCCAGGTCAGCGAATACCGCCTGATCGGCTACGAGACGCGGATGCTGAACCGCGAGGACTTCAACAACGACCAGGTGGATGCGGGCGAGGTCGGGGCCGGGGCGTCCGTGACGGCGCTCTATGAGATCACGCCTGTGGGCGCGACGCCGTCCGCCGACCCGCTGCGTTATGGCAAGCGCGCGCCGGCGGCCTCGCCAGGCGGCGAGCTGGCGTTCCTGAAGATCCGCTACAAGCTGCCGGGCGAAGGGCGTTCGCGGCTGATCGAGCGCCCGATCACCCGCGCCGACGGCGCCCCCAGCCTGGCCGCGGCGCCGGAGCCCACCCGATGGGCGGTGGCCGTCGCGGGCTTCGGACAGAAACTGAAGCAGGACCCGCGCGTCTCCGACGCCTTCGGCTGGGACGACATCGTCACCCTGGCCCAGGGTGGGCGCGGCGCCGACCCGTTCGGCGAGCGGGCCGAGTTCGTCCAGCTGGTCCGGGCGGCGGCGGAGGCCCGGGCGACGGGGGATGGGCGTTAGGTTGGCGGCCCAATCACCCCTTCTTTTGGTCGTCATGGCCGGGCTTGTCCCGGCCACCCAGAAGTACCGATGGTCGAGATCGGTCCGGCCTAAGCCGCTGCGATCCTTCTGCGCCGTCAGCGCTTCTGGGTGGCCGGGACAAGCCCGGCCATGACGAGAATTTTTATATTTTCAATGGCCCAGTTGATTATTCGCCCTAGCCCGCAAACCGCAGCGGCAGGGTGATCGCCGCCATGTAGCCGCGCTCGGGGTGGGGGCCGGCGTCGATGCCCGCCGCGGCGCCGAACCGGGCCTCCAGGCGCTTGCGAACATTGGCGATGCCGACGCCCGTGCCCGCCGGCCCGCCGCCGCCCGGGCCGTTGTCGGTGACCTGGACGACGAGCTGGTCGCCGGCGGTCCGGGCGGCGATCTCGATGCGGGTCTGCCGGCCAGGGGCGTGCACCCCGTGCTTGACCGCGTTCTCGACCAGCGGCTGGAGGATCAGGCTGGGCACCTCGGCGGCGGCCAGCTCCGGCGGCACGTCGACCACGATCTCCAGACAGTCGGGATACCTCAGCTCCTCCAGCTCCAGGTACAGCCGCTGCTGGGCCACCTCGTCGGCGAGTTTCACCTCGGCCAGGGGATCGCGGGCCAGGCTGGAGCGGAAGAAGTCGGAGAGGCGCAGCACCATCCGCTCGGCCTGGGCGTTGCGACCGTCGAGGATCAGGGTCGCGATGGCGTTGAGCGCATTGTAGAGGAAGTGCGGATTGACCTGGTAATGCAGAGCCCGGATCTCGGCTTCCTTGGCCGCGATCAGCGCGGCGGACAGGTTGGCCTCCCGCACCCGCGCCTTGCGCCCGCTCTCCAGCACCAGCACCAGCAGCAGCCACATGCCGAAGGGCGTCAGCCAGTAGAGGCTCTCGGCCAGGTACTGCTGCGGCCCGAAGCCGTCGTCGGTGCGCAGCATCGGCGTGAAGGCGTGGATCGCGGGCATGGAGAGCGCGAACAGGGCCGCCAGGACCAGCAGCGTGACGATGGTCGCGGCGGCCCGCACGGTCACGGGTCGATGCCGCAGCGTCCGCAGCACCGCGAATCCGGCCACGCCCAGGATCGCGGCGATCACGACGCCGGCCGCGTGGCCCGGCATGTAGCGCCACGGAATGGGCGAGCCGCGCGTGGCGTTGACGATCAGGGTCCAGAGCTCGATCCCGGACCAGAAGACCAGGGCTATGGCCGCCGTCTGCGCCCATTCCCGGCGCGAGGCCGAGGGCCCGCTCATCGACACATTCCCCACTCCGTACGGCCCCCTGCCCCAAGGCCCTGCTTAGGCGTGGCGTCACGGTTTCGTCGACAGGTTACGACGAATGGCGCCGATCCATCGACGGACGACATGGACATTTCGACGGGCCGCATGGAAAAACGCCGTCCGCTCGAAACCGCCCGGAATGGCATGTCTGCGCTGCGCGTCCTCGCCGTCGATGACGAACCCCTCGCGCTGCGGCGGGTCGAGCTGGCCCTTGCCGAGATGATCGACGTGGTCCTGGTCGGCCAGGCGCGCAGCGGCCGCGAGGGCCTGGAGCTGGTGCGGACGCAAAGGCCGGACGTGCTGCTGCTGGACATCCAGATGTCCAACCTGGACGGCTTCGAGCTGATCGAGCAGCTGGACGAGGCGACGGCGCCCCTCATCATCTTCGTGACGGCGCACGAGACCTTCGCGCTCCGCGCGTTCGAGGTCGGGGCGGTGGACTATGTCCTGAAGCCGCTGGAGTTCGACCGCCTGCGCGCCGCCCTGGTCCGGGCCCGCGACACCCTGGCGGTGGCCGACCAGGCCCGGCGGGCGGCCGAGCTGCGCGTCCTGGTGGGCGCGCTGCGGGGCGAGATGGCGGGCGAACCGGCCTACGCCACCGGGTTCTGGGTGGAGCGCAAGGGCGAGCACATCCGCACCTCGGTGCAGCATATCGAGTGGATGGAGGCCGACCGGGACTATGTGCGCCTGCACACCCGTGACGGCCCGTTCCTGATGCGCGGGCCGCTGAGCACGATCCAGGAGGAACTGGATCCGAACCAGTTCATCCGCATCCGCCGCTCGGCCCTGGTGCGGACCGACCGGATCAAGTCCATCCGCAACCGCGGCTACGGCGATTTCCGGATCTTGATGGCGTCCGGCGAGGAGCTCCGGGTCGGCAAGACCTATGTCGCCGACGTGCGGCGCCTGCTGGACAAGCGATAGCGGCGTTCGTCGTGGAATCCGGGCGTTCGTCGGTCGCGGTTTGAAGCGCCGCCGTCCCCGACACAGACCACCTGTCTCAAGTGATGAAGTAGATGGGTGTTTTAACATGAAGACGATGATCGCGGCGCTTGGCGTCATTGCGACGCTTGGCGTGGCCTCGGCGGCCGAGGCGGCGGCCGTGCTGGACTTCAACGATCTGGCGAAGGCGGGCACGGGCCGGAACTACATCGGTCCCAACAATTTCAAGTACGAGGGCTTCAACTTCTACTCGACGTGGTCTCTGAGCCCGAACTTCTTCACGCTCGGGCTCGACGATCCGGCGAACGCCGATCCGGATGGAACGACCTTCTCGCACAACTACGACTTCGCCGAGGTCAACATCACCAAGGCGGACAACTCGCTCTTCGATCTGTTCTCGATCGATTTCGCCGACAAGTTCAACACAGGCGCCAACCACGCCGGACGGATGCGTTTTGTCTACGCCGACAACAGACAGGAAGAGATCTTCTTCAACACCGACAACAAGGTCGGGCTTGAGACGTTCGTGGTCAACAAGACCGACCTTAGGGCCTTCCTCTACTACGCTGACGCCGGGGTCCAGATCGACAACCTGGCGCTGGAAGGTGTCATCGCGGGCGTCCCCGAGCCGGCCACCTGGGCAATGATGATCCTGGGCTTCGGCGTCGCCGGCGCCACGCTGCGCCGTCGGCGCCAAGCCTTCGCGACGGCCTAACCCGCGTCGCCCCACTGACGGTGCAGGGAGGTGGCCACGTGGCTCAGCCGCGTGCGCGCCTCCCACGTCAGCCGCTCGCCCTCGGTGGCGAGGATATCGTTCAGCTCGAACAGCAGCTCGCGGCCGTTGCGGTCGACGATGTCGCTCTCGATGAAGGTGA
>Ga0255338_1001508_pt1 | contig 43517 bp, 43 predicted proteins | sample MeOH1_35cm_T4_19_FD_203715 | JGI IMG/M metagenome (GOLD analysis project Ga0255338, IMG submission 203715) | Sandy soil microbial communities from University of British Columbia, Vancouver, Canada - MeOH1_35cm_T4_195 | ecosystem: Engineered > Artificial ecosystem > Sand microcosm > Unclassified ... | reverse complement strand
GCTGTTCCCGCAGCTGCAGGACCACACGCTGCGCGCGAGCTGGAAAACGCAGATCCGCGCGCCGCTGCAGTCCATCTTCGCGGGCCAGCCGTTCGCGCCGATCCTGGACGAGTGCAGCGCGATCCACAAGCGCGTGCTCAAGGGCCGGGTCTGGGTGGCGCTGCACATGCATGCCGGGGACGGCAACGTGCACACCAACATCCCGGTGAACAGCGACGACTACGAGATGCTGCAGTCGGCGCATGCGGCCGTGAAGCGCATCATGGTGCTCGCGCGGTCGCTGAACGGCGTGATCTCGGGCGAGCACGGCATCGGCATCACGAAGCTGGAGTTCCTGACCGACGAGGAACTCAAGCCCTTCGCCGACTACAAGCAGCAGGTCGACCCCGAAGGCCGCTTCAACAAGGGCAAGCTGCTGCGGCATGTCCAGGCCGATTCGGCGACTTCGGTCTACGCCGACCTGACCAACGCCTACACCCCCAGCTTCGGGCTGATGGGCCATGAGTCGCTGATCATGCAGCAGTCGGACATCGGCGCGATCGCCGACAGCGTCAAGGACTGCCTGCGCTGCGGCAAGTGCAAGCCGGTGTGCGCCACCCACGTGCCGCGCGCCAACCTGCTGTACAGCCCGCGTAACAAGATTCTCGCGACCTCGCTGCTGGTCGAGGCGTTCCTGTACGAGGAGCAGACCCGGCGCGGCGTCTCGATCAAGCACTGGGAGGAGTTCGAGGACGTCGCGGACCACTGCACCGTCTGCCACAAGTGCTACAGCCCCTGCCCGGTGAAGATCGACTTCGGCGACGTATCGATGAACATGCGCAACCTGCTGCGCAAGATGGGCCAGAAGAGCTTCCGCCCGGGCAACTTCGCCGCGATGCTGATGCTCAACGCGACCAGCCCGGACGCGATCAACCTGATCCGCAGCCTGATGATCGGCATCGGCTTCAAGGCCCAGCGGCTGGCCGTCGACCTGCTGCGCGGGTTCGCGCGCAAGCAGCTCAAGCGCCCGCCGGACACGCACGGCACGGCACCGGTCAAGGAACAGGTGATCCACTTCATCAACAAGAAGCTGCCCGGCGGCCTGCCGAAGAAGACGGCCCGCGCACTGCTGGACATCGAGGACAAGGACTACGTCCCGATCATCCGCGACCCGAAGACGACCACTGCGGAAACCGAGGCGGTCTTCTACTTCCCGGGGTGCGGCTCCGAGCGGCTGTTCTCCCAGGTCGGCCTGGCGACCCAGGCGATGCTGTGGCACGCCGGCGTGCAGACCGTGTTGCCGCCGGGCTACCTGTGCTGCGGCTACCCGCAGCGCGGCTCGGGCCAGTTCGACAAGGCCGAGAAGATGATCACCGACAACCGGGTGCTGTTCCACCGGGTCGCGAACACGCTGAACTACCTCGACATCAAGACGGTGGTGGTCAGCTGCGGCACCTGCTACGACCAGCTGCAGGGGTACGAGTTCGACCAGATCTTCCCGGGCTGCCGCATCATCGACATCCATGAGTACCTGCTGGAAAAGAACATCAAGCTGCCGGCGGGCCAGGGCGGCTTCATGTACCACGAGCCCTGCCACAACCCGATGAAGCTCGGTGACTCGATGAAGACCGTCAAGGCGCTGATCGGCGACAACGTGCGCAAGTCGGAGCGGTGCTGCGGCGAGTCCGGCACGCTGGGCGTGAGCCGCCCGGACATTTCGACCCAGGTGCGCTTCCGCAAGGAAGAAGAGCTGCGCAAGGACGAAGCCGCCCTGCGTGCCAGCGGCGCCGTCGGCGAGAAGGACAACATCAAGATCCTCACCAGCTGCCCGAGCTGCCTGCAGGGGCTCACCCGCTACGGCAACGACCTGCAGAACGGCCTGCTCGAGGCCGACTACATCGTGGTCGAAATGGCCAACCAGATCCTCGGGCCGGACTGGATGCCGGATTACGTGCACGCCGCCAACAACGGCGGCATCGAGCGCGTGCTGGTCTGATGAAGGTCCCGGGCTGCCCGCTTTGCGACGGCCCGGGGGGCGTGCCGGTCTTCGATGGCCCGAAGTTCCGGGTGATCCGCGCCCAGGAGCCGGGCTTTCCGGCTTACTACCGGCTGGTCTGGAACGATCATGTGGCGGAGTTCACCGACCTGGCCGGCCCTGACCGTGAGCGTTGCATGGCCGCGGTCGCCGAGGTGGAACTGCTGCTGCGCTCGCACCTGCGGCCCGACAAGGTCAACCTCGCGGCCCTGGGCAATGCGGTGCCCCACCTGCACTGGCACATCGTGGCGCGCTTCGCCTGGGACAGCCATTTCCCGGCCCCGGTCTGGGCGACTTCCACGCGCGGGGCATTGCCGCAGGACCTCGCCGCAGTGGAACGGCTGCTACCGGCACTGGAAGCGGACCTCGTTTCACGGCTGGCCCTCGGGCCCGGAAATTGCGGCGGTCCGTGAAATCCGCACGGGCGGCCGCGCGCGTGCGGGAAAGCGGACATAGTTGTCGCAAGCACAACCGTGTATAACCCGTCCAGAGGTATGCAGAGGAAAGAAAGGTTTCCGGAGGTTAAGCATGTTCCCCAGAATGATTCGAAGCTCGCCGCCGGTGCTTGCCGCGCTGGGAATGTCCCTGCTGCTTGCCGTCTCCGGAGCCGCCGCGCAGTCCGCCGGCGAGGTTGAGTTCTCCCGTGGCGTGGGCTTTGCCCAGACCCCGGGCCAGACCCCTCGGACCCTCGGCCAGGGACTGCCGTTGCGGGAGGGCGACAGGCTCACCACCTCGGACGGCGCTTCCGCGATCATCAAGCTGGGAGACGGCACCCGCATGACCGTCCGGCCCAATTCCGAGATCGTCCTGCAACAGTACAAGTTCAGGGAAAACGCGCCCGACAACACGATGTTCATGCAACTCGTGCGCGGCGGGTTCCGCGCCGTGACGGGCCTGATCTCGAAGAATTCGCCCCATGCCGCCAGGGTCCAGACCAACACCGCCACCATCGGCATCCGCGGGACGGATTTCGATGCGCGCCTCTGCACCCGCGATTGCGGCGCCGAGTCCGCCAGGGTGACCGCCGCGGCCCGGCCGAACGCGATCCAGGCCAGCGCCAAGATCGTTTCCGCCCTGGGCGACGTGAACGCGGTCGACAGCGCCGGCCAGCGGCGCCGGCTGGTGGACGGCGGCAGCATCTATCCGGGCGACCTCGTCGAAACCGGCAGCGGCACGCGCGCCGTGCTGGCCTTCCGCGACGACACGCGCATCACGCTCGGCTCGACCACGCGCTTCCGGGTCGACAACTTCGTGTACGACGACAAGAACGCCGGCGAGGGACGTTTCCTCGTCTCCGTGCTGAAGGGGTCGGTCCGTGCGCTCACCGGCCTGATCGCCAAGGCCAACAACCGCAATGTAGGGTTTTCCACCGCGACGGCCACGATCGGCATTCGCGGTACCGGCCTGGACATCAACTGCACGGGGGCTTGCGCCGGCGAGGCGGGCGGCGCGGATTCCGGACTGACGCTCTGGACATGGCTGGGCTCCATCGTCGTGACGCCATCCGGGCAGACGGCGTTGCAGGTGCTGCAGGCGGGGCAGGGTCTGTTCATCTCCCCCAGCGGCATCCTGCCGATCAGCAGCCAGCCCGTGATCGAAGGGCCCCGGCCGGACGGCGTCACCGTGCCGCCGAAGTTGTTTTCCAGCGACGTGGTCTCGGATGCCGAGGAAGGCCTGTTCGTGTTCGTGCGCGATGGCCACATCGAGATCGCGACCGCCGGCGAAGTGCTGCACCTGGGCAAGGGTGAGGCCGGGTTCGCGGGCCCGGGCGGGGACACGAAGCGCCCCGGGTCCATCCCCAAGTTCATCGACTTCGACAGCCTGCCGATGCCGACGTCCAGGAATCCCTTGCTGGTCAGCGTATTGTCGGAGTCCGGGATCAAGCCGAACAACCAGTGCAAATAGTTGCAGATGGTGACAAGTCGGGCGCTCCGATGAGACAATTCCTGTGAACAAGAGGGGCTGGAACAATATGGTCACTGGGTCTCGTGCGCCTCGCCCGCGCATCCGTACGGGCGCACGGCAAGCCGTGTTTGCGCTGGCTCTGACAGCCGCTGCGGCCGCGGCGTGGGCCCAGCAGGCGCCCGTGGCCTCGCCGATGGCGGCGCCCGCGCCATCCCCGGTCTTTGCCATCAAGGGCTTCAAGGTCACCGGCGAGAACCCTCTCGGGGATGGGGAAACGTCGCGCGTGCTGGCGCCCTTCTTGCGAGCCGACGCCACCATCGACACGCTTCAGAAAGCCACCGTGGCGCTGGAGGCGGCCCTGCGCGCCAAGGGATACGGCCTGCACCGGGTGGCCCTGCCGCCCCAGGAGGTCGGCGACCTGGTCACGCTGAACATCGTGAAGTTCAGCATCGCCAAGGTCAATATCGACGGTCGCAGCATCTACGACGAGCGCAACGTGCGCCGGACGCTGCCGGAACTGCGCGAAGGCGAGAGCCCGAATTTCAAGCGGCTCGCCGTGCAGACGGCGATCGCGAACGAGAACCCCAACAAGCAGATCCAGGTGGGCCTGCGCGAGTCCGACGAACCGGACAAGATCGAGGCCACCCTCACCGTGAGGGAGCAGCGTCCCTGGACGTTCGCCGTGGGCCTGTCCAACGCCGGCTCCGAATCGTCCGGGCGGGACCGCCTGACGATCTCGGGCGGCCATACCAACCTGTTCAATCTCGATCACCAGTTCGTTGGCGCCTATACGACGTCGATCGAACGCATGTCCGACGTGAAGCAGCTCGGCCTGTCGTACAAGGTTCCGCTGTACGCCCAGGGCGGCGTCATTGGCGCGAGCTATACCCGGTCCGACGTGGTCGGCAACTTCGGCACGTTCACCAGCACGGGCGCGGGCCACACGCTCGGCGTGAACTACACGATGTACCTCCCCCCGGAAGGAGGGCGCCGCAGCTACGCTTCGATCGCCCTGGACGACAAGGTCTTCGATGCGACGGAAATCAGCGGCGTCACGGTCGGCGTGGACCGGCGCAGCCGGCCGGTCACCCTGGGCTATGCGGCGCGGACCGAGTCCGATACGTCGGTCTGGGGCTACAGCGCCGACTTGTCCCTCAACACCGGCAGCGGGAGCAACAACGACCTCGCCTCCTACCAGAACGAGGACCCGCGCATCGACACCGTCCACTGGAAGGCATTGCGCGCGGGCATCAACTACACGGCGCCGTTCGCGCAGACATGGCTGTGGACCGCCCGCGCCCAGTTCCAGTACAGCCCGGATGTCCTGATCTCCGGCGAGCAGTTCGGCCTGGGCGGCCTCGGCTCCGTGCGGGGGACCAGCATCGATCGCCCCATGACCGGCGACAAGGGCGTGTCCGGCTCCGTCGAGGTCACCACGCCCGAGCTCGGCACCGGGCTGCGCTTGCTGGGCTTCGTGGACGCCGGCTGGCTGGGCAATAACAGCCCCAACGGCGCCAACAAGCCCTCATCCGACCACCTGGCGAGCATCGGCGTCGGCCTGCGGTATGTCCGCGAGCCGTTCGCGGCGTCGCTGGATTACGGGCGCCTGCTCAATAGCAGCAAGGTGCCGCTGACGCTGAATTCGGCCTCCCCGCAGCGCGGTGACGACCGGTTCTATGTCAACCTGTCCGTGCGCTTCTAGCCGGTGCCGGGCCGCCTCAAGCCGGCCGCGTCCCCTCGGCGGGCAGGGCTTTGGCCCGTGGGGCCAATCGCGCCGCGCCCGGCGCACCGCGTAAACTCGGGGCATGGCCGGATTGAATGCCCAGACCCCCACCCCCCATGCGCTGACCGTGCACTCGCAGTCGCGCGTGCTCGAGGTGTCGTTTTCGGACGGCGCCGAGTTCCGGATCCCGTTCGAGCTGATGCGCATCTATTCGCCCTCCGCGGAGGTGCAGGGCCACGGCCCGGGCCAGGAAGTGCTGCAGACCGGCAAGCGCGAGGTGGAGCTCACGGCGCTGGAGCCGGTGGGCAACTACGCCGTGCAGCCCACCTTCTCGGACGGGCATGCCACCGGCATCTATTCCTGGGATTACCTTTACTTCCTGGGCGCCCAGCAGGCGCAGCTTTGGGCGGACTACGAGCGGCGGCTGAGCGAGGCCGGCGTCGAGCGTGACGCGCCCATGCCTGAAAAAGCCGCGCCCTCTTGCGGGCATTGATGCGGTTTAGTCACAGATTTCCCGTCCGCGGGGCGCGGTGGCCTGCGCGTGAACGCGGATTGCCCTAGCATTCGGTCATGAGCAGCACGCATTTCGGTTTCGAATCGGTCGACGAGCGCGAAAAGGCACGCCGGGTGCGCGGCGTCTTCGACTCGGTGGCGCCCCGCTACGATCTCATGAACGACCTGATGTCCATGGGACTGCACCGCGCATGGAAGGCCTACACGGTGCTGGTCGCCAACGTGCGGCCCGGCCACCGGGTGCTGGACATCGCCGGCGGCACGGGCGACCTGGCGCTGGCCTTCGCGAAAAAGGTCGGCCCTGCAGGCACCGTCGTGCACACCGACATCAACGAGGCCATGCTGCGAACGGGCCGCGACCGGCTCCTCGACGCGGGCGTCGCGCTGCCGACGCTGGTTTGCGACGCCGAGAAGCTGCCGTTCGCCGACGCGAGTTTCGACCTCGTCAGCGTGGCTTTCGGCCTGCGCAACATGACGCACAAGGACGCCGCCCTCGCCGAGATGAACCGCGTGCTCAAGCCCGGCGGCAAGCTGCTGGTCCTGGAATTCTCGAAAGTCGCGAAGCCGCTGGAGAAGGCTTACGACTGGTACTCGTTCAAGGTGCTGCCGCAACTGGGGCGGCTCGTCGCCGGCGATGCGGCCAGCTACAGGTACCTCGCTGAGTCGATCCGGGTGCATCCCGGTCAGGAAGAGCTGAAAGGCTTGATGAAGAAAGTCGGCTTCGGCCATGTGGACTATCACAACCTGACGGGCGGGGTAGTGGCATTGCATGTTGGAATCAAGTGCTGAAGGCGCGCTCTCGCGCCATGGAGTTGTCATGAAGTTCGTGTCCTGGGTATTGGTCGCCGTCCTGGCATTCGCAAGCTTCGAGGCCGATGCGGCGCGCCGCCTGGGTGGCGGCGGGTCGTTCGGCAAGCAATCGGGCAACGTGACGCAGCGGGAAGCCACGCGCAGCCCGACCGCGCCCGCGAACACGCAGCAGGCCGCGCCCGCGACGCAACCGCAGCCCGGCGCAGCCGCTGCGGCACCCAAGCGCCCCTGGGGCGCCATGCTCGGCGGCCTCGCAGCCGGGCTCGGCCTGGCCTGGCTGGCCCACTCGCTGGGCCTGGGGGAGGCGTTCGGCCAGTTCATGCTGATCGCGTTGCTGGTCATGGTCGCGATGGCCGTGATCGGCTGGGTCATGCGCTCGCGCCGGCCACAGCCTCGCGGCCCCTATGCGCTGCAAGGCGCCGGGGCACCCGCCGACCTCGCCATGCCGCCGCGCCAATACAGCCCGGACAAGGTGGGCAACGACGCGTCCGCGCGGCCCTGGGAGCGCAGCAGCATGGCATTCGATGCCGGCAAGTACGGGCAGGGCAGCGGCGTCCAGATCGGCTCGGCCCTGGCGGGTTCCCAGGCATGGGGCGTTCCCGCGGGGTTCGACGCGGAAGGCTTCATCGCCGCGGCCAAGCGCAACTTCGTGACCTTGCAGGACGCATGGGACCGATCGGACATCGCGACCCTGCGCTCGATGATGACGGACGAGATGCTCGCTGAAATCAAGTCGCAGCTGGCCGAACGCGAGAGCCACACCGCGGGCCAGCCGAACAAGACGGAAGTGGTGTTGCTCGAGGCGCAGCTCCTGGGCATCGAGGACCTGGGCGGCGACTACATGGCCAGCGTGGAGTTCTCGGGGATGATCCGCGAGGAACCCTCCGCGGGCCCGAGCCCCTTCCGCGAGGTCTGGAACATGACGAAACCCAAGGCCGGCACCAGCGGCTGGCTGGTGGCGGGCGTGCAAGCCCTGCAATGACGAATGACGCCCGGTGATGACCGGGCATGACGGATGACAAGTCATTTGTCCTCCGTCATTTGTCATCAGGAATAATGAGGGACTATGGCAACACAGTCCCCCTTCACATTTCTGGACACCTTCTTCGAGCGGCTGGGCAAGGGCCTGCAGCCGCCGCCCTGGATGGTGGAGGAATTCCAGCGCCGCCTGGTGCTCGCGCTCAATCACGTGCTGATGCAGGAGCCGGAGGCGCAGGCGCGGCTCGCGCGGCAGGCCGGCCGGGTCGCGGAAGCGCGCTGGCGCGTGTTCCTGGTGCGCCTCGTGGCCACGCCGGCGGGCCTGCTGGACCTGGCGCCCGCCACGGCCCGGCCGGACCTGACGCTCACGCTCACCGAGGAGTCGCCGTGGCAGCTGGCGCAGGCGGCGCTGCGCGGCGACAAGCCGCCGGTGCGGATCGCAGGGGACGTTCAGTTCGCCGCCGAGATCAACTGGCTGGTCGAGCATGTGCGCTGGGACGTCGAGGAGGACCTGTCCCGCGTGATCGGCGATGCGCCGGCCCACGCGCTCGGTGACGCGGCGCGGCGCATGGTGCAGGCCCTGCGCCGCTTCGCGGGGACGGCGCAGCCCGAACCGGCGGGCACGACGCCCGCCCCCACGGCCCCTGGTCCGGCCCCTTCGACGGGTTCAGGACAGGCATGACGCGCTACCTGCGCGGCATCTTCATCGTCTGGGTGGCCTTGCGCTACGGCCTGGACGAACTGGTCCTCAACAGCTTCCAGCGGCCCTGGCTGACGTCCATCGCCCGCGTGCTCGCGTTCGGCCGCGACCTTCGGGCGCCGCGCGGCCAGCGCCTGCGCCAGGCGCTGGAGCACCTCGGCCCCATCTTCGTGAAGTTCGGCCAGGTGCTCTCGACCCGCCGGGACCTGCTCCCCGTGGACATGGCCGACGAACTGGCGCAGCTGCAGGACCGCGTGCCGCCGTTCGATTCCGCCGTGGCAATCGCCACCATCGAGCGGGCCTTTCGCCGGCCGGTCGACACCATCTTCGCCAGCTTCGAGCGAGAGCCCGTGGCCAGCGCGTCGATCGCCCAGGTGCACTTCGCCACGCTGAAGGACAGGCACGGACAGACACACGATGTGGCCGTGAAGGTCCTGCGCCCGGGCATGCTGCATGTCATCGAGAAGGACCTGAGCCTGATGCGGATGATGGCCGCCTGGGTCGAGCGGCTGTCCGGCGACGCCAAGCGGCTCAAGCCCCGCGAAGTGGTTGCCGAGTTCGACAAGTACCTGCACGACGAGCTGGACCTGGTCCGCGAGGCGGCCAATGCGGCACAGCTGCGGCGCAACATGGCGGGCCTCAGCCTGGTGCTGATCCCCGAGATGATGTGGGACTATTGCCATCCCGAGGTGATCGTGATGGAGCGCATGGTGGGCGTGCCCATCAGCCAGGTCGACCGGCTGCGCCAGGCCGGCGTCGACATCCCGCAGCTGGCGCGCGACGGCGTGACGATCTTCTTCACCCAGGTCTTTCGCGACGGCTTCTTCCACGCCGACATGCACCCGGGCAACATCCAGGTCAGCATCGAGCCGGCGACGTTCGGGCGCTACATCTCGCTGGACTTCGGCATCATCGGCACGCTCACCGAGTACGACAAGGAATACCTGGCGCAGAACTTCACCGCGTTCTTCCGGCGCGACTACAAGCGGGTGGCGCAGCTGCATATCGAATCGGGCTGGGTGCCGCCGGAAACCCGTGTGGACGAACTGGAGTCGGCCGTCCGGACCGTGTGCGAGCCGTACTTCGACCGGCCCCTCAAGGAGATCTCGCTGGGACTGCTGCTGATGAGGCTGTTCCAGACGTCGCGCCGCTTCCACGTGGAAATCCAGCCGCAGCTCGTGCTGCTGCAAAAGACGCTGCTGAACATCGAAGGGCTCGGCCGCCAGCTGGACCCGGACCTGGACCTGTGGAGCACGGCCAAGCCGTTCCTCGAGAAATGGATGCTCGGGCAGGTGGGGCCGCAGAAACTCCTCGACGAACTGCGTGACCAGGCGCCGCGCTACGCGAAGATGCTGCCGGACCTGCCGCGCCTGCTGCACGATTTCCTGCAGCATCGGCCCCGGGATGACCGCCGCGACGTGCGCGACCTGCTGGCCGAACAGAAGCGGACCAACCGGCTGCTGCAGGGCCTGATCTATGGCGGCCTCGGCTTCGCCCTGGGGCTGCTGGTCATGCAGATCGTGGTGCGCGTCCGGTTGTTCTAGGAGCCGTTCCGGTTTTTTCGGATAATCCGCGCAGCCATCAATCGAGGAGCAAGCCGTGCTGCTGACCCTGGTCTTCATCTACCTGTTGATCACCATCGCCATCGGCCTGTGGGCCGCCAAGCGCGTCAAGACCACCGCCGACTTCGCGATCGCGGGCCGGCACCTGCCGTTGGTGATGATCGTCACCACCACGTTCGCCACGTGGTTCGGCTCGGAAACCGTGCTGGGCATTCCCGCCAAGTTCGTCAACGGCGGCCTGAACAGCGTGGTCGAGGACCCGTTCGGCGCGGGCACCTGCCTGATTCTGGTGGGACTGTTCTTCGCGGGCAAGCTGTACAAGATGACGCTGCTGACCATCAGCGACTACTACCGCGAGCGCTACGGCCGCACCATCGAGGTGATCTGTTCGCTGATCATCATCCTGAGCTACCTGGGCTGGGTCTCGGCGCAGGTCACGGCGCTGGGCCTGGTGTTCAACGTCCTGTCGGGCGGCGCGATCCTGCCCTGGCAGGGCATGATCATCGGCACGGTCTCGATCCTGGCCTACACCCTGTTCGGCGGCATGTGGTCCGTTGCGGTGACGGACTTCATCCAGATGATCATCCTGGTGTCGGGACTGTTCATCCTGGCCGTGTTCGCGGGCAACCAGGCCGGCGGCGCCGACAAGGTGATTGCCCTGGCGGCCAGCAAGGACATGTTCCGCTTCCTGCCCGAGCCGACCATGAAGGACGTGCTGTTCTTCGTCGGCGCCGGTGTCACCATGATGCTGGGCTCCATTCCGCAGCAGGACGTGTTCCAGCGCGTGATGTCCGCCAAGAACGTGAGCGCCGCTACCAAAGGCCCCGTGATCGGCGGCATCTGCTACATCCTCTTCGCGTTCGTGCCGATGTTCCTCGTGACCAGTGCGCTGATCATCATGCCCGAGCAGACGGCGGACCTGCTCAAGGACGACCCGCAGAAAGTGCTGCCGACACTGGTGCTGGAGAAGATGCCGTTCGTCATGCAGGTCCTGTTCTTCGGCGCGTTGCTCTCGGCCATCAAGTCCACGGCCAGCGCAACGCTGCTGGCGCCTTCAGTGACGTTTGTCGAGAACATCTGGCGCCAGTTCTATCCGCGCCAGAGCGACCGCCATGAACTCAAGACCATGCGCATCACGGTGCTGGTTTTCAGCGCCTGTGTCTGCGCCTACGCCATCGGCCTGCAGGGCAAGCCGATATACGACATGGTGTCGGGCGCCTACCAGGTGACGCTGGTCGGTGCGATCATTCCGCTCGCGGCCGGCCTGTACTGGAAGCGCGCCACCACCCAGGGCGCGATCTTCTCGATCGTCCTGGGCGTCGTCGCCTGGTTGCTGTTCCTCGCCACGCCGGCCGGGGACGCGTTCCCGGCGCAACTCGCGGGCCTTCTGATGGGCGTGGTGGGCATGGTCATGGGCTCGCTCGGCCCGCAGGCGATCCGCAATATCCACGGGTCGCATCACAAGCTGGCCGGCGTCTGAGCGTCCGCCGAGGGTGCCTTGCGAGGCGGGGGGCTTTAAACCGGCCCCTCCGCCTATAATTGAGGGCTTTGCATCCTCACCAACCCTGCCTCCAGCCATGCCCATCTACGCTTACAAATGCGCCTCCTGCGGCCATGCCAAGGACGTGCTGCAGAAGCTCTCCGATGAGCCGTTGACAGTTTGCCCGGCCTGCGGCGCAGCCTCCTTCAGCAAGCAGGTCACCGCCGCCGGTTTCCAGCTCAAGGGCTCCGGCTGGTATGCGACCGATTTCCGCAACGGTTCCAAGCCGGCCCCCGCCCCTGCGGGCGGCGACAAGGCCGATGGGGCCGCCAAGCCCGCGGACGGCGCCGCCAAGACCGGCGACACGGCTGCCAAGCCCGCCGAAACGAGCGCCACCCCGGCCAAGCCCGACGCCCCTTCCGCCTCCGCGGGCGGCGGCGGCGCGGGCCACTAGACCCAAGGAACCCGATGTCCGCCCTGCGCAAATGGTTCGTCGCCGGCCTGCTGGTGATCGTGCCGGTGGCCATCACCATCGCCGTGCTGCAGTGGATCATCGGGACGCTGGACCAGACGCTGCTGATCCTGCCCGAATCCTGGCGGCCGGATCGCCTGATCGGTGTCCACATTCCGGGCTTCGGCGTGCTGCTGACGCTGGCGATCCTGCTGGTGGTGGGGGCCGTGGTCAGCAACTTCCTGGGCAAGAAGCTGGTCACCTGGGGCGACACCCTGGTCAGCCGCATCCCGGTCGTGCGCTCCATCTACTCCAGTGTCAAGCAGGTATCGGACACGCTGTTCTCCCCCAGCGGCAACGCCTTCCGCACCGCCGTGCTGGTGCAGTGGCCGCGGCCCGAGGTCTGGACCATCGGGTTCGTCACCGGCACGCCCGGGGGCGATGTGACGAACTACCTCGTGGGCGACTACCTGAGCGTCTACGTGCCGACCACGCCCAATCCCACCGGCGGTTATTTCGTGATGCTTCGCAAGAGCGACTGCGTCGAACTGAAGATGAGCGTCGATGAAGCGCTCAAGTACGTCATTTCCATGGGCGTCGTCGTCCCCGGCGCGCCGAGCAACAACAACCGTTGACGCAGGGCGCCGCCGCCGGCGCCGCGTCCTTCTACAAGGCCATCCCATGTCCCAAATGCGCACCACCTATTGCGGTCTCGTGACCGAAGCCCAGCTGGGCCAGACCGTCACCCTGTGCGGCTGGGTGAACCGCCGCCGCGACCACGGCGGGGTGATCTTCGTCGACCTGCGCGACCGCGAAGGTTACGTGCAGGTGGTCTGCGACCCGGACCGCGCCGAGATGTTCAGGATCGCCGAGGGCCTGCGCAACGAATTCTGCGTGCAGGTCAAGGGCCTGGTGCGCGCGCGCCCGGAAGGCACGACCAACGACAACCTGAAGAGCGGAAAGATCGAGCTCCTGTGCCATGAGCTCGTGGTACTCAACCCCTCGGTCACGCCGCCGTTCCAGCTCGACGACGAAAGCCTGTCGGAAACGACGCGCCTGGTGCACCGCGTGCTGGACCTGCGCCGGCCGTACATGCAGAACAACCTGATGCTGCGCTACAAGGTCACGATGGAGGTGCGCAAGTTCCTCGACGCCAACGGCTTCATCGATATCGAAACCCCGATGCTCACCAAGAGCACGCCGGAAGGCGCGCGCGACTACCTGGTGCCCAGCCGCGTGCACGACGGCATGTTCTTCGCGCTGCCGCAGTCGCCCCAGCTGTTCAAGCAGCTGCTGATGATCGCGGGCTACGACCGCTACTACCAGATCACCAAGTGCTTCCGCGACGAGGACCTGCGCGCCGACCGCCAGCCCGAGTTCACCCAGATCGACGTGGAAACCTCGTTCCTCACGGAAGAGGAAATCCGCGAGATGTTCGAGGGCATGATCCGCACCACATTCAAGCACGTGAAGGGCATCGACATCGGCGCCTTTCCCGTGATGAAACATTCCGAGGCGATGCGCCTGTACGGCTCCGACAAGCCCGACCTGCGTGTGAAGCTCGAGTTCACCGACGTCACCGACGTGATGAGGGACGTGGACTTCAAGGTGTTCTCGGGCCCGGCCAACGCGGCCGACGGCCGCGTCGTCGCGCTGCGCGTGCCCGGCGGCGCCGAGATGAGCCGCGGCGAGATCGATGCCTATGGCGAGTTCGTCAAGATCTACGGCGCCAAGGGGCTGGCCTGGATCAAGGTCAACGACGCGGCGGCGGGGCGCGAGGGCCTGCAGTCGCCGATCGTCAAGAACCTGCATGACCGCGCCATCGCGGAGATCGTCGCGCGCACCGGCGCCGCGAACGGCGACGTGATCTTCTTCGGCGCCGACAAGGCCAAGGTCGTCAACGACGCCATCGGCGCGCTGCGCGTCAAGATCGGCCACAGCGAGTTCGGCAAGGCCCACGGCCTGGTCGAGGGCGATTGGAAGCCGCTGTGGGTGATCGACTTCCCGATGTTCGAGTTCGACGAGGAAGGGCAGCGCTGGAACGCGGTGCACCACCCCTTCACCTCGCCCAAGGAAGGCCACGAGGACTGGCTCGAGACGGACCCCGGCCGTTGCGTCGCCAAGGCCTATGACGCCGTCCTGAACGGCATCGAGCTGGGCGGCGGCTCGGTTCGTATCCACCGGGAGGACGTGCAGAGCAAGGTGTTCCGGGCGCTCAAGATCGGCGCCGAGGAGGCGCAGGCCAAGTTCGGCTTCCTGCTGGACGCGCTGCAGTACGGCGCGCCCCCGCACGGCGGCATCGCGATCGGCCTGGACCGCTTCGTGATGCTGATGACGGGCGCCGAGAGCCTGCGCGACGTGATCGCCTTCCCCAAGACGCAGCGCGCCCAGTGCCTGCTGACCCAGGCGCCCAGTGCCGTGGACGAGAAGCAGCTGCGCGAGCTGCACATTCGCCTGCGCAACGTGACGCCCGTTTGAACGCGGTCTGGGGCAGAATGAAAGGGCGCCGTGATGGCGCCCTTTCTTCATTGATGGACCGTCCCTTCAAGATTCCCGAGTCGGTGCTGGTCGTGATCCACACGCCGGCCCGCCACGTGCTGCTGATCAGTCGCGCGGATGCGCCGGACTATTGGCAATCGGTGACCGGCAGCAAGGACGACGTGGCCGAGGACCTTCGGCAAACGGCCGTGCGCGAAGTCTTCGAGGAAACGGGCATCGATTGCGGGCCGGGCTCGGCGCTGCATGCGGGGCTCAAGGACTGGGGCCTGCAGAACGTCTACGACATCTATCCGCGCTGGCGGCATCGCTATGCGCCTGGCGTGACGCGCAACACCGAGCATGTGTTCGGCCTGTGCGTGCCCGAAGGCACGCCCGTCACCCTGAACCCGCGCGAGCACACGGCTTACAAGTGGCTGCGCCGGCGGGAGGCCGCCGACGCGTGCTTCTCGCCGTCGAACGCCGAGGCCATCCTGATGCTGCCACAATTTGGACCATGAGCAGCACATTGCGGATCGCGACATACAACATCCACAAGGGTGTGCAGGGAATGGGCCCGACGCGGCGGCTCGAGATCCACAACATCGGCCACGCGGTCGAGCAGCTCGACGCCGACATCGTCTGCCTGCAGGAAGTGAGAAAGCTCCACCGGCGCGAGGAGCAGTTCTTCACGCGGTGGCCGCAGCTGCCGCAGGCCGAGTTCCTCGCGCCCGAGGGCTACACGCCGGTCTACCAGACCAATGCGACCACCCGGCATGGCGAACACGGCAATGCGATCCTCTCGCGGTGGCCGGTGGTCTCGCACGGGCACGAGGACTGTTCCGACCATCGTTTCGAGCAGCGAGGCATGCTGCACGTCCAGGTGCAGCTGGAGCGGCGCATCGTGCACGTCATCGTGCTGCACCTGGGGCTGATCGCGGCCAGCCGCCTGCGGCAGGTGGAACAGCTGGGCCGCTTCATCGAGCGCGAGATCCCCGCGCGCGCGCCGCTGGTGGTCGCGGGCGACTTCAACGACTGGGGCGGCAAGCTGCGACCGGCCATGAACCGGCTGGGCCTGCAGGACTTCATGGGCGAGCGCCAGCTCACCTATCCCGCGCGCCTGCCGCTCACGCAGCTGGACTACGTGTACGTGCGGGGCCTGCAGCCCGTGGGCGTGGAGATCCCGCGCGGCCGCATCTGGTGGCGCATGTCCGACCACCTGCCCCTGATCGCGGAGTTCAAGGTGTAGGCGGTTCGCGATGTCGCATGTCCTTCCTCCCCTGCGCGGCGGCCACCGGCTGCGGCTGCTGCAAGGCAGCGGCGAGCTGTTCCCTTTCCTGGTGGAGGCGATGGACTCCGCCCAGCGCGACATCCGGCTCGAAACCTACATCTTCGATTTCACGGGGCAGGGCGCGGAGATCGCTTACGCCCTGGAACGCGCGGCGCGCCGCGGCGTGAGCGTCAAGGTCGTGGTGGACGGCTTCGGCAGCGAGCCGATTCCTCCGTCGTGGGCGGAGCGGTTCCTGCACGCGGGGGTGGAATGGCGGGTGTTCGCGCCCCCGGGCTGGCTCGGCATGCTCTGGCTCGGCAGCTGGCGCCGGCTGCACCGCAAGCTGTGCGCGGTGGATGGGGAGATCGCGTTTTGCGGCGGCATCAACATCCTCGACGATTTCCATGACCCCAACCACGGCCCGCTCGCGGCGCCACGGCTGGATTTCGCGGTGCGCGTGACGGGCCCGCTGGTGGCGGATGTGGTGGCGAGCATGGAGCGCCTGTGGCAACGCATGCAGGCCGTGCGCGACATCCGGCAGGCGCGGCTCGCCGGTGCGCTTCTTTCCCTGCGCGCGTCGGGCACTTCGCTGGCGGCGCCGCGCCGGATACGGGCGGCGCCCGAGGGCCCGCGCTCGCGCGCGGCGCTGGTGCTGCGCGACAACCTGCGCAACCGCACCCGCATCGAGCGCGCCTACCGCCGTGCCATCGGGCGCGCGCGCGAGGAAATCATCATCGCCAATGCGTATTTCGTGCCGGGCCGCAAGATGCGCCACGCGCTCGTGGCGGCGGCGAACCGCGGCGTCAAGATTCGCCTGCTGCTGCAGGGGCGCTACGAGTACTTCATGCAGTACTACGCCGCGCGCCCGATCTATGGCGCGCTGCTGCGCGCGGGCGTCGAGATCCACGAGTACTCGCCCAGCTTCCTGCATGCCAAGGTGGCCGTGATCGACGGCCGTTGGGCCACCGTGGGCTCATCCAACCTCGACCCGCTGAGCCTGCTGCTCGCGCGCGAAGCCAACGTGGTCGTCGAGGACATCGGCTTCGCCGCGCTGCTGCGCACCCGCCTGATGCAGGCGATTCGCCAGGAAGGGCGCGAGATGGAAGCGGGCGAATACCAGAACCGGCCCCTGCGCCAGCGCTTCATGGAGGGCCTGGCGCATGCCCTGATGCGGTTGGCGCTGGCCGTGCAAGGCAAGAAATACCTGTAGCAATGGCGGACCTGGTCGTGCACCGGCCCGAGGGCCTGTACTGCCCACCCGGCGATTTCTACATCGACCCTTGGCGGCCGGTGCCGCGCGCGGTGATCACCCACGCGCATTCGGACCATGCCCGCGCCGGCCACGGCCACTACCTGGCTTCGCAGCCGTCCGAAGGCGTCCTGCGCGCGCGCCTGGGCGAGATCGACCTGCAGACGCTCGCCTACGGCGAACGCATCGTCCACCACGGGGTAACGCTCTCGCTGCACCCGGCGGGCCACGTGCTGGGCTCGTCCCAGGTGCGCCTGGAGCACGGCGGCCGGGTCTGGGTCGCCAGCGGCGATTACAAGGTCGCCCCCGACCGGACCTGCACCCCGTTCGAGCCGGTGAAGTGCGACGTGTTCATCACCGAATCCACCTTCGGGCTGCCGATCTATCGGTGGTGCCCCGACGACGAGCTCTTCGCGGATATCAACGGCTGGTGGGCGCGCAACGTCGTGGCGGGAAGGGCCAGCGTGCTCACCTGCTACAGCTTCGGCAAGGCGCAGCGCATCCTCTCGGGCGTCGATCCTTCGATCGGGCCGATCGTCGTGCACGGCGCGGTGGAGCCGCTCAACCGGGCCTACCGCGCGGCCGGCGTCGACCTGCCGCAGACGTGCATGGTCACCGGCGTCAAGGACCGGGCCGATCTCAAGCGCGCCCTCGTGGTCTGCCCGCCGAGCGCGGCGGCGAGCCCGTGGATGCGGCGATTCGGCGACGCGAGCACCGCGTTCGCCAGCGGCTGGATGCAGCTGCGCGGTGCCAGGCGGCGCGGCGGGTGGGATCGCGGCTTCGTGCTGTCGGACCATGCCGACTGGCCTGGCCTGATGAGCGCGATCGGCGCGACCGGGGCTGGGCGCGTCATCGTCACGCACGGCAGCGTGCCTGTGATGGTGCGATACCTCACCGAACAAGGCCTGCAGGCCGAGGCGTTCGACACCGAATACGGCGGCGACGGCGTCGAGGCGGATGTTCAGCCGGACGTGGAGGAGGGCGGCACGCCGTGAAGCGCTTCGCCGGCCTGTTCGCCGAGCTCGACGCAACCACTTCGACCAACGCGAAGGTCGAGGCGCTGCAGCGCTACTTCGGGCAGGCACCGGCAGCGGACGCGGCCTGGGCCGTGTACTTTCTCTCGGGCGGCAAGCCGCGCCAGGTGGTGCCCACGTCGCGCCTGGCGATCCTCGCGTGCGAGGTGGCAGGCATCGCACCGTGGCTGTTCGACGAGTGCTATCAGGCCGTGGGCGACCTGGCGGAGACCATCGCGCACGTCCTGCCCCGGGACAGCGAGCCCACCGATGTCGGCCTGGCCGTGTGGGTGGAGGAGCGATTGCTGCCGCTGCGGGGCTTGAGCGAGCCCGAGATCGCGCAACGCATGAAGGCGTACTGGCGCGAGCTCGATGCGCAGGGCCGCTTCCTGCTCACCAAGCTCGTGGGCGGCGGCTTCCGGGTCGGCGTCAGCAAGCTGCTGGTGCAAAGAGCGCTGGCCGCGCACGCGGGCGTCGACGCGAAGCGAGTCGCGCAGCGCATGATGGGCTACACCGACGGCAAGGCGATGCCCTCGGTGGAGCGCTTCCAGGCATTGATCGCGGCGCACGACGAAGGCGTCCCCGCGCCCGGGGACGAAGGCCAGCCCTATCCGTTCTTCCTGGCCCACCCGCTCGACGCACCGCCGGAAGTGTTCGCGTCCCGGCTCGGGCCGGTGGCCGCCTGGCAGGTCGAGTGGAAGTACGACGGTATCCGCGGCCAGGTCGTCAAGCGTGCCGGCAGGGTCTGGCTGTGGTCGCGCGGCGAGGAGCTGGTGACGGAGCGTTTCCCGGAGATCGAGGCGCTGGCCGCGCAGCTGCCGGACGGAACCGTGCTGGACGGCGAGATCATGGTGTGGAAGGACGATCCGGTCGAGAAACAGGGGACATTCGCCGGTCGGCCGGCGCCCTTCTCGCTGCTGCAGCAACGCATCGGCCGCAAGACGCTCACGAAGAAGGTGCTCGCCGAGGCGCCCGTCACCTTCATGGCCTACGACCTGCTGGAGCAGGATGGGCAGGACATCCGGGAGCGGCCCCAGCGCGAGCGGCGCGGGCGGCTCGAGGCAGTGCTGGACGGAACCGGCTTCAAGGTGTCGCCCGTGGAAAGCGGCGCCTCGTGGCTGGATTACGCGAAGCGGCGCGAACGCTCGCGCGAGCTCGGCGTCGAGGGCTTCATGCTCAAGCGCCTCGACGCCGCCTACGGAACCGGCCGCACCAAGGCCGAGGGCCTGTGGTGGAAATGGAAGATCGACCCGATGACGATCGATTGCGTGCTGATCTACGCCCAGGCGGGGCATGGCCGGCGGGCTTCTGTCTACACCGACTACACCTTCGCGGTCTGGAGCCGGGCCCCGGCCAGCCAGGAAGAGGCCGACGCCGTGATCGAGGCGATCGCCGCCCGCGAGCCGCCGCAGCCGGGCGGCTTGCAGCTGGTGGCATTCGCCAAGGCCTACTCCGGACTCACCGACGAGGAATTCCGGCAGGTCGATGCGATCATCCGAAAGGGCACGCTGGAAAAGTTCGGCCCGGTGCGCAGCGTGAAGCCTTCGCTGGTTTTCGAGCTGGGATTCGAGGGCATCAACCGCAGCCCGCGCCACAAGAGCGGCATCGCCGTGCGGTTCCCGCGCATGCTGCGGATCCGCTTCGACAAGCCCCTGCACGAGGCGAACACCCTCCAGGACCTGGAAGCGCTATTGAAGTTGTAGCGGCTGTCGCGCGCTGGACAAGGGTTTGAACCAAAAACCTTGCATTCCGCGGCGTTTGCGGGCAATGTTACTATTTCGGATGCTCATGAAAGCCGAACACAACCTCCAAATCGATGAAGCCGGTGCCGGCACGCCGGTGTCGGTGAAGATCCGCGAGCGCATCCTGGCCGCCCGCAAGCGCTTCCACTCCAACGACAACATCGCGGCGTTCATCGAGCCCGGCGAGCTCGAGCTGCTGCTGGATGAAGTCGAGGCCAAGATGCAGGGTGTCCTGGACAGCATGGTCATCGACACGGCCAGCGACCACAACACCAGCGACACGGCGCGCAGGGTCGCCAAGATGTATCTGAACGAAGTGTTCAAGGGACGCTACACCAAGGCGCCCGCCATCACCGAGTTCCCCAACGCCGAGCACCTCAACGAGCTGATGATCGTCGGCCCGATCACGGTGCGCAGCGCGTGCAGCCACCACTTCTGTCCTGTCATCGGCAAGGTGTGGATCGGCATCATGCCCAACGAGCACACCAACGTGATCGGCCTGTCCAAGTACGCCCGGCTGGCCGAATGGGTGATGGGCCGGCCCCAGATCCAGGAGGAGGCCGTGGTGCAACTGGCCGACCTGATCATGGAGAAGACGCAACCCGACGGCCTGGCCATCGTGATGGAAGCCTCGCACTACTGCATGGCGTGGCGCGGCGTGAAGGACATGGACGCCAGGATGATCAACTCGGTCATGCGCGGCGTCTTCCTGAAAGACTCCGCGCTGCGCCGCGAATTCCTCGCGCTCATTCCCGGAAAGAACTGACATGCTGGTACGGCTCCTCTACTGCAGCCGGGCGGTGGACACCACCGACGCCGTGATCGAATCCATCCTGGCGCAGGGCCGCCAGCACAACCCCGAGAACGGCATCACCGGCATCCTCTGCTTTGGCGGCGGCATCTTCCTGCAGGCGATCGAGGGCGGCCGCATGCAGGTGAGCGACCTGTTCGGCCAGATCCAGCAGGATCCGCGCCACAAGGACGTCGCGCTGCTGCACTACGAAGAGATCTTCGAGCGGCGCTTCGGCGGCTGGAGCATGGGCCAGGTCAACCTCTCCAGGCTCAACCACTCGATCCTGCTGAAGTACTCCGAGAAGGCCGAGCTCGACCCGTATGCCGTTTCCGGCAAGGTGTCGCTCGCGCTGCTGGAGGACCTGATGGCCACTGCAGCGATCTGCGGCCGCGTCTAGAACATGTCGGTCCCCACGTTGGCGGCTTCGCCGCTGCTCTGCCCCCCGAGGGGGCGCAGCCTGCCCGGGGGCGGCCCGGCGGCAGGCTGAGGTGCAGGCGCCGCTGCTGGTCGGCTGCGACTTCTCCAGCACACCCACCTCCCGCAAACCCATCGTGCTCGCGCTCGGCCGCGAAGCACGTGGCCGCGTCGTCCTCGATCGCCTCGAAAAGATCGCCACGTCCGAAGGCTTCGCGGCGTGGCTGGCACAACCGGGGGACTGGGTCGGCGGCTTCGACTTCCCCTTCGGGTTGCCGCGCGAGCTGGTCGAACAGCTGGGCTGGCCGCTCCAATGGCGGGAGTGCATCGCCCACTACGCGCAGCTGTCGCGCGCGCAGATCCGCGAAACATTCGCCGCCTTTTGTGACGCGCGCCCCAGCGGCGGCAAGTTCGCGCACCGCGCTTTCGACAAGCGGGCGGGCTCGAGCCCCTCCATGAAGTGGGTGAACCCGCCGGTCGCCTACATGCTTCACGCGGCGCTGCCGGCGTTGCTCGCCGCCGGCGTGCACATGCCCGGCCTGCACGGGGGTGACCCGCGCCGCGTTGCCCTGGAGGCCTACCCGAGGCTGCTCGCACGCGAGCTCATCGGCAGGCGCAGCTACAAGAGCGACGACAGGGCAAAGCAGACGCCGGAGCGGCTGATCGCGCGCAAGGACATGGTCACTGCGCTGGAGCACGGCCGGACCCGGCTGGGCCTGGCGCTCAAGCTCAGCAACGCACAACGCGATGCGCTGGCACACGACGCGAGCGGCGACAGCCTGGACGCCGTGCTGTGCATGGTGCAGGCGGCCTGGGCCCAGCGACAGGGCCCGCCGCGCTACGGCTTGCCGGACCACTTGGATCCCCTCGAAGGCTGGATCCTCACCTGCTGAGCTCGAGCTCATCGAATAGCTCTTTCGGACGCCGTTACCCGCACTTACACGGTCGCGGCCTAGCATGGCCTTGCCTTCATTGGTAGCGCAAATCCGTGCGCGAACTACAGGGAGCAGACGATGGGCGACGAATTCGACGGACTGGAGATGGCGGTCCTGATCCCGTGCTTCAACGAGGAAGTGGCGGTGCCGCGCGTGATCGCGGACTTCCAGCGCGCGCTGCCGGGCGCGAAGATCTACGTCTATGACAACGCTTCGACGGATCGGACCGCCGAGGTCGCCTGCCGCGCCGGCGCGATCGTCGGGTTCGAGCCGTTCCCCGGCAAGGGCAACGTGATGCGTCGGATGTTCAGCGACATCGAAGCCGACATCTATGTGCTCGTCGACGGCGACGACACCTACGACGCGCAGGCGGCGCCGCAGCTGGTGCGCGAGCTCCTCAACAAGCAGCTGGACATGGTCAACGGCGCGCGCGTCACGTCGATCAAGGAGGCCTATCGCTTCGGCCACCGTTTCGGCAATCGCCTGCTCACCGGGCTGGTGCAGGAGATCTTCGGCAGGCAGTTCTCGGACATGCTGTCCGGCTACCGGGTCTTCTCGCGCCGCTTCGTCAAGTCCTTCCCCGCGATCTCCAGCGGCTTCGAGATCGAGACGGAACTCACGGTGCATGCGCTGGAGCTGAGGATGAAGACGACCGAGGTCGCCACCCGCTACAAGGACCGGCCCGAGGGCTCCACCTCGAAGCTCAACACCATCCGCGACGGCGTGCGCATCCTGCGGATGATCGGCATGCTGGTGAAGGAGGAGCGCCCCCTGGCATTCTTCGGCTATACCGCGCTGCTGCTGTCGGTGCTGTCGGTCGCGCTCTCGATACCGATCGTGATCGAGTTCGTGCAGACGGGGTTCGTCCCCCGGCTGCCCACGGCCGTGCTGTCCGTGGGCATCATGCTGGTCGCCGTGCTGTCGATGGCGTGCGGTCTGATCCTGGACACGGTGACCCATTCGCGGCGCGAGATCAAGCGGCTGGCCTACCTGGAAGGCCGCGCGCCGCAATGGCCGGCCTCCGCGGCTCGCACTGCGGGCGGTGTCGAGCTGTCGGCCATGCGCGGCGTGTACGGGCCGCGCGCGGAGAACGACGCGGCTTCGGCCGCCGTTGCGGCGATGCCGGCAGCGGCTTCCTGAAGCGGCGGTACCGATGAGCGAGCCGACCCCCCAGGCCGGGGCGTTCCGCCCGGGTTGGCCGGCGCGCGCCGGCGAGCCCGTCGCCTGGCGAGGGCGGGCCTGGCCGCTCGCGATCATGGCCGCGACGCTGTTCGCATGCAACCTCGCGCTGCAGTTCCCTGGGCTGATGACCAACGACTCGGTGAACCAGTATGCCGAGGCGGTCAGCGGCCGCTACACCGACTGGCACCCGCCCGTGATGGCGTGGCTCCTCTCCGTGCTGCTGCCCATCCACGAGGGGCCGGCCCCGCTGTTCGTGCTGCACCTGGCGGGTTACTGGGCGGGCTGGTGGCTGCTGGCGGATGCGACGAGGCGCGGCGGGCGCGCGAACTTGGCGTTTCTCATCCTGCTCGCAGGGCTGTTCCCCACCTTCGTCTTCCTCAACGCCAGCCTGACCAAGGACGTCGGCATGGTGGCGGCCTGGCTGCCGGCCGTCGGCCTGCTGTACTGGTACCGCTCGCAGGAGCGGCGCGTGCCGCTGGCAGCCGGGGCGGGCATCGCCGTGCTTCTCGTGTACGGCACGCTGGTGCGCAGCAACGCCGTTTTCGCGCTCGGCCCCTTGCTGCTGCTTGCATTCGCGCCGGCCCGCTGGCTGCGCAACACGCGGCTGACGGCCGCGGCTGTCGCTGTCGCCGTCGTCGCGATCCCGCTGACCCAGCAGGCCAACCGCTTCCTGTTCCATCCGGTCGAGCGCCAGGCCGTTCATTCGCTGTTCCTGTTCGACCTGGCCGGCATCGCCGCGCATGAAGGCGACCCGACGCTGGTGGCGCCGAGGGCGGCCCTGGGCCCGGAGGACCTTCGCCAGTGCTACACCCCGTACTGGTGGGACAGCTTCAGCCCCTGGGGTTCCTGCGCCGGCAAGGTGAGTCGGCCCGACGACGACCACGCCACCGACGGCGAGGGGTTGCCCGCGCAGTGGGCGCGCACGATCGCGGCCCATCCTGTGGCTTACGCGGTCCACCGGCTCAAGCACTTCAACTCGGCCCTGATGTTCGCGGTGCCGCTCAAGCACATCAGGTTGACGCCGGAATACCGGACCGACAACCCGGCGTTCAAGCCCCTCGAAGTCGTCACCCCGCGCGACGTCCGGTTCGACCTGGTCCGCAAGAACCCTTCGGTCTGGCCCGTGACCTGGGTCGCGTGGGCGCTGGTGCTGTTGGTCTTTCTGGGGCGCCGGGATCCGTCCGTGAACGTCCTGTTGGCCCGGACGCTGGCGGTGTCCGCCCTGGGATATGCGGGCGCCTATCTCGTCATCGGCGTCGCCACCGACATCCGATACCACTACTGGACCGTCCTCGCGACGGTGGTGGCCACGCTGCTGGCACTGCCCGAGCTGGGTGAAGGCTATCGCCGCCGCACCCCGACGCTTCTCGGCGGGATCGCGGCGGTAGCGGCCGTGATCGCGCTGGGGCTCGCGGCGCGGCTTCTTGACTTCCAGGCCTGGAGCGTATGAACATGACCGGCATGTCCCGCTTCATGCGTTTCGGCCTGGTCGGCACCTTGGGTTTCGTCGTGGACGCCGGCGTCATGCAACTGCTCGTCAGCTTCGCCGGGGCGGGCGCGATCGAGGCCCGTGCGGTTTCGATCCCCACGGCGGTATTCGCGACCTGGGTGTTGAACCGGACCTTCACCTTCGGCAAGTCGGCGGCTGACCCGGCACTGCCAAGTCTCGTGCGCTATGCGGCCGTCAGCGCCGGCGGCGCGATGGTCAACTTCATCGCGTACGGCGCCCTCGTCCTCGCCTCCACGACGCTCGCGGCGCGTCCGATGATCCCGCTCGCGGCCGCATCGATCGTGGCGCTGGTCTTCAACTACCTCGGCAGCAAGCATTTCGCGTTCCGCTAGCGCCGCGGACGCGCCGCTACTTCGTGTTTCGGGTTCAACCGCTCGAACGCCTGCAGTGCTTCCGCGTCGGTGCGGTACATCGCCAGCAGGGGGCTGTCGTACAGCGCGCCGGCCTTCTTCAGAACCCGCTCCACCGGCAGCTTGACCCCGCTGATGTGCAGGTGGATGCCGCGCGACTCGAACAACTGGCGCAGCTGGCTGAACACCTCGACGCCCGTGGTGTCCACGCGGTTGATGGGATGGGCGAACAGGCACACATGGCGCACGTCCGGATGGGCGGTCAGGTGGTCGACGATGTCGCGCTCGAAGGCGCTGGACGACGCGAAGTCGAGCTCGCCATCCATGCGCAGCGCGTAGAGGTGCGGGGCCAGTGGCGGCAGCTTCCACAGGTGGCGATCACGCAGGCTGCCGTCGGGGTGCAGCCCGACTTCGATGATGCGCGGGTGCAGCCGCAGGTAGAGGAAGTGGGCGAGGCCCATGAGGACGCCGGCCAGCACACCCCAATAGATCCGGGGCGACGTCAGCAACGTGACGCCGAAGGTGACGAGCGCCGTGACCGCCTCGATGCGGTCGATCCGCCACAGGCGGGGCAAGGTGCGCGGCTTGAAGAGGCCGGCAACGGCTGTCACGACCACGGCGGCGAGCACGGCGCGCGGCACGTCGGAGAGCGCGGGCGTCAGGAACAGCAGCACCAGCAGCACGACGCCGGTCGAGGCCACCGTCGCCCAGCCGGTGCGCGCGCCCGCATACAGCACGATCGCCGACCGCGAGAAGGAAGTGCTGGTCGGAAAGCTGCCGGAAAATGCCGCGACGATCTTGCCGACGCCCTGGCCGACCAGGTCCTGCCCCGCGTCCCAGCGCTTGCCGTCGCGCTGGCTTTCGATCTTGGCGCTGGCCGCCATCTCGAGCGAGCTGACCAGCGCGATGACGAGTGCGGGCACCAGCAGCGCGCCCAGAGATTCCCAGCCGGGCAACCCCGGCCAGAAGAAGTCGGGCAGGCCGCTCGGCAGCGTGCCTATCACGGCGCCATGCGCCGAATAGCCCGTCCACTTGCTGGCGGCCGCGGAAGCGGCGATCACGATGAGCACCATGGGCAGGCGCGGCGCGTAGCGCTTGCCGAGCAGCATCGCCAGCACACTGGCCGCGCCATAGGCCAGCGCCTGGGAATCGATCGCCGGTGAGTGCAGCAGCGTGGACAAAGTGTCCTGCAGGCCGATCAGCGCCGGAACCTGCGAGGCCATGATCAGCAAGGCCGCCGCCTGGGTGAAGCCCGCCAGCACCGGCGAACTCACCAGGTTGAGCACCCAGGCCGCGCCCACCGCGCCGAGCCCGAGCTGGACCGCCCCGGCGATCAGCGCCAGCCACGCGGCGAGCGCGACCCACTGCGCGCTGCCCGGCTGCGCCATGCCGACCAGTGAAGCGCCGACCAGCACGCTGGTCAACGCCGAGGGGCCCACCGACAGGCGCGTCGAACTGCTGAAGAGAACGGCGAAGAGTGCCGGCAGGAAGGCGGCGTACAGGCCGGTCACCAGGGGCATGCCGGCCAGGCCCGCATAGGCGACCGACTGCGGGACAACGACGACGGCGACCGTGAGGCCGGCGGAAAACTCTCCGCGGAGCAGGCCTGCGCTGGGACGGGGCCAGCGCAGGAACGGCAGCCAGCGGGAGGGTTGGGGCATGCGGCGAGTATGCCAAGCCGGCGCTGCTTCGGCGCCAAGGAAGCTTTGAACGTGATTTCTCCGTGGGGAGGTGGCCCGCCCCGGGGCTCCGATTGCAGGGGCATTGCATTCCCCCGACAATCGCGATGGTTGAAGTCAATCATCCCTCTCGTCAACAATGCCGGGCGGCGCCGCGCGCACCGCTCGCCGCGCGATGGGTTGACGCCCGATGCGATCGCCGGCTGAGACCTGGCTGGCCGCGCGCGGCTGGCAGCCTTTCGACTTCCAGCGCGAGGTCTGGCAAGCGGTGGCGCAAGGCCGCAGCGGGATGCTGCACGCCACGACGGGCTCGGGCAAGACCTACGCGGTGTGGCTCGGCATGCTGGACGAATTGCTGCGGCGCCACCCGCCCGCGCGCGGCGCGGAACCCTTGCGGGCGATCTGGCTGACGCCGATGCGCGCCCTCGCGTCCGACACGACGAAGGCGATCGCCGAGCCGCTGCGCCATCTCGCGCCCGAGTGGACGATCGGGCAACGCACCGGCGACACGCCCGGCGCCGAGCGCGCTCGGCAGGACAGGCGCTTTCCCACGGTGCTCGTCACCACGCCCGAGTCGCTCAGCCTGATGCTCACGCGGGACCATGCGCGCGAAGAACTGCAGGGCGTGGAGTACGTCGTCGTGGACGAGTGGCACGAATTGATCGGCAGCAAGCGTGGCGTGCAGGCCCAGCTGGCGCTGGCGCGGCTGAGGCGGTTCAATCCGGCGCTGGTGGCCTGGGGCCTGAGCGCGACGCTGGGCAACCTCGAGGAAGCCATGCACGTGCTGTGCGGGAAGGACGCGGCCCCGCCCCCCCTCCTTGTGCGCGGCCGGATCGAGAAGAACCTCGTCATCGACACGCTGATTCCCCCCGATCCCGGCAAGTACTCGTGGGCCGGCCACCTCGGCGCGCGCATGCAGCAGCCGGTAGTGGACGAGATCGCGAAATCGGGGACGACCCTGGTCTTCACCAACGTGCGGTCCCAGGCCGAGATCTGGTACCAGCTGCTGCTGCAGGCCCGGCCCGAGTGGGCCGGGGAGATCGCGCTGCACCACGGCTCCATGGACAAGGCCACCCGCACATGGGTGGAGGAAGGCCTGAAGCAGGGCACGCTGCGTGCCGTCGTCGCAACGTCCTCGCTCGATCTCGGCGTGGACTTCCTGCCGGTGGAACGCGTGCTGCAGATCGGTTCGGCCAAGGGCGTGGCGCGCATGATGCAGCGCGCCGGGCGCAGCGGCCACGCGCCGGGCCGCGCGAGTCGCGTGACCCTCGTTCCCACCAACACGATGGAGATCATCGAAGCCGCGGCGGCACGCCGGGCCGCACAGGCCGGGCGCATCGAAGAGCGCGTCGCGCCGGACAAGCCCCTGGATGTGCTGGTCCAGCACCTGGTGACGATCGCCCTGGGCGGCGGCTTTCGCGCGGAGGAGCTGTTCGAGGAGGTGCGCACGGCGTGGTCCTACCGGGAGCTCGCGAGGCACGAGTTCGACTGGGCCCTGGCGTTCTGCGCGCGCGGCGGCGACAGCCTGACGGCCTATCCGGATTACCACCGCATCGCGCAGGACGGCGAGGGCATCTGGCGTGTGCGCGACTGCGGCATGGCCAAGCGGCACCGCCTGGGCATCGGCACCATCGTCAGCGACGCTGCGATGCAGGTGAAGTACCTGGGCGGCTCCAACATCGGCACGATCGAGGAGGGCTTCATCGCGCGGCTGCGAAAGGGCGACTGCTTCTTCTTCGCTGGCAAGCTGCTCGAATTCATCCGCGTGCAGGACATGGCGGCCTATGTGAAGAAGGCCGCGCGCAACAAGGGAACGGTGCCCACGTGGCAGGGCAGCAAGATGGCACTGTCCACCGAGCTTGGCGACGCCGTGCTGGAGATGATGCAAAGGGCGGCGCAGGGCGATTTTCTCGAGCCCGAACTGGAGGCCGCGCGCTCCATGCTGCAGACGCAGGCGCGGCTGTCGATCATCCCGACGCCGGGCCGCGTGCTGGTCGAGGCGTACCGCTCGCGTGAGGGCCTGCACCTGTATGTGTACCCGTTCGCCGGCCGCCACGTGCATCTCGGGCTGGCCAGCCTGCTGGCATGGCGGCTCGCTCGCGACCGGCCCAACACCTTCAGCATGTCCGTCAACGACTACGGCTTCGAGCTGGTGAGCGCCGAGGAGTTCGACCTGCGGCCGGTCGTGGACAAGCGGGTGTTCACCACCGGCGACCTCCTGCACGATGTGTTCGCGTCGCTCAATTCGACCGAGCTGGCACAGCGGCGCTTTCGCGAGATCGCGCGCGTCGCCGGGCTCGTGTTCTCCGGCTACCCCGGCCAGCCCAAGAGCGCCAAGCAGCTGCAGGCATCGAGCGGGCTGTTCTTCGAAGTCTTTCGCAAGTACGACAAGGGCAACCTGCTGCTGGGCCAGGCGCAGCGCGAAGTGCTGAGCCAGGAGCTGGAGATTTCGCGGCTGCGCGCCACGCTCGCACGCCTGCTGCGCAGGCCCGTGGCGTTCGCGGAACTGCGCCATCCCAGCCCGATGAGCCTGCCCCTGATGGTGGAACGCTTCCGCGAGCAGCTCACCACGGAACAACTATCGACCCGGCTGGACCGAATCCTCAGGGACATGGAGCAGGGCGGCGGTTCCTGATCCCTTGTCCTACAGCGGCTTGCGAGCTTTCCGACAGGGTTGTTCCGGGGGCGGCACCTAAATTGACGCATCCATCCTGGAATAGGAACCCACCATGAACCCGATCCCCAAGAAGGGCCTGCTGGCCATTTCCTCGCTCACCGTGCTTCTCGCTCTCGGCGCCTGCGATCGCTACGGCGGCACCGCCCTGGGTGACCGCGCGGCCAATCGCACGGAGCAGTCGGCGCGTAACGCGGCCAACGAAACCAAGAGCATGGGCGCTGCCGGCGTCCAGAAGATCGACGACGCCACCATCACGACCAAGGTCAACGCAGCCCTCGCGGCCGACAAGGACCTGAGCGCCGTGAAGATCGACGTCGACACCAAGGATGGCGTCGTCACGCTGACCGGCCCCGCGCCCACGCCGGAGGCGGCCTCGAGGGCCACGAAACTGGCGAAGGACGTGAAGGGCGTGACCTCGGTCAACAACCAGCTGACCGTCAAGGCGGGCTAGCGCCCGGCGTTGTGCCGCGAGCGCCGCACGATGAGACATCGGCCTTCGCGGCGCCGTTGCGCGGCGCGTGGATCGCGTCGTGCACGAACCGCAGCTTCTTCAACGCGCCCGAGGTGAGCGCGAAAGGGTAGGCGTCATCCTGCCCGAGGCTGCGGTTCAGGCTGTTCAGCAGCAGGGTGAGCGGGATCCACTGCTGCACCAGCTGGTCGAAATCCCTGATGTGGCCTTCGAACGGGTTCGCCACCTCCTCGGCTTCGTCCGCATCGCTGCCGGGCACCACCACCCGTGTGCTGTATGACGAGGCCGTTTCCAGGAGGTCCACCATGTGAAGGTAATGGGCCCAGGTCTCGGCCCAGTCCTCCCAGGGGTGCGAGGTGGCGTACGCGCTCACATGCGCGGCTTGCCAGTCGACCGGGGCGGCGCCCGACGCGTAATAGGCGTCGAGGGCGCGGCCGTAGTCGGCCCGCTCGTCGCCGAACATGTCCCTGAACGCATCGATGCGTCTGCCGTTCAGGATCAGGCGGTCCCAGTAGTAGTGGCCGGACTCATGGCGCAGGTGGCCCAGCAGCGTGCGGTAAGGTTCATGCAGCGCGAGCCGCCGGCGCACACGCTCCGTGTCGTCGGCTTCGGCGACGTTGAGCGTGATCACGCCCGCGCAATGCCCCGTCAGGATCGTCTGGCCCGGAAGGTCTGCTAGGAATTCGAAGACCGGCCCGTCGCGTTCGCCACGGGGGGGGGTGACCGCCACCAGGCCCAGCTTCGCGAGCGTGTAGAACAGGCGGCGCTTGGACACCTCGATGCGATACCAGCGCTCGTGGTTCTGGGCGATGGAGAGGTCCGGCAGGATCCTCGTCAGGCGGCACGAAACGCACAAGGGGTTCGGATCCTCGGCGGGCACCGCGAAATTGCAGGCCTGTTTCTCGGTGTGGTTGCGGCACAGCCGGTAGTGCCGTGCCTCGGCGCGCCGCCGCCGCGGCAGCCTGCGCCGCCACAACGCCGCGTCGCCGCCGGGCACCGGTTCGACGGCGCACAGCGCGAGCCGGTGGGGCAGGAACGCGAGCGCGCTGCCGCACTGGAGGCACTGCACGTTCTCGAAGAAGAGCGGGTGGCCGCAGTGGTCGCAGCGGAAGGTCTTCATGAAACCGCGGGATGTCCCAGGAAAAAAGGCAGGCGCGGCCTCGCGGCACGCCTGCCTTTCGCGCGTGAGGACGGATGCTTACGGGCGCACCGTCAGGTTGTTGCGCACTTCACGCACGCCCTTGGTGTTGCGCGCGATGAATTCGGCCTGGGCCTTTTCGGCGTTGGACTTGGCGAAACCGGAAAGGGCGACCGTTCCATTGAGCGTCTCGACCTTGATGGCGCCGGCGTCCACGGACTTGTCCTCGACGAATTTGGCCTTCACCGCGGTGGTGATGCTGGCGTCGTCCACGTAGGCGCCGACCGTTTCCTGGCCGCGAATGACGGCACAGCCGGTGGTGACGATGGTGGCGCCCGCCAGCACGGCGAACGCGAGGGCTCGGGTGTATTTCATGACTTTCTCCTTCAGTTGATCGAATGTTTTCCCGGTGCCGAGATTTCCAAGATGCCTGCCGGACTGCCGCACCCCGCCGCCCGGCTTGCGTTGCTCTATTCGTAAGGCCGTTCGTCCTTCTGGAGGCCGGCGGCCGACAGCACCGACATGAGCAGGCCGGACAGCTGCGAGGACTTCACCAGCGCCACCGCGATCCCGGTGGCCGAGATGAGCCGCCAGGGCCGCGCGACCATGGCCACCGCTCCCACTGCGGCCGCGATGCCGAGGAACTGCAGCGGCTTCCTGCGCGCATACGCCGACAATATCGGCGTCGCCAGTTCCACGCCCATGTGCGCGGGGTGGTGGCGCCACCACGTGCCCAGGGCGTGCCTGACGTGGCCGAACCATCCTTCGCCCGGGTCTTCGTCGCCGCGCTGCGGCTCGCCCGCATCCCGTTGCGCCCGTGCATGGATGCGCTCGCGCTCGTCCCGGCCGCCCGGGCGGCGCTCGTGCCGTTGCACCTGTTCGATGATCGCAAGCCGCGTGCGCGCCAACCGGTCACCGGCATCGCTCATGAGTGCGCCCCGAGCGTGCGCAGCGTTTGTGCGTCGGCGTCGAGCTGGGCCTTGAGTTCGGTGAATGCCTTGGCCGGGAGGCGCTGGCGCGCGATGGTCCAGGCGAGGACGGACAACACCAGCGGAATGGCCGGCGCGACGACGAGGATCCAGTGGAACTGCGCGTGCATGACGCCGAGCATCGCGGCCACGCCCGCCAACACCAGGAACACCAGTGCGCCGACGATGACGGCCGCCCATGCAACCGCGCGCTTGACGACTTCACCGCTGACGGACGACGCTTCCTCCTGCACCAGTGCCGCATAACCGGCGACATGGTCCATCACCAGCTCGGGGCGGTTGATCAGGACCGAAAAGATGGGATGCAGCATGCGGCGCCCTGGCGGATCAGTAGTAGCCCTTGTGGTCCCGGTTGCGGCGCCACGCGAGCACCAGCGCGGCGACGGTCGCGCCCACCGCGGCGGCGATCAGGGCCGATTTCAAGGGCTGCGCGGAGACGTAGCGGCCCGTGGCCTGCGCGTAGTGTCCGAGCTGCCTTTGCGCGGCTGCCCTGGCTTCTCCCACGCTGGTCGCGCCCTTGCTGGCGAGGTCTTTCACCCCGTAGCGCAGGTCGCGTACCGTTTCCCCGGCCTTCTCGATGGCCTGGTTGGCGAACTGCTTCGTGCTGTCGAGTGCGTGCGTCGTGACGCCGCGCGCCTCGTCCGCGTAATCGGAGGCTCCTGCCCGGAGCGATTTGGTGGTGGTCGGTGTCATCTGGTGGTCCTCTGTGGTTGTTCGTGCGTGGAGCCGCGGCGGGCCTGGCGGTGGGATCGAGGGGCCTAACCCTTGCGTCCGATGCTGATGACGAAGGCGACGACGGCCATGATGACGAACACGAAGAAAAGGATCTTCGCGATCTCCACGGCGCCAGCTGCAATGCCGCCGAACCCGAAGAGGGCCGCGACCAGCGCGATCACCAGGAACACAATGGCGTAATGCAACATGTCGATCTCCTTGCGGGGCGCGCCCCGGGGGGTGGGACGTTTCGCGGGTAGGTGCCAAACGCCTGCGGCAAGGTTAGACCGCCAACGGCTGCGCTGTTGATCAGCGGCGGGCCTGTGAGCTTGTCGGCAGGGGGGATGGACTCCCGTAGGAATCCGCCGACAGCGAAGGGGGATTTTTTGAAGGCCTTCGCGGCGGCGCTCAGGCCGCCGCTGCCTTGGGGAGCACCGCCGAGATGCGGGTGCCGCGGCCGGGACTGGAGCTGACGGTGAGGCGCCCGCCCGCGGCCTCGACGCGGTGCCGCATGCCCGCCAGCCCGTGCGTCGACGGCCGGATGGCGCCCACGTCGAAGCCCTTGCCGTCGTCGCGAATGTCCACTTCGACGTGGTTCTCGTAGCCGCGCACGCTGATTTCGACCTGCTTGGCATCGGCGTACTTGCCCACGTTGGTCAGGGACTCCTGCACGAGCCGGTACACGGTGAGTTGGCGGGACTCGTCCAGTTCCACCTGTTCGAGGCCGGCCGCGATCTCCACCCCGGAGCGCTCCGAGAACTCGCGCGCGAGGATCTCCAGCGACGCCGTGAGGCCCAGGTTGGACAGCGAAGACGGCCGGAGGTCCTCGATGATGCGGCGCTTGAGCGCGATGCCGCTGTTGAGCGATTCGGTCAGGTGCTGCAGCCGCTGGCCGATCTCCGGCGGCTGCGTGGACAGCCTGGATTTGAGCCGCGCGACGTCCAGCTTGGCGGCGGTGAGCAGCGCGCCGAGTTCGTCGTGCAGCTCGCGGGCGAGGTGCCCGCGCTCCTCTTCGCGCACCTGCTGCAGGTGGGTCGCCAGTTCGGCGAGCGTGGCGGTGCGCTCGCGAACCTGGCGCTCCAGCAGGTCGCGCTCCTGCTGGAGCACCTTCTGCTGCTGCTCGCCGGCGAGCTTGAGGGCCGTGGTCTGGCGCAGGTACAGGTAGAACGCCAGCAGGCCGGCCAAGGTGACGGTGGCGATGCCGATGCGCGACAGCAGCAGCGAGCGGCGCACCTGCACCTGGCTCACTTCCATGCGATGGCTGGACGCATTGATCAGCTTGGTGGCCTCGGCGCGGATGGCGTCCATGTGCTCCTTGCCCATGTCGGTCATCAGCACGAACTTCCAGGCGTCCTCGTTGCCCTGCTTGCGCATGCGCACCGACAGGTCCATTTCCGCCAGTTTGCGCTGCACGTTGCGCGTCAGCTGGGCCAGCGTGCTGAACTCATCCGCATTGGGCGTGTAGATCAGGCGCAGCGCGTCCAGCTGCTGGCCGATCGCCGCCACGGCGGCATCGTACGGCTCGAGGTAGCGCGGGTCGCCCGTCAGCAGGTAGCCCCGGGAGCCGGTTTCGGCGTCCAGGACGGCCTGCAGGACGCGGTTGAGCGAGCCGCGCGTGCGCGAAGCCTCGGCGATGTCGTCCAGCGCTGCGGTGGACTGGTTGTATCCGGTTTCGTTGATCCCGATCAAGATGCAGGCAGCCAGGAGGGCGAGCGCCAGGCTGATCGCCATCTTCGGCATGGAGAACGAACGCATGAATCTCATCCCAAAGTACGGTGGTTGTGCATAAAATCGTGCATAGTCATGCCTGAAGGGTAAGCCCTATCCGCCGAAACTTCGGCACAATGTCTCGAACAAAGACCTGCGAAAGAGAACAGACATGATCAAAGTCGGCATTGTGGATGACCATGCCATTGTCCGGTCCGGATTGAAGCAGTTCTTTTCGGAACAGGTCGATCTTCGCGTGGTCGGAGAAGCGGCCAGCGGCCGCGAAGCCATCGACCTGGTACGAACCACCGAGCTCGATGTGCTCGTGATGGACCTGTCGATGCCCGGCCAGAGCGGGATCGACGCGCTCGGGATGATCCGCGCGAAAGCGCCGGACGTCGGCATCCTGATCCTCTCGGGCTACCCCGAGGAGCATTACGCGATGAACCTGATCCGCCAGGGCGCCAGCGGCTACCTGAACAAGGAATGCGAGCCGATGGAGATCGTCAACGCGATCCGCACGATCTCGCTGGGCCGGCGCTACATCTCTCCCGCGGTGGCCGAACTGCTCGCGCAGCAGCTCAATCGCAAGGAGGGCGGCGCGCCTCACGAACAGCTTTCCGAGCGCGAGTTCCAGGTGTTTCTCAAGCTTGCCAAGGGCGAGACCGCGGGCGACATCGCCAAGGCGCTGTCCCTGAGCGTGAAGACCGTCAGCACGTACCGCACCCGCTTGATGGAAAAAATGAGCCTGGCATCGAACAGCGACTTGACGTATTACGCGTTGAAGAACAAGTTGATCGATTAGGCACGCGAATCCAGGCGCCGCCGGACCGCTCCAAGGCGCCTGCGGCCCCCTCGGGGGGCAGCGCAGTACACGCAGTGACAAGCGTGGGGGCCATATCCCAGGCGCCGCCGGACCGCTCCAAGGCGCCTGCGGCCCCCTCGGGGGGCAGCGCAGTACACGCAGTGACAAGCGTGGGGGCCATATCCCAGGCGCCGCCGGACCGCTCCAAGGCGCCTGCGGCCCCCTCGGGGGGCAGCGCAGTACGCAGTGACAAGCGTGGGGGCCATCTCAGGCCCCGGGCCTGGGTGCTTCGTGCAGCTGGATGCAGTACTCCACCAGCGCGTCGATTTCATTGGATTTGTCGAAGACGGCGTCCGCGCCCAGTTGCAGGCAGCGCTTGCGCATGTCCGCCGTCGCGTAGTTGCTCAGGACGACGACGCGACGGCCGGGGGCGCGGCCGCGGCAGGCTTCGAGCACACCCAGCCCGCTGCCTTGCTTCAGGAACAGGTCCACGATGGCGAGGTCCCACCGGCCCTCGTGCTGCGCCAGCCAGGACTTGGCTTCGTTCTCGGTTTCCGCCCACCCCAGGGCTTCAAGGGACGCCAGCTCCTCCAGCGTGCCGATCAGGTTCTCGCGGATCGTGGCGTTGTCTTCGACGATGTAAGTTCTCAAGTCCACAGTAGGTCATTCATGGCGTGGCAGGAGGCCCGACGCGTTCTTTCTGCAGGAAGCCGGCTGACCGATCTGTCTCCCCATGTGTCCCCCCGACTCGTTCATTCTGCCAGCGGGGCAGAAGCGAACGCGTAGGATGTTTCCTACAGTTTCGGTGTAGGCAACGACCGACAGCAGCTGCCGCCGGGCACTGACCGGGCAACAAATCTTCACCACGCAGACTTGGTTGAAACAGGCTGGAGCCGGCATCGCCGGGAAACGCGTGATGAAACTGTTGATCCAATCCGCCATGATTTTTTTTGGCACGCTGATGGCCGCGGGCGTGGTGGCTCTGGGCGAACCGGCGGGCGCCCACGTCGCCGTGACGGCCCAACCGGCGAGCGCCGCGCCGTTCGTCGCTGCGGCGCGGCCGCAACGCTGACGAGGCGGCATGGATGGAGCAGCCAATGCACCGCCGCCCCACGGCCGGCCGCTGTGGGCCAGGATTCTCGCGGGCCTGGCGGTGCTGGCCGTCCTGTTCGCGCTGCTGGTCGCATTCTTCCCGTGGGACGTGCTGCGGGAGCCGTTGAACCGGTACGTCAGCGAGCGGACCGGCCGCCATTTCGAAATCACTCGCCACCTCGATGTCAAGCTGGGGCGGACCACGCGCATCGTGGCGGACGGCATCGAATTCGCCAATCCCGAATGGGCCGCCGACCCGCACCTGGTCAAGGCCGAAAGCGCGCAGATCGACATCGAGCTGCTGCCGCTGCTCAAACGCCGCATCGTCATGCCGCGCGTCGAGTTGCGGCAACCCGAGCTCGGACTGCAGATCGAACCGGACGGCCGGCGCAGCTGGGCTCTGGGCCGTGACTCCGGCGACCCGCGCAACACTCCCGACATCGGCGCGCTCATCGTCGATCGCGGCAGCGCCCATTTCGTCGCGGCCGGCCATGGCGCCGACATCCGGACTGACTTCGTCATCGACGGCCCTTTGACCCTGCCCAAGGCAGGCACACCCACTGCCGCCGCGAGTGCGCAGATGCCGTTGCACTTCACCGCCAGGGGAACCTGGCAGAAGGCGCCATTCACGGCCAAGGGGCGTACCGGCAACGTGATGTACCTGAGCGCGCCGCTGCAGAGTCCCTTCCCGCTGCAGGTGGACGCGACGGCAGGCGCGACGAGCTTGAGCGCCCGCGGCACCATCGCCAGCCTGGCCACGTTCGACGGTGCGAACGCCCTGTTCGACCTGAAGGGCAGGAACCTCGCGGACCTCTACGAACTGGTCGGCGTCGTGCTGCCTTCGACGCCTCGCTACGCGCTGCGGGGGCATGTCTCCAAGCAGGGCGAGGTCTGGCGGGTACGCGATATCGACGGCAAGCTGGGCAACACGGACATGAAGGGCGAGCTGGCATACGACCGCGCGCAGAAGGTGCCGCACCTGGCAGGCAAGCTCCGGTCGAACTGGCTCGACTTCGACGACCTCGCGCCGATGATCGGACTGTCCGAGCAGCCCCCCAAGGCGGCCCCAGCGCGCCAGGTCGCCGAGGCGCAGCCCCAAGGCATGCGGGGCACGCGCAAGGCCAAGGCGCCCCGCGACCCGAACCGCAAGGTGCTGCCCCGCACGCCGCTCGACTTCGCGCGGTTGCGCGCCATGAACTCCGAAGTCGCCTACAGCGCGGCCAAAGTGACGAACTCGCGCTGGTTCCCGCTGGAGCGCGGCTCCGTCAACGTCCGGCTGCGCGATGGCGTCCTGGACCTGGAACCGCTGGCCCTCGGCATCGCCGGAGGCACGGTGGCCGGAAGCGTGCGGATCGACAGCCACGCCAACCCGGCCATCGCCAAGGCGGACCTCAAGGCGAGGTCGCTCGAGTTGAGCAGGATGTTCCGTGACGTGAACCTCGCGAAGACCAGCTTCGGCAAGATCCATGGCGAGATCGAGCTCGGCGGGCGTGGCAACTCGGTGGCGCAGATGCTGGCCGGCTCGTCCGGCAACGTCGCACTCCTGATGGGGCGCGGGCAGATCAGCAACCTGCTGCTGGAGATCGCGGGCCTCGATGGCGCGGAGATCATCAAGTTCCTGCTGCGGGGCGACCTGAACGTGCCGGTTCGATGCGCCGCGAGCGCCTTCGACGTGAAGAAGGGCCTCATGAGCAGCCGCGCCCTGGTTCTCGATACGACGGACACGATCGTCTATGGCGACGGCACCGTGGACTTCGCGACCGAAAGGCTCGATCTCTATTTCAGGCCCTATCCCAAGGACATGAGCATCCTGAGCCTGCGCTCGCCGCTCAAGGTGACGGGCAGCCTCGGCGCGCCGCAGGCGGGCCCCGACAAGGGCGCGCTGGCAGGGCGCGCCGGGATGGCGCTGGCGCTCGGCGCCGTGAACCCGTTGCTGGCCCTGGCCGCGACCGTCGAAACCGGGCCCGGCGAGGACGCCAACTGCGGCAGCATCCTGCGCGAAGCAGCGTCGCCCGATGCGTCCGCACGCGCGGACGTGCTGTCGCGCGAACAGCAGAAGGCGGCCGCCGAACTGGGCGGTCCCCCGCGCAGGCCGTTGTTCGGCCTGGGCAGGAAGCCGCCGGATGCGAAGCCCGCCGTGCCCGGTTCGCCTGCGTCGCCCATGCCCTCCACCGACGCCACCCATGCACCTGGCGCCCCCGACCGGCCCTACGGGCAGTGACCTGCGCGGCCGGGCGCGCTACGCGCGCTTGGACAGCAGGCTCACGTAATCGTGGCTCGCGGTGTTGATGGTGGAGACGCGGTACTCCACCGGCTTGTCGCCGAACGTCAGCGCCACGCGGTGCACCTCCAGCACCGGCCGCCCGATCGGCACGCCGAGGATGCGGGCCGTTTCCCTTCCGGCCGCGGTGGCGCGCGCGCGCTCGCGCGCGCGCAGCACCGTGATGCCGTGGTCCGTCTGGTACAGGTTGTAGATGGTGCCGGGCCGCTGCGTGAAGCGTTTCTCGCTGAGACCCTTGAATGTGTGCGCGGCGACGACGATGCGGTCGTGCACGACCGGCCGGCCGGACAGGGAGAGGCGATTGTCCACGCGCACCACCCCATCGCCGGGCCGGATGCGCAGGGCCGCGGCCTCGGCTTCATCGGCACGCCCGCGCGCAAACGCGACGCACTCGACCTGGGGGTCTGCGCGTTCGCGCAGCCCGCCCTCGCCAGCGAAATCGTCGCGCGGCTCGACGTGGAAGAACTGGAAGAGGAATCGGTCGTCGTTGTGCAGGGCGACGAAGGTCCCCTTGCCCTGCCGGCGGACCAGCACGTGTTCGTGCACCAGCTCATCCACTGCCTTGCGCAAGGTGCCGATGCTCACGCCGAGCGCGGCCGCGGCGACGCTCTCGCTGGGCAGCGCGTCCCCCGGGGCGTACCGCCCGCTTTCCACCAGGCGCTGCAGCTCGCGCCGGGCCTGGCGGTACAGCGGCCCGGGGCCGCTGGGTGCCAGCCGCTTCAAGCCGGTCGGGGAGGCGGTCGAATTCACCCCGCCAGTTTAGTGCAAAGCGTCCAGTCATCTATATGAGTTGGTTGACAGCCCGGGCGCCAGCGTAAAAACTGCGCTCTGGCATTTGCTGGAGAAAGCACGTGATTCATTTCGTATTGCATGACCCCCGCGACACGGTCGCCGTGGTGGTGGTCGAGGGCGTGAAGGCCGGCGCCGAACTCACCGGCTGGATCATGGACGACGACCGCATGGTGAACCTCGTGGCGCGGCAGGACATCCCGATCGGCCACAAGATCGCCCTGAAGGACATGGCCGTGGGCGACACGGCCGTGAAGTACGGCATCGACATGGGCAAGGTCGTTGCGCCCATCCAGGCCGGCCAGCACGCCCATGTCCACAACATCAAGACCAAGCGCTGGTAAGCACCATGTCCATCATCAACCAAGACACCACCTTCCTGGGCTTCCGGCGCGAGAACGGCCGCGTGGGCATCCGCAACCACGTTATCGTCCTGCCGCTGGACGACCTGTCCAATGCCGCCGCCGAGGCCGTGGCGCACAACATCAAGGGCGCGATGGCGATCCCGCACCCGTACGGCCGCCTGCAGTTCGGCGCCGACCTCGACCTGCATTTCCGTACGCTGATCGGCACCGGCTGCAACCCGAACGTCGCGGCCGTGGTCGTCATCGGCATCGAGGACTCGTGGACGAAGAAGGTGGTCGACGGCATCGCCGCCACCGGCAAGCCCGTCACGGGCTTCGGCATCGAGGGCCACGGCGACCACGACACCATCATGCGGGCGAGCAAGGCCGCGCGCGAGTACGTGCAGTGGGCCAGCGAGAAGCAGCGCGAGCGTTGCGCCATCAATGAGCTGTGGGTTTCGACCAAGTGCGGCGAGTCCGACACCACTTCGGGCTGCGGCGCCAATCCCACCGTGGGCAATGCTTTCGACAAGCTGCACCCGCTGGGCAACTACCTGTGCTTCGGCGAGACAACGGAGCTGACGGGCGGCGAGCACATCGTCGCCGCGCGGTGCGCCAACGACGCCGTGCGCGAAAAGTTCATGTTCATGTTCGATCGCTACCAGGACGTGATCAACCGCCACAAGACGAGCGACCTGTCCGACTCGCAGCCGACCAAGGGCAACATCGCGGGCGGCCTGACGACGATCGAGGAGAAGGCGCTCGGCAACATCCAGAAGATCGGGCGCAAGTGCACCGTCGACGGCGTGATCGACAAGGCCGAGGTGCCGACGCATCCCGGCCTGTGGTTCATGGACTCCTCCAGCGCCGCCGCGGAGATGGTGACGCTGTGCGCGGCGTCGGGTTACGCCGTGCATTTCTTCCCGACCGGGCAGGGCAACGTGATCGGCAACCCGATCCTGCCCGTCATCAAGCTCTGCGCCAACCCGCGCACGGTGCGGCTGATGAGTGAACACATCGACGTGGACACCTCCGGCCTGCTCCAGCGCGAGATCACGCTCGACCAGGCCGGCGACAAGCTGCTGGAGTCGATGCTGCGCACCGCCAACGGGCGGCTCACGGCGGCCGAGGCGCTGGGTCACCGCGAGTTCGTGCTGACGCGCCTGTACGAATCGGCCTGATGGCGCGCTTCACGTTCGACGAAGCCGTCGAACGGGCGCGTCGCCTGCTGCGCGACGCGGGTGCGATCGATCCGATGGCGGTCAGCACGGCGCAAGCGCTCGTGCTCGCCGAAGCGCAGGGCATCTCTTCGCACGGCCTGTCCCGGCTCGCCCAGTACGCGGCCCACTTGCGCAACGGCCGCGCCGATGGCCAGGCCGTGCCGGTCGTGGCACGCCGCAACGGCGCCGCGCTGCTTGTCGATGCGTGCCGGGGGCTGGCTTTCCCGGCGTGCGAGCTGGCCGTTCGCGAGGGCATCGCCGTCGCGCGTGAACTCGGGGTGTGCTTCGCCGGTGTGACCAACAGCCACCATGCCGGGGTCGTCGTCGATCATCTGCGGCCGGCAGCCGCGGCGCGGCTGGTGGGCCTGGGTTTCGCCAACTCGCCTGCCGCCATGCCGGCGGCGGGCGGGCGCCACCCGGTGTTCGGCACCAACCCGGTCGCCGCGGTCTTCCCGAGGCGGGGCAGCGATCCGCTCATGATCGACCTGTCGCTCGCCGAGGTGGCGCGCGGCAAGCTGATGGTGGCCGCGAAGGAGGGCCGCGCCATTCCATTGGGCTGGGCGCTCGGCAAGGACGGCCGGCCCACGACCGATCCGCGTGCAGCGCTCGAGGGATCGATGCTGCCTGTCGGCGCCGCGACCAGCCCCAAGGGCGCCATGCTGGCGCTGGTCGTCGAGCTGCTGGTGGTGGCGCTGACCGGCGCCCGCTTCGGCTTCGAGGCTTCGTCCTTTTTCGTGGAAGAGGGCGATGTGCCGCGCATCGGGCAGGCCTTCATCCTCATCGATCCGGGCGCGCTGGCCGGCAGCGACGTGTATTTCGAGCGGATGGAAGCTATCGTTTCCGAAATGCTGTCCGACGACGGCGTGCGGCTGGCTGGGGAGCGCCGGCTGGCGCTGGAGCGCAAGGCGCGCGCCGAAGGCATCGAAGTGCCGGATGGCCTCATCTAGGGGCTGCTAGGCCCTGGCGTTGCGGTCCTTGCACACCGGGCATGCCGCGTTGCGAGGCACCCGCACCTCGTTCCACTCCATCGCGCGACCGTCCAGCATCTGCAGGCGGCCCGCCAGCGACTGGCCCGCGCCGCTGAGGAGCTTGAGCGCTTCGGCGGCCTGCATGGTGCCGATGATGCCCACCAGGGGCGCGAACACGCCCATGGTCGCGCAGCGTGTCTCCTCGAGGTCGTCCGAAGGCGCGAACACGCAGGCGTAGCAGGGCGACCGGGCGTCGCGCGTGTCGAAGACGGAAACCTGGCCGTCGAAGCGGATCGCCGCGCCCGACACCAGCGGCTTGCCGTGCCGCACGCACGCCGCGTTGATCGCCTGGCGCGTGGCGAAGTTGTCGCAGCAATCGATCACGACATCGGCCGCCGGCACCAGCTCGTCCAGCAATTGCGCGTCGGCCCGCTGCACGACGGGGATCACCAGCACCTCGGGGTTGATCTCGCCGACGGCCTGCTGCGCCGACACGGCCTTGGGCTGGCCGACGCGCGCGAGGTTGTGGGCGATCTGCCGCTGCAGGTTCGTGAGGTCCACGGCGTCGTGGTCGACGATCGTCAAGCGGCCGACACCTGCGCCACCCAGGTACAGCGCGACCGGCGAGCCCAGCCCGCCCGCGCCGATCACGAGCGCATGCGAGGCCATCAGCCGCTCCTGGCCCTCGATGCCGATTTCCTCCAGCAGGATGTGGCGCGAATAGCGCAGCAACTGGTCGTCCGTCATGCCGGGATTGTGGCGGAAACGCGGATGCCCCGGATGCATGAAAACTTGCGGCGCTGCCGCTGCACGCCAAGTCGTTGATTTCATTTGCATTTCATGACAGCCCCGGCGGCGGGTGCATGAAACCGATGTACTTCGCCGTTCGCGAACCCCTGGGCGAAGGCCAGCATTCGGGGCCCCGGATCGGGCTAACTCGTTGAATTCAAAAGGGAATCGCGATAGTTGCGCGACGTGGCACGGCTGATGCGTAAGGAACAGCGCAACAAACAAAGCGTGGCCCCAATGAACACCACCACCAGGATCCTGATAGTCGATGACGAAGAAGTCGTTCGCCTGAGCTTCATGCGCATCCTGGCGAGCGCGCACTGCAAGGTGAAAGCCGTGTGGTCCTGGGCACAGGTTTCGGAAGCGATGCAGAACGAGAAGTTCGACATCGTATTGCTGGACCTGCGGCTGCCCGGCGTGGATGGCATGAGCATCCTGCGGTCCCTGAAGGAGCGCTGGCCGGAGAGTGAAGTGATCATCATCACCGGCTACCCGACGCTGGAGACCGCGAAGGAAGCCGTGACGCTCGGCGCCTATGACTACCTGGCCAAGCCCGTGGGGCCCGAGCAGGTGATCGAGGCGGCCAACGCAGCCATGCTGCACAAACGGTGGGCATTGAGGAACGATGCCGGCCGGTCGTGCCAAACGAGTCAGGAACCAAGTTCTCCTGAAGTACCGGCCGGGTTTCCGACAAACCCGAATTTGTGAGGGAAATATCATGACAGCACTCCGCAAAGTATTGGTCGTCGATGACGATCCGGTGGTGGGCGCAAGCTTCAACCGCGTT
>Ga0255338_1001507_pt1 | contig 43550 bp, 45 predicted proteins | sample MeOH1_35cm_T4_19_FD_203715 | JGI IMG/M metagenome (GOLD analysis project Ga0255338, IMG submission 203715) | Sandy soil microbial communities from University of British Columbia, Vancouver, Canada - MeOH1_35cm_T4_195 | ecosystem: Engineered > Artificial ecosystem > Sand microcosm > Unclassified ... | reverse complement strand
GGGTTGGGTCCTGACGCGCGGGCCGCGGGTAGGCTACAATCATCCTCATGCCCCAATTCGAATTCCTCCGGCAGGACTACCTCGGGAACTCGGTGACCGAGTACATGCTCGCGGCCGCGACCTTCTGCGCCGTGCTCGCGGGGTTCCTGATCGGACGGCGGGTGCTCATCGACCGCCTGCGCGCCCTGGCGAAGCTGACGGCGACCGACCTCGACGACATGGCCGTGGGCATGCTCGAGAGGATCCGGGTGCCGGAGTGCTACCTGATCGCCTTCTACTTCGCGCTGAGGCCGCTCGAGGTGCACGCCAAGTTCGACCGGGCGCTGCATATCGCGGTGGTCATCATCGTGGCGTACCGGCTGGTGACGATGCTCCAGGCGGCGATCGGCTACGGCGTGGAGAAGACGATCCTGGCCGACGCGGGGAGCGAGGCGAACCGCGGGACGGCGCAGACCGTGACCTTGGCGGCGCAGGGCGTCATCTGGCTCGGGGCGTTCCTGTTCGTGCTGAGCAACCTCGGCTTCAACGTCACCTCGATGATCGCCGGGCTCGGCATCTCGGGCATCGCGGTCGCGCTGGCCGCGCAGGCCGTGCTCGGGGACCTGTTCTCGGCCGTCGCGATCTACCTGGACAAGCCGTTCGTCGTGGGCGACGCCATCAAGGTCGGGGACGTCGTCGGCACGGTCGAGCTCATCGGCGTGAAGACGACCCGGGTGCGCTCGCTCAACGGCGAGCTGCTCGTGTTCCCGAACTCGACGCTCACCAGCTCCCGCATCCAGAACTTCCAGCAGCTCACCGAGCGCCGCTCGGTGGTCGCCTTCCAGCTGCCCGCCGACACGGCGCCTTCGCTCCTGAGGAAGGTGTCGGGGCACGCGCGCGCGGCCGTGGCCAAGGCGCCGGGAGCGCGGTTCGAGCGCGCGCACCTCAGCGGCGTGCGCGAGGGCTCGCTCGAGTTCGAGCTGGTGTTCTACGTCGGCGGCCAGGACTACAACGCCTTCATGGACGCCCAGGAGGCGGTGATCCTGGACCTGCTCGAGAGCCTGCGGATCGAGGGCGCGGTCCTCACCGGGCCGGCGCGGCGCGTGACCTCCGGCCACGCGGCCTCGTGAGCCGGCTCCCCTCGATCTACGCCGATCCGGCGCTGTACGACCTGGTCCACGCCGAGGGCACCGACGACGAGGTCTGGTTTTTGACGCACCTGGCCGAGATCCACGGGTGCGGCGTCAAAACGGCTTTAGAACCCGCGTGCGGCACGGGGCGCTACCTGGCGGGCCTGCTCCGCCGCGGCTGGAAGGTGGAGGGCTACGACCTGGCGCCGGGCATGCTCGCCTTCGCGCGCAAGCGCCTGGCGGGCTGGGGAAAGCGGGTGAAGCTCGCGCGCGGCGAGATGACCTCCTACCGGCCCAAGGGGCGCTACGGCCTGATCCTCAACGTGCTCTCGACCTTCCGCCACCTGATGACGGAGAAGGACGCGCTGGCGCACCTGAAGCTGATGGCGGGCGCGCTCGAGCCGGACGGCATCTTTATCCTGGGACTGGACCTGTCGGTCTACGGCCAGGACGAACCGGACGAGGAGGTGTACGAGTGCCGGCAGGGAGGGCGCACGGCGAAGCACGTCCTGATGAGCCTCCCGGCCGAGCCCGGGACGCGGCGGGAGCGCATCATCAACTTCGTCACCACGCCGAAGGGCAAGAAGGAGACGGTGCTCGAGTCCTCCTACGACCTGCGCTCCTACAGCGCGGCCGAGATCGCGTCGCTGATCGCCGCGTCGCCCCTGCGCGTCGAGGCGGTGTACGGCTACGACGGCAAGCCCGCCGTCCTCGGCGGGCCCGAGCGGGCGCTGTGGCTGGTCCTCAAGGCGCGCGCCTAGCCGCGAACTCGCACCGGTGCGAGTCCCTTATTCCGCCGTGAAGTCGAGGAGGACCGGCGCGGGCTTTCCGCCGAGAAGCCCCACGCGGCGGCCGCCTTTCCAAAGCTCGAGACCGGCGGGCGTGACCTGGACGCGGTCGGCGCCCTCGAGACGGGCCAGCAGCCTGGGCTCGAGCAGGGAGAACGGGGGCTCGACGGCGGCGTAGGACAGGCCGGGGCCCGGCCGGCGACGGAGCACGGCGAAGCGGCTCCAATCCCAGAACACGACGGGGCGGCCGAGGCAGGCGCGCAGGGCTTGGGCCAGCCCAGGGGCGACCTTGAGGGCCGTCTTCCAGATCCTGCGCGCCTTCGCCAGGCTCGGGGCGCAGCGGTACGAGCACGGATGCCAGGGGATCAGGTTGAGCAGGTCCAGGTCGAGGTCCGGGTTGCGCGCGAAGAGCTTCTGGCGGCGCGCGCCGGATTGGACCGAGGGCACGCGCGAGTAGAAGTAGAAGGCGTCGTTGAGGAGGAACGGCAGCGCGGTCCTTCCGCGCGTGTGGCGCAGGATGGAGCGCACCAGGTCGTCGTCCTTCTTGTCGACGACATGCGAGTAATACCAGCGCGTGCAGCACGGCGGATAGCCGAGGCTGCGTCCAGGGTTGAAGCGCTCCCCGTCCCACATGCGCGCCGTCCTCTTGAGGGAGGCCGCGTCGCGGCCGATCAGGACGCCGAGGCGCTCGGCGCCCCGGGATCCGGCGGGGCGGGGGAAGACGAATCGCTCCAGGCGCAGCCGCCGGCACAGCTCGTCGAAGGCCGGGAGGTCGGCCTCGCCCGCCCAGCAGTGGATGACGGGCTTGACCCCGGCGAGCAGGGCGATGACCTCGATCGGGAGGTTCCCGAGGCGCGGGACGCGCAGCGGCCCGCCGGGAACGGCGAGCTCGACGAAGGACTTCGCCGCGGAGCCGCCGCCGGTCTTGAGCTCGGCGAGGAGCCGGAGCGCCCCCTCGTGGCCGGGCGCCTCCTTGAGGGCGGCGCGCAGGGTCTTCGCGGCCTCGAGCAGGCGGCCTCCGCGGTGAAGGAGGCCCGCGAGGTCGAGGTAGGCGGGAAGATGACCGGGGTCGAGGCGGATGGCGGCCTCGAAGGCGGCGACCGCCTCCGGGATCTCGCCGACCGCGAGATGGGCGTGGGCGGCGAAGCAGCGCGCGTCGGCGCGATCGAAGCCGAGGGAGAAGGCGGCGTCGAAAGCCGCGAGGGCCTCGCGCGGACGGCCGGCGTTGAAACGCGCGGCGCCGCGCGCGACGAGCGCCTCGGCCTTCGTCTTCACCGGGCTTCGGCGGCGCGGCGCTTGAGGAGGGCCAGCACGCGCTTGGAGAAGGCCGCGTAGGACGCGGCGCCCTCGGCGGAGCGCAGTCGCGCGATGTCCCGCTCGATGACGGGGATGAGGGCGGCGGCGGTCTTCGAGCGTTTGGCGCGCTTGACCTGCTCGGCGAGGTCGTCCTCGAGCTGGTCGATGGCGTCCTCGAGGGACGAGCCGCCGAGGAAGATCGAGCCCGGGACGGCGGCCTGGATCAGCTCGATGAACTTCTCCGGGCCCTGGGCCAGGAGCTCGAGCGCCTGGCGGGCGAAGGTGCCCTTCGGGGGCTTCAGGCCGAGCTCGGCCATCATGTCGAGGTCCTGCAGATGGGCTTCGATCTCCATCTCCAGCGCGTTCGACGGCACGCCCTGGCCGTGCTGGGCGACGTGGGTGAGCTCATGGACGATGGTGCCGGCGAGCTCGGCCTCGCGGCCTCTCTGGAAGAGCGCTTTGTGCAGGCGCATGTTCTTGGAAAGGTAGTCGTACTCGCCGTAGTTCCGGCCGAGGTCGAGGACGAGTATGGGGAGCGTCCGGCCCTCGGCGGCGAGGGTCTTCTCCGCCCGGTCGAGGGCGCGGCGCCCGGCGCGGGTGGCGCGCGCCAAGGTCACGGCGCGGTCGAGGGCGGCGGAGACTTCCGCGTCATCGGTCTCGAGCCAGGGGGCGAGGCGTTCGGGCGCCGCGTCGAGGGAGTCCTCGACGCCGGCCAACGGGACGGCGACGGAGGGCGGCTCGTCGAGGTCGAGCTCGGGTATGCGCAGGCCGTCCCAGAAATTATTGAGGGAGCGGGCGGAGTGGAGGGGCTTGGGGAGGTCGGGGAAGCCGGGGAGGGCGGCGGCGACGGCGAGGACGCGTGTGGGAACCAAGGCGACGGGCAGCGGCGCGGGCGACGGCAACGGATGGAGCGACGGTGACAAGGACGACAACGACGGCGCAACGGATTGGAAAGGCAAATATTGAGGATTCGCTGGAAGACCGGAATTCAGGACGGAGGGAACGCCCAGCGAAGGGACAGGCGCGGAGGGAACGGAGATGACGCCCGCCCACGAGGGGAGGGCGAGCATGACGGAAAGGTATAACGACGTGGAGCTTATCGCCTTCGGCGATGGCACGAGCACAGTTTAACCCCTATTAAAATGAATCGGGTGGACCAAATGGGGAAGGGGCTCTCCGGCAAGAGGCCTAGAATCTAAAAAGCGACTTTAAACCAATCCGCGAGCGGCAGTTCTTCCGCCGCTGGCGCGGCGGGCCACGGGAGGAGGACTTGCGCGGGACCGGCGCCGCGGCGGGCGGCGCTCTCGAGGATCCCGGCTTTATAGAGCACGTGACCCTGGCCGGCGATGACCAAAACCACGCGGCCTTCGGCGGCGATCTTCGCGGCGTTCTCGCCCATGGTCTCGTTCCAGACGGCCATGGCTTCGAGCATGCGCGGGATGGCGGCGGGAGGGGCGCCGTGGCCGGAGACGGAGTCCAGCACATATTTTCGGTAGCGGGCGTCGGCGCTTTCGAGCACGACGGCGGGGATGCGGCCGCGCTCGGCGGGCGTCAGGCCCGCGAGGCCCTTCTTGCCGACGGCCTTGACCACGTCGCGCGGGGCGTTGAGGCCGCGAACGGGGACGCCCGCGGCGCGGGCGGCGTCGAAGACCGGCTTGTACAGGGCGTAGTCGAAGCCCCAGTGGGACTTCCACCAGACGGCGAAGTCCGCCTCGGAGGTCGCGCCGGACATGAACGCGTCGAGCGCGGGCTGAGCCTCGGCCTCGACCATCTCCAGGCCGACGGTCAAGGGCACGCGCGCGGCGAGCGCGGCGAGGACCTCGGCCTGGACCTTGTGGTGCGAGGCGTCGTCGTGCGTCTCCCCCACGGCGACGATGCGCGCCGAGGCCATGGCGGCGACGGCCTCGGCCCAGGTGCGGGAGGCGCCGGCGGAGTCGAAGACGGCGCCGGCGGCGGCCGCGGCGGGCGCGGGTCCGGCGGGGACTCCTTTGGGGGCGGTCACGGCGACGGGGGTCCAGGCGGTCCCGAAAGCGAGAGCGAGGGCGGGGAGATCCATGGCTGGATTCTACCTCAGAAAGGCCGAGCCGGGCGAGCTATCCTTGAGGATAGTCCGCCCGGCTCGTCTCGGACTCGCGCCGGCGCGAGTCGAGGCCTATTTCTCGAGCTTGGTGACGGTCGGCTTGTAGGACGGGTCGCGCAGGACGACCTGTCCCAAGCGCGCCTCGCCGACGGACTCGGCGAGGATGCGGGCGGCCTCCTGCGGGGCGTGGAAGCCCGTGGAGTTCTCCGCCTCGATGAAGTCGAGCTTGAACTGCGCCGTGCGCTGGTAGGCGCGGGCGCGGTTCAGCAGGGCCTCGGGCTTGCCGGCCTTCTGCGCGGCGGCGATGTCGGCGATGAGGTCGACGACCGCGTCCATGGCGCTGTTGCGCATCTTGAAGGTCCGTTCCTGGATGTTCTCCACGCGGGCCTTGAGCTCCGCCTCGGGCATGTGATGGCAGGTCTGGCAGGCGCGGTTGATGTTGAGCATGGGGCTGCGCACGTGGTGGTCGCTGACCTTCAGCGCCCCGACGCGGGTGTAGGGCATGTGGCAGTCGGCGCAGGCGACGCCGGAGCGGGCGTGGATGCCCTGGCTCCACAGCTCGAACTCGGGGTGCTGGGCCTTGAGCACCGGCGCGCTCGAGATCTTGTGGGTCCAGTCCTTGTAGCCTTCCTTCTCGTAGTACGCGAGGATGTTCTCGACCTTCAGGCCGTTGTGCCAGGGATAGACGAGGCGCTTCTCCTTGCCCTTGAAGTAGTACTCGACGTGGCACTGGCCGCAGACGAAGGAGCGCATCTCCTGGCGGGTGGCCGTCTTGTTGGGATCGTAGTCCTTGACGCCCTCGGAGGCCTTGAGGTTCTTGATGCCCTCGAGGAAGCCGGGGCGGGTGACGCGCAGCTCCATCGTCTTGGGGTCGTGGCAGTCGATGCAGGCGACGGGGTGGTCGACGAGCTCGCGCGCCGCCTGGTAGGTCATCTGGTTCATCTTCTCGAAGCCCTTGATCAGGTCGCCGTCGCCGAGCTTGCGGTAGGGGATGACGACGGAGGCGTGGCAGTGCATGCAGGTCCCGGGCTGCTGAACCACGCGCTGGCGCTCGGTGAAGGTCTGGTCCTCGAGCATGAACGCGTGGCCTCGCTCCTCGCGGAAGTCCTTGGAGAAGGCGTAGCCGGCCCACATCGTCTTCAGGCGGGGGTCCTCCTCGATGCGGGACTGCGCGACGAGCGAGCGCGGGTCCGCGTCGGTCGGCGTGCGGGGCACGGCCTCGGAGCCGCCGAAGCGCGTGCGCTTCATGTCGACGGTGCGCTTGTAGGCGTCGTACTGGAGGGGGAAGTTCTTGCCCCAGACGGAGGCGTCCTCGACGGTCTCGTCGAGCTCGACGACGCGGAAGAAGGGGTTCTTGGCCTCCTGCTTGCGCTCGAAGATGTTGACGAGCAGGGCCAGGGCGGCGATCGAGGCGACGGCGGCCACGACCACTCCGGCCGTCAGCGTCTTATAGGTCTTATCGTGTTTTTCCATGTCATCCCCTCAGTGGCCCACGTTCTTGTGGCAGCGCAGGCAGTCGAGCCTCTTGGTGTTGTTGTGCGGGCCGTCGATGGCGTCGACGATCGGCGCGTGGCAGCGGCGGCAGTTGTCGAGCGCGATGCCGCGGTCGAAGTCCGTGATCGCGATCGGCTCGTGGAAGGATTGGGTGGTGAAGTAGTACGAGTGCCAGAACCCGTTCTTGGCCTTGACCGCGTATTTCCCGACGAGGTTCTTCGGGGTGTGGCAGTCGTTGCAGACCGCGACGGAGCGGTGCGGCGCCTTGACCCAGCCCGCGTACTGGTCGTTCATCACGTGGCAGTTGGCGCAGGCGCGCGGGTCGTCCGTCAGGTAGGAGTAGCCGCGGGCGTAGATGAAGGTGTAGACGGCGAAGCCCAGGAACACGCCGCAGCCGGCGGCGAAGGCGAGGAAGAGGCGGCGGGTCGTGAGCTTCATGGTCCTGACCGGAGACTAGTAAAGTTTGAACTCGATGACCATGATCTGTTCGTTGACCACGGCGTTGATGGAACGTCCATCCGCGTCCCCGAAGGCCTCGATCGAGTCCCCCACGGCTTTGGCCCACTCTTTATAGGTGTTGCCGGGCCAGGCCAGGATCTCGACGCGCTCCGGCCGGTCGAACTGGCCCTCGAGGTCGCGGCGAAGGTCGGCGGCCGCGCGCTCGTTCTCCTTCATGATGACGATGCGCGCGCGCGGCATGCGGCGCGTGACCTTGGTCAGCTTGTTCATCGTGACGGTGCCGCATTCGATCCACAGGGTCGCCTCGCCCGCGTCGTTCACGGCGAGAAGGTCGGGCAGGAACTCGAAATCGGCCAGGGCGGGCGTGTTCGTCGAGGCGTCCACCATGGCGTTCTCGTTCCAGAACAGGATGAAGGCCGCGATGCGGTGGGCGAGGTGGTCGTCCGGCTCGCTCGGGCCGGAGACGAGGTAGGGCTTGCGGGTCTCCCCGTTGAAGGTGAGGTCGCAGCGGATCTTCACGCGGCCCTCCGGAACGGCCGCCCGAGCAGGGCGAACAGGTCGAGCTTCTCCGGGTCGCGCGCCCCGTCGAGGCCCAGGGCCATCGTCTCGTGCGGCTCGCGCGGCTGGGCGCGGTAGGTGCCGAACAGGCGGTCCCACCACGGCACGTTGAAGCCGAAGTTGGAGTCGGTCTCCTCCCGGCTCGGGCTGTGGTGGACGCGGTGCATGTCCGGCGTCACCACGACCAGGCGCAGGAGGGCGTCGAGCGGGCCGAGGTTGATGTTCGCGTGGTTGAACAGGGCGGTCGCGTTGAGGAGCACCTCGAAGGCGACGACCGCGAGGAAGTGCGCGCCGAGCAAGGTCGCCCCGGCGATCTTGATCGCGGCCGAGATCAGGATCTCCGCGGGATGGAAGCGCACGCCGGAGCTCGCGTCGAGGTCGAGGTCGGTGTGGTGCACGGCGTGGAGGCGCCACAGCGCGGGCGACCAGTGGAACAGGCGGTGCTGGAAGTAGATGAGCAGGTCGAGGAGGAGCAAGGACAGGACGAACTTCAGGGGAAAATAGATCGGCCACTGGTTCAGGAGCCCGAAGCGGACCGCCTCGGCGTCGTAGGCGGCCTCGACGACGGTGATGGGCAGGAGCAGGCGCACGGCCAGGACGCCGAGGGCCGCGAGGCTCAGGTTCGCGGCCCAGCGCTGGCCCGCGGCGGCGACGGGGACGCGGCGCGGGAGCAGGCGCTCGGCCAGGGCGCAGGCGAGAAGCACGCCCAGGGAGATCCCGATGCGGATGCGGTCGAAGTTGTTCACGGGCGGGTCCGGTGCAGCGCGCAGCCGGCGAGCCAGCGTCCGTCGCCCTTCAGGTAGTGCTCCTTCTTCCAGACGGGGACGCGGCGCTTGATCTCCTCGATGACGAAGCGGCAGGCCGCGAAGGCCTCGGCGCGATGGCCGGAGCCGGCGGCGATGGCCACGCTCGCCGCCCCGACCGCGAGGCGGCCGGTGCGGTGGGCGACGGCGACGCGCACGGGCCAGCGCTTCTCGGCGGCGGCGGCGATGCGGGCCAGCTCCTTCTCGGCGAGCGGCGTGAAGCAGTCGTAGCTGACGGCCTTCACCCGTCGGCCGGCGTGCACGGCGCGGACCGTCCCCACGAACGACGCGACGGCGCCGTGCTTGGGGGAGGACACCGCGCGGCACAGGGCCGCGGGATCCAGGCGCGAGGCCGTCACGAAGGTCAGCCTCCGCATACGGGGGGGAGGAGCGCCAAGCGGCCTGGGGGAAGCGCGTCCGAGGAGGAGAGGACCTCGTCGTCGCTGGCGAGGACGCAGCCGGCGAGGAGCGGGGCTTTCGCGCCGAACGCCGACTTGAGGACGGACAGCGTCTGGCGGGCGGTGGCCGCCTTCGGGAGCTCGACGGAGACGGAGGAGCCCAGGCCGGCGTCGCGCAGGCGGCCGTAGAGCTCGATCTTACGCTTCATACACGTCGACCTCGGCGCCGGGGTTCATGTGGGTGCCTTCCTCGGGGAGGACGGCCCATGAATCCGCAGACAATAACGAATGGATCTGGAAGGAGGCCTGGCCGGGGAGGATCTCGACCGCGCCCAGCTCGAGACGCCTGGCTTTATAGAAGCAACGGAGACCCTCAGGCTTATCGGCGGAGTTTTTCAAACGGCAACGGATGGGGGACTCTTCGGACTGGCCCAGCAATTCACGGAGGACCGGCGTCACGAAAAATTTCATGCCGACGACGCTGGAGACCGGATTTCCGGGAAGACCGAAGACGAAGCTGCTTTTAGGGAATTCGGCGAAGAGGATGGGACGACCCGGTTTTATCGCGACCTTGTGGAATATCGTCCGCGCGCCCATGTCTTTGAGAGCCGCCGGGATGAAGTCCTTGTCGCCCATGGAAACGGCGCCCGTGGTCAGGACCACGTCGTACCCTTCGGCGAGGATGAAGTCCATGCGCGCGGAGAACGCGGCGGGGTCGTCGGCGATGAGGCCGTGGAACTCGAAGTCGCACCCCAGGCGCGCGCACTCGGCGGCGAGGTAGGCCGACGAGGCGTCTCGGATCTTCCCGGGCGAGAGGGGCTTGCCGGGCGGCACGAGCTCCGCCCCCGTCGAGAGCAGCGCCACGCGCGGCCTGCGGCGGACCGGGACCTCGGCGAGGCCGACGGCCGCCAGCGCCATGAGGTGGCGCGGCGTGAGGCGCGTCCCGGGGGGGCAGACCTGGGCGCCGGCGCCGAAATCGTGCCCGGCGCGGCGGATGAAATCGCCCTCGTTCGGGGTGTGGAGGATCTCCACGGCGCGGCCTGCGTCGATCTCGCGGGTCTGTTCCACGGGAATCACGCAATCGCAGCCCGCGGGGATGGGGGCTCCTGTCATGATCTTCCACACGCCGGATTCGGCCTGGCATCGGGGAGGATCTCCCGCGAGGATGGTTCCGAGCACCGGTAACGTCAATGGGGCGCCGGAGGCGCCAAAAGCCCGCGAATGGGCCAAGGCGTAACCGTCCATGGACGAGTTATCGAAAGGGGGGATGGGTTCGTGTCCGAATAACTCGGACGCGGACACGCGGCCGAGGGCTTGAGCGAGGGGGACCGATTCCTCGGAAAGCGCGGGACGCGCCAAGGCCGCTTCAGACATGAGACGGCGGGCCTCGGCGTAAAGGATCATCTCAGTGCTTGCCGTCTTTGGCGATATGGATCGCGTGAGGTAAAAGATCCCCTAATACGCATAAACCGTCGCGCACCCCGCCCCCGCTTCCGGGCAGCGCGACGATCACGCACTTCCCCAGTTGCCCGGCGACCGAACGAGACAACGCGGCCGTCTTCGGTCCGCCCGACGCGCGTAATGATTCTCCGATCCCGGGGATAATGCGGTCGCAGACCGCCATAACGGCTTCCGGCGTCACATCCCGGGATGAAAGGCCGGTACCCCCAGTCAGAATAACCGCATCCACGCCGCGCGCAGCGCGGCGAATATGAGCCTCTATCGTCCGTTGGTCGTCGGGGCTTATAATGCGCTTTTTAATCGAGAACCCAATCCGTTGCAGTCCGGCAGCCAAAGCCGGTCCCGATTCGTCGCGGTATATTTTTTTAAAGGCACGGTCGCTCACGGTGATCACCACGGCATTCCCGAGATGCACGGCCTTCGCCGCCTTCGGCGGCGTTTTAACGTGTTTGGGATGCGTCCAAAACCCCTTCTTACCACCTGATTTATAATCCAATCGAACGGCAACGATTTCAAGAACCGGATCGACGGGCTTCAACAGATCATAAAGGCATAGAAGCGCGACCGACGCTCCCATCAATGCCTCCATTTCAACGCCCGTTTTCGCCGCTACCGCGGCGGTGCACCGGACGTGCGCTCCAGGCAGCGATGCATCGAGGGTAATCTCGACATCAACGGAATCGAGAGCTATCGGATGGCACAACGGCAAAAGATCGGGAGTCCGTTTAGCGGCCATCACGCCGGCCGCCTGGGCGAGGCTGATCGCGTCGCCCTTCGGGAGACGCCCCGACTTCAGCAGCGCGAAGGCGCGACGGCCCATCAATATAGTTCCGACCGCCGCTGCGCGGCGTTCGGTCGTTTGTTTGGCCGATACGTCGGCCATATTAACCGCCATTCAGCCCCCCATCATCGCGAAGTGCTTCGTGTTCCCGATCTTCCCGTCGGGGAGATAATGCGAAACTTCCTTCAGCCCCAACAAAGTCTTGATCCTTTCCTTGAGCTCCCCGCGCTGTGAATCGTCCTGTAGAAGCGGCCGAAGAGAATGATCCGCCTCGGAGAACAGGCACAAGCGAAGCTTGCCACGGCTCGTGACCCTCAATCTGTTGCAGGAATTGCAGAAATCCTTCGCGTAAGGAGCGATGACCCCGACGGATCCGCGATATCCATCTTTATGGAACTCGCGCGCCGGCCCGTCCCCTTCGCGGCGCGCCCTCTCGCTCCAGCCGTTCTCCCCGAGCCAGGCCACCAAGGTCTCGGCCTTCAGATGCCTTTCCGTGAAGAACCCCATATTGTCCGCCACCGGCATCAGCTCGATGAACCGCACCGACAGCGGCCGTTCCCGGGCCATTTCCACGAATTTCGAGAACTCGTCGTCGTTGAGCCCCTTCATCAGCACCGCGTTGATCTTCGTCTCGAGGCCGAGCGCGAGGCTCGCGTCGACGCCGCGGAGCACGTCCGCGAGGCTGTCCTTGCCCGTCAGCTCCGCGAAGCGAGCGGCGTCGAGGCTGTCCACGCTCACGTTGACCGCGGCGACTCCGGCGGCTTTCAAGTCGGCCGCGAGCTCCGTCAGGCGATAGCCGTTGGTGGACAGGGCCACGCGCCGGATCCCGGGCGTGCGCGCGACGCTCTTCGCGATCTCGAGGATGTCCTGGCGCACCGTCGGCTCGCCGCCGGTGAGGCGGACCTTCCAGAAGCCGAGCTCCGCGAAGGCGCCCGCGAGGCGTACGATCTCGCCGACGCTCAGGGGCGGCTCGGCCTCGGTCTTGGCGTATCCGTTCGGGAGGCAGTACAGGCAGCGGAAATTGCAGGCGTCCTCGACGGAGAGGCGGAGATAATGGAAGGAGCGGCCGAAGCCGTCGACGAGCGTCACGGGGAGATTATACCGTTACTTGAAGAGCTTGCCGCCGATGACGTCGCCGGCGATGACGCCGATGCCCGCGCCGATCAGCGCGCCGATCGGGCCGCCCAGGAGGAAGCCGAGCAGGCCGCCGAGCACGGCGCCGGCCGCGCCCGGGAGGTACTGGCGCGGCTGCAGCGGGCCGGAGCCCGTCTTCATCTTCTTGATGCTGGACATGAAATCCTCGTCGGGGTCGACGGGAGACGGGACGTCGGCGATCAGGCTCGGGGTCCCGCCCAGGCGCGAGGGCGGCTCGAGCGCGGGGCGTCCGGGGCCTTCGCCGCCGGCGACCACGCCGCCCGTCTCGGGCGCGACCGCGCCGCCGCCGTCGAAGACCACGCCTCCGCGCTCCGCGGCCTCGGCCGCGTCGCGGGCCTGGTCGAGGGCGGAGTTCGAGGTGGACACGACGACCTCCTCGACGGGGACGACGGGCTTCTTCGGGGGAACGGTGGGCTTGCGGACGGGGGGCTTGGTCTGGGCCGGCGGATCCTTGACCACGACGGCCGGGGGAGCGGCGGGCTTCTCGGCTTCCTTCCGGCGCTCGGCCAGGGCCAGGGCGGCGGCGGGCGCCGCGGCCTTGCCGTCCTTGGCCAGGGGCTGGGGCAGATAGGTGCTCAGGTCCTCGCGGTACTTGTCGAAGATGCCTCCGACCACCTTCTTGGTGTACCAGGTCAGCTTGCCGTTGTTGTCGCGCAGGGCGTTGTCCACGGCGTCGAGGTATTCGATCAAGGTGTTGCGGTCGGCCTCCTTCATCGTCTTCAGGCGCCGCACCATGTAGGCCCGGGTCTGCGGGGTCATCAAAGCGCCGTAGTTCTTGTAGGTGCCCTCGAGGTCGGGCGTGGCGATCCGGACGTCGGCCTCGGCGAAGGCGACGATGCGGCCGCGCCACTTGTCGAGCACGAGCTTCATGACCTTGGGGTCGCCGGCGGCGAACTTCACGTCGGCGTTGAATTCGGCGGAGGCGGCGGCGTTCGCGAGCACCGCGGCGAGCATCGCCTTCTCGTCGTCGCGGAGGAACGCCTCGACCGCGGCCACGGCGGCCGGGTCGCCCGCCGCGAGCGCCGGAGCGGCGGCGCCGAAGGCGAGCAGTCCCGCGAGGAAGGCGATTCGCATCATCGACTCAGTATATATAGGGACCGGGTTCCGGGACAGGTTCGTTGGGCCCAGCCCCCCCGGGGCCGTAAGGCCTAGGAATTAGTATTATTTCGGCCGTGAGGCTCGCGATTGTGCTTATTTCGGCTCTGTTTTTCGCCTCCGGCTGCGGGGGCGGAAAAGAGCGTCGCGCAGGTACGCCGCCTCCGACCCCGGAGTGCAAGGCGGTCGTGCGCACGGCCAAGACCTGGCTGCCGGAGGAGGAGAAGGACCGGCCCCTGCCCAAGGACTGCTCGGATTTCGTGGGAAAGGTCTTCGCCGAGAACAAGGTCAAGCTGCCCCGCACCTCCGAGGCGATGTCCATCGAGGGCGAGGAGGTCGGCTCCACGCGCGAGCTGCGCATGGCCGACCTCGTGTTCTTCTCCGGCAAGAACGGCGGCCGCAGGATCGGCCACGTCGGCATCTACATCAACAACGGGATCTTCATCCACCAGGCCAACCCCGGCGAGGGCGTGCGCCAGGAGAGCCTGTACAGCGACTACTGGCGCAAGCGGTTCCTGAAAGGCCGCCGGATCCTGGACTAGCGCTGGGGGTTATCCCCGCTATCCACAGGTCCGAGCTCAAAAACTGTTGTCAACAACAGTTTTTGACTTGGGACGCCATCGCGGCAAGGCGGAGTTGTTCACCGACGGAGTCGCGGCTGTTGTTGACAACAGTTCAAGCGTCCCTTGTGGATAACGCGATCACTCGACGAGGCTACCGCGAGACCTTGAGGTCTTTCGGTCCCACGTACAGGGACTGGGGGCGGATGAGCCGGTCCTGGGCGTGCTGCTCCATCACGTGCGCGCACCACCCGGCGGCGCGGCCGCAGGCGAACATCGAGACGAACTGGTCGGGCTGCAGGCCGATCGACTGCAGGACCAGCGCGGTGTAGAACTCGACGTTCGTCTTGAGGTTCCGGCCGGGCTTGAGCTCCTCGAGGACCCTGATCGCGGTCTTCTCGACGGCGCGGGCGAGGTCGTAGAGCTTGGTGTTCTGCAGGTGGGCCCCGGCCATCTCCGAGGCGGTCTTCGCCAGCACCTCGGCGCGCGGGTCGCGCACCTTGTACACGCGGTGGCCGAAGCCCATGATGCGGCGGCCCTCCCCGATCTCCTTGCGCAGCCAGGCCTCGGCCTTGCCGGCGGTCTTGATGTCGACGAGCATGTCGAGGACGGGCCCGGGCGCGCCGCCGTGCAGCGGGCCTTTGAGCGCGCCGACGGCGCCGGTCACGGCGGAAACCATGTCGGAGCGCGTGGACGCGATCACACGCGCGGTGAAGGTCGAGGCGTTCATCCCGTGGTCGGAGACGGTGACCCAATAGGTCTCGAGGGCCTTCGCCGCCATGGGGTCCGGCTCGGTGCCGAAGGTCATGTACAGGAAGTTCGCGGCCAGGCTCAGGTCGGCGCGCGGCGCGATCGGCTCGAGGCCGGAGCGCAGGCGCGAGTGCGCGGCGATCACGGTCGGGAAGCGCGCGAGCAGGCGCTTGGCCAGGGCGAGGTCGCCGGCGGGGGAGATGTCGTTGGGGTTGGACACGTCGAGCGAGAGCGTGGCGCAGGCCATGCGCAGGGCGTCGATCGGCGGCGCGTTGCGGGCGGTCTTGATGATCTCGAGCGTCTCCGGACGCAGCGCGCGGTAGGCGGCGAGGTCCTTCTGGATGCCCTCGGCTTCTTCCTTCGACGGGAGATGCCCGGTCCAGAGCATCATCGCGAGCTCCTCGATGGACACCTTGCCGGCGATCTCCTCGACGGGATAGCCGCCGATGACGAGCACGCCGTTCTGGCCGTCGACCATGGACAGCTTGGTCTCGGTCGCGACGACGCCTTCGAGCCCGGCTTTGACGGTGGGGGCGGACATGTGGGGTTCCTCCGGGATCACGCCGACGGCTCGTCGAGATTATCCTTTTGAGGTTGGCGCGTCAAACCCGCGCAAAGTGAAAAAGCGGAATGCCTGACACCAATATTATCGTTAGGCGCCTTCGGGCCAGACGCGCTCGAGCTCGTCGTCGTCGAAGCCGAAGTGGTGGGCGAGCTCGTGGCGAAGGGTCAGGCGGATCTCTTTTTGGAGCTCCTCGATGGAGCCGACGGAGTCCTCGAGGTTCCACTGATAGAGGTAGACCTTGGCGGGAAGCTCGCCGTGGGCCGCGTTCGACAGGAAGTCCTCGCGCTCGGGGCCGCAGTACAGGCCGAGGAGGTCGGTGGCGTCGTTCTCGTCGCCGTCCTCGAGGTCGTCGGCCTCCTCGCCGGGCTCCTCCTTGGTCTCGATCGTCACGTTGACGAGGAGGGCGCGGACCTCCTCGGGGATGCGGGCGAGTTCGGCCTCCGCCATCAGGCGGAACTTGGCGGGCGTCACCCGGACTTCCTTCATGGAAGCCCCGCCGCGTGTTTATCTTGAGATAAACATGCCATCACGCGATGGCGCCGGCTTTGCGCAGGAGGTCGAGGCAGGCGGCGTTGGCCTTGCGCGTGACATCTCCTTCGTCGATGTTTTTCAATAGCCCGTTCTCGACGACGATGTGGCCGTTGACGATGGTCCACTTCGTGCGGTGACCGGCGCCGCAGAACAGCAAGGAGGCGACCGGGTCGCCGGCCGAGCCGGCGTAATCGAGGCGGTTCACGTCGAAGATGGCGAGGTCGGCGGCCTTGCCGGCGGCGATCTGCCCGATGTCGTCGCGGCCGACGACGGCGGCGCCGCCGCGGGTGGCCATGCGCAGGGCCTCGCGCGCGGGCATCGAGCCCACGCCCGACTTCACGCGGTGGACGAGCATCGCCTGGCGCGCCTCGCCCAGCATGTCGGAGGTGTCGTTGGAGGCGGAGCCGTCCACGGCGAGGCCGACGCTCACGCCCGCGTCGAGGTATTTGCGGACGGGCGGCACGCCCGAGCCAAGGCGGAGGTTGGAGGAGGGACAGTGGGCGATGCCGACTTTCGCCTTGGCCAGGCGCTTGATCTCGTCGTCGCTGACGTGGACCATGTGCGCGAGCCAGACGTTGGAATCCATCCAGCCCAGCGACTCGATGAAGTCGATCGGGCGCAGCTTGTACTTCTCGAGGCAGTACGCCTCCTCGTCGAGCGTCTCGCAGAGATGGGTGTGCATGCGCACGCCCCACTTCTTCGCCTGCGCCGCCGTCTCCTTCATGAGGTTCGTCGACACCGAGAACGGGGCGCAGGGCGCGAGGCCGATCTGGATCATGCCGTAGGGGCCCTTGTCGTGGTGCTCCTTGATCAGGCGCTCGCCGTCGCGGAGGATCTCCTCCTCGGACTCCGTGCAATCGTCGGGCGGCAGGCCGCCTTTCGACACGCCGACCGACATCGAGCCGCGGGTGGGGGAGAAGCGGATGCCGAGCGAGCGGGCGGCCTCGATCTGGGCGTCGACGAGGCCGGTGAGGCCTTTGGGATACAGATAAGTATGGTCCGTCGAAGTCGTGCAGCCGGTGAGCAGCAGCTCCCCGAGGCCGACCTGGGCGCCCAGGGCCGCGTACTCCGGCGTCAGGTGGCGCCAGACCTGGTAGTGGTAGACGAGCCAGTCGAAGAGCTTGGCGTCCTGGGCGGCGGGCGTGGCGCGCGTGAGGGTCTGGCAGAGGTGGTGGTGCGTGTTGACCATGCCCGGGATCACCACGCAGCCGCGGGCGTCGAGGACCTGGGCGCCGTCCGGCGCCTCGAGGTCCTTGCCGACGGCGAGGATGACGCGGCCCTTGATCAGGATGTCGGCGTCGGCGAGCTCGGTGCCGGCGTCGTCCATCGTGGCGACGCGCAGGGCGTTCTTGATGAGCAGCGGAGGCCTCATGAAGGCAGTCTAGCAATTAAGTAGAATTTCATCATGGAACCTCTGGCTCTGTCCGAGCTCGCCGGGGATCTGCCTCGCCCGGGCGTGCTGTGCACGCTCGCGAAGGTCGTCGGCTCGGCGCCCCAGGCGCCCGGCGCCAAGATGTGGGTGTGGGCGGACGGCTTCTCCGGGACGATCGGCGGAGGCAGGTTCGAGGCCGAGGTCCTGGCCGAGGCGCGCCGACTGCTCGGCGCCTCCCGGCCCGAGGCCTTCCTCAAGGAGTACACCCTGTGCCGCGAGATGGGGCAGTGCTGCGGCGGCAAGGCGACGGTGTTTTTTGAACCTTGCGGAAGGCGAAAGGCGGTTCACGTTTTCGGCGCCGGCCATGTCGCGCGGGCCTTGGCCTCGACCTTGGATGGCCTGGATCTCGAAGTGTGCATCTACGACTCGCGCCCCGAGTGGGCCGAGGCTTCGGCGTTTCCCGCCAAGACGAGGATCCTTCGGGCGGACCCGGTCGTCCTGGCCCGAGCGGCCGGCTATGGACCGCTCGACGCGGCGTGCGTCATGACCAACGATCACGAGCTCGATTTCGCCTTGGTCGACGTCCTGCTGGACAAGCCTCTCGGGTATCTCGGCTTGATCGGATCGATGCACAAGGCGCGCGTGTTCCGTTCGCGCCTGCCGGCCCCGCGCCGGTCCCTGTGGGACGCGGCCATGCGCTGCCCGATCGGGCGCAAGATCCCCTCCAAGAACCCGAAGGCCATCGCCGTCTCCGTCGCGGCCGAGCTCCTCGACAAATGGGCCTACCGGACGCCGTCGAAGCCGGCGGCCGTCAAGGCATGAGCGGAGTCCGCGTCCGCCTGCTCGCCGCGGGCCGCGGCCGGCGCGCGGGAGGCCCCAAGGCATGGGGGCCTTACGGAGGGAAGACCTTGCTCGAGGCCCAGCTCGGGTTCCTGTCGACGGCGACCGCGCCGGAGAACATCGACATCGCGATCCAGGGCGAGTGGCTCGAGCGCTGCCGGGCGCTGTCGCCGCGCGTGAACTGGGTCGCGGCCGACCCCGAGGGCACGGCGCTGAGCTCGCTGCAGGCGCTGCTCGCGGCGTCGCCGCGGTCGAACGGCTTCGTCCTGCACGTCGACATGCCGGTGTTCGACCTGCGCGTGTGGAAGGCGCTGGAGGCGGCGGGCGGGGACGCGGTCCCGGTGCACGCGGGACGGCGAGGGCATCCGGTGCTGCTGACGGCGGAGACGCTCGACGCGGTGGCGTGCCTGAATCCCGCGACGGGACGGCTGGACGGGTTCCTGCGGGGGCAGAGCGTGGCCGAGGTCGCGGTGGACACCGACGTGATCTTCGCGAACCTCAACGAGCCCTCGAAATGATCGAGCACGCGATCCGCGGGACGAGGATCTACACGCCGGACGGACCGCGCGAGGGCGCGATTTTGGTCGAGGACGGGCGAATTCGGGACATCGTCAACGGCGACGATGTCCCGGACGGCACGAACGTCAACGACGTGGGTGACCTTGCGGTGATCCCTTCTTTGGTGGACTCGCACGTCCACGTTAACGAGCCGGGACGTACCGAGTGGGAAGGATATCTCACGGCGACACGCGCGGCGGCGGCGGGCGGGGTGGGGACGATCATCGACATGCCCCTCAACTGCTCGCCCGTCACCACCACGCGCCGGGCTCTTAAAGCCAAACTTGACGCGATCAAGGGAAAATTGACCGTCGACGCGGCGTTCTGGGGCGGGGTGGTGCCCGGGAACCTCGCGGAGTTGCGGCCGCTCGCGGCCGATGGCGTGGTCGGGTTCAAGGCTTTCCTCACCCACAGCGGCCTCGACGAGTTCCCGAACGTGACCCGCGCGGACCTGGAGGCGGCGATGCCGGTGATCGCGAGCCTCGGCCTGCCGCTCATCGTGCACGCCGAGCTGGACGAGCCGGCTCCGCCGGCTCTTAACGCCCAAGAGCCGCGGAAGTTCGCCTCGTACCTCGCCTCGCGCCCGGACTCGATGGAGGTCCGCGCGATCCGGCTGATGATCGACCTGTGCCGCCGGACGGGCTGCCGCACGCACATCGTCCATCTCTCCTCGGCGGAGGCCCTGCCCGACATCGAGAAGGCCAAGGAGGATGGGCTGCCGTTCACCGTCGAGACCTGCCCCCATTACCTGACCTTCGCCGACGACGGCATCCCCGACGGCGCCACGCAGTTCAAGTGCGCGCCGCCGATCCGTTCGAGCGAGAACCGGGAGCTGCTGTGGCGGGCGCTGGGCCGCGGCGTGATCGACTTCGTGGTGTCCGACCACTCTCCGTGCGCGCCCGAGCTCAAGAAGTTCTCCGCGGGGGATTTCCTGGGCGCGTGGGGCGGCATCGCGGGCCTGCAGTTCACCTTGCCCGCGGTGTGGATGGGCGCCAAGCGCCGCGGCTTCCAGCTCGAGGACGTGGCGCGCTGGACGGCGGAGCGCACGGCGGATTTCGCCGGCCTGAAGGCCAAGGGCCGCCTGGAGAAGGGCCGCGACGCCGACCTGGTGGTCTTCGACGACTCCGTCCTGTTCGACGTCGGCCAGGGCGGCGTGCTGCATCGCCACAAGGTCACGGCCTACGCGGGCCTGCGCCTTCAGGGCGAAGTGATCGCGCACTATCAGCGGGGCGCGATGATCTACGACAAGGGCGAGTTCCCGGCCGGACGCCGGGGACGCGCGCTGCTCAAAGGGAGCGAGACATGGACTTCACCCACCTGATCGACCTGGCGTCCGCGCGCGTCGGCGGCAAGGCCGTCGCGGCGAGCGACGAGTTCTTCGCGCCGAAGTCGAACCTGCTCAAGCCCGCCAAGGCGGTGTGGCTGGCCGACAAGTACACCCCGCGGGGAAAATGGATGGACGGCTGGGAGTCGCGCCGCAAGCGGACGCCGGGCCACGACTGGTGCGTCGTGAAGCTCGGCCTTCGGGGCCTGATCAAGGGCGTCAACATCGACACCTCGTTCTTCACCGGGAACTTCCCGTCACACGCGAGCCTCGAGGCGCGCGACGGCAAGGGGCCGTGGACCGAGATCCTCCCGAAGACCGCGTTGAAGGGCAACGGGGACAACCTTCTCCCGGTGACGCCCGGGAAGCCGTACGATCAGGTGCGTCTGAACATCTATCCCGACGGAGGCGTGGCGCGCCTGCGCGTCTACGGCGAGGTCGCTCCGGACTGGTCGAAGGTCCCGAAGAAGGCCCTGGTCGACCTCGTCGCCGTCGAGAACGGCGGGCTGCCCTTGCTCGCCAGCGACATGCACTACTCGCATCCCCAGAACCTCATCATGCCCGGGCGGTCGAAGAACATGGGCGACGGCTGGGAGACGAAGCGCCGCCGCGGCCCGGGCTGGGACTGGGCGATCCTGAAGCTCGGCGCGCCGGGCCAGGTCCGCAAGATCGAGGTGGACACCAATTTCTTCAAGGGGAACTACCCGGACTCCTGCATGATCGAGGGCGTGCACAAGCCCGGCGCGACGGGCGCCGAGCTCGCCGACGAGTTCACGCCCTGGGCGCCCGTTCTCCCGCAGACCAAGCTCTCCGCCCACAAGCGGCATCTCTTCCGCAAGGAGATACTGCCCCACGGCCCCATCACGCACGTCCGCCTGAACATGTACCCGGACGGAGGCATCTCGCGCCTGCGTCTTCTCGGAGAACGCTCGTGAGGACCGTGATCGCCGCCGTCCTCCTCCTGGCGACCGGCGCCCGCGCCGCGGACCTCCTTCCGGTGAAGGCGTGCGTGAAGTGGAGCAAGGACCTCCCCGAGGCGCAGGCGGCGGCCTCCGGGCTCTTCGAGTCCCTGACGCGGGTCGAGGGGAACGGCCCCTTCCCGGACTGCGGCGTCGTCGCCGAGACGGAATCCTTCGGCGTGGGCTGGCTGATGCGCGCGTGGATGAAGGAAGGCGTCTATTCCCCGTGCGGCAAGAGGCTCGGCGGCTACAAGATCCGCTACAAGGGCGATCAGTGGCAGGCGAAGCTCGTCACGGGGCTTCACGACTTCGTCGTGAAGAATCCCGATATAGTCGCCGCGGCCAAGGACTGCAAGCCGTGACCCTCGAGACGTTCAACGCCCTGAGCGCCGACGGCGCGCGCGCCGAGCTGCTGCGCTGCTGCGGCTGCGCGCGCTGGGCCGACGCCGTGCTCGCGGGGCGCCCGTACGGGGATAAGGCCGCCCTTCTCGCCGCGTCCGACGCGGCGTGGGGCCGCGCCGGCGAGGCGGAGTGGCGCGAGGCGTTCTCCCATCATCCGCGCATCGGCGGCAAGGACGCGCTGCGCGAGAAGTTCGCGGCCACGAGGGCCTGGGCCAAGGGCGAGCAGTCCGGCGCCGCGGCCGCGAGCGAGGCCGTCCTCGACGCGCTGGCCGCGGGCAACGCCGCCTACGAGAGGAAGTTCGGGCACATCTTCATCGTGTGCGCGACCGGAAAAAGCGCCGCGGAGATGCTCGATTTGCTCCAATCACGCATGACGAACGACGCCGCGTCGGAGCTGCGCCTCGCCGCCGGCGAGCAGAACAAGATCACCAAGATCCGCCTGGAGAAACTGATCCCATGAGCACGATCACGACCCACATCCTCGACACCTCGATCGGCCGCCCCGCCTCGGGCGTCACGCTCATCCTCGCCAAGGCCGGCGGCGGCGGCTGGCACACCGTGGGGCGCGGCACGACGGACCTCGACGGCCGCTGCAAGACCTTGGTGAAGGGGAACGCGAGGCTCAAGAGGGGAGTGTACCGCCTGACCTTCGGCGTCGCCTCCTACTACAGGCGCACGCGGCAGCACGCGTTCTATCCCTCGATCTCGATCGTCTTCCAGATCCGCGACTCGCGGCACCATCACGTGCCGCTGCTGCTCTCGCCCTTCGGCTACTCGACCTACCGCGGCAGCTAGGGCTTCGGCTTGAGGCGGTCCTTCAGGGACTGCGGCACGGCGGCCCAGATCTCCTTGGCTGTCGCCGACATGACGAGGGCGAAGCCGACCATCCCGAGCGCGAAGAAGAACAGCGCGTAGGGCGTGGCCCCGAGGGCGAGCGCCAGGCCCGTCATCAGCGCCTGCAGGACGAACCCGCGGCCCATCGCGGCGGGGCCGGTCGCGGGCGACTTCTCCAGGCGGAACAGGGCGGTGAACAGCGCGGTCGCCGCGCCCGTGACCATCAGGGCCGCGGTGCCGACGGTCAGCATGGTCGCGGCGGGCAGGAAAGCCACGGCGCCGACGCTGAGCCCGAAGGCCATGGCCACGGCGGGGAACGCGCCCATGATCCGGTCGGCGGGCGTCGTCGCGGGGTCCATGAACTTGGCGGCGAAGGCGGTCTGCGCGAGGGCGGCGGTCGCGACGGCCGCGGTCAGCGGCGTGAGGGCCGCGGCGGAGGCGCCGAGGAAGGCGACCTTGGTCAGGTCGATCAAGGTGAACGCGGCGGCGCCGGCGATGGCGCCGGAGCTCAGCGCCGAGGCGAAGACGTGCCCGGCGTTGACGGCCCCGCCGTCGCGGCTGCGCGACGACCAGAGCCCGAACAGCGCGCCGATCACGGCGGCGATGGCGGTCGCGAGCGGGGAGTAGGAGCCGATGATGGCCATCGCGCCCGGCTCGACGACGGCGGGAGCCTGCGCGGCGAGCGCGATGCCGGGGGTGGCGATGAACACGCCGGCCGCGAGGGCGGCGCGGCGGAGGAAGGAGCGGACGGGCTTGGCGGCCGGCGCGGCGACGGCGGAGGCCTCGCCGGAGCGGGAGGTCGAGCCGTCGAACATGGCGTCGAGCTTGGCGTCGTCGGCCGGAGCCTTCTGGTCGTCGACGGCGGCGGCGGAAAGGACGGAGAGGGCGGGAGCCGCCGTATGGCCGAGGGCGAGCGGCGCGGCCTCGGCCGCGACGGGCCCGGCGGCGGAGATCGCGGCGGGGCGGACGGGCGCGGCGGCCCGGGCGGCGGCGATGACGGACGGCACGGCGGCGAGAGCGGCGGGGCGGGCGATGGCGGACGGGGCGAGCGAAGGCGCGGACAGGGTCGGGGTCAGGCCGAGGCCGGACAAGGGCGAGACGAGCATGGCGCCGCCCGGCGCCGCGGAGAAGGGCAGGACCGGGGCGACGGGGGAGGCGGCCTGGCCGGTCCGGACGGAGACGTTGGTTTGCGCCGAGGCGCTCCCGGCCGCCAGAACGCAGGCCAGGACGGCGGGAAAGAGGGTTCTCGTCATGGTCATATCATAGCCCCGGGGCCTCCGCGACGGATGGAGCGAAGGGCCCCCGCGGCGGCGGCATAGGTCCTACCGGGGGCTGGGCCTCGTCTCGAAGGTGCTGACGGCCAGGTCCGAGACGCTCCTTGAGCCCGGAAAGGCCCGCCGGGACGATCAACGCTTGAGCTTCTTGACCTTGACCGTACGGGCCTTGATGAATTTCCCGGTCTGCGCGTCCACGAGGAACTGCCGGGTCGAGGTCGACTCGAAGTTCCAGACGGAGACGGCCCAGAACACTTTCTTGCGCAGCGCCCGGTCGTTCCAGTCGGGCTCTTCGGGGCCCGCCGCGTTGATGAGCAACAGCCTGTACGGACTCATCGTGCCGAGAGGCAGGCCGTTTTTCGCCGCGACCTCGAGGGCTTTGCCCGTGTCGACCCGGAGCTCCGAGATGCAGGTCGCGCGCACGTCGTAAAGCACGTGCTCGCCGCTGCCGACATAGTACGGGTCGTATTCGTTGTAGCGCATGTGCTGGGGCAGCGGGCCGCCTTCGATCGGTTCGTTGATGGTGACGACCGTCTTCGGCGGCTTCGTGGGGGACCAGAAAAAGAAGTGAAAGCTGTTGACGGCTCCGTCGCGCGTCGTGGGATCGCCTTTGATCGCCGCCGTGAACTGGTTGACGTCCGCCTGGATCCCGGAGAGGCAGGCGTCCGGGTGGCCCGCCGTCTCCATGAACTTGATTGCGCCGTAGATCAGCCCCGTCGCGCCCGCGCCGAGCTTGGGGTCCCAGGTGCCTGTCGTCTGGGCGGAGCCGCGGGCGGCGCACAGGATGAGGGCGAGGGCCGCCGCGAGCGGTCGGAGGCTCGCCTCCATCTCAGCCTTGTGCGCGCCGTCCTGCAAGTATCTTTAGGAACGAGCGGGAGGCGAACTCGGCGGGCGTGAGGCCCGTCGCGGCGGCCTCGGCCTCGGTGATCGCGCCGCAGTTGCGCGCGCGCAGGAAGTAGTTGAGGAGGCCCTGGCCGGTCGCGGCGTCGTCGAACACGTCGCCGACGAGCGTCGCCTGCGCGGCCTTCTCGATGAAGTTCTTCAGCCGCGCGGTGGCGGCGGGCAGGCCGCCGAGGAAGAAGGCGTACACGGCGCCGTAGCGCGTCGGCAGCTGGGCGGGATGGAGGTCCCAGCCCTGGTAGAAGCCGTTGACCAGCGAGTGGGTGGCGTGGTCGTAGTGGAGCTTCCACGCGCGGCGCACCGCCTCGACGTTCTCCCGGTCCTGCTCGGCGGAGAGGTACTCCCCGGCCGCGGGGCGGTGCGGGCCCACGGGCATCACGTTCGTCGCGCCGTCGGACATGTTGATGCCGGTGCCGGCGAGGGTGACCTGCATGACGTGCTTGGCGAAGTCGCACGACGCGTGGTCCATGCGCTGATGCGCCGCGGTGACGTTGCAGGAGGCGGTGTAGTCGTAGGTGCCGAAGTGCGCGCTCACGCAGCGGCCGGGGAGCGCGTCCACCATCGCGCGCAGGGGCGCGGCGCCGTCGAAGCCGATGATCGACTGGGGGGTCTCGACCATGAGCTCGACCTTGATCGCGCAGGGCTCGAGCTTCTTCTTCTTCTCGAAGGCGTTCAGGAGCCTGTGGAGCGCGGCCGCCTGACCGGCGTGGACGACCTTGGGCAAGGTCACGTAGAACGGGTCGGGGAGGCGGCCCTTGGTCGCGCGGATCAAGGTCGTCAGGAAGATGTCCATCGTGCGGGCCGAGCGGACCGACAGCTCGTTGGAGAAGGTCTTGATCCTGATGCCGATGAAGGGCGGGAGCGTGCCGTCCTCGAGGCCCTTGGCGACCTCCTCGGCGGCGGAGACGGCGTGGCCGTCCTCCTCCGCGTCGGGACGGTTCCCGTAGCCGTCCTCGAAATCGATGCGGAAATCCTCGACCGCCTCGCGCTTCAGCTTCTCGACGACGCGATCGTAGACCTTGAGCGCGAGGACCTCGTCCATGCCGACCGCGCGGGAGAAGGTGATCGCGTCGGGAGCGTAACGGGACAAAGCGCGGAGGGAGAGCTCTCCCAGCTTCTTGGCGGAGTCGGATTTGAACAGGTGCGCCCCGCCGTAGACGGTGTGCACGGGCTGGCGCCCGAACGAGTCTCCCGGAAATCGTTTCATGTGGAGGAGATTCTGGCGATTCAAGGCGGAAAACGCGGCTTTGAGGGCTTTCGGCTCGAGGGTGGCCTGGGGCTTCATTTAACTTCTCCCTTTAAAAAAGCGATCAAAAGGTTCCGCGAGACCATCAGCCGGTATTCGCGGGTCGAGCGGATATCGTCGATCGGCGACACGTCGTTAGGCAGCAGTTCCGCGGCGGCGGTGATCACGGTCTCGGTCAGCCGCCGCCCCCGCAAGAATCCCTCCACCGCGTGCAGCCTGCGGACCGTCGGAGCCATGCTCCCGAACGCGAGCCGTGCTTCCGTGAGTACTCCATCTTTGCCGTTCCAAACGAGCCCCGCGAAGACCGTCTTCGAGATCGCCTGCGCCGCCCGCGTCCCCACCTTCCTGAACACGCCCCGCGTCGGCGCCTTGTCCGGGAACGGCAGGAACACCGCCTCGATCAATTCGCCCGGCTTGAGCGTCGTCTTCTTCACGCCCGCGAAGATCCCGGAGATCGGCACGCCGCGGCGTCCGTTCGGCCCGACCGCGCGCACCGTCGCCTCGTACACGGAGAGGGCGGGGAAGGTGTCGCCCGCGGGGGAGGCGTTGGCGATGTTCCCGCCGATGGTCCCGCGGTTCTGGATCTGAGCCGCGCCGACGGTCGCGCACGCGGCGACGAGGAGGGGGAAGCGCTTGCGGAGGACCGGGTGCGCCTGGATCTGCGCGTGGGTGACGAGGCTTCCGAGGTCGACGCCGTCGGAGACGACCCGGATCTTCCTCCACTCGGCCACGCGCGAGAGGTCGAGCACCGCGCGCCCGTTGAGCTGGCCCAGGTTCCAGCCGACCATGACGTCCGTGCCGCCCGCGAAGGGCAGCGCGGAGGGGACCTTGGCGTAGGTCCTCACGGCCTCGGCGGCCGTGCGCGGCGAGAGCACCGTCATCGACTTCGCGTCGCCCCTCATCTCTTCAGGCCCTTGGCGGTCTTGATCACCGACTTGACGATGTCCTGGTAGCCGGTGCAGCGGCAGAGGTTGCCGGAGAGCGCCGTCCGGACGGAGCGGTCGTCGCATTTCCCGTGCGACTTCAGGTGCGCGTGCGCGGTCATCAGCATCCCCGGCGTGCAGATGCCGCACTGCGCTCCGCCGCAGGCGAGGAAGCCTTCCTGGAGCTTGGAGAGCTTCTCCGGGACGCCGAGCGACTCGACCGTCTCGACCTTGCGGCCGTCGGCCTGGCAGACGGGGATCAGGCAGGAGTTCACCGGCTCGCCGTCGAGGAGCACCGTGCAGGCCCCGCACTCGCCCTCGCCGCAGCCTTCCTTGGCGCCGGTGAGCGAGAGGTCCTCGCGCAGCACGTCGATGAGGCGCTTGAACGGGGCGCCCTTGAACGACCTCTTCTTCCCGTTGACGGTGAGCTTGATCATTTCATGGCCTGGGCTATGCGCTCCGGCGTGTGCGGCAAGGTGGGGATCAGCCGGCCGGTCGCGTGCTTGACCGCCGCCGCGACGGCGGGGCCGGGGATGTCCATCGGCAGCTCGCCGAGGCCCTTGGCCCCGAACGGCCCGCGGGAGTAGGGCTTCTCGACGAGCATCACCTCGAACGGAGGGGTGTCGAGGCTCGTCGGGATCACGTAGTTCGTGAGCTGGGAGTTGACCATGACGCCGTCCTTGAAGAGCGGCTCCTCGAGCAGCGCCCAGCCGAGGCCCTGCGTCGAGCCGCCGATGATCTGGCCCTCGGCGAGCAGGGGGTTGATCGCCTTGCCGATGTCCTGGGCGGTCGTGACCTTGCTCACGCGCACCTCGCAGGTGAGCCGGTCGATCTCGAGGTCGACGGCGATGGCCGCGTAGGAGTAGACCCCGTACGCGTCGCCGCGGTAGGTCTTGTCGTCCCAGGTCACCTCCGGCGGCTTCTCGAACTGCACCTCGAAGCGGCGGGCGGGCGCGCCCTTGCACAGGACCGCGGCCGCCTTCCTGAGGTCGGCCGTCGTCTTCGGCACGCGGCCGTACTCGTTCTCGAACGCGCGCTTGAGGTCCTTGGTCGCGCGGCCGACCAGGCCGCCGACGATCATGCAGGTGCGCGAGGCGACCGTGGGCCCCGAGTCGGGCACCTTGTGCGTGTCGGGCGTCTCGACGGAGAACCAGGCGGCGGGGACGCCGAGGGCGTCGGAGGCCACCTGGGCGAACATCGTGTTCGTGCCCTGGCCGATCTCGGTGGAGGCCGCGAGGACGATCAGCTCCCCCTTGGCGGTCAGGGCGACGCCGGCGCGCGACGCGAGGTACACCTCGCCGGAGCCGGTGAAGCCGGCGCCGTGATGGCAGACCGCCAGGCCGATGCCCTTCCAGGTCGGCTTCTTCGGGTCCGCGTTCCAGCGGTCGTACTCCTTGCGCTTCGCGGCGTACCCCGACGCCTTGACCGTCTTCTCGAGGCACTCCTCCGCGCCGACGGACTCCATGAGCACCTGGCCCGTGGAGGTGGTGGAGCCGACCTTGAAGATGTTCCGGCGGCGCAAGGTCAGCGAGTCGATGCCCAGGGCGTCGGCGATCTTCTCCCAGTGCAGCTCCGCCGCGAACAAGGTCTGCGGCGCGCCGAAGCCGCGGAAGGCGCCGTTCGGGGGCGTGTGGGTCATGACGACCTTCGAGCGCACGCGCACGTTCGGGCATTCATAGACGCCGGCCGCGTGCAAAGTCCCGCGCGAGAGCACCACGCCGGAGAGCGTCGCGTACGCGCCGCCGTCCATGATCACCTCGATGTCCTGCGCGAGGAGCCTGCCATCCTTGGTCAGGGCGGTGCGGTGGCGGACCACGGAAGGGTGGCGCTTGGTCGTCGCGGCCATGTCCTCGTGGCGGTCGTAGACGATCTTGACCGGGCGGCCGGCCTTGAGCGCCAGCAGGGCCGCGTGACCGGCGAGCATGGAGGGGTACTCCTCCTTGCCTCCGAAGCCTCCGCCGGTGACGGTCTGGATGACGCGGATCTCGTCCTCTTTGCGGTCGAAGATCTGCTTCATCGCCTTGAGCACGTAATAGGGGCACTGCAGCGAGCCGGTCACGGTCAGGACCCCGTCCTCCTCGTAGGCCGCGATCGCGTTGTTCTCGATGTAGGCCTGCTCCTGGGACGGCGTGCGGTACTCGCCCTGCACGACGATGTCGGCCGCGGCGAAGCCCGCGTCGAGGTCGCCGCGCTCGATCAGGTAGGACTTGAAGACCTGGTCCGACTTCTCCAGGTCGAGGACGGGGGGGAGCGGCTCGTACTCGATCCGGACGCGCTTGGCCGCCTCGTAGGCGGTCGCGCGGTCGGCGTGGGCGATCAGCACGATCGCCTCCTCGCGGTGGCGGACGACGCCGTCGGCGAGGAGCGGCTGGTCGGCCTCGATCAACGCCACCAGGTTCTTCCCCGGGATGTCCTTCGCCGTGACGACCACGCACTCGTCCCACGGGAACGAGGGGTCGTAGGCGATGGACTTGATCCTCCCGTGCGGCACGGAGGAGCGGACCGTCACGCCGTGCCAGCAGCCGGGGATGCTCACGTCGTCGAGGTAAAGCGCGCGTCCCGTCAGCTTCGCGGGCCCGTCCCGGCGCGGCTCGTTCTTCCCGACGCTCATGCCCGCAATCTTACCAAAGCTTTCGAAGCGGTGTCAGGCTTTGACTTATCTGCACTATTCATCGAAATACTTCAGATAAGTCAAAGCCTGACACCATTACTTGGTTCCGGCGAGGTCGCTCATGTGGTCGAAGTAGGCCATGAGGTCGTCGAGCTCGGCCTTCGAGAGGTCGTCGAAGTCGGGCATCTTGGTGCGCCGGAACGAGGAGGCCTTGCGGATGAAGGGCTTGAGGAAGGACTTCTTCTGGTAGCGGGTGATGCCGCGGGGCTCGTTGAGGTCGGGGCCGACCGTGCCGCCGGCGCCGCTCATCGAGTGGCAGGAGATGCAGGAGCGGCGGAAGGTGTTCCAGCCGCGCACGGCGGCCGAGTCGGGCCCGGCGCCCCGCGGCAGGGCCTTCGGGTACTCGTCCTCGAGCACGGTCATCTTCACGGCCGTGACCTGCCAGGGCCAGGGGAAGCCCTTGGCCGGGGTCTGCTCGGGCCCGGTCCACACGAGATAGAAAGGACCGGGCACGACGCCCTTCGGCATCGGCCGCCAATCGGGGGAGTCCGCGTCGGCGAAGGCGATCATCCCTCCGTCGTTGAGCAGCACGGAGACGCGGGCGTGCGAGCGGTAGCCGTCGAGCGCGTCGAAGAACGCCTCGCCGAGGACGTTCTCGCCCCACGACCCGCCGTACGCCGCGGTCAGCAGGTCCTTGAGCGGCACGGCCTTGTAGCGCTTGCGCGTCTTGTAGAACGGGTCTTCGACCTCGACGACGCGGACCGCGGGCCTTTTGGCGAGGTCGGAGGGGGACAGGCGCAGGACCTCCTTGTCGCCGGAGATGAACGTCAAAACGGATGGGGGAACCTCGCTGGCATGCAGCATCGACGCGAGGAGGAGGATGGGGAAAAGGGCCATGCGCCATTGTCCGAAATACGACGCGGCCGCGCAAACGGACCTTAGGACCCGCGCCGGTTCTTACCTTATGGCTCATGACGCGTCGCGGCGCAGGTCGTACCCTATGAAGGATGAGACGCGTCGCGTCGTCGTTCCTCGCCGTATTGTTCGCGTTCACCCCGAACGCGGCGCTCGCTCAGGTGATCAGAGCAAGGACCTCGCCGGCGACGCCGGTCGGCCCGTCGGCCGGTCTCCCCGTGAACTCCCCTCCGCCTCTCCTGAATTCCGGTCTCTCCTTGGGCTCCCCGTCATTATCTTTATCCGTTCCGTTGTCTCCCTCGCCGAGCGTCGTTCTCTCCGCCGTTGCCGTAACGCCGAAGGCGAACCTCGAAGCCGTCAAAGCCGTTGCCGTCAATGCCGTTAAGCCCGTAGTGACAGCACCCCTCTCCGTTGCCGTTCCGCTTTCGCATGCCGTTAAGGCGCCGAAGGCGCAGCCGCCGCAGGCGGCGCCCGGCATGGATGCTCCCTCGGCTTCGGTCCTCTTCGACGGCATCTCCGCCCGTTCCGCCGCGTCCGTCGGCGACCCCGTCTTCCCCGGCGACGACTCCCTCGCCCCCGCGCGCAAGCCGTTGTCCCGCGTGCACCCCCTCCTCCCCGGCGCCCACGCCCCGCTCCACGTCGACGCCGACCCCAGCCCCTCCCACGACGGCCACCATCACGGCCACGACCACTCCCACCCCGAGGGCGGCGCCCACGAATCCGCCCTCAAGCGCGCGATGGCCGCCGCCTCGTTCTTCATCGCCATCGAGATGCTCGGCGGCTACCTCACGGGGAACGCCGCGCTCATCGCCGATTCCCTCCACCTCGCCGCCGACCAGGTCATCATCGCCGCCGCCCTGTTCTCCGCCTGGCTCTCCCGCCGTCCTCCGTCCCCGTCCCGCCCTAACGGCTTCCGCAAGGCCGAGGCCGTCGTCGGCCTCCTCGCCGCCGCCCTCATCGGCTTCACCGGGATCCACATGGGCGTCGAGGCCTGGGAGCGGTTCCTGGAGCCCGCGGCCGCCGCGACCTGGAGCGTCGCGCTCTTCGCCCTCGCCAGCCTCGGGGCGAACCTCTCCTCGGCCCTCATCCTCCGGCGCCATCACGGCAAGAGCCTCGGCGTGAAGGGCGCGTTCATGGTCGCGATCACGGACACCGTCGGCTCCATCGGCGTGATCGTCTCCGCCGCCGCGTCGATCCTGTTCGGCTGGGCCTGGATGGAGCCGCTCGTCGTCGCGCTCATCGGCCTGATGATCGTCCGGATCGCGTGGGGGCTCGCCAAGCCCGCGTGGGTCGCGCTTCGCGCGCCCCCGCCCGCTCCCGGGCGCTAGCGCTTCAGCGAGACGACGGGGAAGTACAGGCCTTTGCGCTCGCGCGTCCACCAGATCCCGCGGGCGCGGGACTCGGGCGAGGCGAACGCCGTCGCGTAGCGGACGGCGCGCGCGTACAGCGGGCGGCCTCCCGCGAGGGGGCTCGGTCCCATCAGGCGGGCGACGGAGGGGCTGCCCTCGAGCAGGCGGACGATGAAGTTGCCGAACCAGGGGCTGTCCGACGGGGTGCCGAGCGCGGCGAACCAGCACTGCCAGTCGAGGCGGGGCATGTGGGGCGCGACCCACGGCGGGGCGCGCCGCGCGTCCCCGGGCTTATAAGGGAACGGCCACTCCAGCCACTCGCTCCCGTCGGCGGAGACCTCGATGGAGATCTCGTCGCGCGAGCGCGTCATGACCGCGAACAGGCCGTAGCCGTTGAACGAGCGCAGGGGCGCGACGGCGGCGGCGAGCGTCCGGACGGGGGCGGGCATGCCGAAGCCGAACACCGGCAAGGTCTCGAATAGGCCCAAGGTCACGGAGAGAGCTCCGAGGGCGGCGAGGGTCCAGGTCCGCGCCTTCGGCGCGGCGATATCAGCGGGGGCTAAGTGGGCGCGGCGGAAGAAGCGGTCATCCAAACAAGACAGGCAAAGAACGATGGTGAGCAGATTGAAGATGCCGTAATTGCCGGTGGCGGCGATCAGGACCATCAAGGTCGCGACGGCGAGCGCGCCCGCGGCGCGCGCCCGGCGGGGGAAGAGGATGAGGACCGGGGCGGCGAGCTCGACGGCGAACATCGTCAGGCACGACAGCTTCTGGAACCACGGCGGAGCGCCGTGGAACCACGAAGCCAGCGGCGTGGGCAGGGGCTGGGTCCAGTAGTGATAGGTCAACGCGGTCAGGTCGCGCCAGGACGGGTCGCCGGAGAAGAGCTTGACCAGCCCGGACTGGAGCATCAGCTTCAACAGGAGCAGGCGCAGGAGCCAGACCGCCCCCCGCGAGGGCGCCGCGGCCCTGTCCCGCCGCCACGACCACGGCGCGAGGAGGCAGGCGATGAGGCCCGCTTCCAAGAGCAGCGCGTCCCACTGGAAGTTCATGAAGTCGGAGCCGATCGCGCACAGCGAGAGGTACAGCGCCCAGCACAGGAGCGCGCAGGGGCCGGCCGCGACGCCGAAGACCAGCCCGAGCGAGGCGAGCGCCCCGAGCCAGCAGTACGCGGACAGCGCCGCGTCGGAGGCGGAGAGCCAGGCGACCGACGGGAGGAGCCAGTAGCGGACGGCGCCGAGCTGGCTCCGGGCGGCGTCGAGCATGGCGGCGGCGGGCATGATCCCGTCGGACCCGATCAGCCCGCGGACCTGGACGCCGAGCGAGGCGAAGGCGAGGAGGTAGCACAGCCCGATCCCGGCCAGGACGAGGCGGGCCGTGAAGCCGACCGGCGCCGGCACCGTCGTCGAGCCCCAGAGGAGGCGGGTCAGGCGCGCGAATGAAGTGCGCCGGGCGGCGACGAAGCGGTACACGGCCTCGGAGACCGGAGCGACGCCGGGCGCGGCGTAGAGCCGGGGAAGCCAGGACAAGCGGGGCGCGTAGGCGAGGGCGCGCAAGGCGGCCTCCGCGCCGCGGGATGTCCGATCCGCTTCGAAGAAGTGGATCGCCTCGCGGAACGCCTCGCGCGGGACCTCGGGATGGCGGGCGGCCGCGCTCTGGAACGGCTCGTAGTCGACCTTCCCGCCGGTCTCCCGGCGCCAGCGCTCGATCCACAGGCGGCAGAAGCCGCAGTCGCCGTCGAAGACGAGGACGGGCCGCCGCTGATCGCTCATGCGGCGATTATAGCAGGACGGTCAGCGCGGGCGGCGGCGGGTGCGCCAGAACTTGCGGGCGGGGCGTCCCGGGACGGGGACGCCGGCGGGGCGGTGGGCGCCGGCCGGCGTGTGCTGCTTCTGAGGGGGGCGCGGGCCGGTGTGGTGCTGGCCGTGCGGCGACGCCGGCGCGGAGCGGTAGTCGAAGCCCTCGAGCGTGCGCCGCTCGATCGACTTGCCGAGCTTGCGCTCGATGGTGCGGATCATGACGTCGTCGACCGTGGTCACGAGGGTGTAGGCGTCGCCGGTCTTGGCGGCGCGGCCGGTCCGGCCGATGCGGTGGACGTAGGCCTCGGGCGTGTCGGTGATGTCGTAGTTGATGACGTGCGAGATCTGCGACACGTCGATGCCGCGCGCGGCGATGTCGGTGGCGACCAGCACGTGGACTGTGCCCTGTCTAAAGGAGTCGAGCGCGGCCTTGCGCCTGTTCTGCGAGAGGTTGCCCTGGAGCGAGGTCGACGAATGGCCGGCCTCCTTGACCTTCTCGGCGATGCGCTTGGCGCGGTGCTTCGTGCGCGTGAAGACGAGCACGGACTCGCTGTCGATCTTCTGGAGCAGCGCGAGCAGCAGCGGCGTCTTCAGGTGCTCGACGACGGGGTACAGCGCGTGCGTGACCGTGGTCAGCGCGACGTCGTGGTTGACCTGGACGGTGACGGGGTTCGTCAGGCACTCGTGCGCGAGGCCGCGCAGCGCTTCGGGCATCGTCGCGGAGAAGAGCAAAGTCTGTCGATTCTTAGGGAGCCTCGCGAGGATCTTGCGGATGGAGGGCAGAAAGCCCATGTCGAACATCTGGTCGGCCTCGTCGAGGACGAGGACCTCGACGCCGGCGGACTTGAAGTGCCCCTGCTCCATGTGGTCGATGAGGCGGCCGGGGCAGGCGACGACGATCTCGCAGCGGCCGTGCAGGGCCTGGATCTGCTGATGCATGCTGACGCCGCCGTACACCGTGGCGGCGCGGATGCCGGTGCCGCGGCCGAGGACGTCGAAGCTCTCCTTGATCTGCTCGGCGAGCTCGCGCGTGGGGGCGACGACGAGGGCGCGCACATGGCCGCGCGGGCCGGCGCTCAGGCGGTGGAGGATGGGCAGGGCGAACGCGGCCGTCTTGCCGGTGCCGGTCTGGGCGAGGCCGAGGACGTCGCGGCCTTCCATGACCTTGGGGATCGCCTGGACCTGGATCGGGGTGGGGGCGGCGTAGCCGTGCGCCTTGAGGGCCGCGTTGAGGGTGGGGTGCAGGTTGAACGCTTCGAAACTCATGATTCTCCTGGAAAAGAAAAAGGCCGCCCCCATCGAGGACGGCCATAGATCCGTTCCGCACGGACAGGATACCATTTCTCCGACGGGGACGGCAAGGCGGGCGGCGTCACGCGGGCTCTACGGAACCGTCGACTTCCCGCCATGGCCGGGGCCCGGGGGATATCGGTAGACTCAGGGCTCCAAGGAGGCCCATCATGTCCGTCATGAAAGTCATCGAGGTGCTGGCGCAATCGAACGTGAGCTGGGAGGACGCCGCCCAGCAGGCGGTGAAGGAAGCCGGGAAGTCGGTGCGCAACATCAAGTCGCTGTACGTCGAGAACCTCCAGGCCGTCGTCGAGGGCGGCAAGCTGACCTACCGTCTCGACGCCAAGATCTCGTTCGCCGTCGACGCGGAGCATCGGGAGGCGGTCGCCGGGAAACGCTAGGCGGGGCGGGCCGGCGGCTGGCACGATCGTTGCGGAAGCATTTTCCTTGTGAGGAGAACGATCGGACTGTGGCTGCTGGCCTGCTCGGCCTGCGTGTGGGTCGTGCTCGTGACGGGCGGGGTGACCCGCCTGACCCACAGCGGGCTCTCCATCGTCGAATGGAAGCCGGTCACCGGGGTGATGCCCCCGCTGAGCGAGGCCGGGTGGGAGCGCGAGTTCGGGAAATACCGGGCGACCCCGGAGTTCATGACCGTCAACTCCGGCATGACGGTGGGCGAGTTCAAGTCGATCTACCTGATGGAGTACTCCCACCGCCTGCTGGCCCGGGGCGCGGGGCTCGTCTTCGTCGCGCCGTTCCTCTTCTTCGCGTTCACGCGGCGCCTCGACCGCGCTCTGGTCCCCAAGCTGACGGCGGTCGCGCTGCTGTGGGCCCTGCAGGGGGCGCTCGGCTGGTTCATGGTCGCCAGCGGCCTGGTCGACGAGCCGCGCGTGAGCCATTATCGCCTGACGGCGCACCTCCTCGCGGCCTGCACGCTCTACGCGGTCATGCTCTCGGTCGCCCTCGAGCAGCTCCTGCCGGCCGAGGCGGGGGGCCCGCCGCCGCGCCGGGATCGGTTCTCGGCGTTCTCCGCCGTGCTCGTCGCCTCGGTCTTCGTCACGATCGCGTCGGGCGGCCTCGTCGCGGGGCTGCGCGCGGGGCTGGCGTTCAACACCTTCCCGCTCATCGGCGGCTACTGGGTGCCGCCTTACCTCCTGGAGCTGAGCCCGGTCTGGAAGAACTTCTTCGAGAACAAGCTCACGGTCCAATACGACCACCGCGTGCTGGCCGCGTCAGTCGCGCTGCTCTCGCTCGGCGGCTGGCTCTGGGGATGGCGCGCCGGCCTCGCGCCGCGCGCGATGAACGCGCTCCACGCGCTCGCCGCGGCGACGGCGCTGCAGGTCGCCCTCGGGGCGTTCACCTTGCTGTACCGGGTCCCGGTCGCCCTCGGGGCGGCCCATCAAGGGGTCGCCCTGATCCTGCTGGGCGTCGCGCTGCTCGTGCGGCGCGAGGCGACCGTCCGGCCCTGAGCGCAGGCGGAGCAGGCCGCCGCGCAGGCCGTCGAGGAGGACGTACAGGTCTCCGCCGCGGACGAAGATGCGGCAGCCGGAGCAGCGCAGGACCTCGTACCGCTCCGACTCCCCCGCGAAGCCGACGCCGGCGTCCGTCGTGTAATAGAGGCCGCCGGGCGCCGCCGCGAGGGAAGTGATGGGCCTCGCCGAGGAGAAGAAGACGGAGGCCGAGCCGACGGAGTCCACCTTCCAGATCGCCGGGCCCGACGCGAAGTAAGCGGTCCGGGCGTCGCCCGCCACGTCGGCGATCTGCGCCTGGGTCTCGTAGATCACGCGCAGGTCCCTGCCGCCGGCGGCCGGGCCGAGGAGCGCGATCTGCGACGCGTTCTTGCGCGGGTTGTAGCCGGTCACGTAGACGTTCTCCTCCCCGGCGGGGGACATGCGCCAGGAGGTCAGCGGCACCGTGGTCAGCGGCTTGAAGCGCGCGCGGGGCGGGCCCGCGGGGCCGTCCGGCGCCGACGCGAATGTCCCGAGGGCCTCGAAGGAGCGGACCACGGGCCTGGAGCCGACCCACGCCAGCTGCTGGAACGGCCGGTCGGCGGAGAACACGACGTCCCTCTCCGGGACGGAGACGATCCGGCCCTCGAGGACGAGCCAGGCCGCGCCCGACGGGTCGACGGCGGCGAGCACGTCGCCGCCCTTGGGAGCCGAGGGGGACGGCGGGAGCACCCAGGACGGCTGGAGGCCGGCCGCCGAGGCCGAGAGCGCCGCCGAAAGCAGTATCGCCGCGATCGTCACCGGAACCTCTCGAAGAAGCCGACCGCGGCCGCGTCCTTCGCCTCGGCCCCGTCCTCTCCGGCGGGCACGAGGAATTGTTCGGCCATGTAGTCATGGGTCCGTTGGGCGAAGCCCTCGCGGTCGCCTTTCTCGCTCCGGACGGCGTCGTGGTACGCCTCCAGGCAGGCGGCGGCGCCCTTGCCGAGGGCGCAGGCCGCGGCGTCCGCCTTGCGTTGGAAGGCGTCCAGCGTGTTCCTCGTGTAGTTCGTGACGATCGCGCCCTGCTCCTTGACGCGCTCGAGGGTGTCGATCTGCCGGCTCAGGGCCTCCGCGCGGTCCTCGATGAAGCCCTTCGCCTTCTCGAGGCCGACGCGGGCGTATTCGTCCGCGGCGTGCCTCCGGAGCTTGGACTCCATCGCCTCGCAGCCCTCGGCGGCCCGCTTCGCGTCGAGCTCCTCCTGCATCCGGTCCCCGCGGGCCCGCGCGGCCTCGGCCTCGGGCGCGGCCGAGAGCGGGGGGACGTCGCTCGCCGCCAGGACGCGGCATCCGGCTCCGGGCCCGCCGGGGCAGGCGGGATCGCCGCGGAGCAGGCGCGGCGTCCGGGTCCGCGTCCCGGGCATGATCATCTGATCGGCCAAGGAGCGGCTCTTCTCGGCGTCGGCGGCCTTGCGCCGGCGTTCCGCCTCGGTCAGGAAGCGCTCCGATTCGATCGCCTGCTGCCTCTGCTGGGCGTCGAGCGTCCGGGAGAGCGCGGCGCCTTCGCGCGCCTTCGCGCCGATGCCGCTCGACGCGTTGCGCCACATGTCGTCCATGCTCTGCTGCAGGCCCTTGAGGACCTGGACCTCCATCGAGGAGCCGGACTTCCTCGAGCCGCCCGAACGGCCGGACGAAGAGGCGCCCGATGAGGAGGAGCCCTGGCTGCAGGACGGCGAGGCGTTCGCGCTCGCGCAGGTGCAGCGCAGGTTCGGATGGCTGAGGCGCAGCGACGCGACCGTCCCGGCGCAGTCGATCTCGACGCCCTGCGCCCCCGCCGGGGCCGCGAGCCACAGCAGCGCGGCGAGCGCCGGGAGCGCCATCAGCGCACCAGCTTCAGGTGGACGTTCGTGGTGGACTGGACGTTGACCCCGTCGCAGACCTGGGAGCAGAACAGGCAGCAGTTGGACGGGGCGCCCGCCATGTTCACGCAGTGGCCGTGGGCCTCGTACGTCGACCACACGTAATCGTAGTCGATCGACTTCATGTCGTCCGAGATGCGCCCCGTCACGGGATGCAGCTGCGCGGGGATGGTGCAGGTCCACTTCCCGCCGGAGGACACGCCCTGCACCGAGCCCTGGAGATGTTGGCCGTCGATGGTCGTGGTGATCGTGATCCAGCCGGGATAGTGGGCGATGAGCTTGCCCTCGCGCGACTCGACCGACAACCGGGTGCCGTTCCCCGCGAGGGTCCAGGTCCCGCTGAGCCCGGCGATCTTGTCGACCTGCTCCTGGGAGATCTCGAACTCGTAGATCTTGTCCTGGGCGGCCTGAGCCTGGGGGCTGTCCGGCGAGCCGGCCATGAAGGACCTGAGCGAGGCGATCCCGTCCTTGTAGCGTCCCTGCGCGCCTTGGATGAGGCCCAGGTTGTAGTAGCCGTCGCTCCACCACGGAGCGGCGTCGAGCGCGGCCTGGATCTCCGCCTCCACCTGGGACCGGCCGGAGCCGCGCGACAGGAGGAATTGGCTCTTGACCATGTGCTTGCGGGCCTCCTCCGGGATCTCCGGCGGCTCGGGCAGCGCGCGAGCGGCCTCGACCGCGGCGGCCCGCGTCTCCCGGCTCGCCGCGGAGCCCCGCGTGAGCTTGCCCAGCGCCGCCATGTAGGCATCCAGGGCCTTGCGCGGCTCGCCGCCGGTCCGCGCCTTCTCGGCGGCGGCCAGATCCCGCGCGACGAGCCCGCGTTCCGCGGCCTCGAGCGCCGGCGCGCAAGCCGGAGCGGCCATGGCGAGCGCGGTGAGGCCGGAGGAATCCTTCGCCGCCGGGTCCGCGCCGCTCTCCAAGAGGAAAGCGGTCAAATCGGCGCGGCCTTTCCTGGCGGCCGCCATGAGGGCCGTGCCTCCCGCGTCGTCCGCCGCGTTCACGTCGGCGCCCTTGGCGACGAGCATGCCGGCGATCCGCGGATCGGCGGTCTTCATCAGGGCGGTGACGCCCGCGTCGTTCCTGTCGCCGGCCGGGGCCCCGCGCTCGAGGAAGAACGACACGAGGTCGGCGCGGCCTTCCTCGGCGAATCGCATCAGCCAGGTGTTGCCCATGACCTTGCCGGCGTTGACGTCGACGCCCTCGGGCGGGAGCTTGCGCAGGCTCCCGATGTCGCCGCGCTGGGCCGCGGAGATGAAGCGCTGCTGCGGCGTGGCGCACCCCCAGGCGAGGGACGCGGCGGCGAGCAGGGACCAGCGAAGGGGGGAAGATGTCATGGGGGAGGTCCTCTCGCGCCGCGAAGGTGCAACGAAAGGTCCTCCCGTCAAAGAGCGAGCCCGCCTCCCGATGCGTCTCGGGAAGCGGGCTCGACCGGAGTCAAAGCTGGCGGGGCCGACGGGATTTGAACCCGCGATCTCCGCCTTGACAGGGCGGCGTGTTAGGCCAGCTACACCACGGCCCCGCAACGAAACGAGTATAGCAAACCCGCGCGCGATTTTCCCAGCGACTTATTTCGCGGCGGAGCTCCCGACGATCTCGATCGGGAGGTAGGTGCCGGGCGCCGCGGGGATCACCATCACGTCGTCGCCGTCCAGGCTCAGCGCGGCGACGCCCTCGGGCAGGCGGAAGTCGACGTAGTACGCGGCCTCCTGGTTCATCACGCGCGGCTCGGCGGCGGAATGCTCCGGCGTGGTGAAGAAGGCGCCCTGGATGTCGACGTAGATGTCCTTGATGTAGGCGTGCTTGCTCCCGGTGAACTCGACGTAGGAGACGGGGCCCGCGCGCAGGGCGCCCTGCTCCAGGATGGCCTCGAAGGCCTCCTTGTTCAGCACCCAGTGGCGGAACACGCGTCCGGGCGTCTTCAGCTCCTCCACGCGGTTCGGCGCGCCGTTGAACTCGGTGATCGTCTTGGTGTCGGAGGTGGCCAGCTCGGCGCGCACCTTGACCATGCCGCGCATGGCCATGATCCGGCGCGTCGCCGCGGCCGTGGTCTGCCGCGCTTCCCTAAGAAGGCCGACCCAGCGCGGGCCGAGCGCCTTGAGCGGTTCCTCGGCGGGCGCGGCGGCGTCGGGCGTCGCGGGCGCGGGCCGGACGACGGTGAACGCCGGCGCGGAGAGCGCGGGGGCGGCGGCGAAGGCGGGCGAGGGGACGAGCGAGGGCGTCAAGGCCCCGAGGGTCAGCGCCGGGGCGGGGACCGCTCCGAGGCTCATGGCGGCGGGGGCGGACGGCGCGAGAAGCTGACCCGGCGCGAGGACGAGAGGCCGTACGGTCGCGGAGGCGCCGCCGGCGAGGGCGAAGAGGGAGCCGAGCAGGAGGGGGACTCTCATGCCTTCAGCGTAGCCCCGGCTCACGCCGGCCCCCAGGGTCTTTGGGCCCACGGAGGGCGGGACCCCGCGCCGCCATGACGGCGCGGGGGGAATGATAGTATAGTCCTGGTCATCACGAAGCCGTGAAAGGGGGACGAACATGGAGACGAAAGGTCTGGATTTCGCGGCGATACCGCAGGCGGCGATCAGGGTCATCACGCAGCCCGCGGCGTTCTTCCGGGAGATGCCGAAGACGGGCGGCTTCGTCGAGCCCCTCGTGTTCGCCGTCGCTCTGGGCGTCGTCAGCGGCGCGATCCAGGCCGTGACGGGCATCCTTCACCTTCATCCCGTCGGCGGCGCCGCGGCGGGCGTCGCCTCGATCGTCCTCGTCCCGGTCTTCGTCGCGATCTTCGGCTTCGTCGGCGCCGGCATCCTGTTCGTGATCTGGAAGCTGATGGGCTCGCAGGAGAATTACGAGACCGCCTACCGCTGCGGGGCCTACATCTCGGCCGTCGGCCCCATCACGACGCTTCTCGGGATCATCCCTTACCTGGGCGCCGTCCTCTCGCTGCCGATCATGACGTACTACCTCGTCATGGCGAGCGTGGAGGCCCATAAGATCGCCTCGCAGAAAGCCTGGAAGGTGTTCGGGCTGCTCGCCGTCATCCTCCTCGCCATGAACCTGAGCGGGCAGTACGCCGCCCGACGCTTCGCCGCGTCCGTGCAGGGGGGGCTCCCGGGGCAGTCGGAGGAGATGAAGGAGCAGATGGAGGCGATCCGGAAGCAGATCGAAGAGGCGCAGAAGAACAACCGGTAGCGCGCAGCCGCCGGACCCGGGCGCCGCGCCCGCGCCCGCCAGAAGGGCCGTTAGCTCAGCGGTAGAGCGTCCCCCTTACACGGGGCAGGTCGCAGGTTCGAATCCTGCACGGCCCACCATTTAAGCCGAAAACATTAGGCGTTCCCGCCGGCGCTATGCTAGATTCATGCAGGTTCGTGAAACTACATCAATTCGCGCGTCGCGTCAGGGAGACATGGGCAAGCCAGACCGCCGTGAGCCGTCCGTAAACCGCGCCGGGCGGCTCAAGCCGCTCCTGCTGCTCCTCCCGCTCGCGGCGCTGTGCGTTTACGCCCCGGTGACCTCGATCCAGCTGCTGCCGATGAAGAACGGGCGCGTGGGCATGACGAGCTACGCGATGCGCGAGGATCCCTGGCAGCATCCGCGGCTGCAGCAGCTGCGGCGGAGGGAGAAGCTCGACGAGATCGCCGCTCCGGGCAAGACCCAGTTCGAGAAGATCGCGCTGCTGCGCGGTTGGGCGCGGCGGCAATGGGACTCCGGGCCCCAGCCCTTCTACTATCCCGCCTGGGACGCCCTGGAGATACTCGACCTGGCGCGCCGCCGCGGCAACAAGGCCTTCTGCGCCCAGTACGCGGTGCTGTTCCTTCAGGCCTGCCGGTCCCTCGGCCTTCACGCGCGCTACCTGGACATGGGGCACTTCCTCGCCAGCGTCTGGTCCGACGAGTACGATCGCTGGGTGGTCATGGATCCCACGAACGACCTGCATTACGAAAGGAACGGGGAGCCGATGGGCGACTTGGACCTCATACGCGCCGCGTGGCGCGGCCGGCGCGCGGGGATCGACGTCGTCGGCCCCGGCGCCGCCCGCAGGCCCATCTCCCTCGAGGAGCTGGCGCCGTTCCGCTCCCTCTCCGTCTGTCTGCTCAACGACCAGCTCACCAATCCGGCGGTCGTGATCCGCAACGGCATCAAGCGCACGCTGTCGCTCGAGGACGATTTTCACCGCTATCCGCTCGTGGGCAAGGACAAAGTCGGCTACGGCAACTACTGCCTCGCCTGGCGCGACCGGGGGGAGCCCGCCCGCCCGTCGGACAATCCCGCCTCGAGCGACCGGGACGACTTCCGGCAGGCGCTCAATCAGACCGTCGTCATCTTCGCCGGCCGAAGCCGGTCGCAGGGGCTGGTCAAGCTGAGGCTGATGACGGAGTCCGCGCCCGAGTTCCAGACCTTCGTGGGCGGCCCGGTGGGGGAGGCGCCCGGGGAGCTGACCTCCCACGTGGTCTGGAGCCTTCGCCCGGGGTTCAATACCTTCACGGCGCGCGTCAAGACGGCGGCGGGCTGGCTCGGGCCCGAGAGCCGGTTCTCCGTGTATTATAAGGCGAGCTGGTTCAAGGAGCGGTCCTTCCTGGGCGTGCGTCTGCCGGGCGTTTCCTACCGCCTTCCCTCCCTGCTCTGACCTTCTAGGGCGCGACGTCGATCCAGACGCGCTCGCAGGCCTTGCAGACGGAGCCGCCCACGGTGTCCCGGTAGAGGACGTGCGTCAGCTCGGGGCACAGGCGGTCGCCGCCCTCGAGCGGCTCGAGCTCCTCGCCGCAGGTCCCGCACTTCCCGGAGGCGAAGGTGACGAGCTCGCGGCACTCGGGGCAGAAGGTCTTCGCGCTCGGCGTGTGCTCCCGGACGGGGACCGGCGGCGCGGCGGCCTTGAGGACCATGAAGCCGCAGCCGGCGCAGGGCCTGCGCAGGACGATGCCGACGGCCTCACAGTTCGGGCAGGGCAGGAGCTCCTCGGCCCCCGCCTCCTCGGCCGGCTTCTCCTCGTTCGGCGCGGCGCCGATCGACTGCATGTAGCCCTCGATGAGCGCGACGGCTTCCTTCTCGCGCGAGGCCTGGACGGCGATGCGGACCTCGAAGGGGATGCCCGCCTCGAAGAGGCGCGCGGCCAGCGCCGGCGCCTCGTCCGGCTGCGAGGTGCGGAAGACGACGCTGACGTCCTTCTCGTCGCTCACGGGCGGATGATCTTGGACGGCGGCGGCTCGACGGCCACGACCTCGATCTCGAAGTCGAGCGTCTTGCCGGCGAGAGGGTGGTTGAGGTCGAGCTTCACGACGGCCTCGGCGATCTCCACGACGATGGCGCGGAACTCGCCCTCGGGGCCGGAGGCGCGCACGGTCGCGCCGACCTTGAGGTCGGGCATCTGGGCGAAGGCCTCCTTCGGGGCGGTGATGATCATCTGCGGGTCGGCCTCTCCGTATCCGTCCTTCGCGGGGATCAGGAGCTTCTTCTTGTCCCCGGGCTTGGCGCCCTCGAGGCCCGCCTCGACGCCCGGGACGAGCATGCCCTGGCCGTGCTGATACTCGAGGGGCTCGCGGCCGGCGGAGCTGTCGATGATCTCGTCGTTGACCTTCAGCGTGTAGTGGATCTTGACCTTGGAACCGGCTGCGATCATGGTGAGCTCCTGTGTTGCGGCGGCTACTGCCCTTCCGGGCCTTTGGCGGGCGGCAAGGTCTTGCGGAGCTCCTCGAGGCGCTTGCGCGTGCCCTCGGCCTGCTCCAGGACGGAGGCGAGGAACTTC